>Ga0265354_1000135_pt1 | contig 13186 bp, 6 predicted proteins | sample NZE1metagenome_FD_189074 | JGI IMG/M metagenome (GOLD analysis project Ga0265354, IMG submission 189074) | Rhizosphere microbial communities from Maridalen valley, Oslo, Norway - NZE1 | ecosystem: Host-associated > Plants > Roots > Rhizosphere > Soil | place: Norway: Oslo | collected 2017-09-14 | reverse complement strand
CCACGACTTGGCGGTGTTGCGCAATCATTCCGCCATTCGCTTGCGCCGGGAAAAAAAGTTGGCCGAGACCGGTAACAGCCAGGGGATAGAGAAGCCCAAAGAGCACTGTCGTCACGATCGTCATAAGGATTGCGATTCGCAAATGTTGCTTCATAGAACTCTCCCGGGCGCCAAATGCAAATAGGTAATGGCCATATCAATCAGTTTGATCCCGAGGAATGGCGCAACGACGCCGCCCAGGCCGTAGACAAGGAGATTCTGGCGTAGCAGGGCCGCGGCACCCAGCGGCCGATAGCGCACGCCACGCAGCGCGAGCGGTATTAAGGCGATGATGATCAGAGCGTTGAATATCACCGCGGAAAGAATCGCGGACTCAGGTGTGTTGAGCCGCATCACGTTCAGAACTTCGAGTTGCGGAAACGCGGCGGCGAACATCGCTGGAATGATTGCGAAATACTTCGCAACGTCGTTGGCAACAGAAAAAGTGGTAAGCGCGCCGCGGGTGATGAGCAACTGTTTGCCGATTTCCACGATTTCGATGAGCTTGGTCGGGTTCGAATCGAGGTCAACCATGTTGCCAGCTTCTTTTGCGGCTTGCGTGCCGGTGTTCATGGCGACGCCAACGTCGGCTTGCGCGAGTGCAGGCGCATCGTTGGTGCCATCGCCAGTCATGGCAACAAGCTTGCCCTTCGCTTGTTCGCGCTTGATGAGCGCCATTTTATCTTCGGGCTTGGCCTCGGCGAGAAAATCGTCCACGCCGGCTTGACGTGCGATGGCTGCCGCCGTGAGAGGATTGTCTCCGGTGATCATCATGGTGCGGATTCCCATAGCGCGCAGATGTTCGAAGCGCTCGCGCATTCCACCTTTCACGATGTCCGTTAGCGCAATGGCTCCGAGCACGTGGCGATTTTGCGTTACGAGCAGCGGCGTTCCGCCCCCATTCGCAATTTCGCGCACGATGAGTTTGATTTCGGGGGGAACTACCTGGCCCTTTTCCGCAACGTACTTGTCGATGGCTTCCGGCGCGCCTTTGCGGACTTCTATGCCGTCCATATCCACGCCGGACATACGAGTTTGCGCGGAAAAGGGGATGAATACGGGATTATGAGGAGCTAGCTCGCGGCCGCGCAGGCCGTATTTTTCCTTTGCCAGCACGACAATAGAGCGGCCTTCGGGCGTTTCATCTGCAAAAGAGGCGAGTTGCGCCGCGCTGGCGAGTTCCACTTCCGTGACGCTGGGGCAAGCGTGAAAAGAAGTAGCCTGTCTGTTGCCGAGCGTAATGGTGCCAGTTTTGTCGAGCAGAAGAACGTCGACGTCGCCGGATGCTTCCACGGCGCGTCCCGACATGGCGATTACATTGCGCTGGATCAAACGGTCCATGCCCGCGATGCCAATGGCCGACAAAAGACCGCCAATGGTGGTGGGAATCAGGCAAACGAGGAGGGACACGAGGACGAAAATAGTCTGCGGGGCACCAGCATAAATGGCAAAAGGCTGTAGCGTCACCACGGCCAGCAAGAAAATGATGGTCAGTCCCGCCAAAAGAATGTTGAGAGCAATTTCATTTGGCGTTTTCTGGCGCGATGCGCCCTCCACGAGGCTGATCATCCGGTCTAGGAAAGTTTCTCCGGGATTCGAAGTGATGCGCACTCGGATTTCATCGGAGAGAACGCGCGTGCCGCCGGTGACGGCCGAGCGGTCTCCGCCCGATTCGCGAATCACCGGCGCGGACTCGCCAGTAATCGCCGACTCGTCGACCGAGGCCACGCCTTCGACGACTTCACCATCTCCGGGGACGAATTCTCCGGCAGCCACAAGCACTTGGTCGCCTGTCCGTAGTTTTGAGCTAGGCACAATTTCTGTGCAACCGTCAGAGCGCAATCGCCGCGCTTCGGTCTCGGCTCTCGCTTTGCGCAGAGTCTCCGCCTGGGCTTTGCCGCGCCCCTCGGCCATGGCTTCCGCAAAATTAGCGAACAGCACGGTGAACCACAGCCACAACGTAATCTGCAAGCCGAAACCAAATTCACCGCTGTGGTGTAGGGCGTCGCGCACGAGCTGAATCGAAGTGAGAAGAGCTCCGACCTCCACGACGAACATGACAGGGTTCTTGATCATCGTGCGTGGATTCAGTTTTCGGAAAGAATCCACGATAGCGGTCTTCAGGATCTTCGTGTCCGTTAGTGCCTTCGACTTTACTTGGGATGCGCGGTCCATGATTTCCTTAAAAGAGAGTTCCTCAAAATGCCTTTCCGGAAAGCATCAGCAGATGCTCCAGGATGGGACCCAGACTTAGAGCTGGGAAGAAAGTGAGAGCGCCGACGATCAAGATCGTGGAAACGAGCAGAACGGTAAAGAGCGGTCCCGTTACGGGGAAAGTGCCTAGGGACGCAGGGCTGACCTTTTTTCGCGCAAGATTTCCCGCGATGGCCAGAATCGGGATCACTACAAAAAATCTTCCTAGCAGCATGGCGACGGCAGTGCTGGCGTTGTACCACGTGGTGTTCGCGTTTAGCCCGCCAAACGCAGAGCCATTGTTTCCGACGGAGGAGGTATACGCGTAGAGAATTTGGGAAAGTCCGTGGGGCCCTGGATTGGAAATGCTCGCGGTTCCAAACTTCGCAACGACTGCGATTGCCGCAAACACAAGTATCGTCAGCGAAGAGATGAGCACCGAGAGCATGGCCATCTTTACGTCGAAGGCCTCAATTTTCTTCCCCAAGTATTCCGGCGTCCTTCCCACCATCAAGCCGGCGATGAATACGGCGAGAATGACGAACACGAGAATCCCGTACAGTCCGGAGCCCACGCCGCCAAAAATAACTTCGCCGAGCATGATGTTTACCAGCGGCACCATGCCGCCAAGCGGAGTGAAGGAATCGTGCATGCTGTTCACTGCGCCGCAGCTAGCGTCCGTTGTGACTGTCGCAAAGAGGGCGGAGTTCGCGATGCCGAAACGGACTTCCTTGCCTTCCATGTTTCCGCCGGACTGAAGAGCGCTTGCCGTCTGATCCACTCGGGCCAACTCGGGGTTCCCTCGCGCTTCCGCCCAGTATGCCGCGCTAACACCAACGAGAAACAGCGCGGTCATGGCGCTCCACACGGCCCAGCCATGACCTTGCGATTTCGTCATGCGGCCCAGGGTGTACGTCAGGCCGCTCGGGATCGCAAAAATCAGGATCATCTCGAAAAAATTTGTGAAAGGCGTCGGATTTTCGTATGGGTGAGCGCTATTCGCATAAAAGAACCCGCCACCGTTTGTGCCGAACATCTTGATGACTTCTTGAGAAGCAGTTGGGCCTGTTGCAATCACTTGCTGTGTAACGGTTTGCGAAACCGTCTTGCCGTCCGCCCCTTGAGTCTGGACGATTTGCGGTTCGACGAGTTGTGCCGTGGTGTAGGGCTTCAGGTTCTGCACCACCCCTTGCGAAACAAGCACCAGTGAGCCGACCAAGCACACCGGCAGGAGGACCCAAAGAAAGCAGCGTGTCAAATCCACCCAAAAATTGCCGATAGTTTTCGATTCGTGCCGGGAAACTCCACGAATCACGGCGATCGCGAGTGCGATGCCAACCGCCGCTGATGCAAAGTTGTGATACGCCAAACCAGCCATCTGCGTGAGATAGCTCATGGTCGTTTCCGGCGTGTAGGCTTGCCAATTCGTGTTGGTAGTGAAGGAGACGGCCGTGTTCCACGCAAGATCCGGAGTCACATTTGCGAATCTCTGCGGATTCCAGGGCAGCCATTGCTGCAGGCGCTCGAAGAGATAAAGCAAAATCAAGGAAACGGCGCTGAAAACAAGCATGGTGGTGCCGTATTCCATCCAGCGCATCTCTTTGTTTTCGTCCACGCCACAAACGCGGTAGATCAAGCGCTCCACAGGACGCAAAAGGGGGTCGAGAAACGTTTTCTGACGTTCAAAAACCCGCGTCAGAAAAATTCCTATTGGTTTGGTGATGAGAAACAGCACCAGCACATAAAGACCGATTTGAAACCAGCCATTCGCGGTCATGCCTAGAAGTTCTCCGGTTTGAGCAGCGCGTACATTAGGTAGCCAAAGAGAAGCAGGCTAATAAGAATGAGGGCAACATTTTCGAGCATCGAGAATCTCCGCCTTACTTCAGCCGTTCGCAGCCGCGTATGTAGCCAATCGCCATGAGGAAGAAGCCGATCGTCACTAAAATTAAAACTAAATCGCGCACACGACTCTCCTTTTCAGACCTCCGAGACGAGCTGCTCACCAGGAGCGTGCGGCCCCGCCCACGTTTGACAAAGCGAGCCCATAGAATACCCGGTGAGCCTTAGAAAGTGGTGAAACGAATCTAAGGATTTTGTGAGGATAAGGGCGTGCCCATCGCAGCTGCTAACCGGTGCGTCAGTGCTTTTGGGTTTGTGGCCAGTAAGTGATTTGCAGAGAGGCAGTTACATTCTTCTGAAGCCCTGCGGCGAGCAGCGGGAATCTCCATTGTTCGTATTGGACGATGGCCGAAGCGCCGACGGCCGGCCTTATCCAATAGTCCACGCGCACGGACGCATCATTGACGGTACCGCCATTCGGAATGAATTTGTTATCGACCTTGAGGTGACGATAGCTGAGCTGGATGGAATTCTTTGCTGTTAGCCAATAGCGGCTCCAGGCCTGAACTCCCGCTCCATCGCGCCCCACCCAGTCGCCCATCAAGAAATTACGATTGGTGTAGAGATCGTGATAGTAGTCGTCCCAGTAGATATAGCGGCCGGCGCCGTTTGTGGACACAGTGTCGCTCAAAGGCGCTTCGACTCGGAGGTCGAGCTTCTGCAACTTGGGAAAATGCGTGAGGTAGAAACCTGGGCTAAATCCTGCCCGGCGGGGGGCGGCAAGCGGGGAGGGGTCATCAGCGGAAATGGAATCGTTGTAAATCGTCAGCCATTTTCGCAAGTAGGGAACGCGGTAGCTGAAGTCAAAACCACCGTCGCGTTTCCCCGGGTCTTTATCGGCCGGCTTCTGAAAATAACTGGTCGCGCTGAAGTAGGTCAGAAAAAGCCGGTCTAATGTGAACGGCCGCCCTTCGCCGCCAACTACAACTGTGCGTGAAAATCCAAACTCAAGATAGGGCGTTGGCTTGAAACTGATTTTCTCTCCGTGAAAATACGGCGCAGGTGATAGCAGGTTGCCTTGAAGCTGGCCGAAGAACGCGTCCGTCCGCATGGGGCCGAGGAGCCGCCCGATCCACGGCAAACGAAACGGCGAGACGCGATCGATATGAAACATTCGGACTGGTGCGGCGTTGTCGGAGAAGAGCAGGGGACCGCTCTCACCCGGACCCCACCATTGACTCTCTTGACCGTAGGAGAGTTGCCAGCCCGCGAGGCTGAGTCCTACATAGGCATCGAGAAGTCTTGCCTGATTGATCTCAGGTTGCGAGTGTGCGGGCAGTCCTGGATTGTCGTCGATGTTATTGAGGACCGTCTGGACTTCGGGGCTGTACTCTGGCCCTGATGGGGCGTGTTGATACTCGCCGCGCGCGTAGACCACCCAGCGGCCCGCCGTCGCCCACCCGGAAAATCCCGCTATGCTATTGAAGCCTTCCTGAAAAGGCCGGCCATAGTCGTTGTAAATCGTTTGGCCGAAATGATAACCGTCCGTAAGAGGCGGCCCGGAAATCTCCGTCACGCGTGCATAAACGGACTCGAGATGGATCGCTCGATTGCTGCCGCCTGCCAGGAGCGTCAGCTCTGGCGCAAACTCTTGCCGCAGAGAATCGTACAGCTGCACGGACATCGAATGGGGGCTTGCATCCTGCAGTCGGTCGCCAGCCTGGGAAACTATCCTCGCGCATTCCAGTCTGGTCCACGGACGCATCCCGATGATGGCGTCGCTGATGGCGCCCGTGGCGATCAAACGTTCGAATAACGGATAGATCCAGCTATCTAGCGGCACGTATGGAGAACCCATTTGATTGGGCGTGCGGTCCGTTTCTACAAGCGGCGTATCCGAAAGATTCTGTGGAATGGCTCCGCCCAACTCTGGGTTGTGGTGAGTGCGATAAACCTGCCAGCCCGTAAGCCAGCCGATCCCGGTGCCGACAAACGCGTCGGCGGGGAAGTGCTTCTCTCCGCGCACGCGCGCGTAGGTAATTGCCGTCGCGGCCCCATAAGCCAATATTTTAGTGAGGGGCCCTGGATATTCATGGCTAATGACGCTGGCGATGGCCCACGCGGTGGTGGCATGGGTTGAGGGAAAGGAATCGCCACCTTGCCAGAATTTACCTTGAAAAGAATCGACAGTTGGCCGCTCTCGGCCCGTTGCAAAGCCAATCGCAGACGAGACAATGAAGCCGTCCAAGGCAGCCTCGCCGCTTAGGAGTCCTGTTTCCCGTTTGTGCTCGTCATAGGTTGCTTTTCCTAGGAGATAGAGTCCCGCGCCTGCTCCTGCCATTCCTGCAAGGCCATAGTTTGAAAAATTTGTGTAGTGCTGCAGTGTGGAGGGCGTGTGAGATAAGTGAGAACTCGCGTCTTGATCCGTTACCAAGAATCCTGCGGTGAGACCTGCGAAGGGCACTAGCCATGTCGCATCGCCTAAACGAATGTGCGCTGGGCTGGTCCAAATTGCCTTTTGATCGTCGGCAAGATTCTTGATAAACGACAGTCCCACTTCATTCTTCTGAGGAGCCTTTGCTTGAACATCGTTCAGCACACCGCTGTCTGCGCCGGGGGCCCTCTCATCTTTACCCACTGCGTTCGCCGGTCGCGGAGATTGTGCCTGAATTTCTGTCTGAGGAACCTGGGCCCTACTTGTAAGACATATTGCCAGACTAAAGTAGCCCACGATGCTAATAGAGCGCCCTACTCTCCTGGCCGTCATCCGGTCCCTTTCTGCTCCAGCGCGAATCCCAAATGCACAAAGGCACAACGCGGGCCATTCTGCGCGGCAGAATCACGGACGAGAATTGAATGGTTGTCACGGCAACTGATTTATTTTCAATGGGATGATTGCGTACCGTTTTTCCACTAGTGAAATTGCGGGACAAAATAAAAGCGAAGATTTCAATTTGGGAAAGGCCTGTTCCATATTGACCTGCGAACGATCGCAGATCTGACAAGGATTGCCGTCGAGCGGGAAGGCGAGCTGGTCTTCAGATCGGAAGGCGCAACTTTGCTTCGCAGCCTCGTCCGTCGCGGCGATTTTGAAGTGTCAAGGTGCCGCCGTGGGCTTCTGCAATCTGGCGGCTGAGGACAAGACCGATGCCGGAACCACCCTGTTTGGTCGTGAAGAAGGGAACGAAGAGGTTTGCGGTGTTTGAGATTCCGGGGCCGTCGTCGAGCACCGAGACTTCCAGATAAGTGCTGTAGCGCGACCAAGTTACCTTTACGCCGCCACCGGTTTCGTGGGCCGCGTCGGTGGCGTTGTGAACGAGGTTGATCAAGAGCTGTTCGAGCTGGTCCGCGTCCGCGGAGATAACCAGCGGCGGACCTTTTTCCAGGCGCACTTTGGCGCGAGCTTCGAGATTCGCGACGCGAGTGATCCACTCCGTCACATTCATCGGAGCGAGAGTCGGCTGCGGCAGCCGTGCGAGCCGCGCATAAGCAGCCATGAAGCGGCCGAGCGCTTCCGTGCGCGAACGGATAATGCTCAGGCCGTGGCGCATGTCTTCCAGAATGGATGCTGCGGCGCCACCCTGCAGTTCCGGCACGTTCATTGTTCCCGCCAACCCGCTCTCCAAGCTTTGGGCTACAGATTGGATGGGCGCCAAAGAATTATTAAGTTCGTGGCCGAGGACACGGATGAGGCGCTGCCAAGCTTGCCTTTCTTCATCGCGTAACGCACGGCTGAGATCGCTGAGCACAATGAGATCGTGCGGCAAACCACCTTGGCGAAAGGCTCCGCGGCGCACCCCCCAGCGGCCGGCTCCGCCTGGGAAGCTCAATTCCATGGTGCGCGCGGGGTCGCCTTCGAGACAGCCTTCGAGTCCAAGCTCCGCGGCAGTAAAGCCCAGGAGCCGTTCGCTGGGCCGGGAGAGAAGGCGCTCGCCGGCGCGGTTGACGAGCCGCAGCTGCCGCTGGTTGTCAAACGTGAAGATGGCCACATCAATCTCTTCCATCACCGCGCGCAGCAGGCCAGTGGCTTCGAGCGCTCCCAACCGTTGCGAACGAAGCGTCTCGCTCAACGCGTTTACTTCTATCATCACTTCGCCGAGGGCGTCGTCGGAGCGCGCGTCGCGTGCGCGAAAAGAAAAATCCTGTTCGCGCATCGCAGAGAGGAGATTCGAAAGCGTTTGCAGGGAAAAAACCACGCGATGCCGCAAAGAAAGAGCGAAGCCTAGCCACAGGCTCAGAATAAGAAATGTGAGCGTCCACGCGGTGCGCGACGAATAGGTGCCGTTCCAGAGGAGAATCAGGGAGATTAGCGAGCCGGGTAATCCCGCCGCCAGCGCAAGGAGCTGGATGCGACGTTCGTACGTCAAGCGCCTCATTCCAATCCGTGTTTTTGCAGGCGGCGATACATCGCGCTGCGGCTGAGTCCGAGCGCTTTGGCCGCCTGGCTGACGTTTCCGTCATGGCGGGACAGCGTGCGCTGGATGAGGTGGCGCTCCACTTCATCCAGGCTCATTTCCTCTAGCCTGACAGTGCCACCCGCGCCGCCCGTGCGCAAGCCGAGGTCGGCGGAACGCACCAGTTGTCCCTGCGCTAGCAGCACGCCGCGTTCGACGGCATGATCGAGCTCGCGCACATTGCCGGGCCAGGGATGCTCCAAGAGAAGTTGTGTCGCGCCGGGATCGAAGCCGGAAATGCTTTTGCGATAGCGTTGCGCGTAGCCACGGAGAAAGTGGTGTGCGAGTAAAGCGATGTCTTCGCGTCGTTCGCGCAACGGAGGGAGATGAATTTCGATTGTATTCAAGCGGAAGAGAAGATCCTGGCGAAAACGTCCGGAGGCGGCTTCGGAAGTCACATCGGCATTGGTGGCCGCCAGAACGCGGACGTTTACCCGGCGCGTAGTCGAGGAGCCAACGCGTTCAAGTTCGCCGGTTTCGAGGACGCGCAAGAGCTTGGCCTGCAAATTCATCGGCACGTTGGCGATTTCGTCCAGAAAAAGAGTGCTGCCTTCGGCAAGTTCGAAGCGGCCGACACGATCATTGCGCGCGTCCGTGAAGGCGCCTTTTACGTGGCCGAAGAGTTCGCTCTCGAAGAGGCCTTCGGAAAGACCGCCCGCGTTCACGGTTACCATCGGTTTACCGGAACGCTGCGAAAGCGCATGCAATGTCTGCGCAACGACTTCTTTTCCAGTTCCGTGCTCGCCAGTGATAAGGACGCTGGCGTCTGACGGGCCGACGCGCCCAATGAGGTCGAGGACTGGTTGCATCACGGCGGCTTCCGCAATGAGAGTGGGGCGCGATTCAGCGCGGAGCAAGCGGTTCTCGGCCTCGAGGCGCGAAGCCTGCCGCAACGCGTTGCGAAGATCAATCTGCGTCCGAAGGATAGTCAGCAGCCGCGCATTGTCCCAGGGCTTTTGGATGAAATCGCGTGCGCCGCGCCGCATGGCCTCCACGGCAACTTCCACGCTGCTCCAAGCGGTCATCACGACCACCGGCAGGGTTGAATCCGCCGCCTGGACGCGGCTCAGCAGGTCGAGCCCCTCCTGGCCGGAAGTTGTGTCGCGCGCGTAATTTAGGTCCATGATGACGGCGTCGAACTCGCGCGATTCGATGGCTGCGAGCGCTTCGGCGGGCGAGGCTGCCAGTTGGGTCTCGTAATTCTCCCGCTTGAGCAGCAAGCGCAGTGCGTCGCGGATGTCCGCTTGATCGTCGGCCACAAGGACGCGATAAGGATGAATCGTAGGGTTTTTCATGCGTGTCGGAAGCTAATATCCATCCAAAGTGAGGTCGTATTTAACCAACCAGTCTCAGCCGACCTTAGCCACATTGCTGGTCTCGCTGACGACCCAGCCGTCTTTGAGCTGAATGACGCGATGGCTGTAGGCGGCGTTTCGCTCGGAGTGCGTCACCTGAATGATGCTGGTGCCAGCTTCGTTGAGCTTGCGGAAAAGCTCCATGATTTCTTCACCTTGCGCGGAGTGAAGGTTGCCGGTGGGCTCGTCCGCGAGGATCAGTTTGGGGCTTTGAATTACGGCGCGGGCTACTCCCACCAGCTGTTGCTGACCGCCGGAGAGCTGATTCGGGAACAAATCCTTTTTGCCGACAATGTTGAAGCGGTCGAGAATGTCGCAAACGAGGCTGACGCGCTCTTTGTGGGGGACATTCTTGTAAGAAAGCGGGATCTCCAGGTTTTCAAAGACCGTCAAGTTGTCGATGAGGTGGTAGCTTTGAAAAACGAAGCCGATGTTGGCCTTATGAAGCTCATTGCGCTTTTTGACATTGAGGCGATGGACAGGCTCGCCGTTGAAGTAGTACTCGCCGGTCCAAGAGCCATCGAGCATCCCGATGATGCTTAGAAGCGTGGACTTACCGGCTCCCGAGGGGCCCATGAAGGTGACAAATTCGCCCGGCTGGATTTCCAGCGATACACGGCGTAAGACGTAGAATTTGCTGCCGCCCGCTTCGTAAACCTTCTCCATGTTGCGCAATTGAATCAGAGGTTCCACTCTCGCTCCTTAGGCGCCATTACTATGATAACGGCGGAAAACATCTTCCGTTTCGAGACTATCACACTTAAATCCGCACTGGCTTGACCCGGCAGGATCCAGCTAGCCCTAGGACTCACGGATAAACCAATCCGTCGGACTCACGACTTGGGCCAACAACGTACAGCCCGGGCGGGGCCCTTACAGGGTAAACAAGCCCCTCCCCTACAAGGTCTTGGTTGCGCTTCATTCGTAGCGCAGGGCGGTGAGAGGATCCATACGCAAGGCGCGGCGCGCGGGGAGGTAGCAGGCGAGCGTGGCAACCGCTGCCAGCAGCAAGGGCAGTCCAATAAACGCGAAGGGATCGGCGACTTTTACGCCGAATAGCAAACTGGAAAGGGCATAGGCTAACCCTAATGCCATAGGCAGTCCAATAGCCATTCCAACGATTGTCAGGAAAAGACCATTTCCCAGAATAAGCCTCTGAACATCCTTCGATGACGCACCCATGGCCATGCGGACTCCAATTTCATGGGTGCGCTCGCCGACGGAGTACGACATCACGCCGTAGATTCCGACCGAGGCGAGCACCAAGGCGATGAGTCCAAGGATGGCCATCATCCCCGCCACATAGGCGATTCCCACAATGGAATTTGAGATTACTTTGTCAAACGTCAACACGTCGAAAAGAGGCAAGTCTGGATCCACGGCGGCGACCTCACTCCGTACGGCCGGAACGAATGACAGAGGATCGCCCGCTGTCCGCAAAACCAACGAAGTATAGAAGGGTGGCGATTGCAGATAACTTCTATAGATCGTCGGCAATTCCTGCTTATTGATCCAACTATAGTGTACGTCGTCGACGATGCCTACAATCGTCAACCACGGATTATCGCTATCGGCCGCGCCAATCTTGATTTTCTTTCCGATGGGATTTTCACCAGGGAAGTAGCGCGTTGCCAGGTTCCGACTGATATCTGCTACAGGAAGCGTGGTTTCGGCATCCGAGTTTTGCAACTCACGCCCATCGCGCAGGCCGATGTTCATCAAACGAAAATAATTCGGGCTGACCGTTTCGATCATCGAGCTGATGACTTCGCCGCGCTCCTGAGGTGCCCGCCCTTGTACGGTGAAGGCCAGCAAGTCCGCGCCACCGCCGTTTGCATAAGGCACATAGCTAGCGAGAGCAGCGTTTTGGACCTGGGGGATAGAGGCAAGCCGCTGCTGCACCTGTTGATAGAACGCCGCACGTCCGGACTTTTGCTGATATTGATGCTTAGGCAAGTTCAATGTGAGCGTCAGTACCGATGCAGGGTCGTAGTTTTCATGCACGGTGATGAGTGCACGAAAGCCCTTCACGAGCAGCCCCGCGCCTACGAGGAGTATGAGCGCGAGCGCGATTTCCGCGATAACAAGGATGCTGCGTAGACGATGCCGCGAACGCCCTGCGCTCGTGCCACGTCCGCTCTCTTTCAGAGTTTCACTGATCTGCGTCCTCGAATGGAGCCACGACGGCGCAATCCCAGAGACAATGCCGCTGACGACAGCGATAGCCAGCGTAAAGAGAAATGCGTTTGCATCAAGGCTTATCGTGCTCCAGCCAGCGACGAACTTGGCGACCTCGGGGGGCATGTGGTTCACGATCAAATAAATCCACCACATCGCGAGAAACAAACCCAGTACCGCGCCCGCTAGCGAGAGCAGGACGCTCTCTGTCAACAATTGCCGGATGATCCGGATGCGGCTCGCGCCCATGGCCGTACGCACGGCAAGTTCCTTCTGCCGGCCCGTCACTCGGGCAAACTGCACGTTGGCGACGTCCGCGCAGGCAATCAGCAACACGAATCCCACCGCGCCTAAGAGCAGGAAAGTGAATTGCCGCGTGAGATCGCTTGTAGCGAAATTGGGAAGCGCCATTACGCGAAGATTCCAGCCTTTGTAATCGTCGGGATAAGCCGCGGCCTGGCGCGCTCGTATAGCGCCCATTTCCGCAGCAGCCTGCTCAATGGATACTTGCGGTTTCAGACGCGCAAGAACCCAAACGTAACGCTCGTCGCGTTTCGCACGGCTTTTCAGGTCAAAGGAAAACGGCACCCACGCTTCCGCGGGCATCGGATAATCAAATCCTTTGTTCATCACGCCGACTACGACAAAGGATTTGCCATTGACCTTCAATATTTTGCCGAGAATATTCGGATCAGAAGCGTAACGCCGTTCCCAAAGGCCGTAGCTCAGAATGATTTCCTGGTCTTTTCCGGGACGGTCTTCTTCAGGAAGGAACGTACGGCCAAGGCGAGGATGCACACCGAGTACATCAAAAAAATTAGCGGTGACGGAAAATCCCTGAATCTTCTCGGGCTCGCGGTCACCGGTCAGATTTATGGAATCCCAGTTGTACGCTCCCATTTTTTCAAAGGAGCTCGCCTGACTCTGCCATTCGAAATATGTCGCTGGGGCGACTCCATTCAGGTCGATGTTCTGGTCGGGCCGAGCTTCCACGAGGGCAGCAACACGATCGGCATGTTCGAAAGGAACGGGATGGAGCAGAAACGCTTCGGCCAAGCTGAACATCGCTGTGTTAGCGCCGATACCTAGCGCCAGCGCGGCCACGCACACCAGCGTAGTGAGGCG
>Ga0265354_1000134_pt1 | contig 13215 bp, 9 predicted proteins | sample NZE1metagenome_FD_189074 | JGI IMG/M metagenome (GOLD analysis project Ga0265354, IMG submission 189074) | Rhizosphere microbial communities from Maridalen valley, Oslo, Norway - NZE1 | ecosystem: Host-associated > Plants > Roots > Rhizosphere > Soil | place: Norway: Oslo | collected 2017-09-14 | reverse complement strand
GGCCTAGCACCAGTGCCGCGTCGGGGCCCAGGAAATGGAACTCCAGCTCCGAAAAATCGAGGTGGCCCATCGCGGCTTGGTCCGGGTAGCTCTTTTTGTAGCGCGCCATCACGCCATCCCAGCCGCGGGAGACTCCGCTACTGCCGGAAAACGTCAGCTCTGGCGAATGCCAATAGCCCACGAGGAATGTGTCGACGTCCGCACGGTTCCACGCCGATTGCTGCGCATCCAATACCGCCGTTATCGCAGCTTTGTCCGCTTCGCGCGTCTCAGCGGCTTTTGTCTGCCTGCCCGTTCGCACGCCCAGCGCGAACAGCAGGATCAGCGCCGCGCTTACCGCAACCAATCGAATACTCTTCGTCATCGCCATTCCCCTATGCCACGAGCTCGGAGCATAGGTCGCTCGCGGCAACTCCGCAACCCCCATCAGGCCTCTGGAAGCGGAAACGAAGTAAGCAGCAAAGACAATCTTTCCGAATATGATGGTTGCGAGGGCGGTTTGCGTGGAGATCGACGACAACGAGAGAGAAAGCTTCTTTCGGCGACGGGTTGCGCGGCCGATTGTTGAGCTGCTGCGTCAGGGCGTCACACCGGAAAAGATGGCGCTTAGCCTCGCGCTCGGCGCGGCGCTGGGAGTGTTTCCGGTGCTTGGGACGACCACGGCACTTTGTGCTCTTGCGGCCTTTATTTGGCGGCTGAATTTGCCGGCGATTCAAATTGTCAATTATTTCGTTTACCCGTGGCAGATTGCGTTGCTGATTCCATTTTTTCGCGCGGGTGAAAAACTGTTTGGCGCGCCGCATTTGCCGTTGTCTCTCGCCCGGATTCTGACAGTGGTGCACGCTAGCTTCTGGAGCGCCACTCGATTTTTATGGACTACGATTTGGCACGCGGCGGTGGCGTGGTGTTTGATCGCGCCAATGTTTGTGGCGCTGGCGTATCTGATTCTCGTTGCCTTGTTACGACGGATCGCCAGGAGGCAAACCGAAGAAAAGAGAGCGGCCTGAAGGCCGCCGCTACGAAAGCGAGGAAAAACCCAAGAGTGCCACTTACAAAATGTCGAGGACTTCTTCGTAGCGTTTGAATGGCGGAATTAAATACGCGCCGGCCAGTTCAGTGCGCGCCCAGGCTAGCATTTGGCGGGCGACGTCGAAGCCGCGGTCGCGGGCATCGGCGCCGGCGGATTCCATCGAGGCCAGCACCTGTGGAGGAATGACGATGCCGGGAACTTCGTTGTTGAGACGGAGAGCTTGCTTGTAGCTGTTGAGAGGCCAGATCCCGACGAGCACCGGGATGGATGGCTTGCCGCCGAGTTTTTTGACGAAGGCGTGCCAGTGTTCGGGATCGAAGATCGGTTGGGTCATCGCGAAGTGCGCCCCAGCTTCGATCTTGGCTTGGAAGCGTTCGATTTCGTTGTCGAGATCGTCGGCGACAGGATTGACAGCCACGCCGATGGCGAAATTCGTTGCCCCGCCGAGCGTTTTGCCAGCCCAGTCCGTGCCCTGATTCAGGCGGCTAAGAACTTTTACTAGCCCAACCGAATCGACTTCGTAGACGCCGCTGGTTTCGGGGTAATCGCCGACCGCCGGGGGATCACCAGTGATGGCGAGAACGTTGCGAACGCCGCCGACGGTCCACGCACCGAGCAAACACGCCTGCAAGCCGATGATGTTGAAGTCGCGCGTGGTGAGGTGGGGGACGGTCTCGACGCCGCGCGCTTCGAGCGCTCCGGCGGTGATCAGCGCGTCCATGCCGACGCGAGCCATAGCGCCGCTGTTGATGTCGATGGCGTCGACTTTTTTCGAGGCCATGATTTTGTCGACTTGCTCGTAGATACGGTCGAGAGAGAGGCCTTTCGGCGGATCGATTTCGACGCACACCGTAAATTCGTTCGTCAGTAGTTTCTTCCAGAATTTGCTTTCGGGTTCGCGTTGCAAAATGGTCGCGGGTTTTGCGACGACTTCTGCGGAGTGATGCGCCGCCGTGGATTTTGCGGGACGCAGCGACTTGACGGCTTCGGCCATGGCGCGGATGTGCGCGGGGGTAGTACCGCAGCAGCCGCCAAGAAGGCGGACACCGAGAGCGGCGGCTTCGCGCGCGAAAAGCGCAAAATATTCCGGCGAAGACTTTGGATAGACGATGCGGTCGCCTTCGCGCTTCGGCAAACCGGCGTTAGGCATGCCGCTGACGCGGAGGTCGTCCACTTCAGTAAGCTCGCGAAGAATTTTTAGCAGCGCCTGCGGGCCGAGCGTACAGTTCGCACCTATTACTTGCACGTTTTTTGCTTTGAGTTGCGCGGCGGCACCTGCTGGGCGAAGGTCTCCGTAGGTCGTGCCCTCTTCGGAATACGTGAGCTGCGCAACGATGGGCAAGCCCGAAAAAGAACGGATGGCGTCGACAGCGAGAAGAATTTCTTCGATGTACGAAAAAGTTTCGAGAATGTAGAAATCGACGCCGCGCTCTTCGAGAGCGAGGGCTTGCTCGTGAAACACATCCTGGATTTCGTCGGGAGCAGGGTGGCGCGATTGCACACCGAGACCCAGCGGACCTATCGAGCCAGCGATCAGGACTTCGCGCGAAGCAGATTCGCGGGCTTCGCGGGCAATTTTTACACCGCGCGAGTTGAGGCGCTGCACTTCGTCGGCGAGGCCGAGCGGCGCGAGCTTAAAGCGGTTCGCGCCGAACGTATTGGTCTCGATGATTTGCGCTCCCGCTTCGATGTATGCCTGGTGGACGCGGAATACGGCTTCCGGTTCGGTGGCATTGAGTTCATCAAAGCATCGCTGCGAGCCGACAACTTCGTGCAGCATCGAGCCCATCGCGCCATCGGCGATGAGAATCGAATCTTTCAGTCGTTCATTGAAGTCGAGAATTTTCATGAGTTTTCGATTTCAGGGAAAGCGCCCAAATGATCAGCAGAAGGACACCTTCCCGGGAGCTATCATCGCAAGCGCGACACCCGCTACATCCAACAGCAGTGACCACCCTGCGGCAAGCATCGAGTACCGCCACAGAGCAGAATTAGGAAAGGCGGCGCGCCGCGTGAATATTCTTATCACCAAAGCCCAAACGGATAGGCTCAAATCGAACAGAACAACAAAGAAGGCTATCGTGACAGTCGGGTCCGGTACACCCCAAAAACTGAACATCCATGACAGCCCGATCATCGCGGGTAGTCCGATTAGAATCCCCAGCCCTGTTCGCACAGCGCCCATTTTGTAGCGTGACGCGGTAATCGCAGGCTGCGCCCTCTTGATAAGCTCACAGGCAAGAACATAACCGCCGAATTTTACAGCCTCGAAGGCGATCAGTCCCGGAATCCCCGGCAAGTACCCTGGCATCTGCGTTTACCGCTTCTGTTCCATGAGGCTTGCGACGGTGCTCATCAAGTCGTACTTGGTGAGGATTTCGAATTTGGCGCCGTCCATTTCGACGAAGACGGCGGGATTTTCGTGGCTGAGAATATAGGTGACGCGCTCGACGGGCGAGCTGCCGGGAATGCGCGGAAGCGGCTTGCTCATCACTTCGCGGACGACGAGTTTGCGCAAATCCTTTCCTTGAAGAGCCATGGTGAGGATTTGGTCTTCGTAAATCGTGCCGATCGGCAAATTCTCCTCGAATACGGGGATTTGCGAGATGTCCTGCTCCTGCATAGTTTTCAGCGCATGAAAAACTGTTTGGTAAGGGCGAGCAATGACAAGATCGCGGACTTTGCCCGCCTTGTGCTTGGCGTTGACGACTTCGGCGGCGGTAATGCGAACTGCGGCTTCGACGTAACCGCGCTCACGCATCCATTCGTCATTATAAACCTTACTGAGATAGCGCATGCCCGTGTCCGGCAAGAAAGCGACGACGAAGGCTTCAGGGCCGAGATCTTTGGCAAGGCGAAGAGTCGCGGAAATGCAACCGCCGCCGGAGCCGCCAGTGAAAAGGCCTTCGAGTTTGACCAGACGGCGCGCGAAAACAAAGCACTCTTCATCGTTGACCTGAATTACGTGGTCGAGAATCTTCATGTTCATCGTCGTCGGAAAAAAGTCTTCGCCGATGCCTTCGACGACGTAAGTCTTGGCTTTCACCGTTTCGCCAGTTTTATGGAAATCGTAGTAGAGCGAGCCGATAGGATCGACGCCGATGATTTGAATGGCTGGGTTTTTTTCCTTGAGATATTTGCCGACGCCGCTGACCGTGCCGCCGGTGCCCATACCGCAAACGAAATGCGTGATCTTCCCTTCGCTGTCTTCCCAGATTTCCGGTCCCGTCGTGAGGTAATGAGCCTCTGGATTCATGGGGTTGTCGTACTGATTTGGATAAAACGAATTGGGGACTTCGCGCGCAAGTTTTTTGGCGACGGAATAGTAGCTGCGAGGATCATCAGGTTCGACCGCAGTAGGGCAGACGATAACTTCGGCGCCGAGCGCTTTGAGAAGATCGACTTTTTCCTTGGATTGCTTATCCGTGATGGTGAAGACCATTTTGTAGCCGCGGACAGCGGCAACGAGCGCGAGTCCCATGCCCGTGTTGCCGCTCGTGCCTTCAATGATGGTGCCGCCGGGTTTGAGTAGGCCGCGTTTCTCAGCGTCGTCAATCATGGTGACGCCGATGCGGTCTTTCACCGAGCCGCCGGGATTAGTGTAGTCGGCTTTGACGAAGATCTGCGGCGCAAGGCCTTGATTGATGCGATTGAGGCGCACGAGCGGCGTCTGGCCAATTGCTTCGAGGATGTTGTTACAGAGCATAAGGTTTTCGTGGCTTCAGCCCGGCAAGAACATCGCGCTTGGGCTGTGCCATAATTCTTTCAGTTTAGCATGCAGCCTCGCAGCGACACAGGAAGGTGAGGCCGAGGAGGCTCATTTGGCACGGGAGAATATTTCGAGCGGAACGGCTTGGGAGCCGATAGTTGGCTATTCGAGAGCGGTGCGGATTGGAAATGCGATAGCGGTTTCGGGAACGACCGCGACGGGGTCAGACGGCAAAATTGTCGGAGTTGGCGATCCGTACGCGCAAACAATGCAGACGATTCGAAATATCGAAGCGGCGCTGCTGAAGTCAGGTGCTTCCTTAAAAGATGTAGTGCGGACGCGAATTTTCGTCACCAATATTGCGGACTGGGAAAAAATCGGGCGGGCACACGGGGAATTTTTCGGAGCGATACGGCCGGCAACGAGCATGGTGGAAGTGAGCAAATTGATTTCGCCTGAGATGCTCGTCGAAATCGAAGCAGATGCAATATTGGAATGAAGAAAGAACGAGATTCCGGCTAAGATGGCTGCCAACAACGGAATCATGACCTCTTCCAGCGCAAGCACAAACCCGGTGGAAACTCACTTAACAATGCACGCCAAGAGCGCGCTGCGCCTCTCACTCATCTTTGTGCTGGCAGGCTGGCAGCTGTTCGCAAGTCCCAGGGTTGAGACTGCAGCGCAAGACGCTTCGCCAGAAGCAAAGCCGAGACGCATTCCCGCTCAGTGGATCACCTCACCCGGAGCACCAATCCGAGATTTGACGATGCTCCATTTCCGAAAGGAATTGGATCTGGAAAAAGTGCCGGAGCATTTCCTCGTGGGTGTTTCGGCGGACAACCGTTTTCTGCTGGAGGTCAATCAAGAACGTATCGGCTCCGGTCCTGCCAGGGGAGATTTGGCTCATTGGAGATATGAAGTCTACGATCTCGCGCCGCATCTCCATGCCGGGAAGAACGTGCTGGCGGCAACGGTTTGGAATTTGGGAACGCTGGCACCCGTCGCGCAGATCAACAACCGGACTGGCCTCATGCTTCGCGGCGAAGGAGAGTTTGAACAAGCGGCAAATACCAATGATTCGTGGTGGACCGAAGAAGAACCTGGATTTCAAGCTGTGGCCGTCTCGATGAGCGAATTGCAGGGATACTACGCAGCCGATCCGATCGAAAAGATCGATGCGCGGCTGTTTGATTGGACGTGGGATGCGCCGACGAGTACATCAGAACGATGGAAGAAAGCCGAACCTATCGGGCCTGCAGCTGAGCGCGGAATGGGTGATACGCCGAACAACTGGCAGTTGGTGCGCGACCCACTACCGGCGATGGAATGGAGGGAAATGCCGGGAGGGCGAGTCGTAAGATCCTCCGGGCTAACAACCACTGGAGTATTTCCCGACGGACCTGTTGAGATTGGGGCGAATCAAAAGGTCAGCATTCTTCTCGATAACGGAGAGCTGACGACTGCTTTCACCGAGCTCGCCATCAGCGGCGGCAAAGATTCGAGCATTCGAGTGACTTACGCCGAGGCGCTGAAGGATGCCAAAGGAGAAAAAGGCAACAGAAACGAAATCGCTGGGAAAAAGATCCTCGGTGTTTATGACGAATTCGTGGCGGATGGCGCGGCAAACAGAACACTGAAGTCGCTCGTATGGAGAACCTGGCGATATCTTCAGCTCGACATTGAAACGCACGACGACGCTCTGCAGCTTCGAAGGCTGCGCTCCTGGTTTACGGCGTTTCCGTTTCAGCGGCGCGCTCGCTTCCAATCTAACGATCTCTCCTTGTCCTCGATTTGGGATGTGGGTTGGAGGACGGCCCGACTAGACGCGCACGAGACGTACATGGACACGCCGTATTGGGAGCAGCTGCAATACATCGGTGACACACGGATACAGGCGCTGGTTTCCTTCGCGGTGGCGGGCGATGACCGGCTGGCGCGGCAAGCTGTGGAAGCGTTCGACGACTCTCGCATTCCGGATGGCATCACCCTGAGCCGGTATCCTACCAACCATTTTCAAGCCATTCCCACATTTTCGCTGCTGTGGGTGGGGATGTTGCATGACTTCGCGATGTACCGCTCTGACCCGGCCTTCGTGCGCGAACATCTGCCGGGGACACGAGCCGTATTGGATTGGTATGTTCGGCATCAGAACGAGAACGGCTTGGTTGGACGGCTGCCGTGGTGGAGCTTCATCGATTGGGCCAGTGGATTTCAAGGAGGCAATCCGCCTCTGGACGAGCATGGAGATTCCGCAGTCATCACGCTGCACTTTGTGATGGCGCTTCGCGAGGCCGCGGAACTCGAATCTTGGTACGGCGACAAACAGCGAGCCACAAGATACCTCGAGGTGGCTGCAAGAGCGGTGCAAGGCGTGCAAAAATTTTGCTGGAACAAAGAGTACGGGCTGTTTGCGGACACGCCGGAGCAGCAAAAATACAGCCAGCATACAAACATTATGGCCGTGCTTCTGGATGTCGTTCCTAAAGAGCTGCAACGTGAAGTTATGACTAAAGTGCTTTCGGTCAGCGACCCCGGCTTCAAAGCAAACGAAAATGTCCCACCTATGGAAAAAGCTTCCTACTACTACCGGTTTTATCTCGCGCGCGCTCTGGAGCACGCCGGAATGGGCGACCGGTACCTGGAGCTGCTAAATCCGTGGAAAGAGATGCTGGCTCTGGGGCTCACGACTTGGGCGGAGACGCCTGAACCGACACGGTCCGATTCGCACGCCTGGAGCGCTCACCCCAATTATGATTTGTTGACCATTGTTGCTGGAATTCGTCCAGCGGCTCCAGGATTTGAAAAAGTTGTGATCGAGCCGCATCTCGGAAAATTGCGAAACGTGACCGCGAGCTTTCCTTGGAAGGAACAGGAGATTCAGGTCGATTACAAACTGGAACACGAAACCTGGACAATACGCATAAGCCTTCCGTCCAATCTGCCTGGTGAGCTGGTCTGGCAGAGTAAGCGATACCCGCTTCACAGTGGTTCACAAGTATTGACCATGGCGTCGGAAGTTTCGTCCGCGCAATAGCTTTCTGATTTGCCGCGTTCTAATTTGCGCGCGATTGATGGAGATGAATTCGGGTTCAGGAATGAAAACTTCATGAGCAGCGCGCTCTACGACGGATTTATTGCGGATTATTATGACGAGTCGCCGATTGTGCGGGGACGGGTGGGGGATGTTGCGTTTTACCGGGACGCGGTTCACGAACATGGCGATCCCGTCCTCGAGCTTGGTTGCGGGACTGGGCGGATCACTTTGGCGTTAGCCGAAGCAGGGCATCGCGTGACGGGACTCGACATTTCCGAGCGGATGCTGGAGCGGTGTAATCAGAAGCGGGCCGGGTTGCGGACGGAGGCGCGCGAGCGAATGCATCTGGTGCAGGGTGACATGACAAAGTTTGATCTGGGAGAAAAATTCCGGCTGGTGATTATTCCTTTTCGGCCGATGCAGCATCTGCTCGAAGTGGAAGACCAGATGTCGTGCCTCGAATCGGTGCGTAAGCACCTTTGGGCTGATGGAAGACGGACCGGAGAACGGCGAGGCCGGTTGATTTTGGATGTTTTCCAGACGGATGCGGAGCGCATGCACGATCCGGCGTATCAGGAAGAAGGGTTGGTGACGGAATATTCGATGCCGGACGGGCGGCGCGTGCGGATCATGGAACGCGTCACGGCGTTTCACCGGGCGGAGCAGCGTAACGACGTGGAGATGATTTTTTATGTGACGGATGCCCGGGGTAAGGAGGAGCGACTCGTGTTTGCGTGGACGCTTCGGTACTTCTTTAGATATGAGGTGGAACATCTTTTGGCCCGATGCGGGTTTCGAGTGAGCGCGGTTTATGGAGATTTTGACCGGTCGCCGTTGGTGGATGCTTCGCCGGAAATGATTTTTGTCGCCGAGGCAGTGTGATTCGGAGCGAGACAAGGACAATGGCGTAAAAAAAGAAAGAGACAGGCAAGAATGCCTGTCCCACTCTGATGCGCCGGAATTGGAAGACGGGCACGGCGTGCCGTGCCCCTACGAGAATCACCAGTGGGCGCGGATGCGGTACTTTAAGACTGAGGTGCCATTTTTTTCTACTGGGACGTTGAATTGGGCGGCAAATGCAGCGGTTTTGGTGAATTTGTAGCTGGAATCCAGCATTTCCCAGTCGCCGCCGATGGGTTCGTTTACCTGGACGGTGATGGCGCTGTCTTTGTGATTCCGCAGAGTAATTTCGTATTCCATTTCCCAGGTGTGGGTGTCGATTTTCTTGAAGTCGGTTTGTTTGCGCTCGGCGATTACGTCGAAGGCGTTGCCGATGTGGATGGTGACGCTTTCGTCTTTGGGCGTGTGGCCTATGCGGTCTTCGCCGACGAAGAGGATTCCGCCCTTAGAGTCTTTCTGGTAGACGCGAACATTGCCGGCGGGCAGGGGCATACCTAGTCCGGCTTTTTCTTCATTCTTAAATTTGTAATAGACCATGACCGGATCTTTTTGCGGCTGTCCGGGAGCTTGTGCGCTGCGGTAGTAGAAATTCTGGCCGTTGACAACGAAGATTTTTTCGACAGGAACCCCAGTGCCTTCGAGGAGGCTAATCTGTTTGGTTTCTTTGTCCTCGACGGAGGTGCGGCGGCCGAGCGTGTATAGATGATATTCGCTGAAATTTTCCTGCTGGAATTGCGGGGCAGCGGCTTCTCTCGACATCATGGCCTTCTGTGCTACCACACCGCCCATCGCGCCACCCTGAATACGATTGAGATCGCCGGCGACTAGCTGGAGCCGGGCATTGTGGAAGGCGGTGCCACTGTTGTTGACCAAGGTGACCCAGCCGTCGAGGTCTGCGGCTTTGTCATCGCGTCCCACGGTCAAAACATAGTCGGAATTCCAGGAGAGGCTGTTGGCGAGGTAAGAGGTTTCAATCTGCTGTTTGCGCGCGCCGAAATTCTCGAGGGACATTAGCAGCGTGGGACGGTCATAGAGATTCGCAGGAATATCGGGGAAGCGGTAGCTTTCGGCGTAGCCTCCGGTAACGATGTCGTTGCCGATTTTCCAGACTTGCCCATTGTTATCAGAGAGAAGGGTGGCTTTGATCTCCTCATGTTTCGTGGTGCCATTGTCTTGAAAGGAGCGGACTAGCGTCACTTCCTTGCCGACGTATTTGTGTAATAGCTTGGCGGGTTCGAGCAGATCGTATTCGTAATTCTGTTCGATGACGCCGAGTTTGTCGGGATCGGTGAGAGAGCGGAAATGGACCGTTGCGGGATTTACGGTGGCGGCGATGTCCATGAACTTGAGGCGGAACGCGCCGCTAGGCAAAGTGAGATTGCGGACGTCGCGCACTAGGGCGATGTTGGAATTGTAGACGGTGATATTGAGATCGGTCTGATCGTTGAGGCCGGTGGATTGATCGGACGCCGTGGCGCGCGGAGCTTCTTTATCTTGTGCGGCAAAGACTTGTTGCTTGAGGATCGAAGGATAAACAAGTACGGCAGCGGCCATCAGCGCAACCGTGCCGGAGAGAATCCAGTGCGGGCGGCGTTGCACTTTTGATCTACGGAGTTCCATGAGGTTCACCTCGTTCAAGATTTCGCTTCCAGCTTAGAACGGGGGAGCGAGAATTTCTTGCAGGATGGGCGAATGGATGCTCGCGGTGTACTACCTGGTCTCGCCAAATGTGGAGTCGTCGTGCGCGCAACTGAGAAAGCGGCGGCAGAGCTGCCGCACTGCAAGTCGATTCTTTGGAGCATTGGGCGCAGCATGCTGCGCCACTACAAGTCATATCGATTGAATTGCAGGAGTTAGTGGTCGGTCGGGGCTGGGGACCAGGTCACTCCGCCGTCGGCGGTTTGATAGGACTTGATTGGAGCTGTCTGCTGGCCGGGCACAAACCAGATCTGCGCGTGCATGGCGTCGGTGGCGCGAATGCCGGTGACGTCGTTTGTGATGGGCGAGTCCAGTTTCGTCCAGTGCGTGCCGCCATCTGTGGTGCGCAGGATGGTTCCGGAGGCGCCGACGATCCAGCAGACTTTTGCCGAGGGAGCGGAACCCGCCAGCAGATCGCTGTAAACGCCGCTGATCTGTTGCGTCCAATTCACACCCTTGTCTTTGGAATATTCAAGGGAGCCGGCTGGACCGACGCGCCAAGCTTGCTTTGCGCCCGGAGCCCAAAAGACGTGAGGGTTCTGGAGAGCGGCGGCGCGGAGCATGGCGCGTCCATTCAATGGAGATTTCTGATCGGCGGAAACTTCCACGGATTCCGTGATTGTTAGATTCGTGTCTGCGTTCGCTACGTTAGTTTTGGCCGCGGCGACATTTGATGCGGAAGCGGGAGCTGGCGCAGGGGCGGCCGGCGCAGCGCCCCCGACGGAGGCCGGTTGACCGGCAGGGGGCGGCGTAACGCTGCCATCTGCGACGAAGCTGGGTGCAGAAAGTGAAGGGGGCGATGGGGGAGGTGGCGGCGGGGCTTGCGGACGGCGAACCTCTTCTAATTTATCTCCTGCGTTAGGAGAGATCTGCGCATCGAACTTCTTATTAAGAAGAGCTCCAGCGTTACCCGGCGCGACGCGCATAGTTTGTTGTTGTTCCTGCTTTTGCATGCTCAAGGAAGGCCCGTGAGCGGGCTTCGAAACCGACTGAACCGGAGGTAGTTGGGTCAGCTGGGTTTGGTTTTGAAGTTGATTGGAAGCAAGATCACGATTTGCCGATGCGGCGCCTGCGTCGGATGGAGCGGCGGCTAGATCTTTCTCCTTGCGTTCATTCTCCCTGCCTTCGCTGGGGGTGATTCGCGTGGCACTCGGGGAGGGCGCGACGCCCTGCGGCTGCCTATTTTCCGCGACTTCTACAGCCGTTGACGGCGCGGCCGGCAAAGGCTTCGGTGTTTTCAGGGAAACCAAAGCGATCAGGCCGGCGGCAATGGCGCCGACAGGAACGAGCCAGAGCCATCGCAAGCTGTGAAGAGGACTTGGACGAGCGGTGCGTGCGGGTGAGGCAGCTCTACCAGCAGAAACAGGCTGCTTCAGCGCCGAAAGATTTTCGTTGGTTTCCAAATTGACAGGAATTTCGAGAGGGGTTGCAAGATGGGCGAGAACAATCTGGCAACTATCGCAGCCTACGACATGCTGTTTCCACAGATTGCGTTCTTCAGAAGAGAGCGAGCCATCGTGATAGGCCGCCAGAATTTCGGCATCGGGACAAAGTCCGACTAGAGGATCGATGGAGCGTTCAGCTGGCGTTCCATCGGGGACGTTTCCATCCGTGCCGGAAGAGGCCGCGGGCCGTAGATGGCGGGCGAGCGCTTTTTCAAAGGTGCGGTCGCGATCGTCAGGCGCCATGGTCTTCTCCTTTCTTAGAACGAGGGCTGGCTGGGTTCTTGCATTGCGGGTTGATGGAGCGAAATTTCATGGACCGGGCCTCCCGGGTGCGGGGTTTGAGCGTGCGCGGCGGTCCAGGAGCTTTTCGAGATCAAAGGAGGCGTCCGCGGAGGCGTACTCGAAACAGAGAGAGATTTGCGCGTCGCTGAGACCGAGCTCGGCGGCGAAGCCGTTGACGGCAGGGCAGCCGTTGCGGAGAGTCTCTTCAATGGTGCGGCGGAGAGCGAGGCGAATGCGGTCGAGATTGCGGGAAACGCTGGACTCGTGCTCGCCCACTTGCCGGCCGATCTCGGCGAGGGTTTGTTCTTTGGCGTAGTAAAGGCGGAGGCGCTCTTCATCGCGCGGATCGAGAGTTGTGAGAGCCGCTTGGAGCGCGCGGACGAAAAGACCAATGTAGCGCTCGCGATGAGGGTCGGCAGGCTGAACGGAAACGGTGGACGGAATTTTATGCGCGGTGGGTTTTGCCTCGTCATTATCGAGGGATTCGAAGCGGCGCCCGACACGGATGGCGTCAATATGACGCTGCGCGAGAACGGCGCGAAGCCAGGTTTTCAGCGAGCTGCGGCCGTGGAAATAGCGGAAAAGAGAGCGCTCGCGACGGGCGCCGTCCGTGAGGCCATAAAGCTCGGCGAAAAGAGAGTCAGCGAGATCGCAGGCTTCCGGAGAAGCTGAGCTACAGCGGAGCACCGCGGATGCGGCGGCGCGCAAGTAACCGCGATACTCGCGAACGAAATGCTCCCACGCGAGTTCGCAATTTTCCATGCAGGCGGCGGCGAGGGCCAGGTCTTCCAAATGGAGGGTAGAGAGATATTCCTCGAGCTTCTCAGGCGCCAAGGCTCCGCTGGCAAGCCGTTTCTCGCTGCTGCGCTCTAGAGAAGCAGTAAATCGCTCGCGGGAGAGTCCCCAACGGCCGGCCTTAGACTCCGCATAGAGCCATTCGATTTTGGCCGGGGATGCCACCAGCGTTTGTGCAGCTCCGCTGCGGGCGGCAGGCTTGCTGCCATCGGAGCGGTCTAGGGGCTCTTTTTTCATGCGGATTTCAAGTGTTCCCAGTATGGCAGAGCATCCAACACCCTGGGTATCATCGGCATCTATGAGCTTAATCCAGCCCAAGAGG
>Ga0265354_1000133_pt1 | contig 13245 bp, 10 predicted proteins | sample NZE1metagenome_FD_189074 | JGI IMG/M metagenome (GOLD analysis project Ga0265354, IMG submission 189074) | Rhizosphere microbial communities from Maridalen valley, Oslo, Norway - NZE1 | ecosystem: Host-associated > Plants > Roots > Rhizosphere > Soil | place: Norway: Oslo | collected 2017-09-14 | reverse complement strand
GCGATATAGCAGAGGGCGGCCACCAGGCAAGCCTGGACAGCTATGCGGAGATAGGAGTTCTGATTGCGAATGTTCTGGGACAGCTGGTCATGCTCGGTTTCGATGGCCTACCTCCGTTGCAGCAGGGTCGCTCAGCAGCTCCGTTGAATCACGAATATACAACTACTCCAAGTGCAGTGCAGACGATGCTGGTATGTTACGCGGTTACGTGGGTCTTGTTGAGGGGGTTTTCTTTTTGCAGGGAGATGGACTGTTCGTTGATCCTCGCATCAAGGACGTCCTTAGCCGAGTAGACGGGTCGCGGCGATTGGCAAACCGCGCCACTCAAGACGTCGCAAAAACTGCAGGCTCATCTGAAAGGAATAACATACAGGGAAGTCTTCAAGCATGTTAGATTGGCGCCAACCAACGGTGTCGGAGTTTTGACGAAGGACGACTTTCTGCCTCGCGATGATCGAATGCCTAAGGCCGCGCTCTGCGGGCAGCGTCCGTTTGGGTTTTGGCTGGAACGATTGAGGAGGTAAGGATGGACTCGATGGGTGGCGTGCTCACGGTTTTTGGAGTGTTATTTGTACTGTTTGTCTTGGGCTTGGTGTTTGGCTCGTTCTTTACTGTCGAGACAGCGCAGGTGGCCATCGTGCAGCGTCTGGGTAAGTTCGCGCGCGTCGCAGGCCCGGGACTTAATTGGAAAACTCCATTTATCGAGACGGTCGTCCGGCGAATGAGCATGAAGGTCCAGCAGTTTGACGTGAAAGTGGAGACGAAAACGCAGGACAACGTGTTCGTACAAATCCCCGTCTCGATTCAATACAAAGTGATACCGGACTCCGTGGAAGCGGCATTTTACAAACTGACGGATCCCGTCAAGCAGATCGAATCCATGGTCTACAACGTAGTGCTCGGACACGTTCCAAAAATGAAATTGGACGACACCTTCCTGAACCAGGCGGCGATCGCCAACGACTTGCGCGACAGCTTGGACGGCTCGATGAAAGAGTACGGCTACTCGATCGTGAAAGTGTTGATCTCCGATATCGTGCCGGACCAAAAAGTGAAAGCCGCGATGAACGATATCAACGCAGCGCAGCGCGAACGCGAAGCAACGGTATCGCGAGCGGAAACTAACAAATTGCTTCTCGTAAAACAGGCGGAAGCCGAGGCTGAATCCAAGCGTCTGCAAGGCGAAGGCATTGCTAATCAACGCAAGGCCATCATCTCCGGGTTAAAGGACTCCGTAGAGGACTTTGCAAAAACGGTGCCGGGCTCAACGCCTCAGGATGTGATGCAGCTCGTACTCATGACCCAGTACTTCGACACGCTAAAAGATATCGCCGCAAACGATCGCACCAACACCGTGCTGATTCCTCACACGCCAAACACGTTGACGGATCTGTTTGGCCAAATCCGGAACGCAGTAATTACCGGCACGGAAATGACCAAACATGACGTACCAGGGGCACTTTCTCCAAGCGATTCGCGAAAATGAGCGGCAATCCTGAATGTCCATTCGGCAGCAGTCAATAACCTTTCCTGATTATGCGGGCGCAATAAAGTACTTGTGCGGTGAACGCAAACAGGTATGATGCTTCCCGTCGTCTCCGCCACTTGGGGTCAAATTCCTTTAGTATCATAGAGAAAACAGTCTATGAACCGTGCGTCGCGCGTCCTCCCTACTGCAGTTCTGTCTTTTACGTGGTTTATGGCCGGTTGCGGCGGCGGACCGACGGGTACTATCAATCCGCCGCCACCACCTCCGCCTGCAAATCCCGTTCCGGCTATCACGACGGTCACGCCGTCGTTCGTCCTTGCTGGTTCAGCTGTCACTCCTATCACGATCACCGGCACAGGATTCATTTCGAGTTCGACGGCTCAGTGGAATGGCGCAGCGCTGTCGACGACCTATAATTCAGCAACAAGTCTGAGCGTCGCACTTCCAGCGGCGGACCTGACCGGCAGTTCCGCGAGTCTGATCACTGTGCAGAACCCGGCGCCCGGAGGAGGAATGTCGGCGGGGGCGACATTTGATGTGAATAGCCCGGTTGCCGTCATCACTGCGATTTCGCCTCGGTACGTGCCGCTCGGCAGTCCTGCAACGATCACGGTTACTGGAACCGGGTTTGAGTCGAACTCGATAGTGATGTGGAACACAGCTGCACGGCCCACAACTTTTGTGAGCGCTACCTCATTGCAGGTCGCTCTGAGCGCCGCCGATCTGCAAAACCAAGGTACGGGTTCATTGACGGTAAGCAACCCGGCACCAGCCGCATCCACTAGTCCTGCAGCGCCGCTGGTGGTTACTTCTCAGCCGGTTCCGGTAATTCAGAGTGTCAGCATCGCAAGCTCAACCATCGGGCCCGCCATTATTAATGGGGGTTGTGCTCAGTTGCAGGTCACAATCGCGGGCCAAAATTTTGCCAATGATTCGACGATCCAGGCAAATGGAGTTACGCTCCCAACAAACGTCTTTTACGGACCGAATCCGACCATCCTAATCAACGATTTGCCCTTGGGTTTTGTTAGCGCGCCCGGCTCTCTCATCTTCACAGTGACGAATCCGGACCAGGGACCGATCGTGTCCAATACGTTTGCCTATCCTGCGACAAGTCCGGCGGCGCTGGCTGTGTGCGCCGCTCCGGTAGCCCCCACGATCTACGCCCCGAGCAGCTTTTCGCTTACGGTGCAACCATCCGAAGTAAATATCAGCGGCAATGGAACACTAACTTTGGGAGCCTTGCCCACAGGCATAACCTGGGCAAATACAAGCGTTTCCCTGCCGCCGAGTGGCACTAGCTTGCACCTTCAGGCGGCCAGCACGACAGCCTCCGCGACTTACGCCATCTCACTGAACGCCGCGGTTGCGGGCACGAATGCACAAGGCACGTTTAATTTCACCGTGAGCACTGGGGCTCCGCCTAGTTTCTCTCTCTACTCACCAAGGACCGAAGTAGGAGTACCCATCGGCGGGTCCGGCAGTATTCAGTTTCAGACAAGCGCAAGCCAGGGTGGGAGCGTGGATTACGACGTTACGCCCTCGGTGAGCGGATTGCCTCCGGGAACGACCGCGACTTTCTCGCCTAGTGTGTTTTCGGTGGGACAAAATGTGACCGTTACGCTAAGTGCGGCCAACAATGCTCCGGTGACGCAGAATGCAACCGTGACGCTGATTGGAACGCCTTCGGCTCAGGCAGCGAACGCAACCGCCAACTTCTTTGCGGACATCACTCAACCACCGGGTTCGTTGCCGGGAAACCGGGCGGACTTTGTATCCACGGCGGGGACGCCATACGCTGCGGTTTACGACGCGCTCCACAATCTGATCTTTTCGAGCAATCCGAGCTGGAATTGCGTCGATGTCATCTCGAACGCGACCCACAAAATCATCAAGAGTATTCCGGTTCGTTCACCTCGCGGGATAGACATAACACAGAACAATTCCACGGTGTGGGTGCAGGGGGAGTCGGTGAACATCTACGGAATTAACACCAATTCTCTCCAGGCAACGGAATACACAATACCGAAAGGCCCGGTCGCTCCGGATGGCTTTCCTGTATTTTTTTCGGACGCGAGGCTACTTGCACTCTCTGACGGAAGCATCTTCATTTACTTTAGTGCTTCTGGAGCTGGGGGGAGCCCGCCGGTGGGAATCTGGAATCCCCAATCACAACAAATGACTGTGGTGGCAAGCGGGGTGAACTCCATGCTGGGGATACCGGTGCGAAGCGGGGATGGCACGCGCGTATATGCTCCCGGCAGCGCAACCGAGTCCGCGTCTGGAATGTCGGTTTATAACGTAAGTTCAAAAACCCTGACCACGCTCAATTCCGGCACGACATATAACCCGATAGTCGCCGTGAATCACGACGGCTCGGAACTTGTGCTCGGCAATTCCAGCAGCATGAGCCTATACAATAGCAATCTCACTCTATTAGGGGCGGTGCCCGGGACGTCGACAGGATTCGGGCCCGATTTTCTGCTCGACGGCGGATTGTTGTTCAGCGCCGATGGTACGAAACTTTATGAAATCGCGCAGTACGGGCTTCCCGCTATTCTGACGATTGACGCCTCCAATCCGTCGAACCTTTCCGTTCTGGGAGTGGCGCCAACTTCGGACAGCCAGGCAGCGGGCGCGGCTTCCTCTACGCCGACACCTTTCGCGATCGACGCCACGGGAATGGTTCTCGCGATTCAGAACTACGGCATCTCCTTTGAGGATTCCACGTTTTACCAGACGTATGCGACGAATCAGCCTACTGTGAACGGGGGAGTGGGCTATTCCTCGGCCTATGCCGGGCCCCTCGCAGGCGGCACCACGTCTACTCTCTACACATTCCCGAATCTAACGCCCGATGTGTGGTTCGGCCAAACCCGTGGTTCTGCGAGTATCTCTCCTGGGGCTGGGAGCACTGCTCCGGGAGAAGTGACTTTTACATCTCCTCCCAGTAGCACGCCCGGACCCGTGAACGTCAAATTCATCTATCCGGATGGGGAGCAGACACTTGCCGCTCAGCTTTTCTCGTATTCCACATTTCCTGAATACGCAGTGATGTCCGGTTCCTCACCAACCGGAGGTGCGCCTGCCCAAGTCATCGGCTATGGACTCCCGCAGGATCCTAGCGGCGGAACAGTGACCGTCGGATCGAACACGGCAACCATCACGAGCGCCGCGGGTCTGTACGCGCCGTTCAGCGCAGAACCAATTCCATCCACAGTTCTGAATTACACTTTTCCGGCGGGGAGTCCCGGTCTGGCCGATTTGACCGTCATCACTCCGATTGGCACCGGCACTCTTCCTAAATCTATTTTTTATGCCAAGAGTGTTACAGACTACTCTTCCGCAGATACATTCACGGCTGTTCTCTTCGATGCCAAGCGAAATCAGCTCTACCTGTCGGCAGGTGATCACATCGACGTATTCTCGACGGCTTCCAATCAGTTTGTCACCCCCCTTCAGCCGGCCGCCGTGGGAGCACAGAAGGAGTTCGCTGGTCTCGCGCTTACTCCCGATGGCAGTCAGTTGATCGTCGCCGACTGGCTGGATAGTTCGATCGGGGTGATAAATCCGGACACGTTGAGCACGTTCGCCATCCCTCTTCCCCTGAGCACTCCGATAACTGTTTGTCCCAGCGGCCCGCTTTATGTTGCCGCGACGTCTGCCAACCAAGCGTTTGTTGACATGGGCGGTCTGCCGCCCGGCTGTAGTGGTCTTACCTACATTGCGAACCTGCAGACGCACGCCGTCGCCGTGTCTGAATGCACAGGTCCGGGTCTGGACGCCAGTGCCGATGGGAACTTCGTCGTCATCGACAATGGACCCTGCATATATTCCGTGCAGAATGCATCCTTCATTCAGGCGTCCTTCCCATTTGCTCAGTTAGGATTCGGCGTCGGCATATCGGGCGACGCCAATGTGATTGCTTCCAACCAGATCCTCGGCGACATCAATGGAAATATCCTAGGTTCCCTCGCGGAGCCGGTCGCTTTATATGGCTCACCCACTAACTCCAACCCACCTGAACTTTTGTTGCGCCCCAGACTGAATGTCTCGGGCAGTTTGTACTACCTCGCTTATCCTAACTTTTTCGAGATCATCGACGTTGCACACGCGATCTTGCGGATGCGCTTCTCGCTGACGGAAACGGTTCAGAGTACCGCCTCTTCCCTCGCGATTGATTCGGGGGGCCGGTATGTCTACCTGCTGACGAATCAAGGGCTGACGGTGGTTGACCTTGGCGCAGCGCCGCTTTCGATTGGGCACCTCAGCCCACAAAACGCGGCGCCGGGAACTCAGGTTACGGTGCGGGGAAGCGGCTTTGATTCCAGCATTACTGCCACTGTTGGCGGCGTTGCGGCTTCAGTCAGTTTCACCGACCAGAATACCTTGACCTTAATCGTGCCGACAGCGACTTCGGGACCTCAAGATATTGTTCTTACACGGGGCGATGGAGAAACTTACACTTTGGAAAACGGCCTCGTACTCCCTTAACCGCCATCGTCTTGTCGATAACAAAAGCAAATAGGACTTAACTCGCCGGGCAGCGTGATTTGAAGCTGACGCGCCATTATGCTACGCCGGTCAAATAATATTTCGCGGACTCACTTCCAGCTCTAACGCAAACTCTAGATTGTTTTCATTGACGGTTTATGGGCTCGTGTGGGATATAAATGGGCCGTGACAACCGACTCATCGTCTTATTCAAAGAAAAAACGTATCGGCGAAACTGCTCTGGCGAGCAGGTGCGAGTTTTTTAAGCACGCGAAGAAGTAAGGAAAAAATAAAAATAGGAAACGGCTTTACGCAGAGGGCGCAGAGACGCAGAGTTCACAGAGAAGAAGGGGAAAGCGAAGAGATGCGGACACAGGATCGGCGGGGATTTTTGCGGGGGACGGCGGCTACGGCCGTGGTTGTTTTCGGTGCGCGCGGGGCGGGAGGGGCAAGCCCCTCCCCTACAGTGGGAGTAGAGAGCCCGGCGGGCTCGGTTGAAAGACAGACAGTCGACTGGAAAGCGTTTGGGAATGAGGGGAAGAAGCCGCTGCGGCTGGGCTTGATTATTGGGATCGCGAATGATCCGGATGCGGCGATGGCTAAGGTGCACGAGCTTGGTTTGCCGACTTGCCAGGCTTACTGCGAGGAGTTTGCGCCCGGACTGGCGGGGAAGTTGACGGCGGCCTTGACGAAATACGAGATTCAGGCGACGTCGGTTGTGGTTGGCGGGCCGGGTAAAGAGGTTTGGGACTTTTATGACGGGCCGCTGACGATAGGGCTTGTGCCACGTGATACGCGTGCGGCTCGCGTTGCGCATATCAAGAAGGCGTCGGATTTTGCGAAGGAATGCGGCGTGGCCGCGGTCCAAACGCATTGCGGATTTATTCCGGAGAATCCGAACGACGTGTTGTACAAAGAGACGGTAGCCGCGATGCGCGAGGTGGCGGAGCACTGCAAGAAGAACGGGCAGAATTTTCGGTATGAGACGGGGCAAGAGACGCCGATTACTTTGGTGCGAGCGATGAAGGATGTGGGGCTCGACAATCAGGGAGTTAATTTTGATTTGGCGAATTTGATTTTGTATGGGAAGGCGAATCCCGTGGATGCGATCGAGATTCTTGCGCCGTATGTGCAGGGGATTCATGCGAAGGACGGGCTCTGGCCGACGAATCCGAAAGAGTTGGGTGAGGAAGTGGCGATCGGAAAAGGGAAGGTGGACTTTGCGCGGATTATTGCGCGGTTGAAGGAGATCAAGTACCCGGGTGCGGTGACGATTGAGCGGGAGACTTCGGGGCCGCAGCAGATGGAAGATGTGCGGGAGGCGAAGGAGTATTTGGAGAAGTTGATTGGGTGACGGGAAACGGCGAAGAAAAAGATTTTACGCAGAGGGGCACAGAGACACAGAGGTCACAGAGAAGAGCGCAAAAATCGGTGCGCGAAGAGTCAGCCGAACAGCTGGCGGGTCAATTCTTCTCGCGTCAGGTCGAGATAGTTGGCGACGTCGCCGAGAATCTCAGCGAGTGTGCCGACCCTGAGCTGTTTGTGATTTGGGATAGTGACGTGGTGCTGTGTGCCTTTCATTCGGGAACTGACGCGGATGTGGCTGCCGGTCTGACGGGTAGTTTCGTAACCGAAGCGACGCAGGGATCGAACAAGATCATCACCGCTGACATCGCGGGGAAGCTTCAAGCTGGAATGACCTCGTCTTTAACCGTGTGAAGGCGGATGACGCTGGGTTTGTCGGCGGCGTCGAAATGACAGGAGACGGCGTCGCGAATCATGGTTTTTAGTTCTTCGAGGGAGTCGGCTTGCGTGAAGATGGAGAAGCCCAGAGCGCGGGCCTCATAGCCGCCCTCGGGGGATTCTTGAACGGAGAAGATGATTTCGCTTTGGGACATAAGCTTTGGCCTTTGAGGATTATACGCCGGTAGGGCAAGCTGCGGTTGTAAAACACGAAAGAATCTCGGGGAAAACGCGAAGGAAAAGATTTTACACAGAGGCGCACGAAGACACAGAGGTCACAGAGAAGCGAGCGTAGATCAGCACAGCAGGGGTGGTTGTCACAGCTAGAGTCAACTGCAAGACCCAGGTTCCGAAAACGAACCTGGGGCACCCGCCAGTCTTGGTCAGCCGGGGCTACGCGAATAATTGGCGCTGGTGTAGTTGGCCTGGGTCTGGGCGGCGGCGTTTCTTTCGGGGTGGCAAAGTAGCACGGCGTGCTTTGGGGATGGCGCGCGGCTGGCCCAAAGCGTCGGCTGCATGGGCGGCGACGTTCAGCAGGACGAGGTCGGCCATTCGCAGTACGTCGTATCCTCTCGCACGGGTGCGCATATCGGTTTCCGCAGCGCACTCCCATTCCATGGCGTTAAGTAAAGCCGTAACGCTGCTTGACTGGTCACGCCGCAAGCTCAGAATTTCGGTGGTGATGCTCATGGTGCCCCCAACGCAGGAATGTTTTGTTCCTTTGGGGCAGAACCACCAATGGAACTTTCGTACTATGCTGGCGGTACTACGTTGTGAATTTCTGGGGAAAGGGCAGATCGGCTACCCGCCCGACGCTTGTATATTGAAATAATCAGTCATATCGTTACGCTGTGCCTCGATCAATCACCACGTCGGCAGAATTCTTTCTTGCTGACTACGACAGCACGTTGTTCCCACTAAAGCTAAATCGTTTGATGGTCGAGAAGTTTTCCGCCGAGACGCTCGAATTCATACAGTCGGAGTGCCTCGCACCAGGCAAAGGTTTTATGAGTCAACATCGTGTTTACGCGACCAAGCGAGGATGGTTCCTTAGGCCGACGGTAAAGCTGGACCCTGCCGCGGAATTTTTCATGTATGACTTTGTTTATCGCAATCGGTCTTTGTTTTCGCCGTCGCTTCTGCAAAATAGAAATGTCTTCGGGTATCGCATTTCGGGTGGCGTTCCAATCGCTGGGATGCATTCTTACCGGGATTATAAGAGTGCGCTCGCTCGATGTAAGGGAAAATACCGACATCTTGCGTATCTGGACGTAGCCTCTTACTTCAATCGAATCTATCATCACGATCTAACGACATGGTGGGAAGAGGCGGGTGGCCACCGCACAGATGCTGAAATACTAGGCAGATTTCTTCGCGAAGCGGCAAGTGGCCGGAGCATTGACTGCCTCCCCCAGGGTATTTACCCCTCGAAGATGATCGGTTCTGCGTTCTTGAACTTCCTCGAGAATTCAAGCAGAATTCGCTGCGCTGAGTCGGTTCGATTGATGGACGATTTCTGGATGTTCGACGATGACGCGGCAATATTGATATCGGATTTCTTGGTGGCACAATCTCTCTTAAGCGACCGAGGGCTTTCCGTCAACGATCACAAATCCGGAATCATCGAAAAACCTGAGTTGCAGCTGGACTTGCCTCTCAATCTCGATGAGATGAAAATTCGATTGCTACAGCGGCGAAGCGAGGAACTTATCCAAGGTCATGGGTATGCCGACCCGGATGGCTCGGAGGACGAGGAGGAATTTGAGCTGACTATTGAGGAGCATGAATATCTCTTGTCTCTGCTCAAAGGAGGCGATATTTCAGAGGAAGATGCCGAGTTGGTTCTTAGACTCATGGAGGATCATTCGTCGGATGTCTTGGAGTACCTTCCAGCTCTGATTCGAAGTTTTCCAGGGCTGGCAAAAAGAATGTACTATTTCTGCGAAAAACTTCACGATAAGGGCGAAGTCGTGACCGTCCTTCTAGATCTCGTAAAAAGCGGAGTACAAGTCACGGAATACCAGCTCTTTTGGTTTGGGATGATGGCGGAGGGCTATCTCCTGAAGACTTCGAAGGTCGGTTCTCTATTGATGGCTCTTTATGACCATCCGAACGCGACTGATATCAGCAAAGCAAAGATACTCGAGATCCCGGAGAAGCGCTTTGGGCTGCCCGACCTGCGCGACGAAAAGCTACGGTCGGGACACTCCGATTGGCCTGCTTGGGCGGCGGCAGTCGGTTCGCGCGCTCACCCCAAGGGCCAGCGGAACCATTTGCTCAAGTATTTCCGAAAATGCTCTCCGATGAATCGTCTCATTGGGGAGTTCGTTGAGAGGGTTTTCTGAACATTGGGTAATCTTTCCACGGCTAAGTTGCGGGAACCCAGAGAATGTAGTACAGCATGGCGTCAACCGATCGTTCGAAAAGCTTTGAGAGTTAATCCGACTGAATGTTAGAGGGCCGTGCCGCGAGGCGGTTCCAAATGGGGGAGAGATGAAAGAAAGAGTTGAGAGGCGAGAATTCATAGGGGCTACTGCGGCGGCGGTGGGAGGGGTGATGTTTATACCGGCGGCGCGGATTTGGGGGTCGGCGGCGAACTCGGCGGTGCGCGTGGGGTTGCTCGGTTGCGGCGGGCGGGGGACAGAGGACGCTACCAACCTGTTTGAGACTGGCGAGGCGCGCGTGGTGGCGCTGGGCGATATGTTCCAGGACCAGCTGGATACGGCGCGGGCGGCGTTTGACAAGATGCAGACGGCGAAGGGATTTGCCGCGATTGATGCTTCGCAGCTTTTTGTGGGGCCAATGGCTTACGAGAAGATTGCCGCTTCGAAAGAAGTGGACGCGATTGTGATTGCTACGCCGCCTTACTACCACCCCTCGCATTTGGATGCGGTGGTGGCTGCGGGGAAGCATGTTTACTGCGAAAAGCCGGTGGCGGTGGACGTGCCGGGGGCGAAGAAGGTGATCGAGATTGGTAAGCGGGCGGAGGGGAAGTTGAGTTTGGACGTGGGATTCCAGATTCGCGATTGTCCCCCGTTCGTGGAGCTAGTGAAGAGGATTCATGGCGGGGCGCTGGGGAAAATTGTTTGCGGCGAGGCGCATTATCTTTCGGGGTATTTGGACCGGCCAGCGTGGCCAAACGCATCACCCACTGAACGGCGTTTGCGGAATTGGGTGTATGACCGCGTTTTGTCTGGCGACATCATCGTGGAGCAGAACATTCACGTGATTGATATTTGCAATTGGATCATGCAGGGGCACCCGGTGAAATGTTCGGGAGCGGGCGGGCGGTTGGGGCGGCCTGCGGATGGAGATGTCTACGGGAATTACAACGTGGTGTTTACGTATCCGGGGGAAATCGATGTGACGTTCAGCTCGACGCAATTTGCTAAGGGGTGGTGGGACGTTACGGAGAGATTTTTTGGGACGAAGGGGACTTCGCAGTCGCCGTACTCGGGACCCTTGGGGATTTGGGGTGATGAGCCGTGGCAGACGCCGCAGACTCCGGAGAAGGATGCGCAGGGGTTTTCTGCTACGGGGAAGTTCACTTCGAATCTGGAGTTTGCGGATGCGGAGAAGAAGAAGTTGTTCGTGGAGAGCATTACGTCGGGGAAGTTTCATAATCAGGCGGCGACGGGAGTGGAGTCGGCGGTTTCGTGCATGATGGCGCGGACGGCGGCTTACACGGGAAGGGAAGTTACTTGGGATGAGCAGATGAAGTCGAAGGAGGTTTGGGAGTCGAAGATTGATTTGAATAAGTTGAGCTGACAGTCGACAGGCAAAGGCAAAAGCAGATTCCTCGCTTCGCTCGGAATGACAATGTTATTTTTTGCAGCGGAGAAGAGAAGAAGAGAGACAAAGATAACGCAGAGGCGCGGAGTTAACATAGGATTCGCAGAGAAGAGGGAGCGAGATGGGGCGAATAGCGCGGCGTGAGTTCGTGAAGGCGGGGGTTGCGGCGGGTTGCGTTGCCGGGTTTGGGGGCGCGCTGGCTCGAGATTTGGTTGCGGCCGGCGGACTCGAAGATGCTGTTGGCACTGCGCCCGTGCCCCAGCCAACTGCACCGCTGCCGGTCAAGAAGGGGCTTGTGATGGACATGCTGCCTTCGAAGTTGAGTTATGCGGAGCGGTTTAAGTTGGCGCGGGATGTGGGGTTTGCGGTGGTGCAGGCGCCGACGACGCCGGACATGCATGAGGCGGAGGAGATCAAGAAGGCGGCGGATGCTGCGAATATTCGCATCGATTCGGTGATGAATATGGACCACTGGAAATATCCGCTGTCTTCGAGCGACGCTGCGGTGGTGGCGAAAAGTATGGAGGGAATGCGGACGTCCTTGCACAATGCGAAATTGTGGGGATCGGACGCGGTGCTTTTGGTTCCGGCGGTGGTCAATGCGCAGACTTCTTACAGGGACGCTTGGACGCGCTCGCAGACGGAGATTCGCAAGCTGATTCCGCTGGCGGCGGAGTTGAAAGTTGTGATTGCTCTCGAGGAAGTGTGGAACAAATTTCTTTTGAGTCCCTTGGAGATGGCGAAGTACGTCAGTGAGTTTGATAGCCCCTGGATCAAGGCGTGGTTTGACGTGGGGAATGTGGTGCTTTACGGGTATCCGCAGGATTGGATTCGGACTTTGGGAAAGAGTATTTACAAAGTGCATTTGAAAGACTTCAAGCGAAAAGAGGATGGATACGCTTGGGTGAACCTGGGCGATGGGGATGTGGATTGGGCGGCGGTGCGGCAGGCGTTTGCGGAGGTTGGTTATTCGGGGAGTGTGATTGCGGAATTGGATGGTGGGGATGAGGCGTACTTGCGGGATGTGAGCAAGAGGATTGATCGGTTGGTGGTTGGAGTGGCGTAGCTATTGGGACGAGAAAAGAGAAGGGCAAAACAAAGAGAAGAGCAACGGATAACGCAGAGGCGCAGAGTACGCAGAGGGTTCGCAGAGAAGAGGGGGAATCGGACAAAGGCTGGAGAGGAGTTGCTGGATTTGGCGCGGGGCTGGGCGCTTGGGAGGGTTGAGACGAGGGCCGGAACGGCGGTTCGGGCTTAGCCTGCTGCGGTTACGCCTACGCCGAGTTCTTTGAGTTTGGCGCGGGCGGCGCGTTCTTCTTCAGTGCCTGGATAGCGGCGTACGACTTCGCGCAGTTCGCGGACCCCAGCAGTTTTCTGACCTAGATCGATTAGCGCCATACCTTTCCTCAGGCGGGCTGGAGCGAGCTTGAAACTCTTTGGGTAGACGGTCAGGACCTTATCGTACTCGGCGACGGCGTCCTGATACTGCTTCTGGTGGTAGGCAATTTCGCCAAGATAGAACTGCGCGTTCGAGGCGAGATCGGTGTCGCTGTAATACTTCAGGTAGTCGAGAAATTCCTGCCGAGCTAGATCGTACTTCCCGCTGGTGATATCCCGCAGACCGTTGGAATAGAGCATGTCCGCAGAAGGAGCAGCAGCGTTGCTAGCGGTAGGAGGAGCTGCGTTTCCGTCATTCGATGGCCTGGGGCTTGTGCCAGGAGCGGATA
>Ga0265354_1000132_pt1 | contig 13266 bp, 9 predicted proteins | sample NZE1metagenome_FD_189074 | JGI IMG/M metagenome (GOLD analysis project Ga0265354, IMG submission 189074) | Rhizosphere microbial communities from Maridalen valley, Oslo, Norway - NZE1 | ecosystem: Host-associated > Plants > Roots > Rhizosphere > Soil | place: Norway: Oslo | collected 2017-09-14 | reverse complement strand
ATCTCGTTTAGTTCTTTGGGTGCGTCCATTATTTCAATCTCAGTCCCGATCTCGATTCACGATGATGCCCATCTACCTGAGTATTCTCAATAGGTGTGGCGAGCGCATAGAGTACACCAAACTCTTTGAGATGACGAAGAAGAGCTCTGGCGCCGGGGAGCGAGCAGCGCGCTCAGTCCTCAATCGAAGGGGAAGTCCTGGCGCAACCGCTTAAGCGAGACGCGTAATTCCAGGGTATCCATCAAATCCCGTATCGAAACTCAAGATCGCACCTACTTGATGCTTCTCCATAACGGCCAGGTGCAAAGCATCCCGCGCGGACAACCGGGCATGGCCCATGACAATCTCTTTCGCGCGTTCCGCCGCGGCCTGATCAATGGCAAACACTTGATCTGCAACACCGAGCAATGCGTCGAAAGCTGGCTGGATCGCATCTCGGCGGTTAATTGCCACATAGCGATGCAAGATTTCTTGTAGTACCTCAGCGTCTGTGACGAGACGCTCCCGTTCACTGGTCAGCTTCTCAAGCAAGCGTCGCGCGTCTGCCTTATGAGGGTGTGGCGCGCCAACGAGGTACATCGGAATATTCGAATCCACAAAAATCATGATTGTGATTCGCCGATGTAACCACTTTCGATTTCCGCTAGCATGGCGCCGATTTCACCTGTAGGGAACTGGTGACGTGCCGCTGCGCGGATGATTTCGAGCTTCTTGCCGACGTCGGCGGATGGTTCTCGGCGGCGAGCGAGCGCCAGCGCCTGCCGAACCCATTCAGCGATCGACATATGGCGAGAGCGGGCAGCTTTTTGAATTTCTCGGTATTCGGGATCGCGCAAAATGACTTGAAGTCTCTTAGCCATAACATGAGTCTAAATGACTCATTGGCGTGAGTCAATCTGACTCCTTGAATTTACACCTCTTCGGCAAGCCTACTGTTGGTTTCGAGTTTCTGCTGCGGTAATGGAGCGGCTGTGATACTTTGCGAGCCGCGTCGATCATAATTTTGCGAGGTAAAGCATGTTTGGACGAGCTTGGTTCGTCTGCGCAGCTATCGTTCTTGGCGCTGTAACAGGCATTGGGTCACGCGTCGCTGCCCAAACCGCGCCTCCCGCATCCGCGCAAAACTCCCAGCAAACGGCCCAAGCGCCGCCGCAAACGCCCCCAACTGCAACCGCACCGACGCGGGCTGACATTCTGCGCGGAGCCTACGGCCAATATCGCGCCAACAACGATTTGCTTTTCTACCATCTAGATGTGCGCGTTGACCCCGAAAAAAAATTCATCAGCGGGAAAAATACTATTCGCTTCAAGATGCTCAAGGACGATACGCGCATCCAACTCGATCTCCAGCAGCCTCTCAACGTCGGCAAAATTCTGCTCGGCGCGACCGAGCTCAAATACGAGCGCGAGTTTGGCGCTGTGTTTGTAGATTTCCCGCAGACCCTTCGAGCGGGGCGCGTTTACTCGATCGACTTTTATTACTCCGGGAATCCTCTCGAAACAGGCCGATTCGGCGGCATCGCGTTTCGCAAAGATCTCGCTGGGCGTCCCTGGATTAACACTGCCTGCGAAGGAATCGGCGCGAGCATCTGGTGGCCGAACAAGGACCAATGGCGCGATGAAGTCGAGAGCATGAAAATCAGCGTCTCGATCCCGAATGACCTCGTCGATGTCTCCAACGGAAAATTCATGGGCAAGACTGATCTGGGAGACGGCTACACTCGCTGGGATTGGCTGGTCCACTACCCTATCAATAATTACGACGTGTCGCTCAATATTGGCAAATACGAGCACTTTTCTGACAAGCTCGGCGATCTGCCACTCGACTTCTACGCGCTTCCGGAAGATCTAGACAAAGCGAAAAAGCAGTTCGCACAGGCCAAAGGCATGCTTCAGGCCTTTCAACACTATTTTGGCGAATATCCCTTCAAAAAAGACGGATACAAGCTGATCGAAGTGCCTTATTCCGGCATGGAACACCAGAGCGCGGTGACTTACGGAAACCACTTTGCCAACGGCTATCTCGAACGCGACTGGACTGGCGTGGGCATTAGCCTCCGATTCGATTTCATTATCATTCACGAAAGCGGGCACGAGTGGTTCGGCAACTCCATCACTGCTGCCGATCCGTCCGACATGTGGATTCACGAAGGCTGGACGACTTACCTCGAATGCCTCTACGTCGAATATATGTACGGCCACGACGACTACCTGAAGTACGTCAACGCCTACAAAATCAAAGTAAAGAACGCTAAGCCCATCATCGCAGAGCGTGGCATCAACGCAGAGCCGCCGCAAGACCAGTATTTCAAAGGGGCGCTATTTCTGAACACGCTGCGCAGTGTGATTAACGACGATCCTCGCTGGTTCAAGCTCATCCGTGATCTCTACCAGCATTTCAAATACAAAAACATCATGACCGAAGATATCGTCGCGTTTTTCAACCAGAAGACTGGCAAGGATTTCACGCCGATCTTTAACCAGTATCTTCGGCACACCGCGATTCCTACACTCGAACTGAAATTCAGCGCGGGGGAGGGAACAGTCTCCTGTCGCTGGAAAGTGGATGAGCCGGGATTTGCGATGCCAGTGCGCGTCGGGAAAAAAGAAAACTGGCAGCTTATCGAAGCCACGACCGATTGGCAGACCATGAAGACGCCGCTCGCGAAAGACGAGTTCGACGTGGCGACCGATCTCTACTACATCAATGTCGATAAGCAATAGCCAAGCGGGCCGCGATTCTTTTCATAAGCCCCGTAACGCCTGCTAGCTTTTCTTCACAGGGATATTTTGATTCAAACGGAAGAAATTATTTGGGTCGTAATGCGTCTTGACGTCGACCAACCGATCCCACCGTTCGCGATACGCTTCCGGCACGCGGTCCTGCTCGTCGCCGCTCATGAAGTTCACGTACACGCCTGGCGTCATGGATGGCCGCAGTTCGGCGAACAACCCGCGAACCCATGCGATGTTTGCGGCATCCTCTTCGGGCGCTAACCAACTTCCCAGCAGGTTTACGATGAACGGCGAACTGCGGTCTCCGAATGCCGTCTCGCCCGCGCCGATGCGTCCTGCCGCGCCGCCAAGGTAAGAGAGTTCAATCTGGCTCGCAGGGGAGGGAATCGTCGCGAGCGCCCGCACCATGCGCTGAATGTCCTCGTCCGCCAAAGATTTGTAGTAGCCGGACTTCGTGTAATACCGCCGGCCGTGCGGGAATTCATGGTCCGCCATGGTTTGTAAGTTGAGGAACGAAAGTTCGCTCTTTGTCACGGCTACCGGATTGCAAAGCGAAAGCCCGCGATCCACCCAGCCGTGCCCTTCTTCAAGATTGCCAACCCAAAGCAAACCCTGGCTCGCCGTCGGACGGCCGCGCAACTGAGCCGGAATATTTTCAGTGTGCGGAGCAATCGTGAGAGAGATTCCCCATCGCAAATTATCGGGAGCGTGAGGCATGAAGTCCCGCCATTGCTGCACGATGGCGGGAATATCATCGCCGAAGCACATGCCCGCGCCGAAAAGAACGGAAGAGACAGGATGAAGATTTACTTCGAACTCCGTCACGATGCCGAAATTCCCCCCACCTCCACGCAATGCCCAAAATAAATCGGGATTTTCCTTGGCGTTTGCATGAACGATCGATCCATCCGCGGCGACTAGCGTGAAGCCTGTGACGTTGTCGCAAGAAAGTCCGTGTATGCGATTCAGCCAGCCAGTTCCACCTCCCAAGACGAGACCTGCAGCTCCGGTGTGCGACACCACACCTGACGGAAACGCTAGGCCCACTTTTTGAGTAGCTGTATCGATGTCGCCTAGAAGACAGCCTCCCTCGAATAGCGCGCGCCGGCTCGTAGCGTCCACGCTCGCTGCTCGCATTCGGGAAAGATCGATCACCAGCCCGTCTTCGCACGTGCTAAAGCCGGCAAGGCTGTGTCCGCCGCAACGAATCGCTGTCAGCGCTTCCGCAGCCGCTGCGGTCTTTACCGCGAGCTGGACATCCGCAACATCGGCGCATCGGGCTATCAAACCTGGTTTGCGAGCCACCATGCCGTTCCAAATCCTCCGCGCGCCGTCATATTCGCCGTCGCCCGGGCGCAGCAAACCACCACGGAATTTCCCCCGTAATGCGGAGTAAACTTCTGCACTGGCTTTGCTCATGATGGCTATTCTGAGTGCTCTCGAAATCGAACGCGAAATATTCTAGCGTGTGAAAGCGAAAAACAGTCAGGAAACGCGCTGCCTGCTTGACATGCCCCGCAATCGGGGTATAGCTTTCGATTCGTTCCTTTCACAGCCTTCCTTTACCGTTTTTTGTTTTATTCAGGAGCAAGAGTTTGCCGGCTAAATCGCAAGATATTCTCCAGGCGGAATCTCGTCCTCAGTCTAATCTGAATTTCCCCATCGAGACTATTCGCTCGTTCTTTCCGGCGCTACATCGCCCTCCTGCTTTCACGTTCTTCGACAACGCCGCCGGGGCGCAGGTTCCGCAAGTCGTCTTCGACGCGATCAATCACCATCTACTCGAATGCAATGTTCAGCGCGGCGGACGCTATGCGAAAAGCCAGCAAGTGGACGCGACGGTTGCGCACGCCCGCGAAAGCGTCGCCGACTTCTTGAATGCGCGTCACCCCAGCGAAATTGCATTTGGAATGAACGCTACTTCTTTCATCCGTCTGATAAGCCTTGCGATCGGACAGACACTTGGCCAGCGCAACGAAATTATTGTCACCGACATGGATCACGAGGCCAATGTCGCCACCTGGATGGCGCTCGAAAAAGACGGCGCAAAAATTCTTTGGTGGAACATGGCCGAGGACGGCAACCTTCACATCGAAGATCTAAAGCCTCTTGTTTCTTCCAAGACCCGTCTGGTCGCATGCGCCGTTGCGTCGAATTCTCTCGGTTCCGTTGTCGACGTCGCCGGCGCTGCCAAAATTACGCACGACGCCGGCGCGGAAATCTTTCTCGATTGCGTCCACTACGGTCCTCACGGACAAATGGACGTTCAAGCTTTCGACTGCGATTATCTTGTCTGCTCCGGCTACAAAATCTTCGGGCCGCACATGGGATTTCTCTGGGGACGCCGCGAGTTGCTGCAAAAACTTCCAACCTTTCGCGAAGAGTTCATTCCCGACGAGCCGCCTGGAAAAATAGAAGCCGGTACTTTTATCTATGAAAATGTTGCGGGCATGGACGCCGCCATTTCCTACCTCGAATCCCTCGGCAAGCGGGAACAACCTGCCGGGGGCGCCCCGGACAAAGATTCGAAGCGCGCAAATCTCGCCCGCGCGATGCAGAGTATTCGTGCCTACGAAGAATCGCTTTCTCTCGAGATGCTACGAGTCCTGCGCGAATGTGGCGCTAAGGTCTACGGTCTAGCTGGAAAAGATCAGGTCCACGACCGCGTTCCAACGCTCTGCTTCAATTTGCCCAACGTCGCCCCCGCAAAAGTTACAGAGACCCTGGCCAGCGCCGGCATTGGCATTCGCGATGGCCACATGTACGCACCCCGTTTAATGAAGCGATTAGGAGTACGACAGGATAGCGGCGTCGTCCGCGCCTCACTCGTTCACTACAACACTGTGGACGAGATTCATAGTTTTGGTAACGCCCTGCTCGATCTGACGAAGCATGGTTGAACCAGCCGATTCTCCTCATGCGCGAACGTCGCAATCTTCCAGAGAAGGCTCGCAACATGCGGCTCCTGCAGAACCCGACGAGCTGAAGCGCAAGCTCACGCAGCGGCAGCTCACGATGCTGGCCATCGGCGGCGCCATCGGCGTCGGTCTGTTCCTTGGCAGCAGCGTAACTGTTCGCCTCGCGGGGCCCGGCGTCATCGTCACTTATTTGATTGGCGCGCTCATCGCCATGATCGTAGCGTACTCATTGGCGGAAATGGCGGTCGTTCAGCCCGTCGCTGGCTCCTTCGGCGTTTACGCGCAAACGTATCTCAGTCCGTGGGCTGGTTTTTCCGTCCGCGCTACGTACGCGCTGGTGCAAATCATAGCGATCGGCGCGGAAGTCACCGCCGTTGCTATTTATTTTGCATTTTGGTTTCCCAGCGTTCCGCAATGGTTGTGGGTAGTCTCTGTCTCGATGTGTCTGGTTGCCGTCAACATGCTCCAGGTAGGGCGTTTCGGCGAGTTCGAATACTGGTTCGCTCTGATTAAAGTTGTGGCCATCATTGTTTTTATCGTCTTGGGCCTCGCCTTAATCATCGGCTTGGGACCTGCGCCCGCGATTGGTCTCTCTAATCTCACCGCGCACGGCGGTTTTCTTCCGTTCGGGTGGAAGGGAGTCTGGCTAGCACTCACGCTCGCAATTACTAGCTACATGGGCGTCGAAGTCATCGCCGTTACGGCTGGCGAAGCGCAAGATCCCGCTAAATCTATTCCGCGCGCCATGCGCACCATCGTCTTCCGCCTTGTCATTTTTTATGTTCTCGCCATCGGCATCATGCTGGCGATGACTCCCTGGAATCAAACGGGCAGTGACCTGACGGGCAGTCCCTTCGTCCGCGCGCTTTCCATTGCGCGCATCCCCTTCGCTGCGGGCATCATGAATCTGGTTGTGATCACCGCCGCGCTTTCCAGCGCCAACACAAATCTCTATCTCACCACGCGAATGCTTTTTTCTCTGGCGCGCGGCCGCTACGTCCCACAGTGGCTCGGCCATCTCAGCGCGAATGGAGTTCCGCGTCGCGCGCTCGCCATATCTACCGCAGGAATGATCGCCGCAATTCTGCTTGCGATTTATGCGCCCAGCCACGCATTTCTGATGCTTTATGGTGTGGCCGTAGCCGGCATGTTTTTCGTCTGGATCGTCATCTTGCTGACGCACATCGCGTTCCGGCGAACGCTCGGCTTCGAGCGAGTCGCCCGACTTCCCATGCGCCTGCGCTTTTTTCCTTATTCGACGGCGTTGGGTATCGCCGCTCTCCTGGGAATCGCAGCGAGCACTTTTTTTGTGGACGGATTGCGATACACCGTCCCAGCCTTCGCGCCGTTTCTTCTGCTTATCTCGATCGCGTATTGGATGATTCGGCGCAAAGCGCTCGAGGCAAGCCTCAATACGGCCGAAAGTGAACTTGGTTCCACGCTAGGCAAGGAATAGTCGCGGAGAAATACGTCCTCGTATTCCTGAACTCGTCCCCAATTTGTTTTTGTGTCAAAGTAATGCCTCATGGAGGAACCCGAAAACTCTCTCGCCGACGGCCGCGCCGCCTTCCGGTACCCGAGTTTCGTTCTTTTTCAAACGGCTCGCTTCTGCATCGTGCTCGCCACGGAAATGCAATCGGTTGCGGTCGGCTGGCAAGTCTACGAGATTACAAAGCGTCCGCTTGATCTCGGTCTTGTGGGATTAGCGCAATTCCTGCCCGGCATTCTTCTCTTTCTTGTTTCCGGTCACGTCGCCGACCGTTACGATCGCCGCAAACTCATCGTCGTTTGCTATGTTGGTTTCGCGCTGTGCTGCGGTTTGCTGCTGCTCACCGCTGTGCGCGACGTTCGCTTGGTCGGCTACATCTTTGGCGTTCTCGTCCTTCTCGGTGTCGTCCGTTCGTTCACCGGCCCTGTGAGCCGTGCGCTATTGCCTCAGTTAGTTCCAGAAGAGCATTTTCCGAGCGCGGTGGCTTGGGCCTCTACCATCTTTCAAGGCGCCGCAATTCTTGGCCCGGCCCTTGGCGGACTGATCTACGCGTTCTTTCGCGGCCCATCCGCCGTTTACGTTTTGGCAGTGCTCATGGCTATCGCGGCTATAATTTGCACGCTGCAAATCAATACGCAAGCCAAGCCTCGCGCGCGTGAGCCTATCAACTTGACGACGGTCTCCGCCGGACTTCGCTACATCTGGCGCGAGAAGCTGATTCTCGGCTCCATCTCCCTGGATTTGTTCGCCGTCTTCCTCGGCGGCGCCGTCGCTCTCTTGCCTATCTACGCGCGCGAAATTCTGCTGACTGGTCCTTGGGGTCTCGGTCTCCTCCGCACCGCCCCAGGAATTGGAGCAGCCGCGATGGCCCTTTTCCTAGCGCACCGGCCCATCCGGCGCAAAGTCGGCCTCATCATGCTGTGGTGTGTGGCTGGTTTTGGTTTCTTCACCATCCTTTTCGGTCTTTCCCACAGCCTTATTCTTTCGTTGATCGCGCTGGTTTTCGTCGGCGCGACGGATATGGTTAGCGTAATTGTTCGGGGTGTGCTGATCCAGGTTGCCACTCCCGATGAAATGCGCGGGCGCGTCAATGCTGTCGACATGGTGTTTATCGGCGCTTCGAATGAGTTCGGCGAGTTCGAGTCTGGCCTCACCGCGCAATGGTTCGGCACAGTCCCAGCCGTTGTGATCGGTGGCATTGGAACACTCGTGGTGACAGCCATCTGGGCGTGGCGATTCCCTGAGTTGAGGAAAGTCGAACAGATTCATTCGCTTCCAAATCGCCAAGCGTGATTTGACTTAAAATCGGCCGGGGCCGGATTCTTTCATCTGAACAGCATCGCGGCAGAGCGAGGCGCACCGAGGTAAGGCGAACTAGGGTTTTGTCTTCGGTGCCATCATCATCATAGAACCGCCAGCGGGGGGAATATCCGAAGCCGCAGGCGCAACTGGGGCGATCAACGCTGCCTTCACGGAAGCAGGTATCTTGTCCGAATTTGCCAGCAACACGCTAACTTCCCAAATCTGCGTTTCCGTCAAACGACCTTTGAAACCCGGCATTCCCGTCAACCGAATGCCATTCTCCGCTTTCCAGTATGTTTCCGACGCGGGATCGTCCGAGACGCCAGTTCCATGGAAAAGCTGCGGCGGCGGCGGGAACATCCCCTGTGCAATGTTTGTCTTCGGCTGATCCGGCAGCCCATGGCACACCGCGCAGTTCTCTTTGTAGACTTCCGCTCCACTCAAATAGCTCTTTTCCTCGGCAACCACAGGCGAGGGAGGAACCTTTTCTCTCTCGATGCGCGCGTCCAGAGCCATATGCGCAAGTTTCTTCTCAAATAGCATGGGGGGGTCCGTTACTGCTACTGAGACGCGACCGGTTGAAAAGTAGAAGTATCCGCAAGCGGCGACTAGCAATATCCCGAGCAGAATGCCGACGATTATGCCCTTTATCATGTTTCCATTCACCAGCCCTTTTCAGAGTCCCGACGCCACCAGCCCCATTCGCAGGAGTTCGCGGGCCGATAGTGTAAACTTTCACCTGCCGGAATGCCCACTACAATTATCCGGGGGGCGGGGCAGTATCCCCGAACGACCCCTTATGCTGATTTAGGCCGCCGGATCCAGTGACCGTCCTAACTGAGGGTAGCTTCGTAACCATTTGCTCTCTAAATCCGTCCAATCTAGGCGCAGGTGTGTTTTTCCGGTAGGCTCAAAGAGTTCGGCGGGGATCCCAAAGGTATAGCCCCCAAAGTCTTGCCCGGCAGACTCACTCGAAACATTGGCTTTATTGGCTTTTACTGACAGGAGAGAACGGATGGGCCATCTTGATTCCATAGAGCTTCCCGAACGGGGCACGCGTGAGACTTCCGCGACAGAGCCCGCCAAAAGCCGCTGGTGGCTCTGGATTGTCGTTCTCGGCGTCATCGCTGTCGGCATCTGGTACTACCGCGGAGCCCACTCGACGAGCGAGGCCGGCGCTAAGGGCGCTCCTGGCTCCTATGGAAAAGGTGGCCCCGGGGACTTTGGAATGTTCGGGCCGGTGCCCGTCGTTGTAGCTACGGCGCAAAAGGGCGATCTTCCCGTGTATCTCATCGGCCTCGGCTCCGTCACAGCATTCAATACCGTGACCGTCCGCAGCCGCGTCGATGGCCAGATCGTCAAAGTAAACTTTACTGAGGGTCAGTTCGTCCACGAGGGCGATGCGCTCATTGAAATCGATCCTCGTCCCTACCAGGTGATGGTGGAACAGGCTGAAGGTCAGCTCGCAAAAGATCAGGCGCAACTCCACGACATGCAAGTTGATATGGAGCGTTACACGACGCTCTACAACGAGGGCGTGGTCCCCAAGCAGCAGGTGGATACCCAGCAAGCCCAGGTGGGCACATATCAAGGCGCGATCAAAGCCGATCAAGCCACGATCGATAACGCAAAGCTGCAGCTCGTTTATTCCCGCATCACGGCGCCCATCAGCGGCCGCGTAGGATTGCGTCTCGTGGATATCGGGAACATTGTGCACGCCACTGATACCACGGGACTTCTTGTTATCACGCAGCTGCAGCCGATTTCCGTCATCTTCACCCTGCCGCAGGATCAGCTTCAGCAAGTACTTATCAAGATCCGCGGCGGAGGCGTGCTTCCCGTCCAAGCGTACGATCGCGATGACACCACCAAGATTGCCGACGGTAAACTCGCCACCATCGACAATCAGATCGATCCGACCACGGGCACGTACAAGCTCAAATCCATCTTCTCTAACGAAAACAACGTCCTCTTCCCGAATCAGTTCGTTAACGTCCACATGCTCGTCGATACCAAGCGAAATGTAGTCATTGTTCCCGCTGCCGCGATTCAGCGCGGCCCTCAGGGCACGTATGTTTACGTTGTTTCTGGCGGCGACACAGTGAAGATTCGGATGGTCACGGTCGCCCAGACTACCGGCAACAACATAGGTGTCAGCTCTGGTCTCAGCGCAGGTGATGTGGTCGTGATAGACGGCCAAGACAAGCTTCAAAATGACAGCAAGGTCATTGCGAACGCCGCTCCAGCCAATGGCGCCGCTGGAGGAGCATCCGCCCAGCCCGCCGCCCAAGGTGGACCGCAATCCGAAAAGTCCGCTCCAAGTCAGCCCGCAGGTAAGACTCGATGAGTCCGTCCCGGCCGTTCATTTTGCGGCCAGTCGCAACCACCCTCCTGATGATCGGGGTGCTGCTGGTTGGCTTCGTCGCTTATCGCCAGCTTCCCGTATCTGCGCTTCCTCAGGTGGACTATCCCACGATTCAGGTCCAGACCTTCTATCCCGGCGCCAGCCCGGACGTCATGGTTTCTTCCGTCACCGCCCCGCTGGAGCGCCAGTTTGGCCAAATCCCTGGTTTGAGCCAGATGACTTCCACGAGTTCCTTCGGCAGCTCCATCATCACGCTGCAATTCAATCTCGATCTCAACATTGACGTTGCTGAACAAGAGGTCCAGGCTGCCATTAACGGCGCCTCCAATCTTCTCCCGCAAGGGCTTCCGAATCCCCCGATCTACAACAAAATCAATCCGGCCGACGCGCCCATCCTTACGCTTGCCCTTAGTTCAAGCTCGATGCCGCTTTCCAAGGTCGAAGACCTTACGGACACCACGCTGGCGCAGAAAATTTCCCAGCTCACGGGCGTCGGACTCGTAAGCATCAGCGGAGGCCAGCGCCCGGCCGTGCGCGTTCAAGCGAATCCTACAGCGCTCGCTTCCTACGGCCTAAGTTTAGAGGACTTGCGTACTGTGCTGGGTGCCGCCAACGTCGATCAGGCCAAGGGCACCTTCGATGGGCCTCATCAGGCCTACACCATTGGCGCGAACGACCAGCTCATCTCCAGCGACAGTTACCGTCCCTTGATCATCGCGTATCGCAACGGCGCTCCAGTGCGCTTATCCGATGTGGCCACCGTTTTCGACGGCACAGAAAACGTTAACCAAGCTGCCTGGGCCGGCAAGAATCCTGCCGTCATTCTAAACATTCAGCGCCAGCCCGGTGCCAACATCATCGCCGTGGTCGATCGCGTTAAAAAACTTCTGCCGCAGCTTTCGGCCGCGCTCCCGGCCTCCGTAAAGATCGAAATTCTCACCGACCGCACCAGTACCATCCGCGCCTCGGTCGAAGACGTGCAATTCACGCTGATGCTGACCATCGCGCTGGTGGTCATGGTCATCTTCCTTTTTCTGCGCAGCTTGCGTGCCACCGTCATCCCCGCGCTTGCCGTGCCGCTCTCCATTGTCGGCACTTTTGGTGTGATGTATCTCTGCGGCTACACGCTAAACAATCTCTCGCTTATGGCGCTAACCATCTCTACCGGTTTCGTCGTCGATGACGCCATCGTCATGATTGAGAACATCAGCCGTTACATCGAACAAGGCGATACGCCCCTTAACGCCGCGCTCAAAGGCTCCGAGCAAATCGGCTTTACGATTATTTCGCTCACCGTTTCTCTGATCGCCGTGCTCATCCCTCTTCTTTTCATGGGGGACATCATCGGCCGGCTCTTCCGCGAGTTCGCTATCACCCTCGCGATCACCATTCTTATTTCCGCTTTCGTCTCGCTCACTCTTACTCCGATGATGTGCGCGAAACTCCTTCGCTATACCAAAGAAGAAGATCAAACCTGGTTCTATCACAAGTCCGAACTCGCCTTTAATGCCATCATTGCTTTCTACGGACGCACTCTGAAATTTGTGCTTCAATTCCGGACGATCACGCTCCTCGTTACGGTCGGCACGCTCGTTGGCACAATCCTGCTCTATATTTATATTCCCAAAGGCTTCTTTCCCGTTCAGGACACCGGACTGATTCTCGGCGTCTCCGAAGCCGCGCAGAATATCTCGTTCACCGCTATGTCCCAGCACCAACAAGCTCTCGCCGACGTGATTCTGAAAGATCCGGCGGTCGAAAGCCTCTCCTCTTTCATCGGCATCGACGGAACGAACACCACACTCAATACCGGCCGCATTCAGATCAATCTCAAGCCGCTCGAGCAGCGCAATATCAGCGCCTCTGACGTCATTCGCCGCCTTCAGCCTCAGCTTGCAAGCGTCGATGGGATTTCGCTTTTCATGCAGCCGGTTCAAGATCTCACTGTCGAAGACCGCGTCAGCCGCACGGAATTCCAGTACAGCCTGGAAGATGTTGACCCCAAAGAGCTCGCCTATTGGACGCCACGCTTCATTGAGAAACTGCGGTCCATCCCATCCGTGCGCGACGTCGCCAGCGACGAGCTCAATAAAGGCCTCCTCGCCACGCTCATCATTGATCGCGACACGGCTTCACGGCTCGGTGTGCTCCCTGCGGATATCGACAACACCCTCTACGATGCTTTTGGCCAGCGTCAGGTCTCCACCATTTATACCCAGCTCAATCAGTATCGTGTCGTCCTGGAAGTCGACCCCTCGTTCCATCAGAACCCCGACTCTCTCAAAAATATCTACGTGCGATCTTCAGGAAGTCCTCAGACTTCCTCCGGATCGACAGCCAATATTTCCACGAACGGACAGGCAAACATTACTTCTGCTCCCAGTCCGCAGGTTCCGCTTAGTGCTTTCACGCGTTTCGAGCCTGGCGCCACCGCTTTGGCCATTAACCATCAGGGG
>Ga0265354_1000130_pt1 | contig 13346 bp, 12 predicted proteins | sample NZE1metagenome_FD_189074 | JGI IMG/M metagenome (GOLD analysis project Ga0265354, IMG submission 189074) | Rhizosphere microbial communities from Maridalen valley, Oslo, Norway - NZE1 | ecosystem: Host-associated > Plants > Roots > Rhizosphere > Soil | place: Norway: Oslo | collected 2017-09-14 | reverse complement strand
CTCCGGAGACGGCCTTCTATGAAATCACGCAACGTGCCGGCGGCACGTGGCTGCGCCTGATCACCATCCTCGCCATCGTCATCGCTTCGGCCATTGCCAATGCCATGGCCGCGCAGGCCGCGGTCTCGCGCATTCTCTTTGCCATGGCGCGGGACGGCAAATTGCCGGCGATCCTGGCCAAGGTTCACCCGCGCTACAAAACCCCCTACGTCAGCACCCTGCTGGTTGCCGTCATTTCATTGCTGGTGGGATTGTTGTTTGCCAACCGGGTTGATGACCTCACCCTGATCGTTAATTTCGGCGCGCTCACGGGATTTGTTTTGCTGCATCTGTCCGTGATCAATCACTATTTGATCCGGCAACGCAGCGGCGATTGGCTCAAGCATCTGCTCTTTCCGCTGATCGGCCTGTCGATCATCGTCTATGTGCTGTACGAAATGGACCGCGCGGCCAAAATCCTGGGACTATCATGGATTGCGATCGGCATCTTTTATTATCTGCTGCTGACGATATGGATTAGAAAGCCTGCCGTCTTGAAGATTTGACCAAAACCTCGATGACAATAGCCGATGAATCAGAGGCGCCGTACACGCGCCCCACGATATGGCAGCTCGCCGCGCCGTCCATCGCATCCAACCTGATGTTTTCGATGGTGGCCATGGTGCAGACCAAATTCGTCGGCAGCATGGGTGCGCCGGCCGTGGCGGCGGTCGGCGCAGGGCAACGGGTGTTCTTCGCGCTCCAGGCCTTGTTGATGGCAATCGGCGTCGGGACCACTGCGCTCGTCGCGCGCTCCTGGGGCGCAGGCCAACGCGAGGAGGCCAGCCGCATCACCTCGGCGTCGCTCATGTTCGGCGGCCTGGTTGGCCTCGTGCTCATGATTTTCGGCATGCTGTTCTCGCGTCAGATCGCCGAAGTATTTGGACTGGACGAGAACGCGGCGCAACTTGCCTCGCGCAACATATTTTGGCTCGCGGCATTCATCATCGGATTCGCCATCGACATCATTCTGTCGAGCGCCTTGCGCGCGGCCGGCAACGCGTGGACTCCGCTGCTGTTCGGTTTGGCAGTCAACATTGTGAATCTACCGCTGCTGTACGCCTTTATCCTAGGGAACTGGGGCGCGCCGCGCATGGGCGCGGCCGGCGCGCCGTTCGCATCCGGGCTGTCGTTCCTCTTGTGCGGTGCCGTGCTGGTGACATTGTGGATGCGCCAGAAATTGACCATCAAGTTCTATCCCGGCGACATTTTCAAAAAAGCGCGCTACCAGCGCTTGCTGCACATCGGCTACCCCGTCGCCCTCGAGCAGCTCGTCCTGCAGTTCGGCTTCTTCTTGTTTATGTCCCTCATCGGCCACTACTACGGGACCGAGGCATTCGCCGCCTACAACGTCGGCGTCAATATGCTGAACGCAGCCATGGTGGTGGGCAGCGGATTTTCGATCGCGGGAGCGACCCTGGTGGGCCAGCACCTTGGCGCGGGCGACGTGGACGGAGCGGCACGCAGCGGCTGGCGGGCCTGCAGCATGGCGGTTGGCGCAATGTCCCTGATCGGATTTCTCATCGTGATCAACGCCCCCGGTCTGGCGCGATTCTTTTTAGGGTCCGATGAAATCGCCGTGCTGCGCACGACGGAATTTACCTACATCATGGCCGCCATGCTGCCCTTGCTGGGAGTCGACATGGCCATCGGCGGTTCTCTGCGCGGCGCGGGCGACACCCGTTTCCCGCTCATAACTTCTTTCTTAGGGTTGATCGGCGTGCGCTGCACTCTAGCAGCGGCCTTCGCCGTGTTTCACCTGCCGGTGGTCTGGGTTTACAGCTCCATCATCGGCGATTACATGCTCAAAGGCTCCATGCTCATCTGGCGCTTCAGGTCCGGCCACTGGAAGCATGCGCTCGCGAAACGGCTCGTCGCCGTCTGAGGATGAAAACTACCGTCTGAGGATAACGACTATGCGAAGCCGAGAAGTCCATTTGATTGAACGTCCGCAAGGCCTGCCTACGCCCGCGCAATTCCGAATTGTCGAGACCGAGTTAGCGGACCCCGGCGAGGGTCAAGTGCTGGTCGAGAACATCTATATGTCGGTGGATCCAGCGATGCGACCACGCTTGGCGGGGCCAACCGCCCTCAACGAGGCCATGATTGGCGGCACGATCGGCCGGGTGATCAAGTCTCGCCACGCCACCTTCAGGGAAGGCGATCACGTGGAGTCGATGCATGGGTTTCGCGAACATTTTCTTTCCGACGGCAAAGGCCTTTCGGTACTCGACGCGGACGGCATGCCTTTGATCGCCTACATGAGCGTGTTAGGTCTGACCGGCCTCACCGCCTACGGTGGATTGCTGATCATCGGCGCGCTCAAAGAAGGCGAGAGCGTCTTCGTCTCGGCCGCCGCCGGCGCAGTCGGCAGCGTCGCAGCGCAAATCGCCAAGCTCAAGGGCTGCTACGTGATCGGCAGCGCCGGCTCAGAGGAAAAATGCCGGTGGCTCAAAGAGGAGCTGGGACTCGATGCCGCCATCAATTACAAGGAAGGCGAGCTGCGCACAGCGCTCAAGGCCGCCGCGCCCAAAGGCATCGATGTGTATTTCGAGAATGTCGGCGGCGAGCACCTGAATGCCGCTCTGCCGCGCATGAACGCACTGGGACGCATCGCCGTATGCGGCATGATCTCCGCCTACAATAATTTCGGCGCAGTCTCGGAACCCGTGACCACGCTCTCCAATATCATTTATAACCGCGTGACGATCCGTGGTTTCGTCTATTACGAATTTGAATCGAAGCGCGCCCAATTCCTAGAGGAGATGAAAGGCTGGCTCCGCCAAGGCCGCCTGAAATATCGCACCACCATTTTGCAGGGCATCGAGCAAGCACCGGCCGCCCTGATCGGCCTGTTTACCGGCGCGAACACCGGAAAGATGGTGGTGCAGCTGGCCAAACCGTAAGCGCGCCCGGCTGTTAGCGCGCTCCCGGCTTGTAGTTCACGAACACGGATTTCGGAATCATGCAGTGCACACCTTTGCGGATGTCGACGACCTGGGATACGCGGCAATCGCCGACGATCGAGGTGAGAGCATAGGCTTCTTCGCGGCTCATCGGCACGATGGTTTGTTTCGCGAGCCAATTAACCGTCTGATCGACGGCGATTTTCATGGCTTGATTCAGGTCTTCGTCAAAGCCCATGAAGATCCAATCGGTTTTCGTTTCCGCCCAGGGCCATTCGGTCTTCATATCCTTGCGCACGATGGGCTTGATTTCGATCTCCTTGTAAGAACATTCCAACGCGGTCAGATTGACCTCGCCGTTGCCCTGTCGGCAGTGCGAGTCGCCGGTCCAGATCAGGCCCCCTTTCTGAAATACCGGAAAGTACATCGTTGCGCCGGCCTGCAACTCATTCACATCCATGTTGGAGCCGTTCTTCCAGGGGCGCAGCGTGCTGGTGCGGCCCTTCGCATCGCGAATCGGTGGCCCGGCTTTGGCGTCCGGTTCATTGGGGTCGACGCCCACTGCGAAGGTTCCGGGGAAGGGCTTCAGGTCAATGACAATTCCCGGCTTGAACTCCGTCTGCATCTTGGCCAGGTCGAGCTTGTAGTAGCGCACGAAGCCCTCCGGAAATTCGGACGCCAATTGCCCGACGGTTGGAAAGTCCTTCCCCGGCACGTTGAAATTGAATCCATCCGCTTTGGGCACGATTTTCAAAATGCGAATCTCCAGCGTATCGCCGGGTTCCGCCCTCTCGACGTAGATCGGCCCGGTGATCGAGTGCGGTCCGCCGCCCGGATTCGCTTTGCGCAGCCGCACGATCTCGTCCATCGGAACCCCAGGCTTGATCTGTCCTAGGGAATGCGGCAGGGTTTCGATGGAAACCGTGTCCCCTGATTTGACGGTGAGTTTGGGCTTTTCATTGATGTCGTACCAACCCCATTGCACGTTCTCGGTTGTTGCGGGAAGTAAGTAGTGCTTGGACTCGAGATTGTCCGCGCCCAATAGGACGGCCGAGGCACTCAAGGTCGCAATTGCCGCCGCCAGCATGGTGCGCGAAGATTTTGCGGAAAGTCTCGCGTTGGGTTTCATGGTAGACCTCGGTAATTTCGGTGTAGTTAGCGGCGCCGCGTGCACCTGACGGCACTATAATCTCACCTGCCGCAAGAGACATCCGGAGTTATCGCCATGCCGCTGGTGCGAATCGCGTTTCGAGCTGGGAAATCCACACAATACCGCCAGGCGGTGGCGGACGAAGTGCATCGTGCAATGATCGAAGTCGCCAGTGTTCCGGTGCTGGACCGGTTTCAGATACTCACTGAGCATGCGCACGCCGATTTGATCTACGACCCCACGTATTTGGGCGTCAAACGCAGCGACGATATTGTGATGATTCAAATCACACTGAACCAGCGTACCCAAGCGGTGAAAGTGGCGCTCTATAAGGCAATCGCCGAGCGGCTGGCGAAGAACCCCGGCGTGAAGCCGGGGGACGTACTCATTTCATTGGTACCTGTCGCTCCCGAGGACTGGTCGTTCGGCGACGGCAAGGCGCAGTACGTCAAGACGGACCCTGCATAGCGACGATCGATCGGCACCCTTTCATCGCGGCTGTCATTGACGACTTAAACGCCGCGGGTGTAACTTAGTTGAATGATCAATCAAGTGCGCCAAGCCGCAGATACCAGGACCCGTTTAGTGCTCGCCGCCATGCAACTATTCTGGGAAAAAGGCTATAACTCAACGAGCATCGCGGATGTTTTGCAAACCGCCAAAGTCAACAGCGGCAGCCTCTACTACTTCTTTCCCGGCAAGAGCGACCTGCTGGCCGCGGTGCTCGACATGTATCACCAAGGCATCCGCCCGATGCTGCTCGAGCCTGCGTGGGAGGGCGTGAGTGATCCCCTCGAGAGAGTCTTTGCGCTGCTCGCGCGCTACCGAAAATCGCTGCTTGATACCGATTGCTTCTATGGGTGTCCGATCGGCAGCCTGGCGTTGGAACTGCACGAGCCGGATCTCGCCGTGCGCGAGCGGCTGGTCAAGAATTTCAGCGCCTGGATTGATGCCATTGTCGAATGCTTGTCGCAGGCGAAGGCTCGATTGCCGCCGGACCTCAACCGGCAAGAGTTGGCGCAATTCGTCCTCACCACCATGGAAGGCGGTGTCATGCAGGCGCGTACCTTCCGCGATATCGAGTACTTCGATGCCGCGATTCGCCAGCTGCGGCACTACTTCAAATGCCTGGAAGCTGCAGGCAGGCAAGCGCCGCGCAAGAAAGGGGTTCAATCTCAAATCAAAAAGACACGGGAGATAAACGATGCGTAAATTATTTTGGCTTTTTCTGTTCGCCCCGGGCCTCGCGCTTAGCATTCCGGATCCGGGATACCAGCCGCTGGCCTTTCTCGCCGATCACTGTTGGAAAGGCGCGTTCCCCGGCGGCCGCACCGATGAGCACTGCTTTACGTGGATTTACGATGGCAAATTCTTGCGTGATCGACACACCGTGCGCGCAGCAGGCAAGCCGGATGCCCTGGGAGAGTCGATCTACTTTTGGGATTCCAGCGCCAAACGATTGGAATATCTTTATATCGAGAGCGACGGCGGTTTTAGCCGCGGGCCGGTGACTATCGACAGCGAGGCACTGCTCTTTCCGGACACGAGTTTCGTCGAGAACGGCAAAACCATGGTGTATCGCAGCCGCTGGCAGCGCAGCGGCGCAACGGCCTACGATGTCGTGACTGAATTCAAGTCCAAAGACGGCTGGGTCGCCGGGTTCAAGGTTCACATGGAGCAGGGGCAGACGCCCAAATCGAGTGGGGAAGGGCGATGATCAGTCGACGGCAACTCATCGGGGCCATGGCAGCCACCAGCCTGGTAAATCGCTGGTCCTTCGCGGCAAGCGCGGCAAGCGCGGCAAGCGCGGCAGGCGCGGCAGGTGCGGCAAGCACGGCCTATCCGCGTTCTCGATACGATCAGGCCATCGTGATCGATGCGCTCGGCGGCCTCGGCGAATTCAATCCCGACGCGCCCGAGGATGCGCCGCTGTCGGCGCGCGCTCTGGCTGATGCGCGCGACTCCGGGGTGACCGTGATTAATTTCACGATCAACGAGGTGGGCAACGGTCCTAATAAGTTCATGGGCGCTGTCAAGAACATCGCGGGTGTGGAGCACGAATTGATGCTGCATCCGGATGCGCTCGTGAAAATCTTGAGGGGCGCTGACATCCAGGCGGCCAAGACCAGCAAACGCCTCGGCATCGTTTACGGCTGTCAAGACACGACCATGCTCGAGGGGGACCTCAAGAATCTGTCGGTATTCAAGGATCTCGGTGTACGCATCGTTCAACCCACCTACAACATTCGCAACCTCATAGGTGACGGCTGCATCGAAAAGGCCGACGGCGGCTTGAGCAAAATGGGTTACGACTTCGTCGCGGAGATGAATCAGCTGAAACTGCTGCTCGACCTGAGCCACGCAGGACCGCGCACTATCGCGGAGGGCATCGCGGCCTCGAAGGTCCCGATGGCGATCACGCACACCGGCTGCCGCGCGCTCGTGGACTTGCCGCGCAACACCCGCGACTCTGAATTGCGCGCGTTAGCCGATCGTGGCGGCGTCGTTGGAATCTATTTCATGCCCTTCTTGCGTCAGTCCGGGCAGCCGCACGCCGAAGACCTGATCCGGCACATCGAGCATGCCGTAAACGTTTGCGGTGAGGATCATGTCGGCTTGGGCACCGACGGATCGATCTCCGGCGTTCCCCTGACGGATGCGTATCGAGCTTATTTTCGCAAAGATGTTGAGGCTCGCAAGAAGGCCGGGTATGGAGCTCCGGGCGAGAGCGCCGACGTGCTGACCATCGTGCCGGAATATAACGATCCGCTGCGCTTCGATCGCTTGGCGGACGATCTGGCGAAGCGCGCATGGCCCAACACCCGCATCGACAAATTGTTGGGCGCGAATTTCGCGCGCCTGTTTGCCGAAGTTTGGGATGCGCCGTAAAATCGCGGACCCTTCCAGTGCTTAGGATTCCAAGCAATGCGTGATGCCAAATTCGGTTTTTTTGCGGCAGGAATGCTGTTGGCATCCTTCGCTTGGGCGGCAGCGCATCAGAGGCCGGCGCCGGCGCCGGTTGTGCCCGTCGTCGAAACTCTCTTTGGACGCCAGATCACCGACAAATATCGGTACATGGAAGCGCTCGATCCCGCCACGATTGACTGGATGAAATCCGAGGGTGCGTATACGCGCTCGCTGCTCGACAGCATCAGGCCGCTCGCGCATTTGGAGACGGAAGTTGCAAAATTCACCGCGAGCTTCGGCTTGATCCAGGGGTATGTGCATTTCGGATCGCGGGGATTTTACGAGGAGCGGGCGCCCGGCTCGGACAACTTCGATCTCATGGTGTCCGGCCGCGCGGGCATTCGAAAGCTCGTTGATGTCGCCGCGTTGCGTGCCGCGAATGGCGGCAAGCCTCTTGCAATCAACTATTTTCTCGCCTCACCCGATGGCAACAAGGTCGCGGTCGGCATATCCGAGGGCGGTTCGGAAGATGCGTCGATCACCGTGTATGACGCAGCTAGCGGCGCCAAGATTGGCGGCCCCATCGATCGCGCGCAATTTGGCGCGACCTCATGGAGCGATGATTCCAAGCTGCTGTACTTCATCCGCTTGCAAAAGACGCCTGCGAATGCCCCCGCGTCCGATAAGTATCTGAATGCCACCGCGGATGCGTGGGATCTGAAATCCGAACCGGTGGCGGTCTTGGGGGCCTCATTGGGTCACGGTCCCGCGCTCACGCCGGTCGAGGCGCCCGCGATCGCCATCAGCGTCGGCGCTCCCGTGGCGGCGGCGCTATCGATCAACGGTGTTCAAAATGAGCTGGCGATGTGGCTGGCGCCGGCCGCGCGGGTCAGCGATCCCAACGTGACCTGGACCAAATTCCTCACGCGCGAAGATGACGTCACCGGCGTCGATATGCGCGGAGCGGAGATTTTCCTGTTGTCGCACAAAGATGCGCCCACGTTCAAAGTCCTCGCGGTGCATGCGGGCCAGCCTCTTACCTCCGCTTCGACGCTGGTCCCTGCGCAAGCTGATCGTGTAATCGAGGGAATTCACGCCAGCGCGGATGCATTGTATGTGCTCGCACGCCATGGCGCCTACTCTCAACTGCTGCGTATTCCGGCGGGGTCGACCTCCATTGAGGAAGTGTCATTGCCTTTCCGGGGCCACATCGACGAAGCCTTCACCGACCCGCGCACACCGGGTATCACACTCGATCTTTCGAGCTTCATCACGCCCCCCGCGGAGTTCGTCTACCATCCCGCAAATAAGGCCTTCAGCGAGCTTAAGATCGGGGCACGCGGCGATTTCATTCCATCGGACTATTCGCTCAGCGATTTGCAGGCTAAAGCAGCTGATGGAACTTTGGTGCCGCTGTCGCTGGTGCAGCCGAAGGGCGCTCAAGGGGCGCAAATCACCATTATCGAGGCATACGGGTCCTACGGTATCTCGGAACTCGCCGATTTCAGCGTTCGCCGTGCGGTCGCGATGCGCCAAGGTATCACCTATGGCGTGTGCCACGTGCGCGGCGGCGGCGAGCTGGGCGAGCAGTGGCGGCTGGGCGGCAAGGATGCGAACAAGCACAACACCTGGGACGATCTCATTCGGTGCAGCGAATACTTGATCGCGCGCGGCGTGACGACGCCGGCCAAACTATTCATTCTGGGCGGATCCGCGGGCGGCATCACGATGGGGCGCGCAATGACCGAGCGGCCGGATCTGTTCGCAGGCGTGCTCGATGAGGTGCCCGCGGCGAACCCGCTGCGCTCGGAGTTTACCTCGGGCGGTCCTGCCAACATTCCGGAGTTCGGCTCGATCAGCACCGCCGAGGGTCTTGCCAATCTGTACGAGATGGACACGATCCAGCACATCAAGAAGGGGACTCAGTACCCGGCAGTGATGATAACCACGGGGCTTAACGATCCCCGCGTGGCGCCTTGGGAACCGGCCAAGTTGGCGGCCGCGCTGCAGGCCTCCGGTACGGCGAAACCCATCTTGCTGCGCATCGATGAGGCGGCAGGACACGGCATCGGTTCCACCAAGACGCAGACCGACGCGCTCGGCGCGGACGTCATCGCCTTCGTGTTTTGGCGCGCGGGACTGCCTGATTGGCAACCGACGCAGTGACTGATCGCGCGCCGGTGACTAGCTGATGGCGTAGACGTTGCCGTCGGTACTGCCAAAATAGATCACGTCCCGCTCGATCACGGGCGAGGACAAAACCGCGCCGACGCTGAGCATGTTCCACACACCGATGACCAACTCGTCGTAGAAGGTGTCGCGGAACGCGGCGCCATAGTTGGGATCGCCGTCTTTCTTCGTCAGCGCCGCGGCATTGCTGTTCGCACCGTCGGTGCTGAAGGTCCACGCCGTGGCATGCTTGTCGAGATCGATTGCCGTCAAGGTGCCGGCGTGCGAGCCAATGTAAAGGTTCCGCCCGGCGATCGCGGGCGAGGAAAACATGGGCCAGTGATGAAAGCTCAGTGAATATTTGAGCGCGCCGCTCTTGGCATCGACTGCATTGAAAAGGGCGGAATCCGACGTGGCGAAATAGAGCGTCCCGTCCTTCGCAATGGGCGTCGAAATGACCCAAGAGCCCTTGTTGGAAAACGCCCACTTTTTTGCGCCGCTGACGGCGTCGAGTGCATACAGGTTTGAATCGCGGCAGCCGAAGTACACTGTGCCATCGGCGATCAACGCCGAGGACTGGATACCCACCTGGTTGGCGATCACATGGTCCTCACCTGTTTTGAAGCGCCAGCGCTCCTGTCCGGACTTGGCGTCTAGCGCGTAGAAATAGGAATCCCAGCTGCCAATGTAGACCATGCCGTTCGCGATCGCCGGGGAAGCATGCACGACGTTGCCGGTACGGAATTTCCAGCGCAGTGTGCCGGACTGCGCGTCGAGCGCATAAATATTGCCGTCGCCGCTGCCGACGTACACTGTGTCCGCATCGATGGTGGGCGAGGACAGATAGAAGTCGAACGGATCGGGCATCGATTCGCCGGCCGGATCCGCGCCATGAAGATGCCGGCCCATGAAGCGGCGCTCGCCCTCGGATGCAAATTTCCATCGTTGTTCCCCGGACTTGGCATCAACTGCATAGATATTGCCATCGTAGCTGACGAAATATACGCGGCCCTCGTAGACCGCGGGAGATGATGTGACGCGGCTGCCGGTCTTGAATTTCCAGCGCTGCACGCCGTCGGCAAGGTTCACGGCATATAAATAATGATCGTTGCTGCCGAAGTAGGCAGAGCCGTCGGCCACCGCCGGCGTGGAGATGACCGCGCCGCCCGTTTTGAATTTCCATTTGATCCCGTGCAACAGAGGAACCCCCAGCTGTTGGTAGATGCCGCTGTGCTGCGCGTCGCCGCGAAACGCAGCCAGGGTTTGCGAGAAGGCCGGAACGCACACGGAGGCACAAAGCAACGCAATCACATACTTCATGAGATCTCCATTTCGCCGGGGTGAATCACACTCCCTCATCATACTCGATGTCGGATTCTGGACAATCGCCGGAAAAATTACGCGTGACGTGGACGATTGGCAGCAATCGGTCCACACGCTACAACAGAATCTTCGCGAACTCGGCACTTAATCGAATTTCAGTCTCTCGGCACTCCTCGGAAACTATTGCCACGCGACGAAATCTTTGGTCGCGGCGCGTCACAAACTCAAGGAGTCATCATGAACAGCTTCACGCTTACTGCTGTCGGCAATCTCGCCAAAGATCCGGAATTTGCCGCAAAGGGTGATACCAGCTATGCGCGGTTTTGCCTGATCGGCAATGATTACGCGGGGAAGGACGAGCACGGCAACGCACGCGAGGCCGCTTCCAGCATCTGGTTCGTGGCGTTCGAGGGGCTCGGTGAAGCGATCGCCAAAAATGTGCGCAAAGGCGATCAGCTGATTCTCCAAGCTCAGGTTCGTTCCAACAACTGGACCGACCGTGACGGCGAGAAGCGATACGACTATGACTTCATAGTGCAAAATTTCCGCTTCGGCGCTCCCGGGCGGGCGAAGCGTGAAGAATTGGCCGCACGGCGCGGCGAGAACGAAATCGGCGCGCTGGAGACGGAGATCTAATATGTCGCAGCTCCCGACTCGCGAGCTTACGACTCGCGTACTCGCGCACCTGGTGCTCACTGCCGCGCTGGCTGCGACGCTCTGTGCGCCCGATCTGGCGTTGGCGCAGGCCTCGCCGTTCATGACGGGCGCAAGTTCTCTGCAGACAAATATTCTCGCCTGGCTGACGCCTGTCGCCATCATTCTAATCATGGTGCTGGGCGGCATGGCGATGGCAAATCGACTGAGTTGGGGGTGGTGCCTGGGCGCGATTTTGGGAATCGCGATCGGCTTCGGGGCGCCGCAAATTGTGACCTGGGTTCGCGGCATGTTCGGCGTTTAGGGCAAGAGCATGAATGAACGCAACGCAGGCCTCACCGCCGATCCGCTTTTCGTCGGCGCGACCCGGCCTTCGATGCGCTGGGGCGTGACCTACTCGGCGCTGCTTTTCAACATGGTTTTCACGATGGAGGCCTTTCTTCTTTCGAAAAATCTGCTGACCCTCCTGCTGTGCGCGCCGATTCACGGGGTGTGCATGCTGCTGTGTGCCCGCGATGCGCGGTTCTTCGATCTCGTGTTGTTGTGGGGACGCACCCGATTGCCCGCGCTTCTCGCAAATCTGCGGGTCTGGAAGGCGAGCAGCTACTGTCCGTTAGATATCGACCTCCCGAATCGCCGCGGACGGCGAAACCGGCAGAGCTAATCATGGCCTCATTGCGTCGTGCGTCCGCCTTGCATCGCGAAATCAGCGCCGCGGAACGGATTCCGTATGTGGCGCACGTGTCGCCAGCGATAGTCCGAACGGCGTTTGGCGACTACATCCAGGCGTTTCGCCTCGGCGGGGCAAGCTTCGAAAGCAGTGATGACGATCAGCTCAATAATTGGCACGAGCGCCTGAACGTGCTGTGGCGAAATGTCGGCGGCCCGAATGTGGCGCTGTGGACTCACGTCATCCGCCATCGCGTCCGGATCGACGCGGCCGCGATGGTGGACGACCAGAGACCCTCGACCTTCGCCGCTGGCTTGCACGACAAATATCATCAGCGTCTCGCCAACGAAACACTGATGCTCAACGAGGTCTACCTGGCGATCGTGCATCGGCCGACCGCCGGAGTGGCGACCGGTCTGATATCGAAAGCGTTGACGCGCGTGCAGCGCGCGAGCTCGAAAATGGCGTTGACGGATGCGCTCGATGTCTGCGAGAAGTTGGCCCAGACCCTGCTGGCTTCGTTGGTGCGCTACGATCCTGAGCCGCTCGGCGTCTATCGGGCGGCCGATGTTCCTTGTTCATCGCTGCTCGAGTACTTTGGCTTGCTGATTAACGGAGAGTGGCAGCGCATGCCACTGCCCTTGGGACCCGTCAATCGAGCACTGGCGACTTCGCGCCTGCTATTCGGGACCGAGGCGATCGAATACCGGCCGCCCTGCGGGACGCGCGTCGCAGGGATGCTTGGCATCAAAGAGTATCCGACGCCAAGCTGTGTCGGCATGTATAACCGGCTGTTGGCTGCACCGTTTGCATTTGTCGCGACGCAGTCCTTTTCCTTCCTGGCCAAATCGTCCGGCCAAGCCCTGCTGCAGCGTCAGTTCAACCGAATGCTGAACGCGGGCGACTTCGCGGTCACGCAAGCAGCCGAACTCAATGACGCGCTCGATGCGCTTACGAGCAATGAATTCGTCATGGGCGATCATCATTTCTCGTTGCAGATCATTGCCGATATTTCGGACAGCGCGCCCGATCAGGGCAGCGCCCGGCTCAAGGCGCTGAACGACGCCATCGCGCTGGCGCGTACCTGTCTTGCTGATACCGGCATGCTGGTGGCGAGAGAGGATTTGGCCCTGGAGGCGGCCTTTTGGGCGCAGCTCCCGGGAAACTTCCCCTTCAGGCCGCGCAAGGCGCCGATTACGTCTCGTAACTTCGCCGCGATGGCGCCGTTTCACAACTACCCCATCGGGCGTGAACACGGCAATCATTGGGGGGATGCGCTCAGCATGTTTGTCACCAGCGCCCGCTCGCCCTATTACTTCTCTTTGCACGCCAGTGACCCTGACGACCCCGATGGCGGCAGCCGCAAGGACACGGGCCACACGCTGATTTGCGGACCGACTGGATCGGGAAAAACCGTATTCATCGGCTTCCTCATCGCGATGCTCAGCCGCCAGGGCGCCACGCAGGTCATCTTCGACAAGGATTGCGGGCTCGAGATTCTGGTGCGCGCACTGGCGGGCGATTATCT
>Ga0265354_1000129_pt1 | contig 13353 bp, 15 predicted proteins | sample NZE1metagenome_FD_189074 | JGI IMG/M metagenome (GOLD analysis project Ga0265354, IMG submission 189074) | Rhizosphere microbial communities from Maridalen valley, Oslo, Norway - NZE1 | ecosystem: Host-associated > Plants > Roots > Rhizosphere > Soil | place: Norway: Oslo | collected 2017-09-14 | reverse complement strand
GATTAGTGGCCTACGAACAACAGCTCTTCGAGTGCCATTCGACGCACCTGCCAAGATTCGAGGTGCTTCTCATTCACAATCAGCTGGCACCGACCATCGTCAGTGAATGTTAGTCCCACCTCAAACATGTGCTCGCCTTTGTCGCCGCGAACTAGAATGCCGTGCTCTGCAAGGCTGAAGGTCACTGACTTGCGCACATCCCCGGACACGAAGACAACGCTAAAGTCGCTTCCGGCTTCCTCGACAGAAAATTCATAGGGGGAATTCTTTGGACGAAGGCCGTTGCGCGTCTTAACGTCCTCCTCGACTTGTGCACGAAGTGCCTGGAAGGCTTTAGGGAGCGAACACGACGAGCGCTCCGACACCCAGTTGAACTTCGACTTGTCCTTTTCGAGTTGATTGGATTGGTCCGGTACTTCGACTTTGTTGTTGTCCACGCTTGGGCCTCGGAAACGCCTTCAATAGTTAAGATGCGAAAAGAGAGGCGATGGTTCATATGCCGGACCAGTCCGAATCGGGAAGGGGAGTCTGGTCGATGAAAATTAAAAATTCTGACGCCCTAGTCCTTCGGCAATACGAGCACGTGTGTACAGTTAATCGAAAGCTCGCTTTTGCTTGAAAAGTGGGCCAAAATGTGATATAATTAGTAGAGGGAGTTTGTTAGATATCGTCAAAATTCACGCTGTGTGGGGAGACTTACTTATGGAAGGTCAGATGAGGACAGATGTTGTTTACGCCATGACGGACGAGGGTGAGAAGCTGGCCGTTATAGATGTCACGAATCCTGCGTTTTCCGTGAGCGCGACCGACGAGGAGCTTGCGGCCATGGCTGAGAAGTATATTCTCGAGGCCGGGCGACATAACGAGATTCCCGCGACGCTTCGAGAGGCGCTTCGAAATTCGAAGCTCGGCCGTGGGCTTATGGCGGCCTCGGGGACGTTTGTGGACGGGATGACCACTTACCAATTGAAGATAGGTCCGGAGAATTTGGGGGAGAGTTTCAGCCCGATAGATCAAAGGATCGCCGCCTCGTTTCCAGCGTTTGCCGCCCGACTTCGTTTGCAGGACATGGCGCGATTGATGGCGGGCGGCCAAGCAGATGCGGCCATGGCTGAGCCTCGTCGGCCTCTATGCCTCGTTAATATCGGTGGCGGACCGGGAGCGGACAGTTGGAACGCCTTGATTCTCCTCATTCGTGGGAATGCTGGACTGCTAGATGACCGCGAAATCGTACTCGCGATCTTGGACCTCGACCAGCGTGGCCCGGCGTTTGGCGGACGAGCTCTCGATGCTCTCTGTGCATCTACGGGACCTTTGAGCGGGCTCAAGACCAAATTCGAGCATTTGGGGTACGAATGGTCGTGCGCCAGCCGGCTGCGCGAAGCGCTTCGCGAATTGAGAGCTGGCGACTTGTTGTGCGGAATTTCGTCAGAGGGCGCCTTGTTTGAATATGGTTCAGACGAGGAGATTGTCTCGAATCTTCAAGCTCTCCATGCCGGAACAGCCGCTGACTCTATCGTTGTGGGATCCGTCACGCGGGAGGGCAAACCTGTGCGTGCTTCGTTGATTGGAAACCGTGTGCCGACACGGCCGCGAACGATCGAGGCATTCCGAGCCCTGGCGGAACAGGGTGGTTGGGTCGTTCAGGAGGTATTGGAGCGTCCCTTTAGCTACAACGTGCGACTGGTGAAGGCATAACCCGCTGTCGCCCTGTAAGCAAAGAGGGAATGGAAATCGGGCTTGCGTCGTTTGCGGAACAATTAGGCAATGCGTCTATAGGGCGAAAGCCGAATTTGCCCATGCCCAATGCTCGCAACCCGTGGAGCCCCTCATATTTGTTCAAGTTGAGGAAAGGGATGGGTGCTGGGGTGGGCGCTGCGGGCGCGGAGCCTTGCCAGCAAAGCTCTAAGGCGCTGGCGATCGCTGTCAGCCACGGCCGTAAATCTCAAGCCGAGCCCATTGCCGCGCTCTACGTGACGGACCAAAGCATCGGCTGTGATACGGCCTTCCTGAACCAAAAAATCGAGCTTGGCGGGCATGCCTTCTTTCACGCTCAGGTGAGGCGTCTCAATAAAAAGGCCATCGATGCTGATGTCCAGGACGCGAGAAACATCATCGCGCTCGTTACAGCGCCAGCAGACCCAGATGTCTTCTGAGGCCGGGAGGCGAGATAGCGCACGGCGCGAATAAGACGGTTTCTGTACCATGGGAGACTCCCTGGAGCGCAGGCACGTTGCTAAGCGGAGAGGGCTGGGGGAGGCCGGCTCACCTAAGGTGCTGGTACGCTCGCGGTTCAATCGGTCACGAAATTTGGTAAAGGTGCTCATCTGTCAGCTGCGTTCTAGCTAAAAACAGTAGTGCTTACTCAGTAGAGACAAAAAGCTCGAAAACGTTTCATTTCGGGAAACCCGGGTTAAGCGGCTTTGCGATTGTCAGTGCCAACCGAGGCCATGCTGGGAATAGGGGCCATATTGGTGACTTTGGCCAAGTTGATGACGGGATGGCGAAGGGTGGCCAGACGCACAACGGCCAGTTCCCAGGTCTTTTGGAGCATGAAGAGGCCTGCGACTACTGCAAGTAGGACGGCGAAGCCTAATGCGAAGAAGGCAAACACAGCCAGCAATTCACGAAAGACGTAGAACTGTGCCAGTACTATTACAGCTAGAAATGCCAACAACCACATCCGACCGCTGTCCTTGCTGATCGCTTGCACTTGCACGAAGCCTCCTGATTTTTCTAACGGGGGCCCTGGCTTGAAGATTGCCAAGGCCCCCGTCCTGCTTACTCGGTGGTGGGCCAAGTAAGGTGGTCTTGGATGACGATGTGCACTTTCGCTTAGCTAGGGAAAAGGAACAATGCACTGGAGCTGAACAGTGGGTGGACTGTGGGTGAACCAGGAGGCACGGCCTCGGGAGGAACGCTGGTGATAGTATTTGCCAGAGTTTAGGAGACTTGTGATGGAAGTCTTGCGAGTGAAAACGGTAAGGCGAACGCAGTTGGTGGATGTCACTGACTTGGTAGAGAAGGCAGTGGCGAAAGCAGGGGTGGCGTCGGGATTGTGCCACGTGTTCGTGCCGCACACCACGGCAGGAGTAATCATCAACGAGCACTTCGATCCAGATGTGGCGACGGATTTGGAAGGTGTGTTTGAGAGGTTGGTCCCGCGGTCAGGGCCGTACCGACATGCCGAGGGAAATTCCGATTCGCATGCTAAGGCGGTTTTGATGGGAGCCTCGCAGGTGATTTTCGTGGAGAACGGGAAATTGGTGTTAGGGCAGTGGCAAGGAATTTTCCTTTGTGAATTTGATGGGCCGCGGGAAAGGAAAATTTGGGTGAAGGTAGTGGAGGATCGACGGTGACGGTTGTGGTTGAAAGGGTAGAAGCGAAAGCAGGAGAAAAGATAACGCAGAGAGGCAGAGTACGCAGAGGGAACGCGGAGAAGACTGCGTGCGGCACGAGTGCTGGGTGTCGGGTGTGATAGAGTTTTTGCGATGAAGCTAGCGGCGAACACGCTGGGGATTTATGTGCAGGTCCCGTTTTGTCAGACCAAATGCACATACTGCAATTTTCATACGGGAGTGGTGTCGACAGGGCGGTTTGCCCCGTACGTTGAAGCCGTGTGTCAGGAAATTCGTGGGCATAGGGAGTTTTATAGGGCGGCTGGTGTGAATTTGCCGGCAGGATTTGAGAAGGCGATCGTGGATACGGTTTATTTTGGCGGCGGGACGCCCAGTCTGTTGGAGCCGGAATTGTTGGGACGGATGATTGGGGCAATTCGGGAGACGTCTGCAGAGGGAGGGGCAAGCCCCTCCCCTACAGGCGAGCTTTTGGAAGTTACGTTGGAGGCGGATCCGGAGACGGTGACCTCGGAGAAGGCTGAGGCTTGGGTATCGGCTGCGATTAATCGAGTGAGTTTTGGAGTGCAGTCGTTTTCGGATCGGGAACTAGTGGCGGCGGGGCGGATGCATCGCCAGGCGGATATTTATCGGGCGGCCGCGACTTTGCGTGACGCAGGGATTCGGAATATTAGTTTTGATTTGATTGCTGGCTTGCCATTTCAGACGAAAGAGAGTTGGGGAGAATCACTCGAGGAGTTGGGGAAGTTGGCTCCGGAGCATGTTTCGGTTTATTTGTTGGAGGTGGATGAGGGTAGCCGGTTGGGGTTGGAGATTTTACAGAGTGGGGCGCGATACTCGGCAAGGGCGGTTCCTAGCGACGACTCGATGGCGGAATTTTATGAGGAGGCTTGCACGTTTTTGGGGGAGCGGGGCTATCACCATTATGAGATTTCGAATTGGGCGCAGCCGGGATTTGAATCGCGTCACAATCTGAAGTATTGGCGGCGCGAGGAATATTTAGGGTTTGGGGCGGGGGCGCATTCGTTTTCTGGGACGCAGCGTTGGGCGAATGCACATGATGCGGCGGCCTATGTGGGCGCGATTGAGACTGGGCGGTTGCCGATCGAACAGTTGGAGCCGGTGACGCCAGAGAGTGCGTTGGAGGAAGAGTTGTTTTTGGGGTTGCGACAATTGGATGGAATTGATGTTGGGCGGATTGAGCGAGAGTACGGGGTCGGACTGGGAGATAGATTCAAAGGATTGCAGGCGTCGGGGCTAGTGGAACGATGCGGGGACGTGGTGCGGCTTGCTCCGGCACGATTGAGTGTATCGAATGAGGTGTTTGTGGAACTGATGAGGTGATTCACGCGGATTGAGCTAGCAGACGCTTAAGGGTTTTCTTAACACAGAGATCACAGAGGACGCAGAGTAGGCGAGGAGCACACAAGGTGAGTGGAACGATTGCTAAGAGTGGGATGCGGAGTGAAACGGAGGGCGTGACTGGCGTGGACAACGTCGTGGATTTGCGGAGCGATACGGTTACGCGGCCGACTTTAGAGATGCGGCGGGCTATGGCCGAGGCGGTCGTCGGGGATGATGTTTATGGCGAAGACCCGACGGTGAATCGGCTGGAGAAGAGGGCTGCGGAGATTTTCGGGAAAGAGGGGGCGCTCTTTGTCCCCACCGGTTGCATGGGGAATTTGATTGCGATTAAGACTTGGACTCATCACGGCGATGAAGTGATTTGCGATGAGAAGAGCCATGTGAATTTGTATGAGTTGGCGTCGATGTCGGCAATTGCGGGGTGTATGCCGCGGATTGCTCGAGGCGTAGATGGGATTCTTACGTGGAAGATGATTGAGGCGGTGATTCGTCCGAAGATTTATTACGACTCGCAGACGGCGCTGATTTGTCTTGAGAATACGCACAACATGGCCGGCGGGACTCTGCACGCTACGGCTTCGGTGGATGAAATTTGCGGGCATGCGCACGAAGCAAAATTGAAAGTGCATTTGGATGGAGCGCGAATTTTTAACGCGGCGGTGGCGCTGGGCGAGAGCGTTGCGGCGATGACGAAGAACGTGGACTCGGTGATGTTCTGTTTGTCGAAGGGGCTAGCAGCTCCGGTGGGATCGATGATTGTGGGGTCCGCGGCGTTTATCGAGAAGGCGCGGATTTACCGGAAGATGTTTGGCGGAGGAATGCGGCAGGCGGGGGTAATTGCGGCGGCGGGATTGATTGCTCTGGAGGAGTCACCGGCGCGCCTGCATGTGGATCATGAGAACGCGCAGGTGTTGGCGAAGGGGATTGCGGCGATGCCTGGGTTGAAGATCGATCCAGCGAAGGTGAAGACGAATATCGTGATTTTTGATTGTGAAGGAACAGGGAAAAACGCGGTGGAGTTGTGTGATCTGTTGCGCGAGATAGAGATTTGGGCGCTGGATACGGCGACATATTCGGTACGGTTTGTGACGCACTGCGATGTGGACCGGGCGGGTTGTGAACGTGCGCTGGCGGCGTTGGGAGAGATTGTAGGACGGCCACAATCAGCTAGGGCATGAGAGAGCGGTTCGCGGTAGGCCAGTCCTTCCGCGGTATAGGAACATCGTGCGCAATCTTCGAGTGATTACATTCCAAGCGAGAGCGCTCTGGAAACGTTTTACTTCGATGTTCAAGACTGAGTGGACAATTGAAGACTACCCGCTAAACATCAAAGCCCGCTCACTTTCGGAGTCCTTGCAGACGTCTCGGCTAAAGCCGCATCCGTGGACCGCCACAATAATCAACTGGCCGGGGATGTCGGGAGGCGGAAATTCGAGGCCCGAAGCACTCCAAGAACTCCGTAAAGCTTTTGAACGATTCAAGGCCGACCAGAAAAAGTTGCCCCGACCTGGCACCAAAGTTCCGATTCAATTTGCAGCGACTATACGCATTGGCCGGCACGCCGATTTGGCCAAGGAGTTCGTCCAAAAGGTACTTGAGATCGAGTGGGCATGGCTCTCTGATGAGTCGAGCCTCGGCGATCTCCATGATAACGAATCCAACAAAAAGCTAATCGAGAAGATTCGGATGGTCTACGGCGTGGACGTTTCGGACATACCCGACGGAAACTTGGCTGACATTTTTGACAGGATCACTGAAAAGTCTGCTCGAAATGGTTGACCGATGTTGTTGGGCCAAACCTGACTCACCAGGGAAGTCCCTCCTAGCTGCTCAAAGAAAAAACGTGAAGAGAGATGGACCAACAGCGCACAGGCTTGTGTAAAATGAACCATAAGCGGAACTTTGGTGGAGTATAGCCGAGGGATATAGCCGCGCGGAGACTTTGTGGACTTTACATTTACCGAGGAACAGCAGCAACTGCGGCGGAGTGTGCGGGAGTTCGCGCAGGGCGAGATATTGCCGCATGTGATGGAGTGGGACGAGGCTTCGCACTTTCCAATCGAGATTATGCCCAAGTTGGGAGAGATGGGCTTGCTGGGCGTGATTTTCCCGGAGGAGTATGGCGGGGCGGGGCTGGGGTACATCGAGTACGTCATTGCGATTGAAGAGTTGGCGCGAGTGGACGGTTCGATTGGGTTGATCGTGGCGGCGCACAACTCGCTATGTAGCAACCACATTTTTAAGTTTGGAACGGAGGCGCAGAAGAAAAAATATCTGACGCCGTTGGCTTCAGGCAAGAAGATTGGCGCCTGGTCGTTGACGGAACCCGAAGCGGGATCAGATGCGGGCGGTACGAAGACAACCGCGAAGCTCGACGGAGATTTTTGGGTGTTGAATGGCGCAAAGACGTTTACGACCAACGGGCATTACGCGGATTTTTGCGTGGCAATGGCGGTGACGGACAAGTCGAAGGGTTCGCATGGTATCAGCGCATTCATTTTGGAAAAGGGAATGGCCGGATTTAAGCCGGGGAAGAAAGAAAACAAGCTGGGGATGCGGGCCAGCGATACGTCGGAAGTGATTTTTTCGGATTGCCGCGTGCCTGCGGAGAACTTGCTCGGGCCGGAGGGCGAAGGGTTTACGGGGAGTTTAAAGATTCTGGACGGCGGGCGGATTTCGATTGCGGCTTTGGCGCTGGGGATGGCGCAGGGAGCGTTGGACGCGGCGGTGAGTTATGCGAAGCAGCGGAAGCAGTTTGGCCAGGCGATTAGTGAGTTTCAGGCGATTCAGTTTAAGTTGGCGGACATGGCGACAGAAGTCGAAGCGGCGCGGCTGCTGGTGTACCAGGCGGCGTGGCTGGCGGACCGCAAGGATGTGCGGTTTACTCGCGAATCGAGCATGGCGAAATTGTTTGCGAGCGAAGTTGCAGTGCGAGTGGCGAATGAATGCGTGCAGGTGCATGGCGGATACGGATTCATTAAGGACTATCCGGCGGAGAAGTTTTATCGCGATGTGAAGCTGTGCACGATTGGCGAGGGAACTAGCGAGATTCAGAAATTGGTGATCGCGCGGCAACTGTTAGGGAAAAAGTGAGTAGTGGGCAGTGAATAGTTAGTGAAAGTGTGATCAAAGCACAGGGGTGTGTTTGTGTTGGATAACGTAGAGACTGCAAAATATGTCAGTGAATTGCTTCTCGATATCAACGGACGATTGAACGAGTCCATTGAGCGGGTGCAAGACACGTGCTCAGCGGAGGACTTCCTAGAATACCGGCGTCGGGTCGGGACCCTTATATATTCGGTCTTCGAGCAAATTCTAGACCCGATCTACATTAAGCACCCCGGACTCAAACCGCCCGAGCTCGAAATTTAGAGCCAGAGTGCACTGAATCTCACCAAGTGAATTGTTAAACACAGAAAAATTGGGATAATAGGCGAGTGCATCCAGCCTTCTTTGTATCTGTGGACAATTCAAGGACAAAATGATGTTGCCTGTTGAGACGTGGGCGGAATTGGTGCGCGCAGGAGATATGCGAGCGATTTCGCGAGCGATCACGGCGATTGAAAATCATCAGCCGGAAGCGGAGGAACTATTGCGGCGGCTGTTTGCGTCGACGGGGCGAGCTTATCTGACCGGAGTGACCGGCGCGCCTGGGACGGGGAAGAGCACTCTCGTGGATCGGCTTGCGGCGTTTTACAGGAAACATGATCAGCAAGTAGGCGTGATTGCAGTAGACCCAACGAGCCCATACACAGGCGGGGCGATTTTGGGAGACCGCATCCGTATGCAGAGCCATGCCAGCGATCACGGGATGTTCATTCGGTCGATGGCGACGAGAGGATTTATGGGTGGCTTGGCGCGGGCAACGGCGGAAGTCGCGCTGCTACTCGATGCGGCAGGAAAGCAAGAAGTGCTGATCGAGACTGTCGGCGTGGGGCAGGATGAAATCGACATCGTACGACTGGCCGATTGCGTGTTGGTAGTACTCGTGCCGGGGATGGGCGACGATATTCAAAATATGAAGGCCGGCCTGATGGAGATTGGCGATATTTTTGTTTTGAATAAAGCGGACCGCGAAGGTGCGGACCGGTTGGAGCAACAACTGCACGCGATGCTGTCGCTGGTGATGCCACGTGACGGTTGGCACCTACCTGTAGTTCGCACGGTCGCTAGCGAGAGCAAGGGGATTGGCGCGTTGGCGGAGACAATTGGAAAATTTCGCAAACATTTTGAATCGAGCGGGGAACGAGAGCGAAAACATATCGAGCATTGGAAGCGGCGGCTCTTGGGATTGATCGAATCGCGACTGGTAGAACGCGTTTTGGGCGGCGCCAACGGAGAGGCACGGCTCGCGGAAATGGCGAAGGAAGTGGCGGAGCGCAAGAAGGATCCGTTCACGGCCGTGAATGAGTTGCTAGCGAAAAGCGGAATCGTAGCCTGAGGGCGAGTGAGAATGCACTTCGGCGAAATTGAAGTTCGAAATATTTATGCCGGCACGTTTTGGTTGGATGGCGGGTCGATGTTTGGCGTCGTGCCGAAAACGATTTGGGAAAAGAAAATGGTTCCCGATGAGAAGAACCGGTTGGCGTTTGCTGTGAATTCGCTGCTGGTTCGTGCGGACAGCAAGACCATTTTGGTGGAAACGGGAAACGGCACGAAATGGGACGCGAAACTGCGGAATATTTATCGCTTCCCGGATAACGATCCTTTAATGGAATCTCTTGCGAAGGCGGGCGTGAAGCCGGAAGAGATCGATTTGGTCATTAATACGCACTTGCATTTTGATCACGCGGGAGGAAACACGTGGTTGGTGGACGGTCGCGCGGTGCCGGCGTTTCCCAACGCGAAGTATATCGTGCAGAAAGCGGAGCTAGAGCACGCGATGAGGCCAACGGAACGCGACCGGGCAAGCTACTATGCGCACGATTTTGTGCCGGTGACGGACGCGGGACAGTGGCAGTTCGTGGAGGGAGACACAGAAATCTTACCTGGGATTTCAGTGGTGAAGATTCCTGGACATAACCTGAACATTCAGGGCGTCCAGATCAGAGGCGGAGGAAAAAAGTTGATGTATGTTTCGGACTTGCTTCCCACGCGGCATCATTTGCCGTTGCCATGGATCATTGCGTACGATCTATATCCGCTGACTACTCTGGAGACAAAGCGAAAGTGGATTGGCGAGTTTGTCCGTGACGGATGGATCGTAGGACTTGGGCACGACCCTGATTTTCCGGCGGGGATTTTGCACGAGCGCGATGGCAAAGTGACGTTCGAGCCGGTGGACCTCAACAGTTAATTACACGGAGACCAGCGAATGGCGGCTGCTAAAACAGAGAAGTCGAAGCGCGCAAACACGCAGGCAGAGATTGGAATTATAGGCGGCAGCGGGCTTTATTCAATGAGCGGGCTCACGAAGACCCGAGAAGTAACAGTGAAAACGCCGTTCGGCGAGCCATCGGACGCGATCGTGCTTGGGATGCTTGAGGGAAAGCGCGTGGCGTTTCTTGCGCGCCACGGACGCGGACACCGGATTTTGCCGGGCGAAATCAATTTTCGAGCGAATGTATACGCGATGAAGCTGTTGGGAGTAGAGAGGATTATTTCCGTTAGCGCGGTGGGATCATTGATGGAGGATTTACGTCCCGGAGAGTTTTTGGTGCCTGACCAGTTCGTGGACCGCACGAAAAATCGCGTTTCGACATTTTTTGGCGACGGTCTGGTGGCGCATGTGGGGTTCGATAAGCCGACGTGCGGGCAAGTGTCGGCTGCACTGGCGGATGCGAGCGTGCATTGCGGAGTGATGGTGCACCGTCGCGGAACGTATGTTTGCATCGAGGGGCCGCAATTTTCGACGCTGGCCGAGGCAAATATGCACCGGCAGTTGCGATTCGAAGTGATTGGCATGACCAACGTGACGGAAGCGAAGCTGGCCCGCGAGGCGGAGATTTGCTATGCGACGATTGCTATGATCACGGATTTTGATTGCTGGCATCCGGAGCACGAGTCAGTGACGGCCTCGCAGATCATTGCGACGCTAGTACAGAATGCGGAGAATGCACAGAAGGTATTGCGCGAAGCTGTGCGGGCAATGTCAGCAGAAAGAAACTGCAAATGCGGCGCGGCGCTGAAGCATGCATTGGTGACGGACATGAAACTCGTGCCAAAGGCCACGAAGAAGAAACTCGACGCAATTATCGGCAAATATATTTCCTAGGAGAAGCCTGTGTCCTTACTTGTAGTCGGATCGGTGGCATTTGATGCGCTAGAGAGCCCGTACGGAAAAGTTGACTGGACTCTTGGCGGTGCGGCGACCTACTTCGCGGTTTCCGCGAGTTTCTTCGCGCCAGTGAGCCTCGTCGCAATCGTGGGCGAGGATTTTACGGCCAAGGATGAAGCTGTCTTTCGCGGCCGGCATATCGACACGGAAGGTCTGGAGCGCGCGGCCGGAAAAACCTTCTTTTGGGCAGGGCGCTACTCGGAAAATCTGAATGAACGTGTGACGCTGGCCACGGACCTTAACGTTTTTGCAGGCTTTAAGCCAAAGCTCCCGGAAAAATACAAGTCATCGAAATACGTTTTTCTGGCGAATATCGCTCCTGATTTGCAGCGCGACGTTCTGAAGCAAGTTAAGGGCAGGCCGAAGCTCGCCGCGCTCGATACGATGAATTACTGGATTGAGCGGACGCCCGCGGAATTGCGCGAGACTCTAAAGCACGTCGATATTTTAATGATAAACGATTCGGAGACGCGCCAGCTTTCCAGCGAACACAATCTGCTACGCGCAGCAAAACACATTTTCAAGATGGGGCCTTCGACGCTTGTAGTTAAGCGTGGCGAATACGGGGCCATGATGGTCGACAAACGCGGCGTATTTTGCGTGCCTGCGTTTCCGCTGGAGGAGCCGCATGATCCGACCGGCGCGGGCGACAGCTTCGCAGGCGGCTTCATGGGCTATTTGGCGGGCGCCAAGGATTTGAGCGACGCCACGCTTCGCCGTGCGATGGTGTACGGCTCCGTGCTGGGCAGCTTTACTGTGGAGAAATTCGGTCTGGATCGGCTGCGGGTGCTGAAACGCAGCGAGATACACGCCAGGGCACGGCACTTCGCGAAATTGACCCAATTCAAATTGTAGTGTGTAGAATCCTGCCATAGCCTAAGAATTGCAGGAGAACGTTCTGCCTCTAAGCACTATCATCGCGCGACTGGCCTGGGCTGCTTTGCTCGGCTCCATCATCGGCGTCGAACGCAACGTTCGCAGGCGTCCCGCGGGGATGCGAACATGTTTTTGCGTCTCGTTAGGGGCTGCGCTCTTCACGGTCGTTTCCGTGGAAATTGCCCGCCGTACCGGCGACACCAGTACGACGCGAATTGCTTCGAACATCGTTCAGGGAATCGGGTTTCTTGGGGCAGGCGTGATTTTGCGCGAACGCGGCAGCGTAATTGGGCTGACGACCGCTGCAACTATTTTTGCAGTGGCGGCAATGGGTATGGCGGCTGGCGGGGGCTTGTACTCGGTTTCGGGGATCGCCTGCGCGCTAGTGTTATCCGCATTGGTTCTTCTTTTCTACGTCGAAGATTGGCTCAACTTGAAGCCCCGGTATATGTTGTTCCGCATTCTTGTAGATCGGGCCGAAAACATGGTAACGGACGTACATCGGATTTTTTCAGAACTTAAAGTGCCGATTGATAATTTTCAAGTGTCACTCTCGGGCGAGAAGAATTTGATCCAGTTTGATGCGGAGGTCAGTACGCACCAGCAGGATAAAATCCTCCAAGCGCTGTGCAAACCTGGCATGAGTTGCGAGATGGTGCCTGTAGAGCGGCAAAACGGATGAGCGTTCGAAGCGGACGTCTTGAGGCAACAACTATGGACGTCGAACTGCGAAGACCCCGCGCGTTGAATTCGCAAAGCGTCTTCATGCCATTTGCGCCGGCATCTCCGGCAGAGTTTTCCAAAGTGTTGGCTGGCGCTGAGGAATTGCGTAATTTGGGATTTCATATTGGCGACTCGACGCCGCTCACGCCAGATGGATACTTCGCGGGATCGCTTGCGGGCAGGCTAAATGAGCTTTTGAGCGAGTTGGAGCGCGACGATGTGGACGCGCTCGTAGCCATTCGCGGCGGGTATGGGTCAAACTACCTTCTCGACGATCTTGCGTTAGAACGCGCGGACACGCCGAAAGTGATTTTGGGATACAGCGATTTGACGTCGCTGCACTCATTTCTGTGGATGCGTTACGCGTGGGTTGGTTTTTACGGGCCCATGCTGGCTGCTGGTTTGGATGCGGGCGACAGCATGCCGAATGGTTACGACAGGGAGTCGCTGCTTGCAACGGTCGGAAAGACGGACGGCGGGTGGACGTTAAAGTTGCGCGGCGAAACGATGGCCGGCGGCGAAGCGGAAGGCCGCGTTCTTGGCGGATGTATGACTCTGGTGGAAACGACGGTGGGGACGCCGTGGGAATTGGATACGCGTGGTTCGATCTTGTTGCTCGAGGACCGCGGCATGAAGCCGTGGCAAGTGGATCGGGCACTGATGCATTTGAAGCAAGCCGGAAAGTTTGAAGGGGTTCGAGGATTCGTACTCGGCGAATTTCCGGATGGTGGCCCGCTGATGTCCGGCAGTGCATCG
>Ga0265354_1000128_pt1 | contig 13381 bp, 6 predicted proteins | sample NZE1metagenome_FD_189074 | JGI IMG/M metagenome (GOLD analysis project Ga0265354, IMG submission 189074) | Rhizosphere microbial communities from Maridalen valley, Oslo, Norway - NZE1 | ecosystem: Host-associated > Plants > Roots > Rhizosphere > Soil | place: Norway: Oslo | collected 2017-09-14 | reverse complement strand
GTCGTCATCGAAAGCCAAATGAATAATGAAGACAGTCACTCCTGGCTGAAGATTCTTCAATGCCGTGGTATAGAAATCTGCCCATTTTTCCGGCGCCACTCCTGGCGCAATCGTCACGGTGTGATCCACAACGAGATCATCGGGACTCAATGAACTTTCCAGGTACGGCCGCTCTGCAAACCAATCGCGCACCAGGAACACCGGCAATTTGTATTCATGCGCTACACGCAAAACGCTCTGAAATATATCCTTCCCATTTTCAAAGAGCCTGTATTGATGCGAGTCAAGGTGCGTCGGCCGGACACCCATTGCTAGAGCTCTCTCTATTTGCGCGCGAAGTTCGAGTTCCACTTCCTTGGCGTCGACGTGCGTAGTTTCCGTCCAGCTCAAGTGAAAATACCCGTTCGAATCAACGAGACTTGGTACTTGGTCGCGCGGAGCGACCGGCCCCCAACGATAGAAAACGCGTTCGCTCGTCAGCGTCAGATGAAGTCCGAGATCCGCATCCGGATGCGCCTTCGCATAATCCGCCATTTCCGGAAACCACGGACACGGCACCATAATGCTCGCGGAGGTGACCAGCCCGCTCTCCAGGCCTTTGATCGACGCCGCATTCACCGAATGCGTCATCCCCAGGTCATCGGCATGCACGATCACCAGTTTCGCGTCTCGTGCGTAACCGAGCTTTTCCGCCAGCGATTTGCCCACGGTCTGCGCGTGCGTCGCGATGGCCGTAGTTGCCAGCAGAAAAAGAGTCACTCCTAAAGGTTTGTACATGGCTTCTCGCAGCGCGCGGAGAAAACTCAGTGTTGCGCGGCAGCGGCAGCCGTAGCCGGCGGCGGATTCTTCACGTAAGTATTCAGCCAGTTGTTCATCTCCCAGAACATGTGCAGTACCGATTCCCGCCCCGCGTACCCGTGTGACTCGAGCGGCAGCAGCACAAAGCGCACGGTCGCCCCATGTCCCTTCAACGCGCTAAACAACCGTTCGCTCTGAATCGGAAACGTCCCCGAATTATTGTCCGCCTCGCCGTGAATCAACAAAATCGGCGTTTTGATTTTGTCGGCAAACGAAAACGGCGACATTTTGTAATAAATCTCCGGCGCCTGCCAGTAAGTCCGCTCCTCGTTCTGAAAACCAAACGGCGTCAGCGTCCGGTTGTAAGCTCCGCTCCGCGCAATGCCGGCCTTGAACAAATCGCTGTGCGCCAGCAAATTCGCAGTCATGAAAGCGCCATAGGAATGCCCCATGACCGCCACGCGATTGCGATCCACGACGCCAAGCCGCACTCCCTCATCAATTGCCGCTTTGGCGCTGGCCACAAGCTGTTCTACGTAAGTATCATTCGGCTCCGCATTGCCCTCACCGATGATGGGAATTGTGGCGTTTTCCAGCACCGCATAGCCCTGCGTCGCAAAAGGTACCGGCGATCCCCAATACAAGAACGTGAACTGGTAAGGCGATCCTGTAACCTGTCCCGCCGCCGACTTCGTTTTGTATTCCGTCGGGTACGCTTCCATCAACGCAGGCAGCGGCCCGTCCGAAGGCTTGTATCCGGGCGGCAAATAGAGATTCGCGCTCAAGTCGACGCCATCCGCGCGCTTGTAATGCAAAACCTGTTTCTTCGGAAGCGGGCCAGTTCCATACGGATTTGGAAAAAAAGTCACCTGTTCCGCGGAAGCACTCCCGATTTTCTGAATATAGTAATTCGGGCTCTGCTCCTGCGATTCTCTGCGCGTCAAAACTGTGCCGGCAGCCGGATCAAGAACGGCGGCCGCAATCTCAAAATACGGAGCAACCGATTGCCAAAGCTGCTTTGAGTCTCCGTTCGTCGCGCTCATCACGGATAGAAACGGTTTGTCGCCCTCCGCAGAAGCGCCCTCACCTTTGAAGTAAATGCCTTTGCCGTCTGGAGTTGTTTGGATGACAGGCTTGCCTGCGGAATTGTATTCTTCGACCGCTGTGCCCGGATCGTGATAGCGGTCCTCGAACGAACCTTCGAACAATTTAACCGGCGTCGCCGGAGCGGAAGGCGCTACCTCCAAAATGACGCGCTTGCGGTCTTTCCATCGGAGTTCTTCGACAAGTGCCAGATGATCGTTCCCCCATGCGACGCGTCGGTAACGAACCGGAAGCTCCGCCAATTTACGTGGCGCACTTTCAAATGGCGCGTCCAGTAGGAACAAAGTGTCCCGCACAGCGGCATCCTTCCGCGGATCGCCACCGTCACCCGCCTCCACCCAGAAAACGGAAGCCGGAGCATCGCTTCGCCATTCATGATCCCGCGGCCCAGGCGCAACGGCGTCATGGATATTTGGAGTATTGTCTTCGAGCGGCTTGTCCACTAACTGCTTCGCCGTTCCCGTTTTCAGATTGACGGCCGACACGCGTTCAGGAAACGCATAATAGGGCAGCAAATACGTATAAGGATGATGCCGCTCAAACAAAAGTACCCATTTTCCATCGGGCGAAGGCGTCGACTCCACGAACACGCCAGCCTTCCCCAGCAGTACCGACCCGCCATCCAGCCGCACGATCGCAATCTGTGACTTCGCGTAATAATCAAAAAGCTGCTCATCCTCCGGATTCTTCAAAAGATCTTCGAATGTAGCTCCAGGCGTTACGCGCCCGAGATTTTCCTGCACTACAGGTCCTGTCGGCACTTCGCTCCGTACTGGCGCCGCGCCGCGCTCCGCAGGAACCGTTCTGCACACCAATCCCTGGCTATCACTCAACCATTCACACGGCGGCCCAAAAATTCCGTTCAGCGCAATTCCAGGCAATCGCCGCGCCCGCGCCGTCTCCACATCCACAATCCAAAGACTGAGCCCGGCATCTTCCTTCGCATAGCTAATGTTCACAAACGAAATCTTCTGCCCGTCCGGCGACCAATCCGCAAACCTGATCTTCGCGTGCTCAGGCAAGCCGGCGACAGCAACCGGTTTGCCGCTAGGCAGAGCTTGCAACTCGAGCGAAGTGTCATAGCGCCCTCTGCTCGGACCATCCGTCTTAGGATTGAATCGCAGCCCCGCCAACCGAAGCTCGGGCTGAGCCAGTTCCGCAATCGTTGGCAAGCCAGAAAAATGTTCAATCAACATCCAACGCTTGCCCACCCCGCTGCCCACGGGAGAAAGTTCGACGCCCGGAGTCGGCAAAGCATCGACAATGTTGACAATAGCTCTGGGTGGCTGCTGATATTGGAGATTGGTTTGCGCCCGCCCTGAAGACCCTGTCAGCGCAAAAAATATAATTCCAAAACCAAAAGAGATCTTGCGAACCTCGGAATGAACCGGCATGCCGTACCCCCTCGCCAACCTGAACCCTTATTGATGGGCGCATTTTGGCGGTAAATTCGCCGGTGGGCAATAGCAATTTAAGAAGTTGTGAGAACGCCCTTACGCGTCGTCGTAGTCTTCCGTCAGCGAAGCCAGAAACGCCGCCAGCGCCGCCACGTCATCCTCGGTGAGCGACATCCCTTGAAATTCCGGTGGAGCATTCCTCAAGGCACCCCGATGGGCCAGTTGCGAGCTTTTTATGTAGAACTCCACCGCGTCCGTGAACTTCGCCGCGCTTCCGTTGTGAAAATACGGAGCCGAATCCTCGAGGTCGCGCAGCATCGAAGTCTTGAACTGGCCAATCGTCGTCGCCAGCCCTTGGTCCACGGCGCAATTTTGCACGATCGCACACACTACCGTGCTCAGGTTTGCCTGTGGATTCGGAATGTCGGGATTAAGATAAACGTTCCAAAGTCCCAGGTCCGCATAGATGGGATTTCCCGGCACGGCGGTGTGCCGTAACCTCTCGATAGCGTTCGGATGGTTCGCCGAGGCAGGCATGTACTGATTGAAATTGGCAATGCGATCCCCCTGATTCGGCACCACCAGCGCCGCAAACGCGCCCGCGCCATTAGCTGCGTCATACTCCGCTTGAGTTACGCCGGTGTTATGAAAGGTGAAGTCCGTGAAGTTTGGCGCCACATGGCACGCCGCGCAGTTCCCCGCGTGTTGTGATCCATCCGTCGCATTCACGGCCACCTTCAGAAATATTTTCAATCCAGCCAGTTCAAGTGCCCCAAAAGCAAACGGCTGAGCATGGTACTTGAAGCTCCCATAGGTCCCGTCCACAAATACTGGGTTGTTCAAGTTCTGCAATTGCACCAACAGCTTCTGATTGTATTGAGCAAGCGTCTGCCCCGCGATCGGTTGCACGGGAAGGTGATTGATGCGCAGAAAAACATCGTAGGGGGAACCAATGTACCGCCCGTTTTCATCCTGCTGGAAAAGCAATCCATCCAGATACTGCCCCAGCATCTGCGCCATGTCCTCGACAATCTGTTCGTCGCTCGCGCTCGTCACGTCCAGTCGATACGCGGGCGGCAAATGACAATCCGTTGGAATCGTCGGGTCCGTCCCCAAAAAAATCGCCGCGTACGAAAACCCGCAACCGAATTCCGTGGCGGGATCATTCTTTCCGTTGTCGTTGCGGATCACATTAGCAATATGCGCGATAGCCTGCTGGTACTGGTCCGGCGCCCATCCGAAGTTGCGGCCGGTAAGCGTCGACTTCGCGAGGTCCGCCGGATCCGTGAACTCCCCGTCAAAATGCAGAAATGATGGCCCTTCATGCGATTGCATAGAGCCCACCATGTGCATGGAATTCCTGGGCGTAGCCGTGAAGCCGGTCAGCATTCGCGGGATCGGGCTATGATCTGTAAAGTCGGCATACGTGCGGTTTCCCGCTTCGGGCACCCCTTGCATCTCAACGACGAAGTGGCACGAGCGGCAATTAATGGATTGCCCCGCAAACGGTCCGGGCAGCGGCCCATTCGCAGTCTGCACCGTTGCCACCACCGGATCTCCCACAGCCAGCGGCGCATTCACGTCCGTCATGTTTGCCGCAAAGTACTCCGCGAACCGCGTATCCACAAACATGCGTTCCCCGATGTTCTGCTCCGCGGGCGTTACGTCCACATCGGTCTCGAATTGAGGAGCCTTCCCGGATCCGCACCCCGATAACCACGGCAGCAACACGCCTCCCAACCCGCAAATCAAAACTGCCGACCTCGTCCGTCGCATGTTCTCCCTCATTGGCCGTCTCCCGTGGCGGGCTGGCCGGCGTAACTGAACAAACCGCTCTTTCCCAAGCTCTTCACATACGCAATCACCTGCCAGCGCTTCTGCTCCGGCAATTTGTTCCAGGTGGGCATTCCTTTCGGCAGGTTCCCGTTCTTTAGCAGCCAAAAAATCTGGCCATCTGTTGCGTCTTGCACTCGCGAACTTCGCAAGCTGGGTTTCTTGCCGCGTCCCTCTCCATCCGGTCCATGGCATTTCGCACAATGATCTTGAAAGACTCCTTTACCCGCCGCGACAGCATCCGCTTGCCCCGCAAAGGGATTTGCCCTTGTGCGATCAGCATCCGGCACGTGTTTTAGCCACGAGCCATCCGCAGTTGCGTAGACTGCTGCTGCCGAAGCAAGCGCGAATGCGAGCGCCAGAAAATTCTTGCGATGAGTCGATTTGCCTGGAGCCATTAGTTCGTCCCCTTGTGGTTTCGGCTGAAGATCTGCTGAATTTCGTAGGAAACCTTGAACCGGTAAATCACCCCCACGCTGTTGCTGTTCAAGCCAAAACTCGGCGAGAAGGTAAGCGTCGGGCCTTTCGGAATGTCAAAACTCACGGTAGGAGCCAGGTATTGCGACGTTTGCTTCCACCCGAAGCTGTAGCGGTCGCCTAACCCTCCGTACATTTCGGCCCCGACCGCGAAGTTCTGCCGGCAAAAAACGCAGGGTCGCGCGCTCGCCTTGAACGCCAAAGGCCTGCTGGTCCCCAGCGCGTAGCCGAACTCCCACGGCTCGTTGCTCAGATTTTTTTCCGCGATGAAATTCTCGGAGACGTTCCAACCCTTAATGGTGCTCGATAAAATCAACTTCAGTTCCATCGAGCGCTCCACCTTCTGGCGCGCCTGGGCATTCGTCAGCAGCAAATCCGAGACGCCGTGATGTCCGGTAATTTCTAGAAAACTGCGATCCGCTCCGTTTACGTCCTCGTATTCCATGTACAGCACGGGATTGATGAAGTGATCCCGCATGAAGGGGCGGACTCGGTTCTCCCAGCGAAACCCGGTGAACACCGTGCTGTCGTTCTCCGTGGTCTGGCCCGAGAGGTAGACTTCCGTGGTCCACCAGCCTTTCGCACCGTATTCCAATTCCAAGGTGGCCGATTTGAATGAGTTTCCGTACTTTGGGGTCCCATTCGCAGTCTTGACTGCGACTTCAAGATTTCCCGGCTCCTCGAGGGCATCGGAATAGGTCACAAAATAGGGAGGTTCCTGTGCTCGCGTGGGCCCTGGGTAAAATCCCATAAGTCCAAGAGCAAAAAGGATCAAGGTCGCGAGCCGAGCTGGCATGAACCCTCTAACTGGATAAAGAATAAGGACTAAGCGCATCTATACTCCGTCATAGTTGCAAATGATTTACAACAAGAATGAATATGAGACTAGATTAGTCCTAATTCAGATGCAAGTAATTTTCATGTAAAAGTTTTGTAATCGACTACATAGCCTAGTAGTAGCGGCGACTCCCGCAAGCGGTCGACGGGGAAGGAATGAGTTTAGGTTATTTCCCGGTTATTGCGCGTCGGGTGGTTTCGCGCTGGAATTGCCGTTCAAATAGCGGTCAAACCAATAGAGCTGCCAGTTCAGGCTTTCGACCAGATGCTTGGGCTCGCCGGTTCGCGTCAGATTGTGGTTCTCCCGTGGAAAAAAGACGATCTCCGAGGGCACGCCATAATGTTGCAGCGCGCGAAACCATTGTTCGCCCTGCTCGATCGGAACGCGGAAATCATTGTCGGAATGAAGAATAAGCGTGGGAGTGCGGACGTTGCGCGCATATTTTAGAGGCGAAGCATCCCAGTATTGGTCGTAGTCGTCGAAGATAATTCCTTTGAAATAGTCTTCGTGGCCGTAAGCTCCGTCTCGCGTGCCATCGTCGCTGATGAAATTGGAGAGCGACCGCAGCGTCACCGCCGCCTTAAACCGGTTGGTATGCGAGACGATCCAGTTCGTCATGTATCCGCCGTAACTACCACCCGTCACGCCCAAATCATTCGCATCCACCCAGGGATATTGCTTCAGCGCAGCGTCCACTCCAGCCATGATGTCCTGATAATCCATGACGCCCCAATTGTTGATTTCGCCGCGCTCGAATTTTTCTCCGTAACCGGTCGACCCGCGCGGATTGCAGAAAAAAACTGCATAGCCCTTCGCCGCGTACACCTGGAACTCGTGATACCAGTCCACCCCAAACATGCCTTCCGGCCCACCATGAATCACCAGCACCATTGGATATTTCTTGCCGGCTTGCCAGCCGAGCGGCTTCACAAAAAAACCGTCCACGGCCCAGCCATCCGTGCTCTTGTACGCCAAGCGCTCGACCGGCCGCAGCTCCAACTGCGCCCACATCTCGCTGTTCACGTGCGTCAACTGGCGCTCTCCCGAACCGTCAAGATTTGAAATGTAAAGATCATCGAGATGTTGGAAGTCATTCGCGAGATAAACCATTTTCCCGGAGCTCTCGTTCACATCAAATGCATGAATGCCCCGCGGCCCCCAAGTCACCGCCGTAAAAGTGTGTGCAGCCAAATCCGCGCGAAAAATATGTGTTTCGCCTTTAACGCCAACCGTAAAAAGGACCGAGCCAGTCGCGGGCCAGCGCAATTCCCCTGCGATGTTGTCAAAATCCTTCACAGCAAGCTGCGAAGCAGCGCCGCCTCCAGAGCCTGCGATATACAGTTTCGGAAACTGGTGGACTGCAGTCTGTCCCGTGAAAAGAATCTGCTTGCCATCCGGTGACCAGCGCGGATTCTCGTCCTCATATGCATGATCAGAAATCTTAGTCAGCGTGCCGCCCGCCGCAGGAATCACCCAAACATCAGTATTGTGGCTATCGTCATAAGCTTTTCCCGTTCGATCGGAAACAAACGCAATGCGCGTCCCGTCGGGAGACCATTGCGGATCCGTATCGTTCCAATCTTGGCCCTCTGTGATTTGCTTTGCTTCTCCACCCGGCACGCTCACAACCCACAAATGCCGCCGCTTATCGTCAAACCACCCGCTGTCATTGAATTTGTACTGGATGTGCGTGTAATGCCGCACATCGCTCTTGCGATCGGCAGTCGCCACGCCATCCATCGGTCCGGAAGTGCTGACCACAACGATGCGCGATCCCTCCGGCGACCATTGGTAACTCTGTACGCCGTTCTTTAATTTTGTAAGCGCAATCGCTTCGCCTCCGCCAGCAATCGATAGCAAATAAATCTGGGACTTCGGCGTTTCCCCCGACGGAAGATCCACGGACCGCGCCGAAAGAATCGCGAGCGTCTTTCCATCCGGACTCCATCGTGGCGAGTTGGAACTAAACCCCTCCGCACTCAATCGCCGCGGCGCGGCTGAGCCGTCCGCAGGCACAACCCAGATCGAGGATTCGCGCCGGTTCTTTTTCTGATCGATGATCGTCAAAACATAAGCCACAACTTTCCCATCCGGCGAAATATGCGGATCGCCAACAAATTTGAAAGAGAGATAATCCTCTGGAGTAACGCCGCGCTTGGTCTGCGCCCGCATTCCTTGGGATCCGAGGGTACAGAGACAAAAAAAGCAAGCAGCGGCAAACAGCGCTGGAAGTTTTCTCATAGTGACGCAGACTCTAGCACAAGAATTAATGCGCACAAAAGATTCCATTCCTGACGTATTTACGAGAGGCTACTGCTGCAGAGGAGGCGGGGCAGCGGACATCTTGCGCGCAACGTCTTCTTCGGATTTGTCGTGGAGTTCGCGGACCTTGGCGAACTCTTTTTGCGCGGCGGCCTCATTTCCGGTGGCCTGGTAGGCTCGCCCAAGACGGTAATGCGCATCAGGTTGTTCCGGATCCAACTCCACAGCGCGCTTTAAGGCGGTGATCGCGGCTGGATATTCCCGCCGTTGCGTAAGAATGGCTCCGAGGTCGAGATAAGCAATACGAATGTCGTTGTGCGCCTGCAAAGCCTTCTTGAGCAAAGGAACAGCCGCATCCGGATTGTTCCTCTTCATCTCTATATCGCCAAGATATGCCAGGGCTTGCGCGTTATCCGGGTCAACCGCCAGCTCCGCCTTGAACTCGACCTCCGCCTCATCGTATTGCTTCAGCTTCCAGTGAAGGTAACCCAGACCAAAATGCAAGTTTGGTTCCTGAGGCGCGGCTTTCACCGCTTCCTGGAACTCGGCAATGGCTTCCGGAGTCCTCCCGAGGCCGTCCAAAGCTTCCCCCGCAAGCACGTGTACTGCAGACGAATTTGGATCGTGCTGCTCGATCTGACGAAACTCTTCCAGCGCGCAGTCGAACTTTTTCGCCCACAGACAGCTTTGGGCAAGCACTTGACCCAGCTGCACGTTTCCTGGATCGGCCTTCGCCGCCAGCTCAAGATGCTTCGAGGCCTCCGCAAACCGCTTCGTACCGTAGTAGCTCAAGCCAAGCAGCGCGTTCGCCTGCATACTATCCGGCTGGTCGGCCAAAGCGGCATTGAGCGGGGCTATGGCTGCTTCAAAGTGGCCTTGCTTGAATTCCGCCAGCCCGAGGTTCAGCTGGATTCCAGGGAGCTTGGGGTCCAGCGCCAGCGCCTTCCCGTAGGCAGAGGCTGCTTCCGAATACTTTTGCTCTTTGGAGAAGTCCACACCCATGCTAGCGAGGGCTCCAGCATCGCGCGGGTTCTGCTCGATCACCGCCTGCCAGACTCTAATGGCGTCGTCCAGTTTCCCTTGCTGCTCGAGCGCGATGGCATCCGCTGGGCTAGGGGATTGTGCGAGCGCGGAACTTACCGAGAGCAGCGCGGCAATCACGAGAGACGCCAGTCGAGGATTGTGGGGCAGCTTGGTTAACATTTTGCCCCCCCTCCCCCTGATTTCCCGCAACTGCACATTCTAAAGGGTTTTAAGTCCTTTGTTTTTGAAACTGCGCATTCTAAACGAGTTACGAGGAAATTTTCGTAAATGCGGATTCTAAAGGAGATAGAGCTGAAATGCCAAAAAGTGGGATGCACACGCTTCGACCAAAATTCAAAGGATTTGAAGAGAAGGAAAACGGACGAGACCGAACTAAAGCAGGGCAGAGCAGTATACGGATTTGAAAATTCGCCGTTGCCGAGGCGAAAAAGAAACTGAAGCGACCGAAACATGAAAGATGGTGGCAAGATGTACAGCATTAGTCAATTATTCTTTATGTCTCGTTCGAACGGGCTGTAGGAATCTTCGGCGAAGAGTTCGGTCTCTTTAAGCCACCGTCTTCAAGCGACAACAAGTAACGCCGAAAAGAAAAGCCCCGCTCGCAGTGCGTGCGAGCGGGGCCAGGGTGCTGCTTCCGGGGTGATTAGAAGTAAATCTTGCCGCCAAGCTGCAAGATTCTAGGATCAAAGGCTGAGGTCACCGCGCCGAAGTTCGAAGAACCAAGGCCAGTGCTTACAGCGTTAAACTGCGTATGGTTCCAGGTGTTGAAGGTTTCCAAACGTAGTTCCAAGTAGCTGCCGCGTGATTCCCAGAGGTTGAACCTCTTGAAGAGCGACAGGTTCCAGTTGTCGCGTCCAGGTCCACGGAGATCGTTGTGTGGCAGGGTACCCCAGGCGCCGATGGCCGGAGCTGAGAACGCAGAGGGGCTAAACCACTCGTTGACGTTATGTGGAGTCGTGAGCGTGCCTGTCAGGTCTGGCCGGTTATTGCCGCCTACACCATTGCCCTGTTGATTGCCGGTGAGTGTGATGTTGATGGGCAGGCCGGACTCCAAGGTGACGATGCCGGAGATTTGCCAGCCGCCGACAACTGTCTTCAGGAGCTTGCTCTCGCTGTGACGGAAGAGCGGGATGTCGTAGATGAAGTCCACGACAGCCACGTTGGTGCGGTCATAGCCGCTTAGTCCGACGTCATATTTCCAACCAGCCCAGGGATTGGACACATTGCCCAGGTCGCCGCCACCGTTGCCTGCCGTGGTCGGGTCGTTCGCTTGCGAAAGCGTGTAGAACGCGCGAAGGGTCAAGTCATGGCTAATCTGCGAGTTCAGGTCTATTTGCAGGCCATTGTAGTCCGTGTTGGCTTCGTTTTCGTACATGACAATGGTATTGAAGCCGGGGTACTGCAGGCCTGGCGCGATGTTGTAGTTGACAGACGGTTGGCCGGGAATCAAACCAGCAACTTCCGGTATCTGGGTCTCGTTAAACAGGTTGATGTCCCGCTGGTCATTCTGGTGACGGCCCTGGTTGCCGACGTAACTCACCGACAACACCGACTTGGTGCCGAGGGCGCGCTGCATGCCAAAGCTCCACTGGTAGCTGACCGGCGGCTTGTAATCGCTAATATCCAAGCCCGTGATGCCAGCAGCGTTAATCGGCAGGGTCACCGGGGTACCGTTAGAGAGCGCGATGCTCGGATTCTGCATCGTCACCTGGGGAGTGTTGACCTGGAGACTGAACGGAATATTCGGACCGGCGTTGTACATGTCGTTGCCCTGAATGCGCTCGTACATGATGCCGAACCCGCCGCGGACAACGGTCTTGCCGCTTCCCGTGAGATCCCAGGCAAAGCCGATGCGAGGACCGAACGTGGCCCAGTAATTATTGACGAGGCCCTTCGGAACGCCAACCTGACCAGGGATGCCGATGCCGTTCAAATAGAGCGGAACGCCGGCAAGAATGGGATTGGGACTGGTGCCAAGGCCCGGGCTGGCCGGGCTGATGGTGCCGTTTGGCAGCATGAGAGCGGTATTGGCCGGGTTATAGAGCTGGGGATAGAAATTCCCCATGCGGTCGTTGGCTTCGTAAGTGTGCGGAATGCCATCCCAACGCAAGCCGAGGTTGAGGGTCAACTTGCGGTTTACGCGCCAGTTGTCCTGCGCATATGCGGCCCAAGAAACGTTATTCCACTGGCCGCTGTCTTGCACGGCTAGCTCCTGGTAGGAATTTGGCATGCCGAGCAACATGCTAGCGAAGCTGTTTCCGCACTGGGTGTTGGCCGGGCAGGCTGCGGTCCCGGAAGTAAACGTGTCGTTGAAGCCGAAACCACCTTGAGTCTGACCGAAGAGGTCCTGAGTCTTCTTGTAGAGTGCCCAGCTGCCACCGAATTTGAACTGATGGGCGCCATGTGTCCAGGAGACGTCGTCGCGGATCTGGTAATCGTCGGCTTTGTTTTTCCATGGCCAGCTGGAGATTTCGAAGTTCGCGCCGCTCTGGCCGCTCAAGTCGATGTTAGGAATACGGTTCAAGTTGTTCGGTCCAGTGAAGAGCCTGGAGTTCGTCCCATCGTAACCAGCTGGGAGGGCCAAACTAGTCAAACCGGTGGCCGCATAAGGAATGATGTTGATGCGGTTCCCGTTATAGTTGAAGGCTACTTCGTTGATGAGCGTTGGGCTGATCGTATAGGTGGTATGGATAACGGCGCTATACGACGGGTTGCCGAAATTGTCGCCAACCGTGGGGACGTTGTCTCCGCTCCATTGGCTGATTGCATAACCCTGCGTGACTTGTTCGGCGATATAGTGTCCGAAGACGGAGAACTTGCTGCTGAAGTTGTGGTCGATGCGAACGACCTCTTCCCTCAAACTGGTGTCAGAGTTGGCGCCGCCGTGGAACTCGGCATTTCCACTCCCGTCAACGGTGTTGTTCGCCGGGAAAATGCCGGCCGCGACCAGAGCTGCCGAGTTAGGATTGATCATGCAGGAGGGTATGACGTTGCCAGGGAACTGCTGGCCCCCCACGATTCCTGCCGGGGCTTGCTGACCGGGGCAATTGGCAAAGAGAACGCTGCCTGCAACTTGGGCATTCGACCCCGTACAAGCAGGCGTTCCCGCAGTACCGCAGAAGGTGGGAACGAAAATGGGGTTGGGCTTAGCAAGCGAAAGAAGTGAGCTGAAATCTCCGCCATAAGTAGCTGTGCCAGGCACAGTCTGGTTGACCGAAGCACCCTGAATCAAAGGGCGCCATTCCATATTGTAGAAGAAGAAGGTCCTCTTTTTGTCCGGGTTATAGAAGTGGCCGAGGGTTACCGGGCCGCCGACGTTGAAGCCGTAAACGTTGAGGCGCAACGCGCTGTTCGGCACGAAGTAGTTTTGTGCGTCGAAATAATCGTTACGATTGAATTCCCATGCGGAAGCATGGAACTGGCTCGTTCCAGACTTCAGCACCATGGTCATGGTGCCGGCGGAAGAGAGACCGTAATCCGCGCTGTAATTGGAAGTAAGAGCGCGGAACTCCTGAATCGCGTCCGAGGACGGGGCAATGCTCATGCCGCCCGCGCCGCCGCGGTCATCATCTTCGCCGCCATCCAACAAGTAGATGTTGTGGTTCTGGCGCATGCCATTGAATTCCAC
>Ga0265354_1000127_pt1 | contig 13408 bp, 14 predicted proteins | sample NZE1metagenome_FD_189074 | JGI IMG/M metagenome (GOLD analysis project Ga0265354, IMG submission 189074) | Rhizosphere microbial communities from Maridalen valley, Oslo, Norway - NZE1 | ecosystem: Host-associated > Plants > Roots > Rhizosphere > Soil | place: Norway: Oslo | collected 2017-09-14 | reverse complement strand
TTTGGAAATCTCGTCAATTTGGCAAGGAGCAACAGCTAATGGCATATAGCGATAAGGTGGTTGAGCACTACAACAATCCGCGCAACGTCGGAAGCTTGCCGAAGGAAGACCCCAATGTTGGAACGGGGCTCGTTGGCGCTCCCGAATGCGGCGATGTGATGAAGCTGCAGATGAAGATCAATCCTGATACGCAGGTCATCGAAGAAGCCAAGTTCAAGACCTTCGGCTGCGGTTCGGCGATTGCCAGCTCATCGCTTGCCACGGAATGGGTCAAGGGCAAGACGGTCGAGGAAGCTCTGTCGATCAAGAACACGGACATCGTGCGCGAGCTTTCGCTCCCGCCTGTGAAGATTCACTGCTCCGTGCTTGCCGAAGACGCCATCAAAGCCGCCATCGGCGACTGGAAGAAAAAGCACGGCATCGAAGTGCCGCTAGCCGAAAAGGCCGCGCACTAATTCTGCGAGCGCTTTCTTCGTAGGGGCACGGCATGCCGTGCCCGTCCGCGGCAAGGCTGGAACTTTGTGAGGCCCCTGGAGCATTTGAAAATGCCAACAGAAGTCGCCAATCCGACAATCGCAAAAATTTCCTTGAGCGAGCGAGCCGCGAAGAAAATCCGCGAGCTCCTTGAAAAGGAAGGCGTCTCGCCCGAAAAGGGCGGCTTGCGAGTCGGTGTGCAAGGCGGAGGCTGCTCCGGTTTGTCCTACGCGATGCGCTTGGACACACAAGCCCGCGATCGCGACAAAATCTTCGAAGAATTCGGCGCGCGCCTCTTTGTAGACCCAAAAAGCTTTCTGTATCTCAACGGCACAACGCTTGAATATGAAGAAACACTGATTCGCCAGGGTTTCGTGTTTCAAAACCCCAACGCCGCCAGAAACTGCGGCTGTGGCAGTTCGTTCACGGCGTAGAAGTAGCACAGGCACTCTTGCCTGTGCTCTTCGTTCTCGGCTTTAGAATTTATTTTTGCCAAGGCCAGCTTTTGCATTTGTTCCAGCGGGGGAATTCCAAGGCGAGTCAGTCCAGTGGTTGGCAGCCGCACCCGCCAGCCACTTTTTTTGTGTCCGGTTAGAAACGATCGATTCTTAAATGAGCACGCCTGCCACATCCAAGACGAACGCTCCGGCGCAGGACTACTTCGCCATTTTCGGCCTCCCGCGCAAGCTCTGGATTGAAATGAATGCGCTCGAGCAAAAATACCTGCAACTTAGCTGGAAGCTCCATCCCGATAATTTCGTGAACGCCACTGAAGAAGAACGCGAGCTATCCCTTCGCCGCAGTTCGGAGCTGAACGACGCCTACCGTACGCTGCAAGAGCCAGTCGCCCGGGTGGAATACCTCCTCGGCCTCGAGAACATGCGCAAGGAAGGCGAGCACAAGCAGCAAGCTCCGCCCGAACTCCTCGAAGAAGTCTTCGAGCTAAACGAATCACTAGATGAGCTGCGCGAAGCAAAATCCGCCGGCGATGATTTGACCGCGCTGAAGGTGCGCCTGGAATCCGCCGAGAAAAATTTCGGCGAAAAGCTAGCCGAAGTGGACGCTCAGCTCCAAGAAACGGCCCGCAACTGGGACGCCGCTGTCGATGTAAATGCAGACGAACCCGCGCGTAAGAAGCTGATGGCGCGAATGAACGAACTGTTGAACCGCCGCTCGTATATCAGAAATTTAGTCGTAAACGTCCAAAAGGAACTGTCGTGAACTTGGAAAAGGAGCTTTTGTAGGGGAGGGGCTTTGCCCCTCCTGCTTTTCACCATGGGACGAATTGTTGGCATCGATCTAGGCACCACAAACAGTCTCGTCGCCTATACGGACGCGCAGACGGGCCAGCCGAAGTGTATTCCCGGCCCGTACGACAGCACCCTCTGTCCGTCGGTCGTCAGCCTTGATGCGGATGGCAGCATCATCGTCGGAGAAGCCGCGCGCAACCGTTTGCTCACGCAGCCTGAGCGCACGATCTATTCGGTGAAACGATTGATGGGTCGCGGTCCCGCCGACGTGCAAACCGAGCTGAAGCTATTTCCATTCCGCATCGATCCCGCAAACAAAAATGTAATCAGGGTAATGCTCGGCGAAAAAATTTTTACTCCACCCGAAATTTCCGCTTTCATTCTGCGCGAGCTAAAAAACTGGGCCGAAGCGTTTTTCGGTGAACCTGTCGACCGCGCCGTCATCACTGTTCCCGCCTATTTCAACGACGCGCAGCGCCAAGCCACCAAAGACGCTGGCAAAGTAGCGGGACTCGAAGTTCTGCGCCTCGTCAATGAGCCAACTGCCGCGGCACTCGCCTATGGCCTCCACGAAAAGCAGCGCGGCCGCGTCGCGGTTTACGATCTTGGCGGCGGCACATTCGATATTTCCGTTCTCAAACTCATCTCCACCGCCGAAGGCGACATCTACCAAGTCCTTTCGACTAATGGCGACACGCATCTCGGCGGCGACGACATCGACAACCTGTTGCAAGCGTTCGTTCACGAACAAATTCTCCAATCGGACGAAATCGACTTTTCTCCTCATGGAGAGCTTGCGCAGGAACTGCGCAAAGCGCTCATTGCCATCAAGCATCAGCTCTCGGAAGCCGAATCCGCCACCTTGCGTTTCCCGCTCCCCAACGGCTCAATTTATGTGCACGAGTTCACGCGCGGCGCGCTGGATGCCCTGATTCACCCGGTCATTGACCGCACCATGGGCCCAGTGAAACAAGCGCTCTCCGATGCAAAGCTCAAGCCATCCGAGATTGAGGAAGTAGTGCTCGTCGGAGGCGCCACGCGAACGCCGTTGATTCGCCGCACGGTTCAGGAATTTTTCGACCGCAAGCCGCACACCGAGCTGAATCCCGACGAAGTCGTCGCTCTAGGCGCGGCCGTCCAAGCGAATATTCTCGACCGCGGCGTCACCAACATGCTCCTGCTCGACGTCACGCCGCTTTCGCTGGGGATCGAAACCTATGGCGGCGCGGTCGCAAAAATCATTCCGCGCAACTCTACGATCCCAGCGAGCGCGCAAGAGCTTTACACCACCGGCGTCGACAACCAGTCCGGCATCGACATTCACGTCCTGCAAGGCGAACGCGAACTCGCAAAAGACTGCCGTTCACTAGCGCGTTTCACGTTGAAGACACCGCCCGCTCCGGCAGGTCTGCCGCGTATCGAAGTAAAATTCCTGATCGACGCCAACGGCATCCTGCAAGTTGGCGCAAAAGATCTCCGCACCGGCGAACAACACTCGATCGAGGTTCAACCTAGTTACGGCATTAACGACAACGAGATCGAGCGCATGCTCGAAGAATCCATCGAATACGCCGAACAGGACTTCGCCGAGCGGCAACTTATCGAAGCGCGCACCGAATCTGAATCCATCCTTGTGGCCACAGCAAAAGCGCTGGCCAATGAGCAATCCAACAATCTGCGGTCGGAAGAGCGCGCAATAATAGAAACTGCAGTCGCCTCTCTGAAAGAAGCCGCCGCCGGCGCGGATTACAAACTAATCCGCAAACGCATCGACGACCTGAATCACGTCACCGAGCACCTGGCGGAATTACTGATGAACAGCGCAGTAACAAGCGCGCTGCAAGGCAAAAACTTGGCAGAAGTCTGATATTAGTAGGGGCACGGCACGCCGTGCCCGTCTTATTTTTGTTTTTTCGACGGCTGCCTCGCAAAACCAAGGCCGTCCGTCGCGGTTTTCTCCGTAATGGCGCAGCATGCTGTGCCACTACAAGCAACAGCGTCAAATGGCGAGAGGTTTAGAGTAATCGCCTGAAATGGAGTGAAACAAAAATGGGCGGCAGCAACCCGTACATCGAAGAAGCCAAATACACACCCGCCACGAAGAAATACAAAGTGACATTTCTTCCCAGCGGCAAGACCATCGAGGTCGATCCAACGAAAATTCCCTACGGCCACAATGGCATCCCGGGCAGCATCCTCGACATTTCCGAAGGCATCAAAGCGGGCCTCGACCACGCCTGCGGCGGCGTCTGCGCCTGCTCCACGTGCCACGTCATCGTCAAGCAAGGCCTCGAGTCCTGCAATGAAGCTACCGATGCCGAACTCGATGAACTGGACATGGCTCCAGGCATCACGCCAAAATCGCGCCTCGGCTGCCAAACCGTACCAGATGGCACCACCGACATCGTCGTCGAAATTCCCGAGTGGAACAAAAATTACGCCAAAGAAGCCGACCACTAAGAATCAGCGTTCAGCGAATCGCAATTCGTATTTCGAGTCTCGTATTTCGAATTTCGTTCATGCTGCGCAGGAGCCAACATGCCGCCAACCTTCGGCTGGGAACAAATCGAAGACATCGCCATCGGCCTGACCGACAAATACCCGGACACCGATCCGCTCACTGTTCGCTTTACCGACATGCACAAATGGATCACGGAGCTCCCAGGCTTCAACGGTGACCCCGCCGCCTCCAACGAAAGCAAACTCGAAGCCATCCAAATGGCTTGGCAGGAAGAATTTGAGGATCGCCAAAACTAATTGCCGCAACCCGCAATAGTTCGCCGCCCGCTTGTCCATTCCGCGAATTTCTCTTATCCTAGATAGGTTACACACCCTGCAAAATGTGGCGCTATGGTGCAACGGTTAGCACGCGGCCCTTTCAAGGCCGAAATACGGGTTCGATTCCCGTTAGCGCTACCAAATAATCTGTCATCATGGTTTCTCAGGTACGATTCACAAGCTCTTGAGGAGCCGCTTTGAGCTACGTAGAAAAACATCTCATTGAGGGCGAAACGCTGCAGTATCAGACCAAGTTGCATTGGGTCGTCATGCTGGGGCACGCCGGTCTCGCGGCGTTTTTCATCGCAGCAAGCGTTGCCCTCTTCGTGTATTCCTGGAACGCCAAGCGCAATGGGCAAACTCCATCGAACGCGCTTGTTTTTCTAGCGCTCGGGGCGGTCCTCGTCGCCGTAATTCTTTTCGGGATCGGCCTGATCAAACGCAATGCTACAGTCATGGCCATTACCAACAAAAGAGTCATTGTAAAAACCGGCTTGGCCAGCCGGCGAACAGTCGAACTGCTCCTCTCAAGAATCGAGAGCGTTGTCGTGGAAGAGCCCGCCATGGGCCGAATGCTGGGCTACGGAACGGTCATCATTCGGGGCACCGGCGGAACTCCTGAAACGTTCGAGAAGATTGCGCACCCTCTCGAATTTCGAGCACAAGTCCAAAGCCAAATCTCCAGCGGACAAAAACAGGTCTAATTGAAGCCCGGATCGTGGTTTTCGAGCAAAGCCAGGCCGTTTGGATTTGTTGCTTGATGAAGAGTAAAATGAGTTTGCACCCTTTCGGAGGCAAGCTATGGCAGGTTTTATGCGTACGTCCAATCCCGCTCTAAACGAAAAAGCTTTCAAGGGTCAAGTTGCCATCGGCGAAGCGATGACGTTGCAGGGCACCGTCAACAAGACGGGCCTGCTCCTGCTCTGCGTTGTAGCGACCGCCGCCTGGACTTGGGGACTCGCACACTCGAATACGCCCGAAGCTGTCTATCCGTGGATGATTGGCGGCGTCCTCGGCGGCTTTGTCGTTGCGCTTGTAACCATTCTCAAGCAAACCTGGGCGCCGATAACCGCGCCAATTTACGCGCTGCTCGAAGGATTTGCACTCGGAGGCATTTCCGCGGTCTTCGAGAAAACCTATCATGGTATCGCCATTCAGGCCGTGGGCCTCACGCTCGGCGTGCTCTTTGTCATGCTCCTCGCTTATAAAACGGGTCTAATCCGCGCCACGCAAGGATTTAAGATTGGCGTGATCGCAGCGACGGGCGGTATCGCGGTTTTTTACTTAGTCCAAATGGCCCTGAGCTTTTTCTTTCACTTTCAATTTTCGGCGATCAACGGAGGCGGTTTTTGGGGCATCGCTTTCAGCCTGTTCGTGGTCGTCATCGCCGCACTGAATCTGGTCCTTGATTTCGATATGATCGAAACTGGCGTTCGCGGCGGTGCTCCTAAGTACATGGAGTGGTACGGCGCGTTTGGCCTGATGGTCACACTGATTTGGCTCTATCTGGAAATGCTCCGGCTGCTCGCGAAAGCGAACCGCAAGTAGCCCTATCAGGCTGCCGAAGAAGAGACCTCAGCGCGATGAAACCTCGGAATCTGCGACAAATTCGCTCTAGAAATTTGTCGTCAAGCGAAGATTGTAGCTGCGTGGGGGACCGATTGCGTTTCCAGAAAAAAGCCCCGCAAAATCAATTACGTTGAGGCGATTGTTCAGATTCGTTCCGTCGGCTTGTATCCTCACGTTGAGCTTTTCCGTTTTCAAGAGATCCGCGCCGAGCGATGCGTTAATCGAAAGAGATGGCCGCACTCGGCCCTTGTCGAAGTTCACGCGGTCCACAACAGCTTGTCCATATTGTGCAAGCGCCAGTGCTTCATCGCCCGAGAATTCAAAGGGTAGGCCTGATCCGTACTCCGCGCCGATGCCTCCCCAAATCCGTTTCGTAAATTCGTAGCGCACGCGAGTCCGTACGGTATTGCGCTGATCTTGTGAATCCCAGAATCGCCCCACTCTTTGCCCCAAAGCGTCAGTTGCATCATCCCCGAGAAAAAGCCCGCCTGTCACCGGCAAATAGGCCGATCCGACGATATAGGAATAACTCACATAACCGTTGAAACGTTTCCAATGCGGGAGTTCCAGCTTACCCTCCGCGCCATAGATGTAAGCCTTTGCAAAGGCAATTGGGAAGCTCACGGCAGTACTCAGAAGCTGATCGTCATCGGCATAGTTATTCACGCGGCGGTCGAAGACGTTGGCATCCAATCTAAGCTGCCCACAAAAATCTTTTGACAACCCAACCTCATAATAATTTCCATGAGAAGGGAGGACCGGCAGACGCAGTACGATCGGATCGAGTGAGGTTACAGCGGACGAGCTGGAGATGAGTATGTTCTCGAACGACGGCGTCTGAAAGATTCTGTCGTAGGATACGTGGGCAACGATGCCAAGCTTGGGGAAATAATGGGCAACGCTCAACCGCGGACTTACTGCATTCTGATTCACTAGCAACTGATAGTGATCCCATCGCAATCCGGCACTGACTGTCCAGTTGCCCAAACGGATCTGGTCTTGCACAAATGCGCCTTGCTCGAGGTCCGGCTTGCTACCCGCGAAAGTGAAGGTGGCAGGCGTACCGGGGTCAAATTGCGTGAAATCCGTAATTGTGTCGTTGAAATTTTCATGGAGAAACGTCGAATCGGATTCGACCCCGGCCTTCCACTCTTGCCTGCCGTGATGGACCGAAACAGATCCCTTGAAATATCCTTCGCGAAAATAATTATGCTGGAACGCTATGACGGGCGTGGAATAAGGATTTGAATAGAGATCGTTCGAATTATCGCGAACCATCCCTCGAAAATCGCCGACAACATTAGCCGAAAAAATATGCTGGTAGGAAACGATTCCCATTGTTTCAAAGTTGTCCGCGTTCTGAAGCTGCGACCCGAGTGGCTGTAACGGATCAAATGGATCCTCGTGCGGAGTCTGCTGTACCTGCTCGTTGGGAATTTCGTACCGTGAAAGTGCATGGCGGACCGAAAAACTCAACCGGTCGCTGCTGGTCAAATCTATTTCGTAGCGAACCATGAAATCGCCTGTAGTGCCTGTGTTCGTATAATTCTCCGGCACCACAGGATTCAGGTAGTGGCCGGTCATGTTTCCGCTGGCGCTGACGCCTAGCGTATTTTTTCCCCAGACATACTGCCCCATGACATAAGACCCCGCGGTATCAAAGCTGCCTCCAGACAGTACGACTTCGCCGTGAAATCCCTCGCGGTCGTCCTTCGCTGTGTTCAGCTCTACGACGCCGCCCATTTTTCGACCATATTCCGCAGGGAAGGTCGCCGTGAATACGCTCATGGAATCAAGGTCATCCGCTCCGATTTCCGGACCAAAGCTTGGCGAGCGATTGTCGGTTAACGGAATGCCGTCTAAAACAAATTGCGTCTGGTACTCCGAGCCGCGCGGATGCAGCACAGCATTGCCTTCATAAAGCCAGCCGGGCTGAGTATTGATTAAATCTTGCAACGAGCGTCCAGGGAGAGAGCTCACGCGGGTTTCAATCATGTCCGTACCGATACGGTATATCGTTCCGGTGCGGTAAGGATCGATAAGCGTATCCGAGTCTTTCACTACGACCGACGCAGTCGGCGCAGCAATGCTAAGCTTGGCCGCAAATGCAAAGGGAATCGCAGAGCGAATTTCAAGGGAATCCGTAAACACTGCGAATCCGGAACGCTCGATACGAAGCCTGTAGACGCCGAAGGCCAAGCGCTTGGCCACAAGATTACCGCTATCGTCCGTTTCGTAGCTCCCTTGAAACTGATTCGCCTCGCAAACCAGTTCGACCGAACTCTTCACTCCCAACCCAGATGGGTCCGTCACGCTCAGGCGCAACTCACCTGTGTTGCTCTGTCCAAAAACCGGTAAAGCGCTTATAAGAAATAGCAGTAGAAATCGCTTCATTGGCGATTAGCCCCGATCGAGAAATTGTAGTCGCACTGGGCGAGATGCCTTGACGGCTTAAATCCCTATTAGGATGACACACCACTCTCCGAGCTTCCCCAGCTTGCTTATCTGAATATTCTTATGCTGCTAGTCTTGTTCAGTGTTTTTTTCAACTATTTAACGACGTGTGCAAGAACAGTATCGGGGATCGAGAGCTTCAGGGGGCAAAACTGGGCACGCTAAGAAAAACAGTGAACAAATCAGTGGTGCAAGGAATGTACTATTAAGATGAGTTCCATGGCCATTTCGCTCTCAGACTCGCTCCGAAGGTTGCCCTTACCGAGGGTGGACGACTCCGCGCTGCCGGTCTTGCCCTCCGAACTGGAGAACGAAATCATCGGTTTGTTCGACGAATTTAGGACCCGTTTGCTGCGCTATGCCTTGTCCTTTGGCTTGTCCGTGCATGACGGTGAGGAAATCATTCAAGAGGTCTTCCTTTCTCTGTACCGCCATCTCCAGCTTGGCCGGTCCCGCAAAAATCTTCGGGGCTGGTTGTTTCGTGTGGTCCACAATCTCTCGTTGAAGCAGCGCCATGCAGCTCACGGAGTTCGCGAAACTGTCCTTTCGGATGGCAGTTTGATGGAAAAGCAGATCGATCTCGCGCCAAATCCCGAAGAGCAATTGGCTGCCGTTCAAAGACACGACCGTCTGCGCGCAGTTCTTCAGGCGCTGCCGGCGAGAGATCAGTCCTGTCTTCACCTGCGAGCGGAGGGCCTTCGCTATCGTGAGATTGCCGAAGTTTTGGGCATGTCGCTTGGTGCAGTATCCATTTCCTTGACGCGGTCCCTGGCGCGATTGGAAAGCGCCGACGAAAAATAATCCAATGTCGAACGAACCAAATCATCTTTCGGATCAGGAAATCCTTCTAGCTTTCGACGACGAGCTCAATCCGTCGCGGCGCATCCAGGTTCACGCGCATCTTGATTCTTGCGCGACGTGCCGTGCCCGGCTGGCAGAAATCAAATTCACGCTCGCAGAGTTTTCCCTCGTTCGACAGAGCGAAGGCAGCGAACAGCAATTGCCACCCGCCGATGGTGCTCGCGCCGCGCTGCAAGCTCGATTGGCGGAATCCGCTGCCACGAGCCGTCGGGGGCTGCGGTCTGCCGCCGGCTTTTTTCCGTCTCCGCGAACACAATGGGCCGCTGTCGGCGCGGCTTTACTCTTTGCAACTCTGGGAATCTGGGGTATACGAAGTCAAGAAGGACGCACGCCGGAAGTTGGCCCCGCTCTGGCCGAAGCTGAGCTAGGCCCGATCCCGGACAAGAATCTCACTCCCGGTGCTACGCTTCCCGTGACCACAGCGGAGGTCTGTCGCTTGGGCGACAGCGGGGAGACGCGGACGATTCCAGCTTCTATAAGGCAAAGGGTTCTTCAGGAATATCAAACCCCGGAGTCTCACGCGGCGGAATACGAGGTCGATTTTTTGATCACTCCCGGCCTCGGTGGCGCGGACGACATCCGAAATCTCTGGCCAGAGCCTTACTCCTCCACCGTTTGGAATGCCCATGTGAAAGATGCTCTTGAAGACCGCCTTCACGATATGGTCTGCTCGGGACAATTGGATTTAGCTACAGCCCAGCACGACATCGCCACAAACTGGATTTCTGCCTATAAAAAATATTTTCACACGCAAAACCCTCTTTCCACACGTTCCGCCTCCACTTCCAACCATCTTTAGAAGCGAGCCAGCAGAATCTGATTCGATTCTCCGACCGTGCCGGATTTCCATGCTTCTGGCGCGAAGCATATGCCCGAGCCGGAATCGCTTGCCGCTTCAGCCCGCTTTCGGCAGAATATCAGCCATCTATATTAGGAATGCAACCTGCCGCTTTCACACACCAAGTCGAACGAGATATTCACAATCGGCCACTCGAACCTCGATTTGGGTGATTTCGTCGCTGTTTTGGCACGCCATCAAATGGGACTTGTCTGCGATGTTCGCAGCCGTCCCGGCAGTTTCCGGTTCCCGCAATTCAACCGCGAGCCACTCGAAGTCTGCCTTGCCGCCGCAAAAATGCAATATCAGTTTTTGGGCGAGGCTCTAGGCGGCCGGTTTTCGGATCCCCGCGCCTACCACGCGGATGGAATCGCAAACTACGAGGAACGCCGCAAAGCCGATGATTTTCGCGCGGGAATTAATCGCACACTCGAGTTGAGCCGCGCAACAAACATCGCATTGATGTGTGCCGAGGAAGATCCTTTGCAGTGTCACCGCTTCCTCATGATTTGCCCTGCACTCCTCGAGCGTGGCATTACGCCCTTGCACATCCGCCGAGGCGGCGAGCTGGAATCGCAGCGCGATGCCGAAGACCGTCTCCTCAAATTGCACGATCTTGCGGACTTTGACAGCGGCTCCCTCTTCATTTCCGAACGCGAGGTGGTAATCCAGGACGCGCTCCGCCGTCAAGCCCACGATTTTGCGTTCCGCGCGTCTCCTGAAACCATCGAATACTTTTGATTTTATGGAAATTCTTCTTTGCACGATCGGTTTCGCGGGAAAGACTGCCGAGGAGTTTTTTCGTCTTATCGATGAAGCGCAGGTAGAAAAACTCATCGATGTCCGCCTGAACCGCGGAGGCCAGCTCTCTGGCTTCGCCAAGTACCCCGACCTGGAGTATTTCCTACAAAAAGTTGCCAGCATTGGCTATTCCCACGAGCCGCGGCTCGCTCCAACATCCGAGTTGCTCGACACCTATCGCGAGACCAAGGACTGGCCCGCTTACGAAACTGGTTTTCTAACTTTGATGAAAGAGCGTGGGATCCCGGGAGGACTAGATGCAAACGTGTGGCCCCAGCGGGCTGCACTCCTTTGCTCCGAACCGGGTCCCGAGAAATGTCACCGCCGCCTCGTCGCCGATCTGCTCGCAGGGCACTGGCGAATGCAAGGCCATAGCGTGGAAATTTGCCATCTCGTCGCAGCGCGCTCCAAATCCTCGAAAACGCGTCGCGCAAAACCGAACTCCGTGCCATGACCAAGCTACTCATCACAGAGATCACCCGCATGGGCCCGGCCTTCTGCGTCATAGGACTGCAGCGGGAGAAAGACAAGATTTGTTCCGTTCGTCCGGTGACCGCGAGTGCCAACAGTTGGCTGCATTTTCCCTATCAGCGCGGCGATGTGCTGCAGTGCGAGCTAGCTCCTTTTTCCGGCGCCAAGCCGCACATCGAAGACCGTGTTTCGACGCATGGCTTCCAGAAGGAATCAAGAGTTCCCGAACAGGAGGTTGTTACTTACCTGCGAAAGGCGGAAATCGCTGGCTCTCTGCCCGAGCTTTTCGGCTGCGCTCTCCATGAAAACAGGAACGGCGGCGGATTGCATGCGATGCCTCCCGAACCAAATCGTTCCATTTGCGGCAGCGAGACAAAGAATCTTCGCCTCGAGCTTTGTGCAAATGAACTTCGCGCTACTTTGGTGCTTTCTTCCGGCGAAGTCTTGCGCGATCTTCCTGTCGTCGATCGGGATTGGCGCGATTTCATCGAAGCCGCATTGGTTGAAGGGCGAGGCGCGAATCGCGTAGCCCGCCTCGAGCGGTTCTTAAACTCACAATTCCAGTACAAAGTTTTGTCTTGCCCGCACCACTTCATCCGGCTCGGACTTACACGGCCCTATCATGACCTTTGCTGGCTTATGCTGGACACATTGTTCCCGCTGCCTAAAAAAGAATGGCTCGAGGAGTTTTGATGGCTACACTCACGGATGAAAATCGCTGGCAGCGTCTTGTCGAGGAATGTTTCCGTCGCGAAGCCGGTGCTCACTCAGCCATACCCGATCCGGCACAAGATCTCATCGAAACAGGCGTTCTCGACTCCATGGGCTGGGTCAGTTTTCTTCGCGCCTTGGAATCCGCGACCGGCTTTAACGAATTGGGCGCTTTTCTCACTCAGCGCCGTCCATCTTTCGAGAGCATTTTTCAGGCCTTCAAGGACGCGCAAACCGCTAGCCCTTCACGCGAAACTGATTTGCCCCGCGCAGGTCATTCTGTACGAGGAACCGGAGTCTTCGTTGTAAGTTCGTCAGCGGTGGTCGGCTCCCTGAAGATTCCTTCCGAGGAAGTCGACCGGGCCTTCCATATGCCGCTTGGAAAGCTTCGCTCCCGGGCCGGAATCGAATCCCTTGCGTACGCCGCTGAAGATGAAAATGAACTCACATTTGGTGCGCGCGCCGCGCAGCAGGCGCTCCACATCGCGGAATGCGGCGTTCCAGAACTTGACTGGATCATCGCCACCAGCGAAACGCATCGCGGCTATCCTTCCCTCGCCGCGCAGCTTCACTCCCAACTGCTTGCACGCGAGAACTGTGGCGCGCTGGACGTCGGCGGCGCTTGTCTCGGCCTCGTAAACGGGCTCGCTGTAGCCCAAGGACTCATAGCTTCGGGACAGGCTCGCACCATCGCTGTCATTACTTCTGATGTTCATAGCCGTACTTTCAGGCCAGGCCAGGTCGCGGGAGAATTCGGCGGCTTGTTCGGCGACGGTGCCAGTGCGTTTCTCTTGCGCGCAAAGAACTGCGCCGCGCCGCGACACGCTTACGCTCTCGGAGAATTTTTCTTTGGCTGTGCGGGTCAATATGCGGGCGCGATCCGCGTGGAGGATGCGCCGAACGGGAACCTCGACGTGCACTTTGATGGCGAAGCGCTCTCTCGAGCGGCCATCACCAGACTGGAAAAAGTGGTCCGCGAGATCGAACTTCGCAGCGGCATTGACCGCTCTTCGCTTCGAGGTCTGGCCACCCACCAGCCCAATCCGCGTCTTGTTACGCTCCTTGCTAAGCAGTGCGGGCTGCCGGAGGACAAGTTTCCCGTTGTCGCCAAGTCTTTTGGAAATCTCGGCTCCTCCACGTGCGGAGTAGCCCTTGACGCTATTCTGCAATCGGTTCAGAGCCATCCGGCTGAACATTGGGG
>Ga0265354_1000126_pt1 | contig 13420 bp, 7 predicted proteins | sample NZE1metagenome_FD_189074 | JGI IMG/M metagenome (GOLD analysis project Ga0265354, IMG submission 189074) | Rhizosphere microbial communities from Maridalen valley, Oslo, Norway - NZE1 | ecosystem: Host-associated > Plants > Roots > Rhizosphere > Soil | place: Norway: Oslo | collected 2017-09-14 | reverse complement strand
GATTTCACGGTTGGCCATTCCGAATCGAGAATACTGAAGTAAACGGTATGCCGGATGCGCCCGCTAGCGGTAATCATGTGATTGCGAAAGGTGCCTTCCTCACGCGCCCCAATGCGCAAAATGGCCGCACGAGACTTTTCGTTGAGCGAATCGGTCTTTAGCTCGACGCGCATGCACCTGAACGTTTCAAACGCGTGACGCAAAAGAAGGTATTTTGCCTCGGTGTTTACCGCGCTGCGCTGCCACCGCGGAGCAACCCACGTCCAGCCAATTTCGACCCGGTGATGAGTGCGATCGATGTTGCCGTACCGCGTGCTGCCGATCGCTTGCCCGCTAGCCTTTTCAATCAGGGCGAAAGGTAACGAGACGCCGTGCTTTTGTTCATCGAGCGCTGTGGCGATGTAGGCAGACATTTCTTCCGGCGTACGAACAGGAGTAGGAATCCAGCGCCACAGACTTTCATCAAGGCCGACGACAGCCAGATCGGCTTGATGCGCTTGAGAGAGCGGTTCCAGCCGCACGTGGCGGCCTTCGAGAGTCACCGGCGCGATGATCATTTCTGTGCTCATTTTGCAGTCGATGCTGACTGCATTTTACAGCCGCGACCGCCGCCTGGGGCAGCACCAATTTGGCTAGGCGCGGCAAGGACCCACTCACGCGGCAAACCAAAACGCGCCAGAAGGCGTCTTATCATTCTGTGGATGCGCGGGAACTTTTCGCCCGCAACGGATGAAGTGCTTGTAGGGGCGGGGCTTGCCCCGCCCAGCCTGCCAAGCCCGGGCCGACCAAGACCGCCAGACACAACAAGCGCAACGCGAGCGGGCTCCATTCGAGCTTATTTCCGGGCGCACTGAAAGCCCAAAGTGCCCACTTCGAAGCTGAACTAGGAAAAGATGAAAGACTTCTCTGCCAATCGTCTAACGAATCGTTTCGCATCCCGCTCCATCAAAGGAGCGCGACTCTTTCGCGTGAGCCCATGTGTAATCGCGCTTTTATTTTTGACGCTGCTCGCACGGGATTTTCGCGCGCAGCAACCACCTCCACCGCCAGCACAACAACAGACTCAGCAAGCCCCACAGCAACCTGCCCAGTCGCAGCCACAATTGAAGCGGCCACAAGAAGGCCAGCCAACGATCGCAGTCGAAGTCAAAACCGTCAGCGTGCTCGCGACGGTTCGCGACAAGCATGGAAAGATCATCTCGAATCTCACCAAAGACGATTTTCAGCTAGATGAAGACGGGCGTCCCCAAACCATTAACTATTTCGCGCACGAAAGCGACCTGCCGCTGCGCCTCGGCCTATTGGTCGATACCAGTCTCAGCCAGCGTCGTGTCCTCGATCAGGAGCGCAGCGCGAGCTACAGCTTCCTCGATAAGCTTCTTCGCCAGGACAAGGATTTGGCGTTCGTCATCCACTTTGACAGGGAAGTGGAGCTTCTGCAGGACTTCACTCCGTCGCGTCCCCAGTTGCAGGCGGCGTTACAAAAGCTTTCCACGCCTCAATACGACAGCGGAAGCAGCAACGGCGGGGGAGGCGGTGGAAATGGCGGCGGAGGTGGCGGAGGTCGCAGCCGAGGTTCACACGGCGGCGGAACGCTGCTCTACGACGCGATTTTCCTGGGGTCCGACGAATTGATGAGCAAGCAGCAAGGCCGCAAGGCGCTGATCGTTCTTTCGGATGGTGTGGACCACGGCAGCCGGGAAACCATGGCCGAGGCAATCGCCACCGCCCAGCGCTCGGACACCATCATCTATTCCATCTTGTTTGCCGACGAGGAGGATAATTACAGCCGCCCCGGCGGGTTCGGGATGGGCGGTCACGGAGGCGGAATGGGCGGCGGCCGCGGCGGTGGGCGCTATCCTCCGCAAGAGCAGCGCCCCGACGGCAAGAAAATCCTCGAACAAATCTCCAAAGAAACCGGCGGCCGCATGTTCAAAGTCACCAAAAAAGAAACGGTCGACGCCATCTACGCCGAGATCGAAGAAGACCTCCGCAACCAGTACAGCCTCGCCTACACTCCCGACAAAGGAAACACCGTCGGCTACCACAAGATTCATCTCGCTGTCGGCAAGCAAAAAGACCTAGTAGTCCAAGCCCGCGATGGCTATTACTTCGGGCAATAGCAAGCCATCAAACTCTTCCGGTCTAGACACGTCGTCTTAACGGCCCACATTCTGGCGGTATTTCCTTCCTGCCCGTTCCCTCCGGCGTTCGGGTTACATAGCCAACTTCCCCCGTTAGTTACCAGAAGAATACATATAGATATTGGTTATTTGTATTTTAGTTAGTTGAAGTCCAGTATTGATCTTAGTTTGCAATTCTGGATATGAAAATCAGCCGTAAAGTGCCCTCCAGATTCTAACCGTTTCAAGTACCGGACTAATCAGAATGCGCTTTCGGATTCTACTTGGATTCATGATTCTCGCCCTTGGCCTTGGCTCCTGGGCGCTTTGGAAACGCGCTCAAGACAAGGCGGAGACGGAGCGCGAAGCCCGATTCTCAAAACCATTCAGCGACTCTCTTTTGGCTTTCCAACAGAAGCGATACATCGATGCAGAAGCAATTCTAACCGGCCTCTTGCAACAGACGGAACATGACTCGCCAGGCTCTTTGCATTTGGCCAGCGTTCTGCATGGCCTCGGTGCCGTGACATTTCTGCAGCACAGAGACGCGGAGGCGGAAGGCTATTACAAGAGAGCTGTCGAACTCCGAAAAAAACTGCTCCATCCAGATGATCCAGAGTTAATTTCCTCGCTCACTGGATTGACGAACGCCCTGAGCGAGGAAGGACATGACGTGGAGGCCGACCGGTACAATCGAGAGATTCTCGCGGTCTACCGTCAGCATCCGGAAGTCTACCGTGGTCAATACGCGATGTATCTATTCAACGTCGGCAGTTTCGCGTCTAAGCGACGCCGACTCTGGGAAGCTCAGAATGTGCTCGCGGACTCAGTAGCTAACTTTGAGAAGTACGAGGGCGCGGCAAGCTTGCATTTGGCCCTGGCTTCGACGAGCCTGGCTGAGGTTTATGAAGATGAGGACAAGTATCCAGAATCGGAAGCGCTCTTCAGGAAGGCGGTCACAATTCAGGAAGCCCAATTGAGTCCTGATGACGCGGACTTAGGTCGCACATTGGATGGATTGGCGGATGTCCTTTTCAAGGAAGGAAATTCCTCTGAGGCAGAATCTCTCAGACGACGATCCCGTACGATTTACGAGAGAGCCCTTCCAACACAAAGCTCCAGTGAAGCTGTGTTGCTCGATCGGCGAGGCCAGTTCCGGGCTGACGAGGGTAAGTACAAAGAAGCCGAAGCACTTTACAAACAGGCCGTCAACGCCGATGAGACGAAATACGGCCCGGACCACCCGAAAGTTGCAGACGATTTGGACATGTTGGCCCGCTTATATCGCGATGCGGAAGGCTTTCCTATTGAGGAGGCCGGACCTCTTTTCAAGAGAATCCTTGGCATCCGCCAGCAGAACTTTGGGCGAAACAGTCCCGAAGCCGCTTTGACCGTGAGCGACATAGCACTGTTTTATTTTTATGAGAAAAAGTACGAGAGTTGCGAATCTTTCGCAACTCTCGCACTGCCCATCCAAGAAAGTGCCCTTGGGCGCGAAAATCTGGAAGTTTCCACGACATTGAACCGCTTGGGCATCTGCCAGCGTGACCTAAACAAACTCGATCAAGCCGGAGTGTCACTCTCTCGCGCTCTGGCTATCCGAGAAAAATTCCTTCCGCCCGATCATCCTTGGGTTGCAATCAGTGTTCAGAACCTAGCCTCAGTCTATCGTGCGCAGGGCCAAGTCGAAAAAGCCACCCTGCTTCTCGCGAATTCCCGGGCAACTAGCACCAAAACCAATTCGAACAGATAGGGCCGCTATTTTAGGGCCAATCAATCCTTGGTTAAGCCGCGATCGGAAACCGCCTCCTCCTCGATAAGGAAACCCGGTGCAGGCCGGCCACGCCGTAAGGTATGATAGAGCCTTCGGAAATTACTTACTTAGGATAACGATGCAGACTGCGACAAATGGGAAGGTTTTGCTGAGGGTACGGCCGCGAGGGTTCTGCGCGGGCGTGGTGCGTGCGGTGGATATCGTCGAGCTGGCGCTGGAAGCGTACGGCGCGCCGGTCTATGTCCATCACGAAATTGTCCATAACACCTACGTAGTAGAGCAGTTGCGCCGCCGAGGGGCGATTTTCGTCGAATCCATCGAGGACGTGCCACACGGTGCCGTGCTGGTTTTCAGCGCTCACGGCGTCCCGCCAACAGTCCGTCAGGAAGCCAAGGACCGCGCGCTAAAAGTGATCGACGCGACCTGTCCGCTGGTCACCAAGGTCCATCTCGAGGCGCTGAAATTTGCGCGCGAAAAGCGCACCATTATTTTAATTGGCCACAAAGACCACCAGGAAATCGTCGGCACATCGGGCGAAGCCCCGGACCGCACCATCGTGGTGGATTCGATAGCGGCGGTAGACGCGCTGGATGTGGCCGAGCCAGACAAACTCTCGTTCCTCACCCAAACCACGCTAAGCCTCTACGACACGCAAGAAATCGTCGCCCGCCTGCGGCAAAAGTACCCATTGATCAAAGGCCCCGCGAGTGATGACATTTGCTACGCCACACAGAATCGCCAGGAAGCCGTCGAACAAGTAGCCAAGGACGTGGATTTTCTCCTGGTAGTGGGTTCGCCGAACAGCTCGAACTCGAACCGCCTCGTGGAAGTCGCCAAGCGCAGCGGCGTGAAAGCCCAGCTCATCGATTCGGCCAAAGACATCGACGTCAACTGGCTCGAAGGCGTAAAGCGCGTTGGCTTGACCGCCGGCGCATCCGCTCCCGAAGTGCTCGTCGAGCAAGTCAGCGAGCGGCTGGCGGAGTTTGGATACACGGATCAGCGCGACCTCGATTTGATTCGCGAGGATGTGCGCTTCACGCTGCCTCCGGAGCTGGCCACGATTGCGCCAGCCCCGCGTCGTTAAAAAGAGGCCCGGGGATTTTGCAGTGTCATTTGTAGCGCAGTAGAAGCACAGGGGCGGGCCTTAGTCCCGCGAAGTTTGCAGTAGACCCAGCGCGGTAGGCGGGGACACACAAAACAGGGAGCTTAACCTTGGCGGTCAAAATCGTCCGTCAGCCGAAGAAGATTGCCTTGATAGGAGCGCCGTCGAGCGCGGCTGCGTTTTTGCCCGGCAGCGAAAAGGCGCCCGCGGCTTTGCGCGCGGCGGGACTGGTCGAACGTTTGCAGGGCGCTGGTTTCGAAGTGATCGATCACGGCGATTGCGCGCCGCGACTTTTTGCCGACGATGACGAACACAAACGCGCGCGCAATCTGAAAGAAATTGTCGCGGGCCTGAACGACCTCAAAACGCGCGCCGAGCTTGCCGTGAAAAGCGGCGCGCTGGTGCTGGTGCTTGGCGGTGACTGCGCGCAAGTCATCGGACTTTTGACCGGCGTTCGCCGTTACTACAAGCACGTCAACTTATTGTGGTTCGATCGCGACGCGGATTTGAACACGCCTGCCTCAACACCTTCCGGACGAATCGATGGAATGGTTGTCGCACATGTAATTGGGCGCGGCGCTCCGGAACTGGTGCGTTTCTTCGGCGAGTCGGCGCTAGTGCGTGAACCTGACGTGACGCTCTTCGGTCTCGAACGCCTCGATCCTCCCGAACAGGAATTTCTAAGCAAATCGCCGATGCGCCACATTGACGCAGCCGACATTCAATCCCAAGGCGGAAGCGTCGCAGCGCGCGACGGGCTAACCTACGTACATGCCGACGCGCATGAATTTGTGGTGCACCTGGATACGGACGTTATCGCCGTGGACGAATTTTCCGCGGTGAACGTGCCAGGCACCGATGGACTGAAAATGGCTGACGTGCGCGCGGCCCTCAGCGAATTTGCGAAACACAAAAACCTTCTGGGACTGGTCGTGGCGCAATACAATCCCGACAAGGATCCCGACGGCAGCGGCGCGAAAAAGCTGGTTGACTTGCTGGTGGAAGCGCTTTCCGCTCGGCTCGAACCTGCGGCGGCTTCCGCTGCTCCCGCGGCTGAACCCGCTGCGGAAACGCCTGAAATTTCTTCCTCAGAAACCTCCGCCTAATCTGCACGATTTGTCGTCAAGCTCGGGCACAGCGATGCTGTGCCCCTACAAAGGATTCGCTGCGTTCGCGGCAGCTTCGGCGCGTTTACGGTGGTAGCGCGAGAGGCCCAGCCAGTTTAGACTCAGGCCGCAATTGAAAACGTAATGTTCGGCCTCGGCAGCAGAGAGGCGTTGCTTGATCTCCTCAGTCGCCGCAAAGACGAATTTTTCCAGCGCGGCGTTTTGATCCGGCGTAGAACGCAAGATTTCCGCTGCGAGTGCAGTCCAGCGCTGCAAATTCTTGCGGTATTCTGCGATGTGCTCCGCGGGATTATTCGAGTAGCCGAAGTGCGTGAGAAAAAGCCGCGTGGGATTGCGCTCAGCGATCGCGTTCAGCGAAGCGTTCCATATTTCCAAATCAATATCCGGCGGCGGCGCAAGCGGAACCGCGTAAGGTTCGCCCTCGATGTGGAACCCGGTCGTGTCGCCAACAAACGCAGTGCCATCCGACGAATCAAAATAAGAAACATGATGCGAAGCGTGCCCCGGCGTATGAACCACTTCGAGGTTGCGGCTTCCGAGCGAGAGCGTCTCGCCGCCTTTCAGCATGCGCAAATTTCCAAAGGGGACAGGCAGCGTCTCGCCAAATTGATGCTGCAATTCGCCAGGCCAAAGCCGCTCTGCGCTTGCGAGCAGCTTCGTCGGATCAGCCATGTGCAGCAGCCCAGCCTTGTGAACGTACACCTCAAGGTTAGGATTTTCGCGGATGAGCGCGCCCGTCGCTCCCGCATGATCCAAATGAATATGCGTCAGCAAAATCGCGTTCAAATCCGAAACGCCAATGCCGCGCGAATCCAAATGTTGCCGTAGCACGGGAAGCGTCGAAGCCGGCCCAGGGTCAATGATCGCCCGATGCCCATCCGATTCGAGCAGCACCGCGCCAATCGACCGCGGCCGCCCCATCCAGTTCGTATCCAGAATCGTCGTCGCAAGCATGAAGCCAGTAGTGTAACGCGAGTCAGCGCGCGAGTAGTGCCTGGAAGGGGCGAGCGTCAGAGGGAATGGAGTGCCCCACGGTTTGCAAGAAACAAAACTGCAAACGGTGGGCCACCCGAGACTTAAGAAACTGCCACCAGTACGGTCTGGGACGTCCCCCTACTCCATGATTGTAAGGGACAGTACGTTGGATTAAATCGTTCCGCCGCCTAGTTCCTTGGGAACGGCACGGCTTACTTGAATTTTGTAGCTTCCGGGGCGGCTGAAATCGTAAAACTTGGACACAACCAGGGGTGCCTTCGGGAGGCTCTCGCCTGGTTGTAAGTAAAAGAGCTGGTCGCTCGAGAAGTACCCTCTTCCCTTTGATTTTCGTGCGAACTCAGTTTCTGGCGGTATTCTGTTTTGGCTGTCGCGCACCTCAAAAGCATAGTCAACCTCGCTTAAGCCGTAGCTAATATGCATAGCGCGATTGGAAGAATTAGACAGCGTAATACCCACTTTGACTTCCGAGCCAGCCTTTACAGGATTTTCTTCTGCTTCGAGGGTTAGCGCAAAAGGCGGTGCCAAGCTTTGGGTGGAAGTTGCGGCACACACTGCCAGAGTGATTAGGATCAACAGGTATTTCAATGAACTCTTCATTTTTGCTCAGATTTGTGAGCGACCAAGGGATCTCCGTTTGGTTGGCGGATGGCCCGGGCTTGAAGAATTAGTATTTGCGAACATGAGGATCGTCGAGAAAATATCACTGCGGCACTTCCCATGAAAGTATAGAGAAGCGGAGGGGCACCCTCCTTGTGAATTTGATTTGTGGGTATCTAAGATATTTCCGTTTGATAGCCGAGCCCCGAGTGGCCGGGCCGCCGCCCTGCCCGTCCACTATTGAATGGTCACGTTTATGCCAGAGCCGTGTGAGAGTGGCCCGGTCGTTCCAATTATATTTGCGAAGCTGGAGCCCGTAGTCACCACGTTATAATTTGGCGACTGAGAATTCTGCTCTGCTACAGTGCCGCTGAATATCGCGTAGATCTGATGGGTTCCCACCAAATTCAAATACACTTGCGTCTGCGCCGAACCGGCTGTGAGATTGACCGGTTGTGAAATAGCGCTAGCGGCGCCCTGCTCCCAGAAAGTGACAAAGCCTCCGGCGGCTGGAGCGGGGCTGACCGTCGCAGTGAGCGTCACCTGTGTTCCTTGCGGCACTTTTGTATTGGCGGCTGTCACCGTTGTGACGCTCGGCACCATTTGCTGGCCGCCTCCGCCACCTATCTGGCTGCTGCCCCCGCCGCACCCCAGAGCGAGCGTGACGACGGAAGCAAAAGCCAGTCCCGACGCGAACCTGCGCGGGCGTTCCCGCGCGAAAAGGAAGATGAGCAGGAACGCTGCAAGACTTGCGACGCAGCCAGACAACCACCTGGCGCTGCGCCACAGAGGAGGCAACGCGCCCCGCATGTTCATCGCAGTACCCGATCCCGAAGGAGCAGACGGGGGGAGTGTGGTGAGCGTAACGGTAGCAGTGCCCGAAGCGCCGCCCGCAAGGTTCAGGGAGGTGGGAGAAATCGTGCATGTCGTTCCCACAAGATAGGGCACCGTACAGGCCATGTTCACCGTGCTGCTTATGATACTCAAGGGAGCAATCGTGACTACCGAGGCGCCGTTTTGGCCCGCGGTAATCGCAAGCAAAGCGGGATTGGTAGTGATTGAGAAGTCTGGCGTGACAACCGTCAAGTAATTGCTGTTTGCGTTGGCGCTCACATAATTGTTGTCGCCATTGAATGTAATCCCAAAATACTCGCTGTTCGAAGGTGTAATGGTGACCGTTCCCATAATCTCCCAATTGCCGTTTGCGTCTGCCATGGTCGTGGCAGTGACGCCGTTCACGATTAATCCATCAATGCTGCCACCGAAGGAAATCGCTCCAGTCGGTTTGAGCGAGGTATTGGTTACAGGAACGAGAGTGTCGATGAGTCCCACCAATGTCACTGTGTTGCCGTAGATGATAGTCGAAGGGCTAACGGAGATGCTTGCGGACACCGTATTAAGTATGTTGACGGTGATTGAGGTGGACGATGCAGTGTAGTTGGCGTCTCCACTATATTTTGCTGTCAGGGTCTGGCTGCCCGCGGTCGCGATCGTCAAAAATACCGTGCCCGTCAAGAAGTCAGGCGCAGAACCGCTTTGCGCTGGAGCTCCGTTTACTGGCACTGGACTCCCCAGTTGTGTGGTGCCGCCAAAAAATGTGACCGTCCCGGTAGGCGCCGCGCCGGATTGCGTCTGTGTGCTACCGTCGACACTCACACCGAACTGCGACCCCACAGTGAGGTTGCCAACCGGTTGTGCCATCGATAAGACAGTCGCCACCGGCGTGACGGTTAGCGAGTAGGAGCTGGAGCTTGCGCCGTAGCTGTTGTCCCCGCTGTAGCTCGCCGTAAGCAAATGCTTTCCACCGGAAAGCTGGATCGGCTGATCTTCAGCGTAGCCGTTGCTGTTCAGCGAGAAGATTCCGCCATCCAGCGGCACTGCAGGTGCGCCGTTCACAGAATCTGTCCAAGTGATTGTTCCCGTAGGACAAGTGGGTGGAGTGCAGGCAGGCTGTGGCGGATAGGAGAGTTTAGCCTGAGCGTTACCAACGTCGATGCGTGCGATGTATGGCGACCCATAAACCAAACTCGTTGGGGTGTTGCCGGTCTCATCACCCGTGCTCGGGTTGAATGTTGGAATACTAATGATCGTCTTGCTGCTCTCGTCTGTGATCTGGACGGAAATTCCCGGCGTGGAATCGCTCGCGCCAAACGTTCCGTCGCCTTGATAGTGAGCGGTGAGATTGTACGTGCCGCCCGGCAAAATCACGCCCGTCCCACTTGCGGTACCGTTTGCTCCCAGAGACAGCGCCTCGATGCTGAGATTCCCAGAAATGATTCCCGGCGTTGGATTTGGTGTAGCCATCAACACGACCTGGCCCGACGGTGTTCCAGTGGCACCTTGACCTGCCGCAACACTGCTGCTCACGTTTACCGGTGTGCCGTGGGTGATTCCAGTGATCGTAGCGACGGAACTCCCATTGACAGTGGCGCTCAATGTAGTCGTCGATGGAAGAAACGTAACTGATCCCCAGTTGTTCACCAGGTTCGCCGCGTTCACGGAACCCAATCCCGTCGCCAAGTCATAGCCCGTCGCCGTCGAATACGCCGGCGTGGTCGGACTCGCCGTCGTTACAAGAACGCCGTTCGTGCCGCTCACCTTGCTGCTGCAATTGGTCGATGCTCCAGCGCAGGGCACGTCGTTATTCCCAACGGAAGGGTTTGTCATCGCGCTGTTCCCGTGCGTTACATCATTGAACGTGCAGCCAGCAGCGGGAACCAAAGAAGAGTTGCAATTGAGAGCCGGCGTCGTGTTCAGCTGTTTTTTGAACAGCTGATACAAAATATAATTTGCATTGCCCTGGCGCGGAGCGGGATTTTGCGCGGTCGCTTGTTTCTGATTCACCAGCGCCATGATCCCTGCAAACGCTGGCGCGGAAGCGGAGGTTCCTCCAACCCCCTGAAACGTAAATCCAAAATCGCTCAGATTGCACGAATTAGTGCCACTGGCGTCGGCCTGGCACATGATGTAGAAGCTGCTGTTGAATCCGTTGCTGGCAAAAAGAGAAACGTCAGGAACGTCGCGGTGGCTGTCCATCGGCACGCCGGTGCCTGACTGCCAGGCAGGCTTGGAATAAATTGTGCTGACACCGCCGCTCCCAGCGACAATATTCAGCAAGCCTTGAGGTGCCGACGCGCCGCAACCATTGATTCCCAGCTGGCCGCAGGAATCATTCCAAGGAATCTCCGGGATGTAGCTCAGCGCCGAAGCTTCCGTCATGGAAGCATTATTCGCGCTCCAATACTGTGTCCATCGGTTTACTTGGTCGAAATCTGTGCCGCCCACGGCCACGTTGTAGGGCGTGGAGGCAGTACCGCTGACCGCTAAGCCGTGGCTAGCCGGTTGTGGGGTGTCGAAATCATCGCAGCCCGCGGAGCCTCCGTCGCCCGCCGAGATTAAAACCGTGATGCCTTGCGCCGCGGCTTGCTCCCACATTTGGCTGTAAAACGCATTGCCCGCAGTGCCCAACCCCTGCTCGCACCCTCCGAAACTTTCGCTCATAACGCCAGCGAGGTTGTTTTCAATAATGTAAATTGCGGAGAGATCGATCCCCGCAGTGGTTTCGGTCGGCTCTGAAGTCACGAACTGAATGGTTGCTCCCGGCGCCACGGCGCCGGACCATTGCACATCTAGATCGGACTCGCCTTCGCTGCCATTGATGCCCGGATCCGCTCCGTTCAGGATAATGTTGGCGCTCGAGAAATTCTGCGACAGACCAAACATCGTTCGAAAATCGATCACGTCTTGAGGGTTGATATCGGACTCACCGACGATGGCGATGGTTTGGCCCGTGCCGTCAATCTTCGGAGTTCCGCTTAACAGCGGTGTGGTGTTATAGATCGTCGCGAAGTCCCCCGGCCCCATTCCAAAGCAAGATCCCGATTCGCAGCCCGGAAACGTGGATAGCGGCTTGGTCTCGCCCGTCTCGATCGACTTCCGAAATGTTCCGAGAGGGAGAAGATGTGATTTTACGGGAAAATTATTCAGCGAAACGGGGCCGGCAACCACTGGCGCGAGCGCGGCGGGAATTTGCGGATCGCTGGCGTTGGCCATGTGCGTTTCGCCATTTACAAGATACTTGTGAATGGCCGTGTGAAATGCGCTGCGCACTTGCGCGGCATTTCCTGAAAATTCGATCACCGTCCGTCCGGCGGTCACGTTGGTGATCTGAAAGCCGTGGGACTGCAGCCAGCTTGTGACGGTTTGGATGTCGGCATCCGCCGGTCCAAATTGCTGGCCAAACTGCGCGGGCGTCAGCCACGCATGATAATTCGCCGAAGATTTATTCTGCTGGTCATCGAGCAGCTCTTGCAGCGCAGCCTCTTGATCCGCGCCGCGTTGCAAAAGAAGCAGCATGCGGTGCAAAGGCTGGCCGTCGCTTATCGCACCCTGATCAAATTCCGCGCGCGCTAGCGGGTGCACGTTGCCCTTCAGCACTGCGAGACTATTTTCATCCACGGCTTGTGTGATACGGGCAGGGGCGCTTAACGTTTGGGCCTTCGCAGGCGGGCACAGCCAAAACAAAATACACATTAAGAACAAAAGAGTGGAAAGCAACTTTGTATTTTTGATTTTCATGGCCCGCCCCCCGCAGCAGCTGAGATTCTCATCCGAGCTTCTGTAGGACGCCTCTGAACCCGGGACAAGGGGCCAGCAAGCTGGCGTAGTGCCTCGCGACGGACCTATCCCAAGTGTCAGGAACTCAGTCGGAGGCAAATCCACCACAGAAAGTGGCGGCATACTAGCACAAAGAGCGGTAACCCACTAGGTACTTGGCACAGACAAGAACTGCGCTGGATCTCCGTCGGCGGTCGGTCCTTTTTGCATTTCCGCGCATCTACATGCGAGGGTGATCCCGCAGTGGAAGGTATTGGCAGGAGGCCGCGGAAAATATTTTTGACCGCCCGGCTGTTGCAAGGAAATGCTTGCAGATAAAGGGAATTCTAGAATACGCTTACAGCGCCGCGTCATGTGACTTCCTGTATTTTCTCCCGGCGTTTGGAACGAGTGGGGGAAGGTATCGGCGGTGAGGCGGCGAAGGGCAAAGGATTTGCCGCAGTTGGTCCAAGCGAATTTATGGCAGCGCCACACAAGGTGCTGCAGCGGGGACGACATAGACTTGGGTTCCGTAATAGATAACTGAGGGAGACGAATCATGCGTAATTGGTGTGTCGCAATAGCGTTTAGCGCTCTATTGGCTTTGCCTTTGTGCGCCCAGCAGAATGGCGACGGTGCGAGCGCGGCCGCAGCAGCAGCGGCCGCAGAGAAGAGCCCTGCCAAAACGGGTGCGGGAGACATTGCGCCTGCTCCGCGAAATCTTTTCGCGCTTCCCGAGGCTCCGCGCCCGAAACCTCTCCCGTCCGACGCCAAATCGAGCGGCGACACGGCGCCAGGACAACTTCTGCCCCGCTACGAAGTCGCGGGCATGTTCGATTACGTGAGTTTCAATCCGGGAGGCGGCTTCCAGTCCTTTAACAATTTCGGCGGATCGGGGGCCTTCACCTGGAACGCCGCACGATGGCTGGGGCTCACCGAAGAAATTGGCGGGTTGAGCTACAACCGCAACGTCAACGGCGTGAATCTGCACGGAGGAATCACGACAATTATGGTTGGTCCCCGTGTGAACTTCCGCAAATTTGATTACTTCGTGCCCTTCCTGGAAGTGCTGGTCGGCGCAGGCCATGCCGGACCGGAGATGACT
>Ga0265354_1000125_pt1 | contig 13429 bp, 9 predicted proteins | sample NZE1metagenome_FD_189074 | JGI IMG/M metagenome (GOLD analysis project Ga0265354, IMG submission 189074) | Rhizosphere microbial communities from Maridalen valley, Oslo, Norway - NZE1 | ecosystem: Host-associated > Plants > Roots > Rhizosphere > Soil | place: Norway: Oslo | collected 2017-09-14 | reverse complement strand
ATTCCTTCGGCTTGGCTCATGGCGACTGCAAAGAACCGTGCGCTCGATGTGCTGCGGCGCGAGCGCACGGCGCGCGCCTTCGCTCCGGAGCTTGGCAGGCTGCTTGAAAGCGAGTGGACACTCGCGCCGGCCATGGAGGATCTGTTTGCGGCGAGCGCCATCAAGGATGATCAACTTCGGATGATGTTCTCTTGTTGTCACCCGCGACTGCCTGAAGAGTCGCAGGTCGCATTGATTCTGCACATCCTCTGCGGCTTCAGCGTGGATGAAGTCGCAGGTGCATTCGTCAACACGTTCGCCGCAACGCAAAAAAGGATCACACGCGCAAAAAAAATACTTGCTGGATCCAAGCGCCTGTTCGATGTGACCGTGACCGCCGAATTCTCAAGCCGTCTTCCGGTGGTCCTGCGCACACTCTATCTCTTGTTTAATGAAGGCTATCACGGAGCATCGGCCGAGACTGCAGAAGCGATGCGTCTCGTTGCGATAGTGCTAGACCAACCGCTTGGAAAGGCGCCCGCAGCCCACGCGCTTCTTGCGCTGATGTGCCTCAACGCTGCAAGATTGCCGGCACGCATCGACTCGTCCGGTGATTTGCATTCGTTGTTCGATCAAGATCGGTCGCAATGGGATTGGCAGCTGCTGAGCGAAGGTCTGAGATTCCTCGAGCTTTCGGCAGCGGGTTCCGAGCTGACCGAATACCACATCGAAGCGGGAATCGCCGCCGCGCATGCTCAAGCCACCCGTACAGAGGAAACCGACTGGAAAGCCATCGTTTCGCTTTACGACCTCTTGATCGCGCTGAATCCGTCTCCGATCGTCGCGCTAAATCGCGCGATCGCGATCGCGCAGAATGAGGGGCCGGAACGCGGACTCGCAGAGATCCAGTCTATCGGTGATAGCGATCGCCTGGTCGCGTATCCATTTTATTCCGCGGCATTGGGCGAACTTGAACTTCGCTGCGGAAAACGGGAAATCGCGCGCCGGCACTTCAGCGCCGCGTTTGCGCTCGCGCGCAATCCTATGGAGCGGCGATTTCTTGGCGGCCGAATTGCAGTGTGCGAGCGAGATGCGACACCGTAGCAGGAATACCTTGCATTTTATTCTGACCGGGTCGACTTCGAGCGGCTGTCACGCAGCGATGGGTCACAACTTCGGTTTCGACATGGGTTTCTAACGCCGTTTGCCGTGAGCCTTAGTCACGCGCATTATTTTGTGTGGGTATTGCGTGTTTGGTGCTGCTTCGTCGTGCTCTGTGGTGCCAATTGCAACGGGCGCCACGCGGCAAGTTGTTGAATTTACTCAGGGCGATTTATTGCTAGCTGGTTTCATAATGCCGAGGTCGAGGGTTCGAGTCTCTCTCTCACCACCAAATCAAAGAGTTACAACTGCCCAACCTTGGCACTTCGCGCGCACGGCGATGTTGGATGATCGTCTTCGACGAGCCTCGATTTAGTTTACGTATCCCACACAAATAGATTAAGTGGGATACGGTGGTTGGTGTCGTATCCCACGAAGTGTGCTCAGCCGAGCTGGATTCGCTACGGTCGATCGAAAGGCCTATTTCACCCTGGCAAGCCTACATAACAGTGGCTTATTTCGGGCTGAAGCGCTGTTGGTCGGTTCGCACGCCTATGGCGCTTTGCTGAATGCGCTCGGTGTGCGAGCCGCACAATTAACCACTGAAGATGTGGACATCGCTCGTCGCGAAGCTCTGGCAATCCCAGGCGTTTCGGGATTTCTCGACATGCTTCGGGCAACCGGCATCGAATTTTTTGAAATACCCTCGCTCGATCGCCGACAGCGCGGCACCCCTTTCAAAGAGCGTGGCGGGTCGAACTTTAAGGTCGACTTGCTCGTACCTTCAGGGGATGACAATTATCCGACCCTGCGTGTCCCAGAATTGAAGGCGCATGCTCAAGGTCTGCCGCACCTGGCCTACCTCTTGGCGGCGTCTCAGGAAATTCCCGTGCTCAGTTCTCACGGCAGCGTCATGGTGCGGGTACCGGTGCCGGAACGATATGCGATCCATAAGCTCATCGTTTCACAGCTGAGGAACAAAACAAGCAGCAAGCCAGAGAAAGATCTCCGTCAAGCGGCGGCGCTGATCGAGACGCTTGTCGAACGCTACCCCGGTGCGATTGAAGATGCCGCATCGGCTGTCCCCAAGAGCGCCGCGCGACAAATGGCTCGAGCGATCAAGGCGCTTGAACAACACCTGCCAATCAGCGCCGCCGCGGCGTGGGACACCCTCCGCGCCATCGCAACTGCCAAGTAAATGGCATAGGGCGGATTCACCGTGAAAAGAGCGGAAGCCCAAGCGCTTCGATGCAAACGCCTTCAAGCGTAAGCTCCGCCGCACGCATGGCTGAGTACTGGCTTTCCCCGGCCGCCGAGTCGACCTGGAAGGCATTTGGAAAATACACGCGCCGAGAGTGGGGTTTAGACCAGGCCGAGCGGTATACCGACTCGCTGACGGCGGCGTCCAGGCCTCAGAGCGAACAGTTCAGGCCTTGTCTCATCCCCTTTAATTTTCGTCAACTTCCGTTCCAACTCGCAGCTTCTCAAGGTAACCAGTGTATGCAAAGGTACGGTCGCGCTGCTTGCCCGTGGTTTCGGTCAGCATGCCCAGATTTTCCAGGAGCTGGACTGCCTTACCTGCAGTCGGCTTCGTTGTTTTGAGCAGCTTGACAACTGTCGGGATGGTGACGACAGGGTGTATGGGCAGTCGCTCCATCAACCGGATTGCCATAACGGAGGCGCCCGGCGCGGCCATCAGGCGCTGGCGATCTTCGGAGACTAACGCGAAGACCTCGCGGGCGGCAATGACAGCCTCATCCGCAATCGTTGCAACGCCTTCCAGGAAAAACCCAATCCACGATTCCCAGTCACCACTCCTTCGCACTTCACCGAGCAGGCGGTAATACTCGGCTCGGTGACGCTTAAAGAAGAGGCTGAGATACAGGAGTGGCGCCGACAGCAACTTCCAATGCTCGAGCAGCAATGTGATGAGTAGCCGACCGATGCGGCCATTCCCGTCGAGGTAGGGATGGATGGTCTCGAACTGAACATGTGCTAGCCCAATGCGAACAAGCGGCGGCAAGCCATTCTTGGTGTGAAGATACTTCTCAAGGTCTGCCAGAAGTGCCGTCAACTCTTCCGGTGGCGCAGGAACGAAAATGGCGTTGCCGGGACGCGTCCCACCAATCCAGTTCTGGCTGCGGCGAATTTCGCCCGGCTGCTTGTTGGCACCGCGGACTCCGCGCATGAGACGGCGGTGCGCCTCGTTCAATAAACGTATGGAGAGCGGCAGCCCGCGAGCGCTCTTAATCTGTACTCGCGCGTACTTGATTGCGTCCAAGTAGTTGCAGACTTCGTGTACGTCATCACCGACCACTCGGGGAGTTGGTTCGGCTTCGTACTGAAAGAGATCTATTAGAGTGGCTTGAGTACCCTCAATCTGAGAGGAGAGAACTGCCTCTTTGCGGACAAAGGCATAGATGAACCAGTCGAGCGAAGGGACCATCTCTCCAGCTACTTCCAGACGCGCAAGTGCTCGCTCAGCGCGCCTGACCGGCGCCGAAAGTTCACCATCGACATTCAATCCAGGGTTACGAGGCGGAAGGGCATAGGGAACAAACGTGGCGATTTCCTCGCCTGCGACGATCCTCTTTAGTGATTGTCCAGTGGCGCGCATCTTTGATCCTATAGGAAAGCATTCTTTACCAAGAGCCACCGTTAGTAAAGGAACATTTCCTAGCGGTATTGCCTGGTAAAGGCCGCTGAGCACTTTGAATACCCAGTGCGAAGGTCATACGCGATAACTATTGCGTGAGTCTTGCGTGTTTAGTGCTGCTTCGTCGCGCTCAGTTGCCAAACGCAACGGGCGCCGCGCGGCAAGTTGTTGAATTTACTCAGGTCGAATTCTTGCCAGCCGGTCTTGGTATGCTGCGATCGGGTAGCGCAGCGGGGGTACACATGAAGGGCGACGACCAGCTTCTTTCGCGTCGTGACGCTGTGATCTTGTGCGGCGGATTGGGTGCAAGTCTATTGATACCGGGACTGTCTGCAGCGGACGCGCAAAAGCCTATGCTGGCTCGTCCCATTCCGCACGGCCACGGTGAAACCCTGCCGGTGATCGGCGTCGGCACGGCTAGCGTATTCAATGTGGGAGCGAATCCGCAGGAGCGGACCGGGCAGGCCGAGGTCATCCGTGCGCTAGTGGCGGGCGGCGGCACCGTTGTCGATACTGCACCCTCCTACGGCAACGCTGAAAACGTGATCGGCGGCATCCTGGTCGAGACAAAGTTGCGTTCGCGCGTATTCATCGCCACTAAACTTGAAGACTACCGGAGCGGCGGCGAGGCCGCGGAAGCCCGGGAGTCTTTGCAGCGGCTCAAGACCGACAAAGTGGACGCGCTGCAACTTCACAACGTACACGACCCGGGCCAGGACATGGGCGGCCTTAACGCGCTAAAAGCCCAGGGCCTGTGCCGCTATACGGGGATCACGACCACCTTCAAAGGAGCCTATGGCGCCACCGAAGCGATTCTTAAACGGGGCAAGCCCGATTTCCTGGAGATCGACTACGCGATCGACAACCGCGACGCAGAGGAGCGGCTGCTGCCGGCAGCCGCGGACGTGGGTGCAGCGGTGCTGGTGGCACTGCCCTTCGGACGCGGCAAGCTATTTCGCAAGGCCTTGGGCAGTAAGCTGCCCGATTGGGCAGCCGATTTCGACTGCGCAAGCTGGGGCCAGTTCTTTCTCAAATTCATCCTCTCCCATCCTGCCGTGACTGCTGTCATACCGGGCACCGACAAGGCCGAGCACATGATCGACAATCTCGCCGCAGGGCGCGGGCGGCTGCCGGACGCCAAGGAGCGTGCGCGCATGGCGGAGTATGTAGCGTCGCTCGGCTAAGACGACGTCATTGCCATTGACTATCAGCACGCGGCGCTGCGCAGCGCCGTCAAAGCCATAGCGTTCAGGAGAATTGCGAATGACCGATCTGACTCCTAGCGGACCTTCGCGAATGCTGCGGCGAATCGCCGGAGTGGAGCATCACGAAATCAAGGTTGCGCTCACCGCGTTCATCTACTTTTTCCTCCTCATGACCAGTTATTTCATCCTGCGCCCCTTGCGCGACACGATGGGCACGATCTATGGCGTTGCGCATCTGCAGGAACTCTTCACCGGCACCTTTGTATTGAGTCTTCTCGTCGCGCCGATATTCGCCGGCCTTGCCTCTCGCATCCGGCTCGCGAATTTTCTGCCGTGGGTCTACGGCTTTATCGCCATCACTCTGATCGTCTTTTATTTCCTATTTCGCGCCGCCGCCAATGACCGCTGGATCGCGGCCGCGTTCTATGTCTGGGTCTCGACCTTCAATCTTCTGACCATCTCGGTATTCTGGAGTCTGATGGCCGACATCTTTTCCAGCGGTCAGGCGAAACGGCTGTTTGGCTTTATCGCCGCGGGTGGCACCGTCGGCACAATCTGTGCCCCGGCGTTCACAATCCTGTTCGTCCGCGCGCTCGGTACCAACAATCTATTGCTGATCTCGGCGGCCGGCTTTGCAACCACCGCGTTTCTGGTGCGACTGATGGAGCAAGAGAAGCGCAGGCTCGCGGCGGTGGATGAGGGCGCGCAGAAGACCTCGCTCGATCATAGGCTCGGCGGCAATCCGTTTGATGGTTTCATGTTGCTGTTCAAGTCACGCTATCTCTTGATGATCGCGCTGTTCCTGCTGTTGATGACCTGGATCTCAACCGTGATCTACTTTCAGCTCGGCGATCTGATCAGCAAGGCTTTCGTCTCGCGAGAGGCCCGGACTCAGGCTTACGCGAGTATCGACCTGGCGACTAATTCCATCGCGGTATTGATCCAACTGTTCGGCACTGGCCGCTTCTTCCAGCGCTTCGGCGTCACGACAGGTTTGCTGCTCAATCCGATCATCATGGTTGTGGCGTTTGTGGCAGTGATCTTTTCACCCGTGCTCATCGTGCTGGCCTCGATCCAAGTGGTGCGCCGCTTTGCCGAATATGCCATCGCCAAGCCCAGTCGCGACATGTTATTCACGGCGGTGGACCAGCAGGCCAAATACAAGGCCAAAAATGTCATCGACACGGTGGTTTACCGCTTCGGCGATCTGACCTCCTCTTGGCTGAGCGCGGCCGTGCTGCCCTATGGCGTCGCAGGCCTTGCGGTCTTCGGGGTCGCGATCGCCGTTGCCTGGTTTCCGATTGCCTATCTGCTCGGCAAGTCTTTTGAGCGCGCGCAGGCGGAGAACATCGCCACCGCGCGCCCGGCCGCTGGTAGATAGACGGCTTAAGTTGGTCAGCCTTGGCGCGGGCAGACGCTCGGCCCGCTCTGATCGTGCCTGCTCAGCCAAACGTAAAGTCGCGGTGCTCTCAAAGGCAGAGCAGCAGTTACGACTTGTCGTTAAAGTAAGGCCATGTTCCCGCCGGTAAGGTAGCCCTGGAAGTACAAAAATATGACGGCAAAGAAGTGGATACTCTGGATTAGCGGCCTGCCATTGCTGGCGATCGTTGCTTCCGTGGTATTTATCGAGAATCGCGGTGGGCACTACCCGACCTATAAAGCCGCGAGTTTCTCGCACTTTACCCAGCCGACCGCGGGCACGGCTTCTACCAACGAACCGCTGGTGCAGATAGATTCCGGGACGCTGCGCGGTACTAACGCCGGTTCCGTCATCGCGTTTCGAGGTATACCTTACGCGCGGCCGCCGGTAGGCGAGTTGCGCTGGCAGCCGCCAGAACCACCGCCACCCTGGCAAGGTGTGCGCGAGGCGCAGCAGCCAGCAAGCGCCTGCGCGCAGCGAACCTCGGGGCTGATTCCTTTTTTCGCCCCGATGGCGGAAGCATACGGCTCAAATTTTGAGCAGCCTCCAGTTAAGTCATCCGAAGACTGTCTCTATCTCGATGTCTGGGTCCCAGAGTGGCCGGTGAAACAGGCGTTGCCCGTAATGGTGTGGCTGCACGGTGGCAGTAACACCGTGGGTAGCGGCACGCAGTCCACCTATAACGGAGATTCCTTAACGCGGCATGGTGTGTTGCTGGTCACGTTGAACTATCGGCTCGGGGCGATGGGATTCTTCAGTCATCCAGAGCTTACGGCCGAGTCGCCGCACCACAGTTCGGGCAATTACGGATTGTTGGATCAACTGGCCGCGCTCAATTGGGTGAAGCAAAACATCGCGCAGTTTGGCGGTGATCCCCACAACGTCACGCTGTTCGGCGAGTCAGCCGGCGCGATTGATGCGGCTCGATTGATGACCTCGCCGCTCGCCGCGGGACTCTTCAAACGCGTGATATCAGAAAGCGGCCCGGCGTTTGACTCGGGACTCACTTTGTCTCAGGCGGAAGCTTTCGGCAGCGCGGTGGGGGCCTTGGCGCCTGGTGATGCGCAGTCGACGCTTGCAAAATTGCGGGCACTGCCTGTAGCGGAAGTTGAAGCACTGGTGGCCAAGGCCAAAGAACATCTCCCTACCGACATTACCGCGGCGACGGCGGACGGTTGGGTGCTGCCGATGTCGCCGCAGCAAGCCTTTCTTACGGGCGCAATCCAAAAAGTGGACTTGCTGATCGGTCTCAACGGACGGGAGCTCAGCGCTTTTCGTCTCTCCGCTGCGGCCGCGGCTAAAGCTTCAGGAGCTCCGAGCGCCGCCGAAGCCGGCGGCCTGAAAAGATTTACGGACGCTGCCCATCCCTACTTCGGAGGCTGGACCAATCCCGCTATCGCCGTCTACTTTGGCAGAATACTGTTGAATAAGAATGCTGGGTTAGAAGGAGCCGCCAACGATTTGATTGGCGCGTGTCCGGTTGGGGCGATGGCAAGTCTGACGCGCGCCTCGGATCTACAGGTGTTTGTATACCGCTTTGATCGCTCGATTCCAGGAAAGGGTGAGGCGACCTTAGGTGCATTTCATAGTTTGGAAGTCCCGTATGTGTTCGGTAGTCTGCGAGACCGAGAATGGCAATGGCTTCCCTCAACGGCTGACGATGCGTCGCTGTCCGAACTGCTACAAACCTATTGGACCAACTTCGCGAAGACCAGCAACCCAAACGCTTCAGGCTTGCCCATTTGGCCGGCCTGGAGCGATGAAACAAAAGAGTTTCTGGTAGTCAATCAGGACGCGAGCGTCACCGCGCAGCGCAATTTTCCGCCGCTTTTCTCGAGCCTTGGGGCAGAGGAGCTGAAACAAAGCTTCAAAGCCAAGTAGGTCGTGGTGGATATCGGGGCAAGCTTATGAATCCACAGTTTCGCGTGATCGTGATCGGTGGTACGGGGCAAGTCGGCAGTGCAGTGGTGCAAGCCTTGCTCGCTGAGTCCGTATGCCGCGAAGTCGTCATGGTGATCCGCAAACCCGTGGTGATTGCTGATCCTGCGCGCCTGCGTAACGTGGTGATGGATACGGGTGCTGCTGATTTCGAGAGGCGTGTTGCCGATCTGGCGAGGGAGGTCGGCGCGGGCGGCGATCGCGTATCTGCCGTCAGCTGCGTCGGTGTGGGCAGCGGATCCGCGCAGTGGACCGAAGAGCAGCTCAAAGAGCTGGAAGTCGGTGTGGTCGGCGCCTTTGCTCGCGGTGTGCGTCAAGCGGGTGTGGCGCAATTTTGCTTGCTATCGGCAGCCGGTGCTAACCCGAGCAGCCGGATCAAATATGCCCGAGTAATGGGCTTGAAGGAAGCAGCGATCCAAGCGGTGAATTTCTCGCGCTTGGCGATTTTCCGCCCCGGCATCATCGTCGGCAATGCCCATACACCGCCTTGGGTAGGCTGGCTCGGCAAGTTGGTGCCGGGTCCGTGGGGGAATATCGAACAGCGCGACATCGGTAAGGCCTTCGTCGCTGAAATCGCAAAGAAAGCAGCAGAAACCGGCGTGGCTTTCTACGACAACCAGGGGATGCGCAAAAGCATCGCGGACTTTTGCTGATCACCCGGGGGTAGGCTCATTTAAGAGATCTTGTCGGGGATAGCCTCGATAGAAAATCCATTTCCAGCTCGCCTTCATAAGTTTCGGCACCTACCTTCAATGCTTCTTTCACGCGTGCTTGCGTCACCTCGCTGGCGACACTCAAGTCGGACTCATGGGCTTCCACGAGAAGCCCCTCTGCCATGTCGCCAAATGCTCCAGTATCCACGGCCGCCTTGGCGTGAGCGACGGCATGCGCAGGAAAGGAGGCGATGCGATGAGCCAATTTCTCGACAAAAGGAGTCAGCTCGTCCGCCGGCAACGCGCGATTGATATAGCCGTAACGTTCCGCCAGCTCAGCCGAGAGATCATCGCAACCCACGAGCACCTCCAAGGCGCGTCCCCGTCCAATCAGCCGCGGCAGTCTCTGCGTAGAACCGCCGCCCGGAACCAGCCCAACCGCCACCTCTGGTTGGCCGAAGATCGCTTTGCCAGCGGCAGCAAAACACATGTCCATGGCCAGCGCGATCTCGCTCCCTCCGCCCCGGGCGCGTCCCTCAATTTTGGCAATGGTCACCTTGGGCATGTTCCTGAACCGCTCGCCGATCGTCTGCGTAAGACGAAAGCTGCGCGTAGCGGATACCACTTTGGAAGCGGCGCCAACCCGACCCAAACCAGAGTGCGCTATGAAGAAATCTGGAAGCGCGCTCTGCAAGACGACGACCCGCACGCGCTCATCGGCCTCGAGTTCCCTGCCGAGTTTGTCGAATTCCTGCGACAGAACATCATCAAGAAGATTTATCGGTGGGTGATTGATGCTGACGAATGCGATTCCAGAATCAAACCTGAACCGGAAACACTGGTAATCAGAGTACTGCATAGCGACTCCATTTCGGTGCCTATTGGCGACTCATCCCTTTTTTGGTGGCCATCGAACCGTCCTTGGCGCGCAAGATTCGCGGAATATAGCTTTCTAATCAAAGTCTGATCGCGGCGCGGCAGCTCGATATATCCCCCGAATAGGGGGCAAACGGCATCCCTCGAGTGAGATTCGCATCGCTCGGGTAATATATCGGCCCAGTGAGCAGAAGAAATGAAGAGACTTCCAAACCGTTTTTGCGAGTCCGCGCTCCAGAATCCCAACTCGGTACTTCTTGAAACGGCTCGCTTCGATGTAATAAACACACATAGCTACCTATTTCTCCATCCGATACGCCTACTCATTGCGAATCAATTGGGTGAGATCCCACGGCTTTTCGCAGAAATCGAAACTGCCTTACAGCGCGGGTTTTACGTAGCAGGATTTTTCGCATATGAGTGCGGATATCATTTTGAACCCATTGCGAACGCGGCGCTGCCGCCAGAATCGCCGCTGGCATGGCTGGGTGTTTATGACCGGCCGGAAATATTTGATCATTCTCGGCCGGACAGCGCGGAATATCCGGCCGAAGAAGACTGCGGTCATCGCGCCCTAAGTAAAGGCTTCCCCGGCATCCTCGATATTCCGGAGGATCGATACTCTGCGAATATTTTGAAGATCAAAGAATATATTGCCGCCGGCGATACCTATCAAGTGAACTTCACCGACTCGGTGTCCATGCGAACGAGAAGCTCGCCCGCCCAGCTTTTTGCGACACTGGCTACGCGTCAGCCGGTCAGCTACAGCGCGTTCATCAACATGGACGAATCTTTTATCCTCTCATTCTCGCCGGAACTGTTCTTTAGGATAGAAGGCGGAAAGATTGAGATGCGGCCTATGAAGGGCACGATGGCCCGCGCCGCCAGCGAGGGCGAAGACAAAGAAGTGCCGCGGCGGCTGCAAAATGACGCCAAGAATCGAAGCGAACACGTAATGATCGTGGATCTGTTGCGCAGCGACTTGGGGCGCATCTGCGCGCCGGGCACCGTCATAGCGGAGGATCTGTTCACGGCGGAAAAGTATCCGACGCTCTATCAAATGACTTCAACGGTTAAGGGTACGCTTCTCCCGAATCTGAAATACTATGACATTTTCCGTGGCTTATTCCCGTCGGGCTCCATTACCGGTGCGCCAAAGATTCGCACCATGCAAATTATTCGGGAATTGGAGCGCAAGACCCGCGGCGCTTATACGGGAGCCATCGGATTTTTCTCTCCTCATGGCCTTTCTGTGTTCAACGTTGCCATACGCACGATGGTTCTGAAAGACGGTGTGGCAACGATGGGAGTAGGTGGCGGCATCGTGGGTGAGTCTGATCCGCGAGAGGAATATAATGAATCCTTGTTGAAGGCGGCCTTTCTCGCTGAGCCAGATCAATCATTCAAGCTTATCGAAACTCTGTTGTGGGACCGTGGATTTCAGTTTCTATCTCAGCATCTAGATCGCTTGCAGAGTTCTTCCACGTATTTCCAATTCGCTTTCGAGCGCGGTGCCATCGCTGCGCAGCTAAGGGAATTCGGTGCTTCCTTGCGCCCTGATCTGCGCTACAGCGTCCGCCTACTGTTGGCCATCGATGGTCAGGCCACGGTGCAGTCGACGCAATGTCCGCCGCCGAGCGCGGTTGCCCGAGTCACTATGGCCGCCGAACGTATGTCATCCGGTGACTACTTCTTGCAGCACAAAACCACGCGTCGTGAGATGTATGATAGGTCGTACGATCGCGCGCGTTTTGCGGGATATGACGATATGCTTTTTGCCAATGAGAGAGATGAGATCACTGAAGGCGCAATCAGCAATATTTTCATTGAAAAGGCCGGCCAGTGGTTCACGCCGCCGCTTATATGTGGCGTACTGCCGGGAATTTACCGGCGCTACCTGCTCGAGTCGCAGCCCGGTGCTACGGAACGCATTTTAACTCTGGAAGATCTGAGGCAAGCGGATCAGCTATATATTTGCAACGCCGTACGGGGCTTGCGCAAAGCGACGCTGCAACTGGACGGCCATTTGCTTTGACTGCACGTTACCAGCCATGACAGAAATCGGACAGAGCGCGCGCGTGGTTTTCCTGATAAAGGACACAGTGAGCCGTCTCCTGAGCGACGCGGCCGCCCGCGATTCAGCAATTCAACAAATCGGCAAGATCTCCGATTCATCGATAGCTCCACAGGCCGAGACCGTACTCGCATCGACCAACCTCAGTTACCGAGACGGATTACTCATTCAGTTTGCCTACCGACTTACGATGACGAATCCGACCGTTGGGCTCAACGTAGCAGAGCGCCATTCGGGTGCTCGATCTGTGGCTGCTCAAGTCGGCACCTTTTTTTCTGAAAATCATATTCCTGCTGTGAAGGATGCCTACCAAAACATTGGAAAGAACTCCACCAACCTTGTCCGGGGGAACTTCAGGGAGTTTGATGCGTTACTGCTCTGGGCATCCAAGACGACGACCTCGCTAGGCGATATCGCTTCTGTCTTTGCTTATGGGTGCGCGCATGTCGCACGCACCGCCAGAGCCGTCAAGCAGATGCCGCAAGTCGACCGCGCAGCCCTCTCCTTCGCCAAGGTGGGCGCGCTCGCACAAGAGTTATTCAAAATGGGCTCCGGTGGCGCTTATGAACAGTTCGTCATTGCTGCGCTACTACAAGCTCTTGTGGAACAATCAAATCTTGCGGGTGTTCGCGTCGAAACGAAAACGCTAAACGCGTCTGATAAGAGTTCGCGCGCCGCCGGGGACATCCAAATCCTCTCTGGCAACCGCGTCATCGAGGCTTACGAAGTCACGGCCAACGCGTGGCGCACGAAGCTGGCTGGTGCGGGGAAGACTATCAAGGACCACGACCTGGCCAGGATGAACATCATCGCAAAAGCAGACAATGAGCCCTTGGGAATGCTGCTCGCCGAGCTGGCACAGAAGACAGATGACGTTGCGGTGCTCGATCTTGGCCACTACGCATCAGCGTTGATCGCAACGTTGACCAGGCCATTCCGAGCCGCAGCGCTTGCGCGACTTTACGAGTATCTAGATCGATATCAGCCGGATGTCGCGCTCGTCAATTCCTATGTTGATGCTCTGATTAGCAGCAAGCTTACCGTCGGCGCTGAATCCTAGGTTAACCGGCAGAGCGGTCCTTGCTTATGTGCTCAAAGATCGCCTTTCCGAGCACTTCTGCAAGCTTCGGCGGCACAGCATTGCCTATTTGCGTGTATTGCTTACTTCGCGACCCGGCGAATTTCATGTTCGCAGCAAACGTTTGGATCAGCGCGCATTCCACTGTTGTAAGCCGACGACCACTCGAAAACACACCATTCTTCGGCTTGCCGCCTCGCTTCAGATGTTTATGGTAGGGCGGCACTTCGTCTTCCTCATCGATGAAGTGCGTCTTGTTTCCGCCAGCAGATGCCAGGATCGTGTGGCAAGGAGCAGCCAAATCAACCGGACGACCACCACCGTTGAAGAGTTGTCCATGATAGGGATTAGGCCGCAGATCAGGCCGCTTCGCATAGACGACAATCGACTCGTTTGCGTCCCCAAGCATCTTTCCGCGCTTGAGGTAGCGCCCGGACGGCACGAAAGAC
>Ga0265354_1000124_pt1 | contig 13560 bp, 5 predicted proteins | sample NZE1metagenome_FD_189074 | JGI IMG/M metagenome (GOLD analysis project Ga0265354, IMG submission 189074) | Rhizosphere microbial communities from Maridalen valley, Oslo, Norway - NZE1 | ecosystem: Host-associated > Plants > Roots > Rhizosphere > Soil | place: Norway: Oslo | collected 2017-09-14 | reverse complement strand
TCGTGATGGAACTTCTCGAAGGGCAAACGCTCGGTCAATTAATGAACCGCCAGCCCAGCTCTATCGAAAAATTGTTGCCAATGGCCATTCAAATTGCCGACGCGCTGGAATCCGCTCACGCCAAAGGGATAGTTCACCGCGACATTAAGCCCGCGAATCTTTTTGTGACGGATCGCGGGCAAGTGAAAGTGTTGGACTTCGGCCTCGCGAAAATCGAGGGGACAGAAATTCTGCCTGCTGGTTCGTCGCCATCAAAGTTGGACACCATAGTGGAAGGAGAACTTACTTCGCCCGGTGCGACCGTGGGAACGATTTCTTACATGTCGCCGGAACAGGCGCGCGGGCAACTGGTCGATGCACGAACGGATTTGTTTTCGCTCGGGACGGTTTTGTATCAACTTGCGAGCGGAGTGCCTCCCTTCAAGGGAGATACGTCAGCTCTGGTGTTTGACGCGATTTTAAATCGCGATCCCGTGCCGGTGATTGAGTTGAACTCGGCGGTGCCGGGAGAGTTTGGACGTATTCTCTCGAAACTATTGGAAAAAGATCGCACGATGCGTTGCCAGTCCGCCGCGGAACTCAAGACCGATCTGAACCGCCTGAAAAGAGATCTCGATTCTGGAAGCAAACGCGCCGCGGAGCTGAGCGATTCCAAATCGGGCGCCGCCAAGTCAGCCTTGAAGTCCGTCGCAGTCCTCTACTTCGAGAACCTCAGCGGCGTAAAAGAAGACGAGTATCTGCGCGACGGCATCACCGAGGACATCATCACGGAACTTTCGAAGATCCGCGGGCTTAATACGTATTCACGGCCTACGGTTCTGGCATTTCGCGATAAACAAGTGACTCCAGGCCAAATCGGACAGCAGCTCAAGGCGGCCTACGTTTTGACGGGAAGTTTGCGCCGCGCGGGAAATCGCTTGCGCATTACAACTCAATTGGTGGACACCGCAACTGATTTTCCCATGTGGTCGGAGCGTTACGATCGGGAAATGAAAGACGTCTTCGAAGTACAGGACGAGATTGCGCGCAAGATTGCAGAAGCTTTGCGTGTGACTCTTTCTCCGCAGGAGCTTGAGGCGCTGGCGATCAAGCCCACCGAAAATCTTCAGGCCTACGACCTTTATTTACGCGGCAAACGATACGCCCGGCGACAAACCAGGCAGGACCTCGAATTTGCATTGCAAATGTTTGAGAACGCCGTGGCCATGGACCCCAGCTTCGCTCTGGCCTACGCTGCCTGCGCCAATGCTTGCGCGATGTTTTACTGCAACTACAGCCGCGAAGCCATTTGGGTGGAGCGCGCCCGGAACGCGTCCGGAAAAGCCGTGGCGCTCAGGTGGGATTTGCCGGAAGTCCAAGTTAGCCAAGCTTGGGTTCTATACGCCACGGCACTGCACGATGAATCCGTGCGCATGGTTTTGAAAGCTATCGAGCGCAAAAAAGATTGCGAGGGAGCGTACTACCTTTTGTGCCGAGCACTATTCTCCGCCGGGCGCTATCAAGAAGTCTTGGACGTAATGGACCAGGCGCTCGAAGTAAGCGGCGAAGATTACAACGTCTATGTCCCGATCGCGAATGCGCTGGGCGCGCTGGGAAAGAAGGACGAGTACCGCAATCTGCTTCTGCGACGCATCGTTGCGCTGGAAAACCACTTGAAACAGGTGCCCGAGGACGCGCGTGCCCGCATCTTGCTCTCCGCTGACTACGCGGAACTCGATCGTGTGGAAGATTCGCTCAAAGAATTGCATCTGGCGATCACGCTGCGCGCCAACGAAGCTTCCATTTTGTACAACGCCGCCTGCACGTATGCTCTCCTGAAGAGAAAAGCCGAAGCGCTCGACACGCTGCGTATGGCTTGGGAAGCAGGCTTCAAGGATTCCACTTGGGTACGCAGAGACCCGGATCTTGCGATGCTCCGTGATGAGCCGGAATTTGACCGTCTCTACCCCGCCGCGGAAGCTTCCAGCAATGGTAAGCCTGCCAGCACATAGTTGACGAAACGTAGTCGGCAAACAGTTCTGCCGCCTCTTCTCAGGAACGATCGCAGAAAATTTTCATGAGGTCCTATATTTTTGCGGCTCCTTTTAACGAAGACTTGCGCGTCGTCTGCGCGAAGCACTAGTCGCATCGCAGCGCAATGATGGGATCGACACGCATCGCTCGCCGCGCTGGAATGTAACACGCCGCGACCGCCACAATAATCAACAGTCCGGCCACGCCAACAAAGGTAATTGGGTCATGCGGACTGACGCCGAAGAGCTGGTTGGCCATGAGACGCGTGAGTCCCATCGCGGCAACGATGCCGATCGCGACGCCAACGAGCGCCATTCTTGTCCCGTGTCCAATTATCAGCCGCAACACATCGTTCTGTTGCGCGCCGAGGGCCATGCGCACGCCGATTTCATGAGTGCGCTGGCCGACCAGATACGAAATCACACCGTATATTCCGACGCACGCGAGGACCAGTGCGAGTGCCGCGAAAACGCCGAGAAGCATCATGGAGAGTCTCCGCGCGGCAAATGAATTGGAGACCACTTCGTTCATCGTTTGAACGTTGTAGATGACTTCACGAGAATCGATTTCCGCGACGGCGCGTCGAACGGAGGCCATCACGGTGGTGGGATCGCCTTCAGTGCGCAGTACAACGGCGACCGCATTCGCCGCGAGCGCCATAAGCTTCTCGGGAAGCTGCATGAAGGGATAATCGAACTGCGCTTCAATGGCCGATTTCGAATCGGCGTCCAGACCCCACTGCTTTACGTGGCCGACCACTCCCACGATTTCGGCTTGTACGCCGAAGCCGGCGAGATTGATGTGCTTGCCGATGGGGTTTTCGTCCGCGAAATAAGTGCGCGCGAAAACATCGTCGATCACTATGACCACTGGCGCGTGCTCGTCGTCCTGCGGCGTGATGAATCGCCCGCGCTGCAGGGTCACTCCCATGGCTTGCTGGAAGCCGCTTTCGGCAAGATAAAACATTGCCTGGTGCATCTCCGGAAGGTTGGCGGGCTTTGGCTGGCCTTCAATCCAGAAGGGCTCCGAAGAGTTATGGATCATTGGACGGGAGCCGAGCGTGACGGAAACGGCTTGGACGCCAGGGATGCTTTGCATTTTGTCGTCGAAGTGGCGCAGACGCGCGCGCGTCTCGGCAGAGTTAGTTGCAGGGCCGGCCGGCAAGGACAAAGTAAAGGTGATCGCGTGGCTGGGATTGAACCCGGGATCGACGCGCCAAAGCGCCGCGAGGCTGCGAACCATCAATCCCGCGCCTACGAGTAAAACTAAAGCCATGGCTACTTCAACAGCGACAAAAGCTCCTTGCAGCCGTTGGCGAACCCCGCTAGAACCGCGTCCGCTCTCTTTGAGTATCTCTTCCAGATTCACGCGTGAACTCTTCAGCGCGGGAGCGAGGCCAAAAATAATTCCAGCAAACAACGACAGGGCCAACGTAAAGAGCAGCACGCGTGAGTCGAGCGAGACTTCGCTGGCGCGCGGCAAAGCACCTGGCAAAGTGCCGAGCACTGCCTTGGTGCCCCAAACGGCGAGCAAGAGTCCTAGCGCCCCGCCCAATCCCGCGAGCAGAATGCTTTCGCTGAGAAGCTGCCGAATGACGCGCGCTTGGGTAGCGCCCATCGCCGCGCGAATCGCAAACTCGCGCGAGCGGCCCATCGAGCGGGCCAGGAGAAGATTGGCAACATTTACGCAGGCAATCAGCAACAAGAAACCAACCGCCGCAAGTAGCACGATCAGAAATGGCTGGACTTTACCGACGATGTCTTCCTTCATGGAGATGAGAGTGATGCCAACGTTCTTATCGGCCTCCGGGTACGCCAGGGCGAGATTTTGCGCAATGCTATCCATATCGGCTGTCGCCTGCGAGAGCGTTACGCCTGGCTTTAGGCGGCCAACTCCGCGCGAGCTCAGGTCGACGCGGCGGTCGCGAAACGAAGTATCATTCCACTGGCCGATGGGAGTGTAGACATCCCGGTCGTGACCATAAAAAGTGAAGCTTGCTGGAATCACGCCCACGATCGTGTAGGACGTTCCATTCAAAGCAATCTGCTTTCCGACGATTTCCAGCGAAGAGCCGAATCTGCGCTTCCAGAATCCGCCACCCAGAATCACTACTGGCCCGGCGCCCACACGATCATCTTCGGAACGAAAAGTGCGGCCAAGAATGGGCACCTGGCCCAGTGTTGAAAAAAAATCCGCCGAAATCATGTAACCGGTCAGGCGTTCCGCTTCGCCCGTGCCGATGAAGTTGTAATCCTGGTTGCGATACATGGCCATGGTCGAAAACGATTGCGTGTCTCGCTGCCAATCCAGGAAGTTCAGGTAGTTAATGGGGGCGTTAGCAAACCCGGTAGTCTTTCCATAGATCGCCACGAGTTGGCCCGATTGTGGATACGCGAGCGGATTGAGCAGCACGCCGTTGACCACGGAAAATAGGGCCGTGTTCGCGCCGATGCCCAGCGCCAGCGTCAATATCGCAATCGCCGTGAATCCCGGCGACTTCGCCAGCATTCGAATCCCGTAGCGCAAGTCTTGAAGAAACGTTTCCATGCTGGCTCCCGCCTTTCAGCCAAGGGCAAAGTGGCCCAATCGTATCCCAAGAATCATGCATCATTCCATCTTATCCGGCGGGTCCCCGCGAATTGAGGGCACGCAGGACGTGCTTTCCGATAGGCCCCGCAAACTAAAGCATTGCCGCCCTACCGATTCTTGGTAATTCTCCGCCCCCTTTGTTATGCTCCTCGAATTCATTCTCAAAAAAGGAATCTCATGCGCTCTACAACAATCTTTGCTCCAGTCGCGATGTTATTTGCAGGCCTCGCATTTTCAATGTTCGCCGCGGACAAAGACAAAAAAGAAACCGTTCCCAAAGATCCCCCGCGGCCTTCCTACGAAATGCCTCAGCCCGAAAAAGAGTCTCTCGATCTCGCGATGTACCAGGACATTCGCGAGGAAGCTCTCACGCATTCGCACATCATGGAGTACGCCTCTGGCCTCACGGATGGCATCGGCCCACGCCTGACGGGTTCGCCCAATTTGAAGCGCGCCAATGAATGGACCCGCGATCAATTCACCGCCATGGGTTGTACCAACGCGCATCTAGAAGATTGGGGCGAGTTCGGCATGGGTTGGCAGCAGCTAAATACCTGGGTTCGAATGACGTCGCCGGACACAGCCGTGTTCATCGCGCAAGCTGCGCCGTGGTCACCGGCCACGAAAGGCCCCGTCACTGCTCCAGCGGTTTGGGTGGATATAAAGACCGAAGCGGACTTCGACAAATACAAAGGAAAGCTCGCCGGAAAAATTGTCTTCCTGGGCGAAATGCGCGAGGTCAAGCCCGTTGACAAGCCCCTTTTCGTCCGGGACGAAGACGCCGACCTCCAACGCATCGCCTCCTACCCGACGCGCCTCGGCAACGGCTTCTCTTTCGCGGATTTTCTCAAAGGTCAGGCTTTCCGCGAGAAAATCGGCCGCTTCCTCGCGGCGGAAAACGCCATCGCGGCCATCACTCCGAGCCGCGACGGCCGCAACGGCGGCGGCTCTGGCGGGACCATTTTCGACGACACCGACGCTGGTTTCGGCTTTCTCATCTTTCAGCGCGAACACGCCGACGCCATTCCCGTCGCGGTCACCGCCATCGAAAATTATGGCCGCGTGTATCGCCTCCTGAAAGCCAGCGTCCCGGTGAACATCGAACTCAACATTGACACCAAATTTACCGGCGATCACGAACACGGCTTCGACACCATCGCGGAAATTCCCGGCACCGATCCCAAACTCAAAGACGAAGTCGTTATGCTCGGCGGACATCTCGATTCCTGGGCTTCCGCCACCGGCGCAACTGACAACGGAGCGGGCACGCTGGTGGCCATGGAAGTCATGCGTATTCTCAACACCCTGCAAATCAAGCCCCGCCGCACGATCCGCGTCGGCCTCTGGACCGGCGAAGAAGAAGGCGAGTTCGGCTCCTTCAATTACGTCAAGCAGCATTTCGGGTTTGTTCCCCGCTCCACCGATCCCGAACAGATGAATATCACCGAATTTGACCGCGATGCTTCCGGCCCGATCCAACTCAAGCCCGACCATCAAAAACTCTCTGCCTACTTCAATGTGGACAACGGCGGTGGAAAAATTCGCGGCGTTTACCTCCAAGGAAACGCCGCCATTGCTTCGATCTTCGCGCAATGGATTGCGCCGCTGAAGGATCTCGGCGTCGCTACCCTGACGATGCGCAACACTGGTGGCACCGATCACGAAGCTTTCGACGCTGTAGGTCTCCCTGGCTTCCAATTCATCCAGGACCCTCTCGACTACTCGTCGCGCACGCACCATACAAACATGGACACCTACGAACGCCTGCAACCTGAAGATCTCGCCCAGGCCGCGCTAGTCGAAGCCACTTTCGTCTACAATTCCGTCATGCGCGACCAAATGCTCCCGCGCAAACCGTTGCCGCATCCCGAACTCGAACCCAAGCGTATACAACCGCTGAAAAACGTGATGCCTGGCGCGCAAACCAAGGACTAATTCAACCAATTATCCAGTAATCAGAAAGTGTGGTTGAATCCGTTGGCGTCCTATCTCTTTGGTAGCTGGGCCATTTCAAATGACAGCACTAGCCGTCCTTGCTACGCGTTGCTATCTCTCATACTTTTGGTCTATGCTGCGGCCTCGGCGTGATCGTCGGCGTAGCTTTTGGCCGCCTGTCGCGCCTGAATGGAACGCGGGGCCCGAGAAAGCGCGGAAGCTGAAGTCACGCCTACTCTGTCCGGTTTGGTTCTACGTCGTAACTATATCCGAGCATCGGATTGGCACTTATTCCACGATCAACGCGGATCGAACGGCATCGGCGCGGGGCTCTGTCTGGCATGCTGGTCGCCGCTAGCGCTTGCACAGGTTCCTTCTGCTTCAATGCTTGGCCGCGGCAGACCGATTCCACGCCTCCTGTCATAGTGCAGCCAGGTGCGCCAGGTAAACCGAGCAAGACGTTGCCACCGTCTACGAGGGCCACGCCGCCCAAGCGCTCGCAAGCCGACGTGGAGTTCATGCAGGGTATGATCATGCATCATTCGCAGGCAGTGGAGATGACGGCGCTGATTCCGTCGCATACGGAGAACAAGAATCTCCGGTCGCTGGGAGCGCGAATCAGCAGCTCGCAGTCAGATGAAATAAAGTTTATGCAGCGTTGGCTGATCGCTCGGGGAGAACCAGTATCCATGGCGATGCCCGGAATGCCTGACATGGATAAGTCGGGGCAACCGATGGCTCTTATGCCCGGAATGCTTACGCCGGAGCAAATGGAAGCGCTGCATAAAGCGAAGGGTGCGGAGTTTGACCACTTATTTTTAATGGGGATGATTCAGCACCACAATGGCGCCCTAACGATGGTGAAGGATTTGTTCGACACCGCCGGTGCTGGACAGGATGCCGATCTGTTTAACTTCGCGACGGATGCGGACAATACGCAACGCGCCGAGATTAAGATTATGCAGACTATGTTGGAGAAAGAACCTTCAGAGGAGAAACGATGATTCGAGTGCCCAGTGTTGCTTTTCGTGCGGCAGTGGCCGCGATATTTATGTGCTTCGGCGTGAGCCGGTTGCACGCGCAGGAGCCTCCAAAGTCGCCGCCAGCCGCGGAAGATGACGAGAGCAAGAATCCATTTGCGCCTCAGCCGGCTCCGCCGCTGCCCGCGGGGATGACAGGGGCCGATGTGAACGATCCGCGCTTCAAGCTGACGCCGGGGCTTTATGACGCGGGCGAAGCGGCGATGGGCATCAAGCACCTCGTGCTGGTCAAGAAGCCTGACGCATTTCAACTCGGGTCCGCTGAGGCAGATGACCCGAAGGTGCAGAAGACGATTGCCCAGCTCGGCATAGGCAATAGCTCAAAGATGCCGAAGCCGCTGCAGTTGGTGATCGCGCAGCTCGCTTTCGCCAACTCGGACATTGCGTTCCAGGGCAACCACCTGTTCCTGGGGAATTTTTATGGCGTGAATATCTTTGATATCTCCAATCCGGCGAACACCACGTTGCTGACTTCGCTGGTGTGCCCGGGCGGGCAGGGCGATGTGTCGGTGTACAAAAATCTACTGTTCATGTCCGTGGAGATGCCGAATGGACGCTTGGATTGCAGCGCGCAGGGGTTTCCGCCGGAGCCTCCGCCACCTCCTCCTGTTCCAGGGGAAGAAAAAAAACGCCGCTTGCCGGCAGCACAAAAGGACCGTTTCCGCGGCGTGAGGATCTTCGACATTTCGGACATCAAGAATCCGAAGCAAGTGGCAGCGGTGCAGACGTGCCGCGGCTCGCACACGCATACTCTTGTGCAAGATCCGAATGACAAGAACAACGTTTATATCTACGTGTCAGGGACATCGTTTGTGCGTCAGCCGGAAGAGCTGGCGGGATGCTCAGGTGAAACGCCGGATAAAGATCCGAATACGGCGCTGTTTCGCATCGACGTGATCAAAGTTCCTGTGACGGCGCCGCAGGACGCGAAGGTGGTGGCCAGCCCGCGCGTGTTTATCGATCCGCGGACGGGCGCGCTGAACGGCCTGAACAACGGCGGCAGCCATGGCAAAGACGAGGAGAAGCCCGCGGACACGAACCAGTGCCATGACATCACGGTCTACTCAGCGATTGGGTTGGCGGCGGGCGCCTGCTCAGGAAATGGGATTATTCTCGACGTCAAGGACCCCGTACATCCGAAGCGGTTGGATGCGGTGAACGATCCGAACTACTCGTATTGGCACTCGGCTTCCTTCTCGAACGATGGGACGAAGGTGGTGTTCACCGACGAGTGGGGCGGCGGCCTTGGAGCGCGGTGCCGTCCGAACGATCCGATGAAGTGGGGCGCGGATGCGCTCTTTAACCTGAGGGACGACAAGTTGAGCTTTGCGAGTTATTACAAGCTGCCGTCCGCGCAAGGCGACACGGAGAATTGTGTGGCGCACAACGGCTCGCTGGTTCCGGTTCCCGGGCGCGATATCGAAGTGCAGGCTTGGTACCAAGGCGGCATCTCCATTGTTGACTTCACCGACATCGCACATCCGTTCGAGATCGCGTATTTCGACCGCGGGCCGATCGATCCGAAGATGCTGGTGCTGGGCGGCGACTGGTCAGCTTATTGGTACAACGGCAGCATCTACGGCTCAGAGATTGCGCGGGGGCTGGACGTGTTTGAACTGACGCCGACCAAGTTTCTGACCCAAAACGAAATCGACGCGGCGAAGTCGGTTCGTGTCGCCGAGCTAAATGTGCAAAACCAGCAGAAAATCGAGTGGCCGGCGAAGCTGATCGTGGCGAAGGCGTATGTGGATCAACTGGAGCGGTCTCAAGCTCTGCCCGCGGACCAGATCACAGCTCTTCGAGCGGCGATGGACAAGAACAAGCTGGGTAAGTTGAAGGGCATGGCACCGTCGCTGGAAAAGAGCGCCGCAGCTGCGAAAAGCCCGGCTGACTCGAAGCGGTTGCATGCTTTGGCGGAGATCCTGAAGCATCCGTCGGCGTGACCAAACAGCGAAGTCCGCAAGTTTCATATAGCCCGCGAAGCAAGGGATCCTCAATTGGATCCCTTGCGCGACAGCTTTAAGCGGGCCCCCATGTCCGGCCACTCGGACTTTTCAGCCCATTCCAACCGAGCGCTCTTCCAAGACAATCTTCCTGCTAACGATGGTGTGGCCTCCTCGTCCATATAGCCAAGGGACTATCAAGCCTGCTGCATAACCGGGCGGGCGTTAAGGGGAGATATCCGTGTTCTCACTCGCTCAGGACGTCCGCTATGCGCTTCGAATGCTGCTCAAGAGTCCCGGGTTTTCGATTGTTACAGTACTGACTCTTGCCTTAGGAATTGGCGCCAACGTAGCGACCTTCAGTGTGGTGTACGCCGTTCTGCTGCGGCCGCTGCCCTTTCCGCATCCCGAGCAACTGGTGCGCGTCTTCGACGACCTGCGCGGCCCGAACGAGCAAGATGTCGGAATGTCCGCGCCGGAACTTTGGGATTTACAAGATCGCTCCGGCATCTTTCAAGACATATCGGCAGTGGCGCCAAGTAATTCAGCGGTCTCCGGGGGAGAGCGAACGGTCCGCGCTGAAAGTCTTCTCACTAGCGCTGACTACTTCACCCTACTGGGCGCGAAGCCGCAACTTGGCCGCGTCTACACGCAACAGGATGCCGTTCGGGGATTCATGGAGTCGGTTGTTATCAGCGACGGTTTCTGGCGCCGGAATTACGGTTCGGACCCGAACATCATCGGGCGTAAAATGCGCCTCGACAATGACCCGTACACGATTGTGGGCGTGATGCCGCCGGGCTTTCGTCATCCGGGCCGCACGCTTGATACGGATGTGGAAGTCTGGATCGCCGCCGGCTTCAACGCTCTTCCGTTTCCAGTACCAGGTGTAAGGTCACAGAGAATGCTTCCGGGGGCTATTGCGCGCCTGAAACCTGGTATGACTGTCGCGCAGGCGCAAGCGCAGCTCGATGGCTATATTTCGCAACTCAGCCGTGCATATCCCACCGAATATCCCGCCGCTGCTGCGTGGGCAGTGCGGCTTGTTCCAGTGAAAGAAGACCTGGTGGGGCCACAGCGGACAGAATTGTTCATACTTTTCGGAGCGGTGGGATTTGTGCTGCTCATTGCGTGCGTCAATATTGCCAATCTTCTTCTGGCGCGCTCTTCGGGGCGGCGGCGCGAGATTGCAATTCGGCTGACGATGGGTGCGGGTCGCGCACGACTGGCGCGCCAACTCTTGACCGAGAGCACGCTCTTGTCAGTCATTTCCGGTCTGGTCGCGCTCCTCACGGTTCTTCTCTTAAAAAATGCGATCGTGAGTCTCGCGCCCGCGGATATTCCGCGTCTCAACGAGGTGGACGTCAGCGACGGAGTGCTTTCTTTCGCTTTCCTCGTTTCGATTCTGACGGGCGTGCTCTTCGGGCTGGCTCCGGCCCTGCAAGCGGCGAATCCTAATCAGATTGAAAATCTGAGGGAGGGAGGGCGCGGCTCCAGCGCCGGCAGACGCCATACTCGGCTTTCACGCGTTCTTGTCGTTTCGGAGGTGGCACTCTCGATCATTTTGCTGGCGGGCGCGGGACTGCTACTTCGAAGTTTCTGGCGAGTGCTCGAAGTGCATCCGGGATTCAACCCCAGCCATCTGACCACGGTACAAATCTGGATTCCGATATCCAACAATCCGGCAAATGATCCGTATAGCGTCGAGGAGAAGCGCGCCGACTTTCTTCTCGATCTCTTTCGCCGCGTGTCTGCGCTTCCGGGCGTAGAGCAGGCATCGATTTCAGGGAACGACACCCTACCCATGAACTCTGGACGGAATTACTCTCCATTTTCGATCCAAGGGCGTGCAGCGGATTCGGAGCGCGGCCCGATTGCGGACATTGCCGTAGTCGATACGCAATACTTTCACACGATGGAAGTTCCATTGATTGCGGGACGCAATTTCACCGGCTCCGACACTTACCACACACAACCGGTTGCCGTGATCGACCAGACCCTCGCGCGGCAATATTGGCAGGATAAGGATCCGCTCGGACAGCAGCTTAAGTTTGGATTTGGACGAGGTTTGCAGGGAGTCACGATTGTCGGCGTGGTTGGCGATATCAAGTCGGACGGTTTTGAGGCGCCCAGCGTCCCGCATATTTATGTTGCCCTGGGGCAGTTCGCGCCAGTCAACGCGGTGGTTTTTCTCCGGAGCACGGGCGATGTGGAACATCTCGGCGAAGAAGTGCGGAGCGTCGTGGAAAGCGTCAATCCCAATGTTCCGGTGCACAGCATCAGCTCCATGGATCAGATAATTGCCAGATCGGTGGCTGACCGGCGCTTCGCTCTCGAGCTCCTGGGAATTTTTGCGTTAGTAGCCCTGTTGCTCGCCGCCGTTGGAATCTACGGCGTGATGTCGTATTCCTTTAGCCAGCGCACGCACGAAGTTGGAATTCGCATCGCTCTCGGCGCTCAGCGGTTGGACATTTTACGAATGGCGTTAGGAGAAGGTATGCGGATCGTTGTCATCGGGCTGGCTGCAGGCCTCGTCGGAGCTGCGATCATGACGCGATTTTTCCAGTCCATGCTTTTCGGCGTTGCACCGACCGATCCAACTACTTTCGTTTTGGTGTCGGCTATTCTTGCTGGCGTCGCGTTTTTCGCTTGCTACGTTCCGGCAAAGCGAGCCACCCGCGTGGATCCTCTGGCCGCTCTGCGCGAAGAATGAAACACCCTACCCCCGTTGGCAAAACCTCCATTCGGCGGCAAATTTGGTAAACGAGTGCCTCTCTGACAAAGACCGCACGGCAGCAGATTCTTCGTTCGCGTGCAATCCGCGCTTCGTTATGTTAGAAGCCCAAGCGGGATGGGTTCGTCCGTTTCTACAACTTCTGTTGGCCTGACCGCGCGCCGCCGCATTTCCCGGCGCCTCTTGCCATTTCTCTTCACCCTTTTCGTGATTGCGTTTCTGGACCGCGTGAACGTGAGCTACGCAGCTCTCGAAATGACTCACGATCTGAATTTCAGCAACCGGGTTTTCGGCTTCGGCTCGGGAATATTCTTTGTCGGCTATCTGCTTTTCGAGATTCCCGGCTGCCTCATCGTAGAGCGCTGGAGCGCGCGCAAATGGTTTGCGCGCATCATGGTCACCTGGGGACTCATCACCATCCTGATGGCGTTTATTCGAACACCCATGCATTTCTACATCGTTCGAATCCTGCTGGGCGTCGCCGAAGCTGGCTTCTTTCCCGGCATCCTCGTTTACCTCACGCATTGGTTCCGCTCCGAAGATCGCGCGAAAGCTTGTGCAATGTTTATGATTGCGATTCCCGTCGCGAATATCGCGGGCTCGCCGCTCGGAGGCTGGCTGCTCGGCGTACATTGGTTCGGCTTGCAGGGCTGGCGCTGGCTTTTTATCGTCGAAGGAATTCCCGCCATTGTGTTTGGCGTCATCACGGTTTTTTATCTCACCGATTGGCCACGCGAAGCGGGCTGGCTCGCGCCGGAGGAACGCGATTGGATCACGGCCGAACTCGAACAGGAAGCGCTGGCGAAAAAATCTGCTCGCTCTTACAAAATCTGGGAAGCTCTCCTGCAACCGACAGTCATTCAATTGACGCTGATCTATTTCTTCGCCGTCAGCAGCATCTACTCGCTGACGATTTGGCTTCCCACTTTTCTTAAGCGCTCCTCTAACATGTCCAATCTCTCCATAACCATGCTCTCGATTATTCCTTACGTCGTGGTCCTTCTCGCCATGATCTTCAACGGATGGCATTCCGACCGCACCAACGAGCGCCGCTGGCACACAGCCATTCCCCTCATGCTGGGAGTCGTAGCGTTTTCTCTCCTCATCCTCGCCGGCTCGCATTTCTGGTTTGCATTCGTCTGCATTGTCGTCGCATCCGGCGCCAACTCTTTTCTTCCGTCCTTCTGGCCTATTCCCTCTGTTTTTCTCGGCGAATCAGCAGCGGCAGCTTCCATCGGACTTATCAATTCGATCGGCAATCTCGGAAGCTTCGTCACTCCCTCTGTAATCGGCTACTTCCTCGACC
>Ga0265354_1000123_pt1 | contig 13627 bp, 8 predicted proteins | sample NZE1metagenome_FD_189074 | JGI IMG/M metagenome (GOLD analysis project Ga0265354, IMG submission 189074) | Rhizosphere microbial communities from Maridalen valley, Oslo, Norway - NZE1 | ecosystem: Host-associated > Plants > Roots > Rhizosphere > Soil | place: Norway: Oslo | collected 2017-09-14 | reverse complement strand
GGCCGGCTGACTCCCCGCGCCCCCGTTGTGTTTTCCAATGGCGATCGTTTGCTCACAGACGCAACAGGGCGCGCGCTGTTCGTCGCTCCTCTGAATCCCGGCGTTATGCGCGGCTCCATCGCCGGCCGCGAAGGACATATTCCCATAACGATTTTGTCACCCGATGAAACTGCTGCCACTGCCATCCAGGTCACGTCAGTCCCTAAAATCGCGTCACTCGCGGACCGATTCGAAATTGCCGGCCGCGGTTTTTGCGGTGAGGCCGACGCGAACCAGATTACTGTCTCTGGCGACCCTGCGTTCGTGCTCGCGTCTTCTCCGACTTCGCTGGTTGTGCTGCCACCGCCAGATTTGCAGCCGGGCCGCGCCTCCGTCGACATTTCTTGCGCGAAGCGGAATGGGCCGCCCATTGAAGTTGTCTTCGTGGCGCTCACTCTGGAAGCCGATTCTTCGCCGCTCGCGACCGGCGTGCATCGCCAGCTCACCGTTCGAGTGCGCGGCACAACCACGAAAGTTAGCCTGGAAGCCACAAATTTGGCGCCAGAAACGTCTGAACTTACAGGCGGCACTCCTCTAAAGGCTTCCAGTTCGGGTGGCGCAGAAAACGTGGCGCACTTCGAGGTAGTAGGCCGCAAACGCGGCAACTTCATGATTTCGATCCGCTTGCTAAGCTCGGCGCCGCCCCCACGCTAATCTTTGCAGTTAGGCACCGTCCGCCACAAATATCTCGTGGGGGCACGGCACGCCGTGCCCGTCTAGTTTTCTTGAGGAACTACGCTCCGGTCTTCGCTCCAGTCGCTGCCGGAAGCGCAAGCGTGCCCTGGCCATTCTCAAGAGACGCATCCGCCGCGCTCGTCCCAACCAAAGAATCTAGAGTATTCTGCGTTTTTTCCAGCCGCTTGTCCGCTTCCCCGTAACTCTGCTGCGCGTTCTTCAAGTGCGTCCCGAGTTTTTCAAACACATCGGTAAAGGTCGACATGTTCTTCTGGATTCCCGAGAGCCCCGCGGAAATTCGCTTGGCATTTTCTTCGATTTGCATCCCCCGCAAACCCAAATGAATCACGCAGAGATGCGCGTACAAGGTGTTTGGCGAGACGGCGATAATATTTTTGCCGCGGCAGTAGGAGTCTAACGCGTCGCCCTTGCTGTCCAGCGTCATCAGCATTTCATAGTAGACGGTTTCCGAAGGCACAAACATCAGCGCCAGATCCAAGGTGCCTTCGTTGGGCACAATATATTTCTTCGCGATGGAGTCTGCGTGGCCTTTCACGGCTGTTGCGAACGCTCGCTTCGCCTCTTCTCCCTCCGCGCTGATTCTCCGAAACGCATCGAGAGGAAATTTCGAGTCCACTGCCACAAGTTTCTTGTCGCGCAAAAAAATCACCGCATCCGCAGCCTCGCCGCTCGAGAACCGATACTGAACGGCATATTGCGAAGCGGGCAGGGAATCCTCCAGCAAACGTTCCAGTGTCACTTCTCCGAGCAACCCGCGCGTCTTCGCCCCGCCCAGGATTCCCTCGAGCGATTTTGTCGCGGAAGAAATGCCCCGTCCTAACTCCTGGAATTCCCCGAGTTGTTTCTGAATATGGCCAATCTGCTCTCGCGTATTCTTCAGTTCGTTGGCGATCGCCGTTTGTCCCTGCGTAGCAATCTGCGCGGAGTTGGAAACGCCGTCCTGCAGCGCCTTGGTCACGCTCTCCAACCGCTGTGAAACACTCTGGCCAATCGTGGCCATCTGCCCCGTACTCTGCGCCTGCGCCGTCCCAATCGTCTGCAAATCCCGCCGCAGTTCATTCAACTGGCCTTCCAGCGCCGCGCTTTTCTTCTGTTCCTGCGAAGTCTGCAAGACCAGCCAAAGCACCAACCCTGCCACCACAATCACTACCCCGATGAGCACTACATTCATTCTTTCTCCAGTCCATCTTCGGGAAACGGTCTCTCTACTCTACTCGCACTCCTGCACTTCTGAAAACTCACCCCGCGGTCCCTTGTAGGGGCGCAATATATTGCGCCCCAGCTTGGCGGGCAGCAGGCGCATATGGCAAGCTGCGGACTGGGTGGCAGGCGCCCAAATCAGGAGCAGATGCTATGACCGATGAACCTAGTCAGACGACGCCACGTCCCATTCTCAGCTCTATCTCGGCACAACTCTTCGTGGCGAACATCAAGAATTCCTGCGATTTCTATACAAACAGGCTAGGCTTCACGGTGGAATTCATCTATGGCGATCCGCCATACTACGGGCAGGTCGTCCGCGACGATGCACGACTCGCGTTGAGGTTGGTCTTCGAACCTGTGTTCGCTGGCGATGTTCGCAAGCGCGAACACCTACTCTCCGCTTCCATTACGCTTGCCACCGCGAACGAAATCGAACAACTGTTTCTGAGTTATCAGGCTGCAAGAGTTTCCTTCCATCAGGAACTTAAGAAGGAGGCATGGGGCGCCAAATCCTTTATAGTTTCGGATCCAGATGAGAATCTCGTCCTCTTTGCTGGCCCGGCAACCGACTGAACTGTTCCGATTTGTAAATGAGGAACTGCAGGATCAAATCTGCAAGTGGCGCTGAACTAATTTGCGAAGCTTTTCGCGGTCTTCATCTTTCATGTGCACGAACTCGACCCCACCGCCGTCCGGACCGAGATTCCTCACTACAGCAGTAAAGTGAATTTTGCGAAGGCCCGAGCGAACTTCCAACTTGATGGAGTCTCCCACGCTGAGTTTCTTGGGCGATTCGAGGTACGCCCCGCCGAGGCTGATGGTTTTCACGCGCGCTAGGCCTGCTTGGGAGCCGTCAATCTGCGCTCGCAGCGGTGACTCTAGCGGAACCCGTGCATACCTTCGGGGAATCACATAGCTGACATTGGTCTGCGGCGCTGATTCAAACGCTGCGCGTGCCCGCGTCGAAGACGGGCGGTTTTCAATCATCGCCAGTGCATCTTCTGCTGCCGCGCGCAATCCCGAGGGTTCGGCAAAGGCAAGCCCTTCGCGCCCTTCCCCGAGCATGCGGAGCAATTCCGCCGCTTCGCCTGCGCGCATGCGGCCGATGGCTTCGATAGCTTTGATGCGCACAAAGAGGTCGCGCAAGACTTCATGCTCGCCAGCGGCAATCTCCATCAACTGCGGTACGGCAGTGGTTTCTTGCGCCAATCCGATTTGATCGATCATCATCGGAACGACCAGCGGATGCGCATCCGCCAAAATCGCCGAGAAAACAAAAGCCGCGCTATGCGACGAAACGGCATTGGCAGGCCGCGAGAGTTCGCTTACCGCAAGATCCTGCAAATTCCATTCCCAGCTCGCCAGCGCTCGCGCCAAGCCGCGCAGCAGGCGTTCGGGGTCAGTTGCGGCCAGCAGCTTGATTGCTGCACTAACGCGTTGTCTTCGCGCTTCGTACAGCCTCGTCTCGAGAAGATTCAGCGCTGGCACGCCAATCGTTCGCAGCAACCGCGCCATCGCGGGCACCATTTCTGGGCCGCGTGGCTCCGTCAAGAGCAGCGTAAGGCGGTCGAGCAGCCTCTCCGGGTCGCGCTGCAAAAGCCGCGGCAAAACCGGATCGAGCGGCCGGTTAGCGAGCGACGCATCCACCAAGAGCAGCCAACGGTCTTGCGCCACCAGCCGGTGCGCTAGAGCCGACATGTGATCGTGTTCTTTGTCTTTCGGCACGCGTTCCAGGCCGATCAAAATGTTTTCGAAGCCCGCGTAGTCCGCGCGAATCACTGCGACGCGACCCAGTGTCTCCAGGAAAGCCGCAAGTAGCGCTGCGGTCTCTGGAATCGTTTCCTTCTCCAGGGCTTTCATCGTTCCGCGGCTCAAATCCTCCGGCAATTGATTGGGCCACAGGGATTCGATGATCCGCGTCATTTCATTCAATCCCGCCGCCACCGCGCGCCGCGCCGATACATTCTCGTTTTCCACTCGCCGCGAGTAATTCAGCAGAATGTTTCGCGCCTCGCGCCTTGGAGCATCCGCTCCCGCTTCCGCCAAAAGCCCAAGCGTTCGCTTCAGCGCTACAACCGGCACGCACCACACTTCCGCACCTCGCAGCACCGAGGATTTTTCCCTGGGCGGAAGTTCCAGCCAGAATTTTTCGACAATTTGTTCTCTGTGTGTGTCGCTGGCCCAGGTAGTTGCCAGCAGCGTCAAATGTTGCGAAGAGTGCGGCCCCGTATATCCGCCCGAAGAAACCAGCACATCGCTCAGTTTATGAAATGTTTGGCGCACGTTGGCCGGCGCAAGCGTCCCTGCGGAGAATTCCGCTCCGAGGAACTCGAGAATCAAACTCACGGAAAGACGCAGCAGGTATGGCTGCGGTCTTTCGCCCTCGCGCGGAGCATATTGCGAAATCGAACTGAGCAGCATGCGCACCGTTTCGCGGCTCGCATCTTCCATCGCTCCGTGAATGGCCCGCGCTGCTTCTTCTGGCGCTAGCCCACGTGCAGCTTCGAGCGGCGGTGTCAGGCGTCCAATCAAACGCAGAGCGCCTATAAGGTCGTCGGTCTCCGGGGGCAAAATGGGAATTTCGTTGACTTCGCGCGGTGAGTTTCCGCCGTAGGCCACCAGCGCGCCCATCAGGCTGGCCAGAACCGTATCCACTTTGCGTTCCGTTTGCGTGTTAATGGAAATCCCTTCCACGCGATTCTCCAAGAACCGTGCGGCCCACCAAGCGCTTCCGCCGCGCTTTATAGAGTCCTCCGATCTTAACAATGATGCTTTGAAGAGTTGCGCGAGCGTGTCCAGTTCGCCTACATGAAATTGTCTCGCGAATGCCAGCGATTGAATTCCCGCGCGCTGTAAATCCTGCGCCAGGGACTGCATTTCGCCGCGCACATCCGGCAGGTGCGCATCGCTGAGTTTTGGCGCGACCAGTCCACTGCGCTCGATGTGGATTTCAATGCCGTTCAGGGCGCCGGCGAGATCGTGCAATGTCTCGTACGAGGCGTCCAGACTCTGCAGCCTACGAGGATGGTTCCTGTCGTACAGTCGCTCCGAGCGGAATAGCAGATGAAGGCATCGCAGAGAGTGAATGAGGCCGGCCGTGCGCGCGTCCGGAGTTGGCGTGCTCACCACAGGCGTTGTGCCTGAGAGCTGGCGCGATCCGTTCCGCACCTGCGGCTCGGCGTGCAGGTGCGACTCAGCGTCGTAGCGCTGCTCCTCCACCGGCACAATAGCTCGAAGTACCAAGGCTTTCCCCACTTGCTTCCGCCGCTCGTATTTAACCGACCGGTTAAATACGGACCCCTGCCTTGTACCACCCAGAAGAAAATGCGGGAGGGCAGGGTACCCTTACCTATAAAGCAAGCACGCTGCTGGCCCGCTTGTTCGAGATCTAAACTGTTTGTTCTGAATGGCTTGATTTCCAAGTCCTGGGACCCGCTTGGTAGGATGGTTACAAAAAGTTACGTTCTTAGTAGGGTGAAATCTGGTTTAGAAGGCATTCTGTAAGCGTCTATTCCATCCCAGAAGCACGGGCTTGGAAAGCTGCGCCTTACTTCGGCTGCAGCGTTACGTTCGTGATGTCGACCGTGCCACCCTCGCTGGCCTGAATGGTTCTCCTGACCTGCAGGTAGCCGGTGAGCCGGAGGGTCACGGTGTGGAGGCCAGCGGGAACTTGTACCCGCGCGGGCGTCGTTTGCCCTGTCGTTGCCCCATCTACAAAGATCTCCGCGCCCTTGGGGCTCGTTTCCACCTGAGCCCAAGCCACTTTAACGGTGGATTTCTCCCTCAGCGTCACGTCAAGCTGGGTCTGAATATTGTCTTTCACTTGCACGCTACCGGCATACGCGTCATAACCCGGCATCCGCAGCACCAGGTTGTAGGAACCAGGTGCAAGGGGCAAGGTTACGGGAGTCTGCCCGGATTGCTTTGCTCCGTTAATAAAGACATCTGCGCCTCCCGGTTTGCTGGTGAGGAGCAAGCCTTTCGCGAGCGATTCCAGCGTCACCTTCTGGTCGACGACACTTCCCGCTTTCACTTGAAGCGCGGTCTGCATCGGTTGGTAGCCATCTTTCTGTACTGCCAAGCTGTACTGCGCAGGCGCTAACTCGTTGAAGCTGCATGGCGTTTGGCACTGATTCACTACACGACCTGCGGGCCCGCGCAGAATTGCGGTGGCGCCAATTAGATCTGTGACCACGTGAATCGCTCCACGGCCTCCTGTCGGAACCGGGTGCCCGCCGTCCGCGTCATGCCCGTTCTCAGCGACCGGCGCGTCTTCGTACTCGATATGATCGACGACGCGCACGCTCGCTGGCGCGTCGCGCAAGAATTTCAGCAATGCTCCATGCTCCGCGGGACGCAGCTTTCCCGCCAGAACCAGCGTATTTCCGATAGCTTGCACTTTAGCTCGTCCCGTTAAACCTTTTTCCGTGATGGCTTCTTCAATGCGCCCTTTGTATTCGGCTGCTTGCGCGCTCACAACCGGTTCAGTCTTCTTCGGGGTGGGCTTCTCTATAGGAGCATCGACCGGTTTCTTTTCCGGTGCAGCTACATCGGGGCTCGCCGCAGCCGGTGATTCATTTGCAGTAGGAATCGCCGCCGGAGCGGTGTTTGTCGCTGCATCTGTCGGCGCGCCTGCCGCAGCGGAATCTTTATCGGCGCGTTTCTGTGCGGCGTTGATCTGGCGGGCATCTTCAATCACGGGCCGCAGTTTTTGCACTCCATAGGCGATCACGCCAATCAGGACCAGTGCGATGAAAATGCTCCCAATGACGCTCTTTTTCTTCGGTTCTTCGACCAGAGTAATCGGTTGTATCGGCCCTGTACGGCGCACGACAGGCGTTTGGTTGGGACTAGAAGCTCGCGCATTCAGAGAGCGCGTCGTTGCCACGGTCATAGGATCTTCCGCATGGAAGCTGCGGCCGCCTTGCGCCCCCACTCCCGTCCCAGCAAGTGGCAGCGTAGCGTTCGGCGCGCTCATTCCAGGTAGACCGCCACCGACCATGGTCTTATCGGGACTTCCGCCTGGGGCGATACTGCGGTAATTCCGCAGATCCTCGAGCATTTCCCTGCAGCTCTGGTAACGCGTTTCCGGTTCCTTAGACAACGCTTTCATCACTACAGCGCTAATCCCGGGATGAATGGACGGATCGATCTGCCGCGGCGGGACTGGCTCTTCGTTCACGATCTTATAGATGACAGTGGTGATGTTCTGCCCGGGAAACGGCTTTTCTCCCGTCACCATTTCGTACAACAAAACGCCCAGGGAGAAAATATCGCTCCGTCCGTCGACTGCCCGGCCCTTCACCTGTTCCGGCGACATATAGCTTGGAGTGCCCATGACGTGCGCGGTCTGCTGCATGGTGCCGAACTGCAAGATTTTCGCGGTGCCGAAGTCGGTGACTTTCACCGTGTCATCAGCCGTGAGCATGATGTTTGCCGGCTTGATGTCGCGATGGACGACGTTTCGCTCGTGCGCAAACTGCAGCGCGCTGCATGTTTGTTCCATAATGCGCAGCACGCGTGGCAGCGCAAACGCCATACCGCCATCCAGATGCGCTTGCAAACTCTTGCCTTCCACCAACTCCATCGTGATGTAGTACAGGCCGTCTTCTTCGCCCGCGTCAAACACCACCACGATGTTTGGATGGGTCAGCAAACCGGCCGCGCGCGCTTCCGTCTGGAATCGCGTTAGCAGCTCAGGGCGCGACAATCCTGTGCCTTCTTCGCTTAATTTGATGGTTTTTACTGCGACGGTACGCCCGATAACCGGGTCCGTCGCCTTATAGACGACACCCATGGCGCCGCGGCCGAGCTCGCCGATAATCTCGTAACGTCCTGCTTTTAAACCTGTTGTCATCGCTTTATTTGACTACCCGCCCACGCCATTTGGACTACGCTGCTTCGATAGCATCCGCCCGCATCTCTGCCAGCTTTTTTCAAATATCAGGTTCGCAGTCCATTGAGGACACGTTCGCTGACACCCGGGCACCCTATCATGCACAGTACCCACTAAATTTTCAGTTGGTCAACGCTACCAGGGTACTAGTGTTTCGCACTCGACACGTGCTCCGACCCGGCTGGGACGGTACTGACTCGTGCTCCCGACGGCAGCCGACGCTCTGGGAACGTACGTATATATATGTCAGACAAGCGGTTAGGGCCGCGGCAGTCCTTCACCTGGGGACATGCTCCGTTCAGGCGTCGGCACGTTGGTCTCCCGGATGGGCCGGTCCACCTCGCCGGGTCGCGCTGGTGCTTCGAGACCGTCCGTCAACAAGTAACCCTGCAAAGCCAAGCCGTTGGTCCATACGCCTTCTAGCGCGGCGATGTATTCGATTTGCAGCTCGTAAAGTTTGCGTTTGGCGTCCAATACACGAGGATAAGACGCCAGCATCAGACCGTACTTATCCACTAACAAACCGTAGGCCTTTTTTGCATGAGGCAGGATTTCGTCGCGATACTCCATGGCCATTAACTTGGCATTTGCATACTGATCGACCACAGAGGCCGCGCGCTCCCGCAGTGTAAGCGCTACGCGGATCTTTTCTTGCTCCGCGCGATCTATATCCGCAAGAGATGCGACGATGTTGCCCTGATTGCGGTTGAAAATGGGAAGCTCCACGCTTGCCTCCGCCAATCCTTCCCAACCTTTGGCCCAGGGCACGCTTCCCAATGTTTCGTGGTTATATTCCACCCCCGCGCGAACCACTATGTCCGGAATTGGTTCGCGCTGCGCACGCGTAAGGGCCGCTCTCGCGCGTCCCGTTGCTGTTTCCGCAATCTGCACGGCGGGACTCTGTTTCGCGATGCTTTCTACGGCTTCTTCTTCGTTCAGTTCCGGCCAACCGATCTCGAGATCGCCTGTGACCGTTGCGAGCGGCAAAGCCGGCTGTCCTATAACCGCTGCCAGCGAACGCCACTCTTCGCGCAACGTGTTTTCCTGCATCCGCGCCGCCATGCGCATGCGTTGCGCATCGACCTCCGCTTCCAGCACTTCAGATTCATCGGCCTGACCGGTATTCATCAATTCTCTTTGCGTCTGTGCTCCGTCTTGCGCAATTTTTGCCAAATCGCGCCTTGCTTCCAGCCATTCTTGCGCTGCCAGCACGCGCAAGAACGCCATCTTCACGGCGGTTGTGACGCGCGTTTGTTGTTCTTGCGCTTCAATCTCCGCCAGCTTGGACTCCGCGCCAAGAACCTCCCGGCTCTTGCCTAGCTTTCCGGCGGTCACGATTGTCTGCTGGACAAAAACTCCCTGCTTGCCGCCTCCGACCGACCCGCCCCGTATTTCATCCCCGATATAGCCGACGGAAGGATTCGGATACATGCCCACCTGTTGCTGGCGTGCTTTTGACGCGCGAATCTCGGCCACCGCTTGCCGCAACGTTGGATTCGTCTCGCTGGCCATTTTTTCTACTTGCTCGAGCGTGAAAAGCTGTCCGGCCGCATTCTCTTGGGCGCGTCCCATCCGCGGGTATTCCGCTTTAACAAGAGGCACATCGCCGTGATGGTGCTGCATTTGCATGTTCATCGGCATGGGTGGGGCTTTTTCTTGAGCTTGAGTTGTAATCACCAGTGTTGTTGAGCTGACCAATGCCGCGGCGATAGTCAAAGTTAGCGATAGGGTTTGCCGGGATTTCAACACAGAGTTCGCACAGGGAACAGATAAGAGGAACCGGAGCATGGAAGAAGAATTTTTCTTACGAGCCATGGGAGTGCTCCTTTTGTTCTGCGGTGCCGGCACTTTTTATTCGCTGCATCATCTCGTCGTACTCTTTGTCTGGCAGCACGCGCACCAGAGTCATCATGCCCATCATTCCGGCGCTCCAATTCTTTGGCAGGCCGTACGTCTCCGGTTTTTCGACGGCGTCATCCATGCCCATTTCCATGAAGGCATCCTGCGGGAATCCCGGCACACTGTTGGCATTCTCGGCGATCGGAGAATGATGCACGTGTTCGAACGGCACGCTCTTCGCCAGCGTTTCCATCTGGGCTAGCGCTTTGGCATCGGTGGTGTTCGCCGTCTCGATCGCGCGGTCCTTCAGAAGATCCATCATGCTGTTCATCATGTGGTGGGGCAGATGGCAGTGCACCATCCACGCCCCGGGATATTTCGCATCGAATTCGACTACGCGCGCCTGGGCTACGCCCACCAGCACTGTGTTCATCGGATACCAGGTCGATTCGGGCGCACGGCCTCCTTCCGTTCCCGTCATCACAAATTGATTTCCATGCAAATGAATCGGGTGGTGGTCCATCCCCATGTTGATGATGCGCAATCTCACGCGGCTGCCCAGCCGAGCGATCATCGGTGTGATTGCCGGCGCTGAAGCTCCATTGAAGGTCAGCCAGTTAAATTCCATCGCCGCCGTATTTGGAACGCTGTTGTTCGGCAAGACGGCCCACTCCTGCAAAATCATTCCGAAGTCGTGATCTGCGCGGGGCTTGTAGCTCCTTTCCGGATGAGACACGAAAAATCCAATCATCCCCATCATTTCCTGCATGGCGCCATGCGAGTGATAGAAGAACGTCCCTTCTTGATGCACGGTGAATTCGTAAACATATTTTTCTCCCGGCGCGATCGGCTTCTGGCAGATCCACGGCACGCCGTCCTGCTCGATGGGAACTTCCAATCCATGCCAGTGAATCGAAGTCGATTCCGGCAATTTGTTTTCGAAGACCACGCGCACGCGGTCGCCCTGTTGCACTTGAATCGTCGGGCCCGGGCAAGTGCCGTTGTAGCCCCAGGCGTCGATGGTCTTGAACGGCGCGATTTTTCGCTTCACCGGTTCTGCCACGAGCTTGAACACTTTCACGCCGCCATCCATTTCGTGCGGCAAGTCCGTGAGGTCCGGCGTGAGCATTGGCAAGAACGGGTCTGGCCCGACGGGTGACACTTCCCTCTTTTTGGGCTTGCCGTACGGGCTGTGATGGCGTCCTTGTTCGATGGCCCGCGCCGCTTGCGGATCGCTTACTTGTGCGTCCCCTCGCAGAGTCTCTGCCAATCCAAAAAATCCTGCCCCGAAAAACGCCGCGTCCTGAAAAAATCTTCTTCGCGTGCCGCTCATTCTTGCCTCCCTGATTGCTGTTCGTACTGATTGCGGTTTGGATTGGTGCACACTTTCTCAGCGAATCTGCCCTTCATCGAGCGCAGGCAGGGCTCGCGATCCGATGCGAGCCTTTCGTTCTGAGCGCGCCACGATAGCGCGTAGCTCACCTTCAATGTGAATAGACTTGGTTCGCAGGATAGATGCTAGGTAGAAATTCAGATACGAAGAATCATGGTAAAGAGAGGGGAATCCGCCGACCTCGATGGAGTTCGATGTACACCCCAATGCTCTGGATCTATATGCAGACTGCCAAGGTCCTGCTCGGACCAGCGACTAATCAACGATTGATCGGGATTGTTCCGCGGTCCTTGCGAGAGCAGAGTTTGATCGTCAACTTTGGCCAGCACCGCAGAAAAGTCAGGAGAACTGCAAATCTTGCTTGGCGCAACGACCCGTTCGCTGCCGTTTGCTCCCATACTTGTCATTTCGTGACATTGCCCTTGAGCCGTGTCGGAAGAACAGATTTTCGCAGCGCAGAGCGGCGCGCAAGTAGGCGCAACGATCAAAGACAGCACTGCGAAGAGGGCAAACACGACTGCGCTTGTGCGGCCGACTCGAGCTCGGATCGCTTGGTTCATTCTCGCCAGCTCAATGAGAGGCATCCTTATGTTCGCCAAAAAGCCAGCGACGTACACCTTTTGGAACTTTTGAAAATCGACCGAGTCCAGCCGCCGAAGCTACAGAGGATGCAGCCCAAAGCAATCGATAGGCGACCAAACCTAATACGAGGAGCACCGTAAGCGACGTGGCTATCAGCGATGACTTATCCATAGCGCACCTCGCGGATAGTGTACCACTGCCGGGGTGGCGCGTTAACGATACGCCTCTTACTTTGAATGGCCCGCGAGCGAATATTTAGAATGACTCGAATTTTGGGTAGAAATCTGGTGGGGCTGGCGAGGTTCGAACTCGCGACAACCGGTTTAGGAAACCGATGCTCTATCCATCTGAGCTACAGCCCCGCTCCGCCACATTATATTACGATCTGCGCCGCTCGCCTCAAATCCCTTGGATGCGCCGCCGCTGTTAATCAAGTCCCCCAGGAGGCGGCGGAGGATTGGGGTCGGGCTGCAAACCCGGAACAACTTTATTGAGCCGCAGGCTCTTAAAAATGCTCGGCCAATATTCTTTAAGCAGGTTGTTTGCGGCACCGAATCCAATTCGGATGCCGTAGCGCTCAAATGTTTTCGACGCAGTTCGTTCGTTGTCCGGAAGATAAGTGTTCGCCAGGCTCTCCGCCAAAAGCGGCCCCAAAATCCCGGGCAGGTTAAATCTCTCTACGCCTGCATCCGTTCGAATCACAACGACCCGGCGCAACGCGTGGCCGACTCGCACCTTCCACCCGCCGTTCAGTCTCACAAAAAATCGCGGATCTTCATGCAGCGCCGCAGGCAAAACGAACGTGCCAAAAAATTGGCTCGAAGCTCCCGTTGCCCAGAAAGCTCCGAATCTTTTTCCAAAGCCTTCGCCACCCTGCCCGTAGCCCGAAAGAGTGCCTCGCGCTTCACTGATTCCTGCTGCCGCCGCCGAACTCAGGATCTGCGGCGCGGCAACTGTCTTGCTCACAAAAAGTTCGAATTTCTCCTTGGAGGAAAGTGGTCCCGAGGAAGTCGCCAAGTCCGGATAAACGTAGGACTTTCGTGCAATCAATCCGAGAGAAGTCGACAGAGGGTTTTTCTGCTGGTTCTGATCTGTTGTGCCTGGATTTTGTTGTGCTTTCGGAGCATCCGGCAGATTGGATTTGTCGGGGTTTTCCTGCGCTCTCGCGGCGCAGCTTGCGAAAACAATGGCCGCGCTTGCCAGGAGTAGCTGGGTCCTCAGCGTCATGCTTCGCATTTTACCACGCGCCCTTTCGGGCTTGTCCCTACCGTGTTTCCGGTACTTTTCCCCGCCGAGGATGGCATTAATTCTTCGAACGCGCACCTGGCGGCACTCCATTGCGGTGCTCATCGCCGTTTACGGTTCTCTACCGCATCGAGAGCACGGCGTCTTGTTACTGATTGGTCTTTGGTTCCGAGGCAGTTTCTTCCTGCTTTTCGTCAGCCTTTTGCCAGCTAGGATTAATCTCATATTCCTTCATGGATTTCGCGAGTGCTTCGGTCTTCTTGCCAAGGTCTTTCTGATAGACTTCCCCGGTTTCGTTCACGACAAACGTCATGACGCCTGACGAGCCGTATTCCGCCGGGTAGGCCACGAAAGCGAAGCCACCGGTCACTTTACCGTCTGCGATGTAGCTTTTAGCGCCACCTGGTCCATCCTTCCCTTGACGAGTCAGGATGTGAAAAAAGTAGCCGCGAAATGGAGCCTGAGCGCCTTCCCGGCTTTTGCTATCGCCATCGATCACAGCCGACGCCAGCAATGGTCCGATAGGACTTTGGGGTTCGCCTGACCCGGCTTTCCAATAGAGCCCGTTGTGCTGGCCTTCGTCACTATATATTTTCAGCGTGTACTGGTCGTGCTGCGCGGAATAATATTCCTTCTCCGCCGCCACTAATTCCTCGCAAACTCGAATGGTCGACATCTCATTCTCACCAATGCGCCGGAAAAGGATTTCTTTCTTGCCCGCGTCAGTGTCGAAG
>Ga0265354_1000122_pt1 | contig 13646 bp, 7 predicted proteins | sample NZE1metagenome_FD_189074 | JGI IMG/M metagenome (GOLD analysis project Ga0265354, IMG submission 189074) | Rhizosphere microbial communities from Maridalen valley, Oslo, Norway - NZE1 | ecosystem: Host-associated > Plants > Roots > Rhizosphere > Soil | place: Norway: Oslo | collected 2017-09-14 | reverse complement strand
GACGCCGACCAGCATGTGGGTCATCGCACGCGTGAGAGCCCAAGCGCCGGCCAGACCGAAAAGCAATCCCGCTGCGACCAGTCGCGCGCCTTGCTTCAGCAGGAGCGCTAGAATTTGGCGCGGTGATGCGCCGAGAGCCATGCGAACACCGAGCTCTTGTGTGCGCTGCGTTGCGGCGTAGGAAACGACGCCATAGACGCCCACGACTGCCAGAAGCAAGCCCAATAAACCCATGGCCGCCGCGAGCGAAGCTCCGAGACGGTAGATGAAATATCCCAGTGTGCCGCCCAGAGATTCCTTCATCGTTTGGATTTCTTCGATAAGGTCATTGGTGTTGAGTGCCTGTATTTCGTGTTGGACGATGGGGGCAAGCACTTCGGGAGGCAGAGAGGAACGAATCTGCAGGGTGCGCTGCTTGGAGAAGTGCTGCGTGAGAGGGACATAAAAGTAAGGTTGCGGATCTTCAGCGAGAACGCGGTACTTGCCGTCGCGCGCGACACCTACGATCTCGATGAAGGGACCGGCGTCGCTGGTCATACTGAAGCGCTTGCCAATGGGGTCTTCCCCGGGCCAAAAATGTTTGGCCATCGTTTCGTTGACGATCGCGACGCGCGGAGACGTCTCGCTGTCGGCGTCCGTGAAGGCCCGGCCCAGGAGGACACGAATGCGGAGAGTCTCGAAATAGTGTGCATCGACGCTGTTGAACATCACATCGGGTGCCTTTTTGCCGGGTAGCACGGGTCGCCTTTCGACATAGACCGATTCTCTGCCAAGCATATAGGCGACCGGTACAGCTGAGGCCAAGCTCGCGGATTGCACGCCAGGAAGCGCGCGTATTCTTGTTTCGAGCGAGCGGTAAAATTCCTTGGTTTGCGTCTCGCTGAGATTGTTGACGGAAGGATCGAGGCGGACGTTCAAAAGCTGATTTGGATCGAAGCCTATGTCCATGTGCTCAACGGCTCGCAGACTGCGGACGAAAAGTCCAGCAACAATCAACAACATAAGAGATCCTGCGACTTGCGCGCCCATGAGGTCGCCGCGAACCTTGTGGCGCGCCTTGCCGCCGGCGTCCGCACGGCCGCCTTGATGCAGCACCGTATTGACATCGGCGCGAGTGGCTCGGAGAGCGGGCGACAAGCCGGCGGCAACCGCAGTGAAGACCACCGCCGCAAGCGCATAGACAAAAACTCTCCAATCAAAATTGAAACCGAGCCGGACGGGAATGTTCGCAAGATGTGTCGAGCCGGCCAAATGGCTAAGGCCCGCTCCCAGCGCCACTCCTGCAATTCCGCCGAGCAGGGCAGTGAGCATCGTTTCCGTTAGCATTTGGCGGAGGAGGCGCGAGCGAGCGCCACCGAGAGCCGCCCGAATCGCCATCTCGCGCTGCCGGACCGAAGCGCGCGCCATGAGAATGTTTGCGATGTTGGTGCAGGCGAGCAGGAGTACGAGTGCACCGAGGATCAGAAACAATCCGGAGAATACAATGAACGCATTGTTGGCGTAGGGAATCGGGCGCGAGAGCCGCTCATCCAATACCCGCACGCTCAAATCTTTGTCGGTCACAGGGTACTGTGCGGCGAGCCGCTGCGAGATTAAGTCGAATCTGCTTTGGGCCTGGGTGAACGTCAAGTCCGGTTTCAGTCTGCCAAGGACTAGCATTGCGTGGATGTCGCGGCTATTCCAAAAATTGCTGGCCGAAGATTGGTCGAACGCAGTGCTGAGCGGGGCGTAGGCATCCATCTCGAAAACGGTGAACTGCCCCCGGAATTCTTTTTCCACGACGCCGACGATCGTTGCCGCATGGCCGTCTAGGCGCACTTGCTTGCCGATCACACGCGGATCGCCGCCGAACCTTCTTTGCCAGAAGCTATGGCTGAGGACCAGAATGGCGGGTTCGCCGGGATGCTCACCTTCGCCAGGAAGTACGAGCCGGCCGAGAGCGGGCTTCACGCCGAGCGCGGAAAAATAGTTGCTGCTGACGCCGCCAATAGTGAGCGTATCGCTATGGCCTTCGGCGGTGAAGTTCACGCGCCACCCTGTGGCTGAGCCGAAGACTTCACAGACTGGCGTCGCTTGCTCGCGGAATTCCACGAATTGCGGATAGGAAAAGCCGAGCGCTCCCAGAGAAGAATCGCCAGACTTAATCACCAGAGCTGCGATTTGCTCAGCCCTGGGCACCGGCAGACGCTGCAGCAAGAGGCCATTCACCAAGCCGAAGATCGCAGTGTTGGCTCCTACACCCAGAGCGAGAGTCACAACGACGATGGCTGTGATTCCTAGATTTTTACGCAGCATGCGTGCGGCAAAGCGGAGATCCTGAAAAAACGTTTCGAGCGTGGGCAAACCTCTTCGATCTCGATAGGCTTCCTTAGTTTGTTCAACGCCCCCAAGCTTGATCAGCGCCTGGCGGCGAGCCTCTCCAGCGCTCATGCCGGCGCGCAAATTGTCTTCGATGTGTAATTGGAGATGGCTCTCCATTTCGGCGGCGAACTCGCGCTCGGCGGTTTCTTTGCGAAAGAGACCGGTTATGCGGAGAAACCATGCTCGGATGCGTCTCACAATGGCGCTCCTTGATGGGAGGTCGAAAAAGCAGATTCTCCTCGCAGAAAACGCTCGGAGGCGCAGAGGTCCTCGCTGCCCTCGGAATGACATGTATGGGGGGATTTTTCAGGAAATCGCAGCATTCCAATTTCACGAGGCATGATTCTTCTCCTCGAATCACTCGTAACGTAGTTCACTCATACCGAAGCGCGACGATTGGATCGACGGATGCAGCGCGCCGCGCGGGAATGGCGCTGGCGATAAGCGCAACCAGCGTTACGCCTAACAACGCGCCTAGATACGAGATTGAATCTCCCGGCATTACGCCGAACAGCATCGAGCGGATGAGTTGCGCACCGCCTATTGCCAATGGAACGCCAATGACAATGCCAGCCACGCTAATGAGCAAGCTCTCACGCAAAACCATCCAGAGGACTTGCGAACGCTGGGCGCCCAACGCCATGCGCACGCCAATTTCAGATGTGCGGCGGCTGACGCGATAGGCGAGCGTGCCGTAGAGGCCGGTAGCAACGAGAAGCGCCGCGATTAAGCCAAAGAACATGGAAAGCCGGGCGAAGAGACGCGGCTGCGAGAAAGATTCGTCGAATTGCGCGCGCTGGGTCATGGGCTTTTGCATGGGAAGGTTGGGATCGAGCTCGTGGAGGACGGCGCGGATACTCGGTATGAGCGCTTCGGGATTGCCGGCCGTATGCAGCTCCACTTGCATATCCGAAACCGAACTGCGCTCCCAAAAAGAGAAGTACAGCATGGGCCGCGGTTTTTCGTCGACCCTTGTGTACTTGCTGTCGGCAGCGACGCCAACGATCATGAACCTCTGCTCGGGCTTCCCCCCGCCGGCGGTGTGGCCCAACGGGTCGCTCTTAGGAAAAAACCGCTTCGCGAAAGTTTCGTTAACGATAACGACTTTCGGCGCGGTGCGGGTGTCGGAATCCTGGATGTCCCGGCCTTGCAGAATGGGAATTCCAAGCGTGTGGAGATAGTCGGGCCCAACATCATTCGCCCGCATGCCGATCTCGGAAAAATTGCCAGTCGGCTTGACTCCATCGATCGCAAAAACGTCGTTGTTGCTCCATCCGGAACCGAGGCGGTTGTCCATCAGAGTTGCGGACTCGACACCGGGAACGGCGCGCAGCCGGTCGAGCAGATTCTGATAGAAGCGTGCTTTCTCGTCGTCCGAGTGTGTCGTGAGGGGGCTTGTGCCGAAGACGAGCAATCCATCGGTACGAAGGCCGAGGGGCAGCGTCTCGTAATTGCGAAGAGAGCGAACGAGCAATCCCGCGCCGACCAGTAAGATCAAGCAAAGTGCCATTTGCGCGGCGACGACAAACTTGCCTGCCCAGGAGCTTTTCTTTGTGCGTTGCGCCGCGGCGTTGGAGCTTTTGACTACGGTGCCGGACTCAACGCTGACCGCGCTTCGCAGCGGCGCGATGCCGAAGACCACGGCGCATGCCACGGAAATCGCCAGAGTAAAGAGCAGTACGTTGGCATCAAGCGAAAAAGGAACTTCCAAATTCGACCAGATGGTGAGAGCTTGGCTAGCGAAAATTGCGAACATCCAGCCCAAAGCTGCGCCCGCGGATACAAGCATGAGACTCTCCGCGAGGAGTTGACGTAACAGTCGCTCAGGCCCGGCTCCCAACGCAACGCGCACGGAAAATTCCCGCTGGCGTGCGGAATTGCGAGCGACGAGGAGCATGGCCACATTGGCGCACGCAATCACAAGAACCAGCCCCACCATGGCCATCAGAATCTTGATGGGCTGGTCATATTGTTCGCGCAGACCTTGAATTCCTTTTGCTGGAGCAAGCGCGAGAACGGGTTTTGGACTCTTGGGATCAGGCGTCCCAAGTCCGATCAAAGCGGCGTGCAGGAATGCTGGATCCAAAGTTGCAAGAGCTTGGGGCGCGGTCACACCCGGCGCAAGACGGCCGATCAGTCGCAGGCACCACCAAGTCGGAGTGCCGTAGAGTGTGCTGTTCGATGCGGGATTGCCCCACGCATTCAGTTCGGGACGGTTTTGAAGCGGGATCCAGAAGTCGATCGAGGCGCCGGGCTCCACACCATAGAAACCTTGTGCGGTCACGCCAATAATGGTGAACGGCAATCCCTTTACGTAAATAGTTTGGCCGAGGATGGACGGGTTGCGCGCGAAGCGTCCAGTCCAATACGAGTAGCTGACCACGGCAAGGGGAGCATGCGCGGATTCATCTTCGAGCGTGAAACCGCGCCCGCGCGCAAACTTGGCGCCAAGGCCCGAGAAAAAGTTTCCGCTGACCATATCCGCTTCCGCTTCTTCGGGAATCTCGCCGATTCGTATCGGCACTTTGCCGATGGCGAGCGGCACGTACGCCATTAGATCTGAAAAAGCGGCGTGTTCCTTACGCAACTGTTCGAAAACTGGATCGGAGAAGGAAGTGTCGCCATCGCCGGTGTTGCTTGCTCCGGAAGGCTGCTCGTTCGGAAGACGCAAGAACATCAACTCCTCGGGATGGGGCAAAGGAAGACTGCGAAGAAGGACGCTGTTCATCACGCTGAAGACGGCAGTATTCCCGCCGATGCCGAGTGCAAGCGTCAAGACGGCAACAAGTGTGAAGCCTGGATTTTTGCGCAACAAACGGAATGCGTAGCGGCAGTCTTGCCATGTCGTTTCGAGGATGGGCAGGCCTCGGCGTTCACGATAGTTTTCTTTCGTCTGTTCAACGCCGCCAAGTTTCATCATTGCCTCCCGCCGTGCTTGTGCCGCCGACATGCCGGCGCGCAGGTTGTCTTCCATGTGCAGCTGGAGATGGCTCTCTAGTTCGGCGGCAAGCTCGCGCTCGCGCGGTTCTTCGTGGAAGATCCCGGCGAGCCGCAAGAATAAAGCGCGTAGTCTTCTCATCGTTGTACCTCTTCTTCTGTGTTCGAGACGGCTTGCGAAAGTACCTCAGTTCTAATCGTTCGCATCTTCTGTTACTCGTAACGCAGGGCCACCATCGGATCGACGCGTGCGGCGCGGCGCGCAGGAATGTAACAAGCCAACAGCGCGACGGCCCCGATCAGCGCCGGTACGATGAGGAACAGCCATCCTCCCAAAACATGAAAGTCGTAAAACGCGGCCTCGAACAAGCGCGGCAGGAAGAATGCGACGAGCATGCCAATAGCGCCGCCTATCGCGGCGAGTTTTAAGCCGTCGAGAAGAACCAGGCGCAGAATGTTTTTCTTTTCCGCTCCCAGAGCCACGCGAATGCCAATTTCCTGGCTGCGTTGCCCAACGGTAAAAGCGACGAGGCCATAGATTCCAATGCCCGCCAGGACTAGCGCGAGTGCGGCAAAGATCGTCATCAGCTTGCTGAAGATGAAGTCCGGAGCGACCTCGTTAGCTAAAAGGTCCGGCATGCTGATGACGCTTCCGATGGGCTGGTCTCTGTCGAGGGACCAAACCGCTTCGCGCAAGCCCAGGGCAAGCGAATTTGCACCGCTTGCAGCGCGCACTACCACAGACATTTCTGGCGTCGGGTGTTGCGGAAATGGTTCGTAAATTTCTGGATCATCGGTGAGATTGAGCGGCCAGCTCTTGACGTCATGAACAATTCCCACGATCTGCCGCCACTGTGTTGCGAATGCGTCGCTGGTGTCGATGCGAATCTCTTTTCCGAGTGCATCGCCTTCGGGGAAAAATCGCTCGACAAATTTTTCGGTAACAACCGCGACAGGTTGCGAGTTTGCGCGATCGGCTTCTGTAAAAACGCGCCCGGCGATTACAGAAGCCTGAATGGTGTCGAAGTAACGGGAGCTCACGACATAGTAGCGAGCACGGGAACGATCGGAAGGAGACAAATTTTCCTCGCTTTTCAGGGCAAAAGTCATGAAACCCGCGCCAGCAGCAGGCAAGCTGGAAGTGATTGCAGCGGAAGCTGCTCCGGGCGTGGCTTGGAGACGCGCAGTGAGCTCGCGATAAAACTCGATTTGTTTCTCCGGTTCTTTGTAGCGCGACTCAGGCAGAGTAATCTGCGCGGTGAGCAGGTGTTGAGACCGGAAGCCAAGACTTCGATGAAGCCCCTCGAGAAATCCCTTGATGAGAATGCCCGCTCCGGTCAGCAAAATGACGGCCATCGCAACTTCTGCGGCTACCAGGACGCCACGGCCGCGGCTCTTCTTTTTTCCAGAGGAAACTGTGGTGCTGTCGTTTTTCAGAGTGGGGAACACTTCCACTGCCCAAGCTCGCAAGGCAGGCGCCAGTCCAAAGAGAAGAGCGGAAAGTACTGCGATACCCGAAGTGTAAGAAAGAACGCGCCAGTCGATCTGCATGTCGAGCATTTTGATCGCTTCGTTGAACGAAAAAGCTTGATGGAGAAGCTGCGTGCCGCCCAGCGCAAGCCCCAAGCCCGCTATGGTTCCGAGCACGGCAATGAGCAGCGCTTCGGTCATCAGCTGGCGTACGATACGCATTCTTCCTGCGCCAATAGCAATGCGCACGGCCATTTCCTTTCCGCGGCTTGTGGCGCGCGCGAGCAGAAGGCCGGCGATGTTGGCGCACGCAATCAAAAGAACGAATCCGACCGCCGCGAGAAGAATGACAAAGGCGGCGTTGGCATTGAAGTCGTGAATTATGTACTGCTGGAGCGTCTGGCAGTGCGTGTCCCATCCAGTTTCTGTGTCCGGAAATAATTGAGCCGCGAGAGAGCCAAGAGTTTTCATATTGGCTTGCGCTTGCTCAAGGGTTACGCTCTGCTTGCTGCGCGCGAAAAGATATAGCGCCCGAGTTTGTCTGGCCGCCGCTCCCTGCTGAGACTCATCGAGAACCAGCGGGAGCCAGACCTGCGACCGGAAGGACAAAAGTTGAAATCGCTGCGGGAGCACTCCGATAACCGTGTGTTCTTCCCCGTTGAAGCGAATGGTCTTGCCAACAATATTGCGATCGGAGCCAAACTTTTGTACCCAAAAACCGTAGTCCAGCAGAACGACTCGATCGTGGCCTGGCTGATCTTCGCCGGTTGCGAAGGAGCGGCCGAGTTCAGGAGCGACACCGATCACAGAAAAATAATTCGCGGTCGCTCGGTTCGCGGTTATACGCTCCGGCTCGTCTTTTCCCGTAAGGTTGACGTCGGTGTAAGGCTCAAGTGCTGCCAAGTCCGAGAAAACTCGGTTCTCACGTTTCCATGTGAAATAGTTGGGCGCAGAGATCGGATTTAGACTTGTGCCCCAACCGCGAGCCGCAGAGGTTCCGTAAACGACCATCACTCGGTCGGGATCGAAAACAGGCGGCCGCTTGTAAAGCACGGCGCTGACAAAACTGAAGATCGTGGCGTTTGCCGCGATGCCGAGCGCAAGAGTGAGCACGGCCACGAGAGTAAATCCCGGGTTCTTGCGAAGCATGCGCGCGCCGAAGCGTAAATCCTGTAAAAAAACTTCCACCAGCGGCAGCCCGCGCCGCTCACGATAATTCTCTTTAGTTTGTTCGACACCGCCGAGTTTCATCAAGGCCTCTCTTTTGGCTTGCGCTGGCGTCATGCCGGAACGCAAGTTGTCTTCGATGTGCAGTTGGAGGTGGCTCTCCAACTCAGCCGAAAGCTCGCGGTCGCGATAATCCCTTTTGAACAATCCGCCGAGCCGTACAAGCCATGCCCGCAGCTGCCTCATGAACACTCCGCTTCCCGCAAAAGCGACTGCCCACTCATCGGCCGCAGCAATTCACTCATAACGCAGCGCCACCATCGGATCGACGCGCATCGCGCGCCGCGCCGGAATGAAACTCGCGAGAAAGAGAATGAGCAAAATCACGACGCATGCGATCGACAAGGACAGTGGGTCGTAGATTTTTGCGCCATAGAGCATGCCGTCGTGCTCCTGCGGCACGAGGTAGAGTGTGCTCCCAAGAATCCGCCCGAGAGCGAGCGTAATGGCGAGGCCGCACAGCAGCCCTGCAACACCCATCACATACGTGCGGGCGATTGCCTGGCGCAGAACTTGGGCTGCCGTGGCTCCAAGCGCGAAGCGAATCCCAAATTCCTGCGTGCGCTGTTGAACAAAATAAGCCACCGTGCCGAAAATTCCGACGGACACGAGCGCGAGCGCCACAACAGCGAGGCAACTCACAAGAATCAGATCGAACTGAGATCCGCGAAGGGAGTCGTCGATGAGTTGGTCGACAGTCTTTATATCGTAGAGCGGCTGGTCCTTATCGAGAGAGTAAGCCGCGTCACGAATCGCCCCTAGGAGCGCCCCACGCGGAAGGCTTGAAGACACAACGATGGTCGCGCCGCGGTCAGGCTGTTGCGAAAAGGGAACGTAGAGGACGTTGAAGGGAACCTCGTTTGGGCCGAACTCTTGTGTGTTTTCCGTTACGCCGACGATTTGGACGGGCGCTTCGGCAGGAATGTCGCGCCGTTCATCGCCGGCCACATAGTCGAGTACTTTTCCGAGGGGATTTTCCGACCCGAACAAGGTGTGTGCTGCGTTGCGATTGATAATGGCGACGCGAGGCGAAGTCTCCGTGTCGCGAGGATTGAGCGCGCGCCCTGCTAAGAGGCGCATGTGCAGTACGTCGAAGAAATTAGGTCCGACGGCATAGACCATGACGCCGGTGCCATGTTCGTCGCGAGGCGGCTGGCCCGCCACATTCACGGAGTCAGTAAGTTCCGAACCTTGGAGCGGAACGCTGGTCCCCATGGTCACGTCTTGCACGCCGGGCAGTGATCGAAGTTGATCGGTCAGGATCCGGAAGTAACGCACTTGTTTCTCGGGCTGAGCGTAGTTTTTTCCGCGCAGCAAGATTTGAAACGTGAGCGCACCGGGAGCGTCGAACCCGCGGGGCGCTTGCTCCTCGCGAACGAAGCTGGAGAGAAAAAGTCCGGCGCCGAATAGGAGCACGAGAGCGAGCGCTACCTCGACGGCAACAAGCACGCTGCGAGTACGGTGCTGGTTGCGGCTTGCGGAGAGGCCGCTCGTACCTTTGCGCAGCGCGTCCGTGACATCCACGCGCGAAGAAAAAAGAGCGGGCATTATTCCCATGAGCAAGGCCGAGAAAATCGAGACACCAAGTACGAAGAGCAGAACTCGCCAATCAAAAAAATTCTCCGTATGGCGCGGAAGCGCCTCTCCGGAAAGAAACGCAGGAAAAGCGGCGGCTCCCCAAACGCCGAGCAAGGTGCCAGCAGCTCCCCCGGCAAGCGAGAGGAGCAAGCTTTCGGCGAGCGATTGGCGAATAAGGGTTGCGCGGCCGGCGCCAAGTGCGGCGCGAAGCGCAAATTCGCGCTGTCGCGAAAGGCCGCGCGCTAGCAGCAGACCAGCATTGTTGACGCAAGCGATAAGCAGCACCAGAAGGATCGCGCCTGCGAAGAAGTAAAGACCGCGCGCGCTGTATTTGGTCCAGGTCACGCGCAAATTGCTGACTGCGGCGATGTCCTCCTGCTTTCCTCCTTCAGCTTGGAGCTGCCGCTGGAGGATGCCGTCGAGTTCCGCGCGGGACCTTTCCACGGTGACGCCTGGGCCGAGTCTGCCGACCAGGTAGATGCCCCGCGTGACCTTCGCAGAGGTGGCCAGAGCGAGCGGGACGTAGATTGCCGGTTCAGGAAGATATTCAAATCGGAGGCGAGGAGAGGCGATCCCTACGACAAAATACTGCTCTCCATCGATTGTGACGGGTCTGCCGATGACGTTCGCATCGGAGGCGAAGCGCGTCTGCCACAACGCATAGCTAAGAATAGCGACATGATCGCGCGCGGCCGTTTCTTCCTCGGGCAAAAAAATGCGGCCTCGTTCAAGAGGAACGTCGAGCGTTTTGAACAACGACGATGTGAGATTCATCACCGGCACTCGTTCCGACAAGCCTCCAGCCGTCAGATTGCGCGACGATGGAAAGTTGTAAGCGCCAAGACTCGAGAAAGCATGGCTCTGCCCAACCCATGCAAGGCACATGGAGTTGGTAATCACGTCCCCCTCGCGAGGATTTTTGCGGAGAACAACGTGGGCGTCGACCAGGCGCTCGGAATCAGGGAAGGGAAGCGGGCGCCACAGCTGCGATTCGAGAACGCTGAATATGGCAGTATTGGCGCCAATACCAAGGGCTAGCGTGAACACAACGACGAAAGTGAATCCCAGGTTTTTTCGCAGCACGCGCGATGCAAAGCGAAAATCTCGCAACCACGTTTCCAGAAGCGGCAGGCCACGGCGCTCACGATATTGTTCTTTGGTTTGCTCGAGGCCGCCGAGTTTCATCATGGCCTCCCGCTGAGCTTGCGCTGGTGACATCCCCGCGCGCACGTTGTCGTCAATGTGCAGCTGGAGGTGGCTCTCCATCTCGGTGGATAATTCCTGCTCGCGCCGGTGCTTGCCGAACACCTCGCCCAACCTGGAAAACCACGCCCGAAGCCGTCTCATAAAGCTCCCCTGTGAAAACGCTGCACCTAGGATCTCTCCTCGCCTGGCGTAAGGAAGCGCGCGAGGATCGCCGTAGTCTGTTCCCACTCGCGTTCTTCTTTATTCAGTTGCTTCCGGCCCGCGCGGGTGAGTTTGTAATACTTCGCTTTGCGATTGTTGTCCGAGACGCCCCATTCGGAGCTGATGTAGCCTTCCTGTTCGAGCTTCAACAACGCGGGGTAGAGAGTCCCGTAGTTCACGGCCAGCAGATCGCCGCTGGTCTGTTCAATGCGCCGCGCAATCCCATACCCGTGCAGAGGCCCCAACGCTTGCAGTGTCTTCAGGACCATCAGCGCCAGTGTGCCTTGCCACACGTCCTTCTTATCGCTCGCCTTATCGCCCATCGTTCTCCTTGTTCTTCAGGGACTCCTCGAGAGTCGCTCGGTTCCTATGGGATACCCATACCGAAGATGACATAGGCCCTATGGGAAGGCAATAGAAGAAACGAGGCTGGCCGGCCATTTGTTTCCTGTTTTCTAAGATTTTTTTAGCTTCTCTGGAGTTGCGCGGCCTCGATGTCTCTTGGCTCCATTAAATCTCCGCGCGTCTTGACTCTGCCGTAACTTCTGATTAGCCTCTTGCGTCTACTGAACATACGGTCGGGGGTTCGCGTTCTAAACGTGTCCCAAAAAGGAGCTTGCATGCGTTCTGTCCTCGCGCGCCGGTGCGCGTTTGCTCTCACTCTCTTCGCGTTTCTCACAGCCGCGCCTCAAATGCGCGCGCAAGGCGGCGAACCGCAATACTTCGCCATTCGTGGCGCAAAAGTCGTTCCTGTATCCGGGCCGACCGTGGAAAACGCCACCATCGTTATGGCTCGTGGGGTCATCACTGCGATCGGCAAAGACGTCGCCATTCCTCCGGACGCGTGGATTATCGAAGGCAAGGGCCTCATTGTTTATCCAGGGCTCTTTGATTCGTTTACGGATGTGGGCTTGCCAGCCGCAGCTCCCGCGCCGGGCGGTGCAGCCGAAGGTGGCGGCGGAGGCCGGCGGGCTGCTCCAACGGGCGAAATCTCTCGCGGTCCAGAAGACCGTCCTTCAACCACTCCATGGCGCAGCGCAGCCGATGAAGTCATCCTGAGCGACAAGCGCATCGAAACCTGGCGCAATGGAGGTTTCACGACGGTAGTCTCAGCCCCTAAGGGTGGAATGTTCCCCGGGCAAGCTGCGGTTCTCGATCTCGCAGGTGACCGCGCCAGCGAAATGGTCGTCAAGACGCCGGTGGCGTTCCCCGTTTCCTTGCAACCCGGAGGCGGATTCGGAAATTTTCCCGGCTCGCTGATGGGCGCTCTCGCCTATGTCCACCAGGTGTGGATTGACACCGACTGGAGCACTGCGGCTCTGGCTATCTACGAAAAAAACCCCCGAGGCGTTGCGCGGCCCCGCTACGACCGCACCGAAGCTGTGCTCGGCGAGGCTATGGAGGACCACACGCTGGTGCTGATTCCGGCGAACAATTCGATTCAGCTGCGGCGCGCCCTGGAACTGGCGGATCGTTGGAATGTGGTCGGCGTCATCTACGGCGGGCAAATGGCCTATGAAGTCGCCGGCGAAATCGGCGCAAATAAGAGAAAACTCCCGGTCCTTGTCAATCTGAAGTGGCCGGAAGCGGAAAAAGACACGGACCCCGATGACAAGCCTTCGCTCCGCACGCTGCGTTTCCGCGATAAGGCGCCTTCTTCCCCCGCCGCGCTCGCCAAAGCCGGCGTTCCGTTTGCGTTTTACTCCGGCGGAATTACGGCACCCAAAGACATCATCAAGGCGGCAAAGAAATCCATCGATGCAGGGCTTGCGCCTGATGCTGCGTTGCGCGCGCTTACGTTGACGCCCGCGGAGATCTTCGGAGTCGCCGACAGGACGGGGTCCATCGAGACGGGCAAGATTGCAAATCTTGTTGTAACCGATGGCAATCTTTTTGACGAAAAGACAAAGATCAAAATGGTTTTCGTGGATGGGAAAAGATTCGAGACGCATGAACCCGAAAAGCCCAAAGATCCACCCAAAGGAACCATGGCTGGGAAGTGGAAGCTGGCCTACACCACGCCAGAAGGACCAGAAGAATCGACTCTGGATCTTGATATGGCCAGCGATGGCACGCTCTCAGGCACCACCAGCAGCAAGCGAGGCACTACCAGCATCATCAGCGGCTATCTTAGCGGCGACAAATTCACCTTCACCATCAACATCCCCATCGAAGGAAATCCAGCCGACGTCGTCTTCTCGGGCACCTTAGACGGCAACTCAGTGAAAGGCACCATCGACGTTATGGGTTACTCGATCGAGTTCACCGGCACAAAGCCCACGACGCAAGCCGCGGCGATTGCCGCTCCCGGTATTTCCGGTCGACCAAGCAATGATTCATCTGTCGCGGGGGGTGCACTGTGAGGATTCCATTCATGCTCGTTACCAGTCGTTTGCGAATCGCGAAGGCTTGCGCGTTTCTTTTCCTCGCGCTTCCACTTCTGACCAGAGCGGCCCCTCCGTCCGACGCGCCTCCAGTGATTCTGATCCAGAACGCCACCATCCTGACGGTTTCCCACGGAATCATCGAACACGGCTCGATCCTTATTAAGGATGGCAAAATCGCGGAAGTAGGCACCTCCGTCAAAGCACCGAAGGATGCGCAGGTTATCGATGCGGCAGGCCAATACGTAATGCCCGGCATCATCGATTGCCACTCGCACATTG
>Ga0265354_1000121_pt1 | contig 13675 bp, 6 predicted proteins | sample NZE1metagenome_FD_189074 | JGI IMG/M metagenome (GOLD analysis project Ga0265354, IMG submission 189074) | Rhizosphere microbial communities from Maridalen valley, Oslo, Norway - NZE1 | ecosystem: Host-associated > Plants > Roots > Rhizosphere > Soil | place: Norway: Oslo | collected 2017-09-14 | reverse complement strand
CTACTCAAGGTAAGGTCCACGCGCCGGTTCTGGGCTAGTGTAACGATCCTTAGGTTGGCCAGGATTTTGTCCCTCTGTTCCTGGGTCAAGTTGGGATGTTGTTCGACCAGTGCTTTTACCTGATCTTCCGTCAAGTTGTCTTCTTCCCCAAGCGCTTTGACTTGCAGGCTGTCCGCCGGAATGCCAAGTCCAACGAGGAATTGTTTGGTGATCTCTACACGGCGCTCGGAGAGTGCTTGGTTATATTCCGCGGTGCCGCGTTTATCCGCATGGCCCTCAAGAACGAGATGTGCATCGGGCTTGAGTGCGAGATATTCCTTGAAGTCATTGGCCAGTGAAGTGAGTGTCTTTTGCTGGCTTTCGACCAGGCCCACAGTTGGCCGTCCAGGTGAAGGCAGAGCCGTCGGGAAATAGATGCTGCGGATGGCTAGTCTGGCTTCTACCGCGGGAGGCGGCGGAGGCGCTTCGACGCTGAATTGAGCCCTGCAGTCTGCGGAGCCGCCACGTCCATCATTGACGGACCCGGTTACCGTGTAGCTTCCTGACGTTAATCCGGTGGTATCAACCTGAACCGAGGCTCCGGACCCGGAGACTTGGCCACCGCTCGATTGCCAGGAGAAGGTCAAGGGATCGTTATCGGGATCGTTCGCACTGGCAGTGATGCGCACACTGCCGCCAGGACGAACAGAACTCGGATCCGCGGAGCAGCTAATAGTAGGTGGACGATTGGGTCGAGGCTCTACTTTGATATCCGCCGTGCAGCTCGTATTGCCGCCGCGCCCGTCAGAGACACCTGCCGTAACTGTATAGGTGCCTAGTGCAAGGCCGTTGGAACTCCAACGGACCTGCGCACCCGTGCCGTCAACGGCGCCGCCTGTGGCTGTCCAAGTATAAGTTAGAGGATCGTTGTCGGGATCGCTGGCGTCCGCATGCACTGATACTACTTCACCCGAGCCAAGGTAAACCGAGGCCGGGTTGGCTGAACAAGAAGCTGTGGGGGGATGATTGGGAGGCGGAGGAGGCGCTCCGCCAAACCGGAATACGAGACCTGCTTGGTATCGGACGTTGCTCTGGTTGTTGTTGCCACCGGTAAAGCCATTGCCAAAACGAGTTAGCACATAATCGACCTGTATTGGCCGAATAGCGAAATGTTTGGTAACCGGGATATCGATACCGCCGCCGATTATGAAATCAAACGCGTTGTTGCTCGGAGATTTACTCGCCGCGACGCAACCGGTTGTAGTGCCGCAACCAGTGAACAGATTTGCGTAGAAATTTGAGTGAGCTCCGCCGAACATTGCCTCAACAAACGGCTCGAAATGCTTCTTGCGAGCTTTTATGATCGGACCGATGTTGTAGGTGAACAGGTCGCCTTGCGCCGTAAAGAGGCAGGCCGCAACACCGGGGCACGCCGCGTTCCCCGCGGGAATGGTAAGGCTATGGTTATCGCTGCCGTAGCCCTCGAATTCAGTCTCAATTCCAAAGTGCCTGCTGAGGTAAAATGTAAGTCCGCCGCCGCCCCCGTTCAATGAGAAAGGCTGAATGATGTTGTTGTTCTGCGGATTGGCGTGTATGTAGGAATAGTCTAACGAAAGCTCCACCTTTGGGTTGTCCTGAGCAATCGCCATCGTTCCAAATAGCAAAACAATCACGGATAGAATTGCGGCTCTGATTTGCATTTCTCTTCTCCTAAAGGCTCGCAGGCTAATTGCCTCGATACCAAGACACTTCCTGAAGTACTTTTTGGTACCCGGGCAATAGAACGGTTACAGCAGATCAACTTCTCCCAAGCAAACACGTCATGGAAATTGCGAGTTTGGTGGAAGTTAGTGACCTTGTGAACTGTCAAAAATGACAGGAGGCGCAAGGCTCTGCTGCCAACGGCGATGAGGTCCTGGTAGGCTTGGCTGCATTCGCCAAAGATACGAATGAGGTCGCGTGTCTCCGCTTGACCAGCAGTTTGGAGAGCGCAACGGGGCGGACCGATGAGCTTTGCTGGCAGATGGAATCCAGCGTTGGTTTTTTGTGCGACGCTCTAGTCGACTACTGGATCCAGCGGTATGGATGTTTGAAATTTACATTTCACTTGTAGGATGAGTTCTGGAGCCCTCTCGAGCACACGCTGGGACCATTCTCTGAAATGGGCGGATCGTCCATGCGCCTTACCAACATCCGCCACCCCATGTTTTTCGTAAACACTGATTCTAAAGGGAGTTGAAGTCGTTTGCTTTGAAGTGGATATGTAAGTGTTGATTCCACGGGAGTTAGGAGAGGGTGACGGGGCAGAAGAAATGGAGCACACGACTTGATGGTCGCGCAAGGGGCACACCGGGGGTATCCACGACTTATGAAGTAAGCGCCTGAAATCAATGGAGTTGCGGGCATTCCTGCGTGTTTGCGTATACAGGGCCGTCCAAAAGGGGGAAGCCCTTGGGTCGGATCATTTAGCCTCCGAGAAGGTAGCGTGATGTGAGGGGTATACCCCAATCGTGACGAGTACTGGGCGCAATCGCCTGATCAGAAAAGGGTTGCAGCACTTCCTTGTGACCAGGAGGTGGCGAGTGGCGCTTTGGCTCCCTTCGGGGCGATAGGGTGTTGAGTGACGAGACAAGGAAAAGGATAACGCAGGGACGCAGAGGTTTTGCAGAGAAGAGGGTGACGCTGGGAGGGGCTGGAGGTTGATGTTCACGGCAGATTTTAGCGCAACTATTGATTACTTGTCAAGATATTCGTTATCTAGTAATGATTCGAACGGTGTGCGCGTGGAGCGTAACTCGATAAGAGGAATGGGGATGCAAGGGAATATGGTGCGCGAAAATGTTGTTTGTGGGAGGGACGGCTAAGCAAGGTAAAAGAAGGCCAACCTCAAGCTTGGCCAAGCCGGGTTGGACTTGAGTCTCGTCCGTGACATTATGCCGCGTCGTGCCGTGCAGTCTTTTCCTTTTCTCTCAGCTCGGGGGCGCTGACCGGGAAAATAGCGGTAACCTTTGTGCCCAAAGCATTGGAATCGATAGTCAATTCGTCATGAGACTGACGCACGCGCTCTTTCATTCCTCTAATCCCCAGGCCGACCGCTTGGGATTGAACCTCCGCGAATCGATCCTGTGACATTCCCTTACCGCGATCCTGCACCTCCGCATAAATGTTGTCACCTTGGCGCGCAATGCGGATTGCCGCAGTCTTGCTTTCCGAATGGCGATGGATGTTCGTGAGGCTCTCTTGCACGAGACGAAATATGGCAAGTTCCATCTCCGGGGCAAGCCTTTCGAGGTTGTCGGGAATGTTTACCTCGATACAAAGGTTGCTTCGCTTCGCGAGACCTTCTACATACCACAGAAGTGCAGACCGCAATCCGAGTTCGTCCAGCATCGGGGGGTGCAAAAGATAAGAGGTCGTGCGTATCTCTTGGGTTAGATTCTGGATTAAGTCTTTAGCGTCTTTGATGCTTTCGGAGAATCGAGCAGGATCGCGTTTCGCGTCGTCTTCCAATCTCGCAAGAGTCATTCCCAGTCCAGCCAAATTCTGCCCAACACTGTCGTGCAGTTCCAGTGCTATGCGCCGGCGTTCTTCGTCTTGGGCGCGCATCAATCTTGCTGAAAGGTCTCGAAGCTGATCCGATTGTTGAAGGATTTCCGCGTTTCGGCGCTGCAATTCCTGAGTCCGAAATTGAACTTGAGTATCAAGCGCACCAGCGAGTGCGCGGAAACGCTGTTCGCTCTCATGCAATTCACGCTCGATCCGTTTACGCCCGGCAATATCACGCGCTATTTTCGAAGCTCCGATGATTTTTCCCGAGGAGTCCCTAATTGGAGAGATTGTCAGCGATATCTCGAGTCTAGAGCCGTCTTTCCGTAGGCGAATGGTATCGAAATGATCGATCCGTTTGCCTTGACCTAGCCTTGCAAGAATACTTATTTCCTCGTCCCGGCGTTCGAGCGGAATGAGCATCGAAATGGACTGGCCGATGGTTTCCTCGGCTGTGTATCCAAAGAGCCGCTCCGCGCCTGAGTTCCAGCTCGTGATGACACCCTCTAAGGTTTTGCTAATAATCGCATCTTCGGAAGAATCTACGATTGCGGCAAGCAGGCCGATCGCCTTATCGGCCTTCAGACGCAATTCGGGAAGCTCGTCCAAAATTGACTGAGTGCTCTTGTCCAGGCCGGCATCCGAATTTTCAAGGATACAACTCGCTAGCACTTCATGTGTCGCAAGAAGCTGCTTGATGTCATGCTCAAACTCAATTTCAGGATGGACCCTTGTCCAGTAGTGAGCCGCCCGAACGAACGACAAGAAAAGCAGGAGGTACTGAAGTCGAACGGTTCCCAGCAAGCGCTCCAGGGCGTCGAGGCACGCTTGGGCGTCTGCCGTCTGCAAGAATACATGGCCGGCAAGAGAAAAAAGGCCATCTTCTATCTGCGTGTCGGCCGCCGGCATTTCAAGAAGAGGAGCAGGACATTTCGAGCAAAACGAAAGGCGTGATTGTAGTTCAGGACCGCGTGGAAACGGCCGGCGAAGCAGTTTGACAGCATCCGCGACGTTTTCAGCACGAGCGTCTTTATCGCCCGCCGGCCGCCCAAGCCCAACCAAGAAACCGGTGTGGCGAGCAATACAGTAGCGGACTGCACAAAAGCGAGAAAGAAAGACGAAAAGCCGTTCCTTAAAGATAGAGGGCAGGGGGTTATCGAGATAAGCTGCTTGGGCAAATCCCCACAGTTTTTCGGTGATCTCGGGAGTCTCGGGCGAGAGCCGGAAAAAGTTCGGAAGCACGCCAAACCGGTCATTAACGCGCAGCAGTAGTTCCTGTACAGGAATCGCCGGTAGAGAATTAATCTTTTCTGGCAATGGGGCAATCCGTTCAGCCGCTGATTTCAGGGCTATGGGGTGTTTGTCAGTCAAGGACAATGGACTTCTCTTGCAGGCCAGATCCCGGCCAGCGGGGTAGACGTGTTTTTGGGGCGTCTCAGTGAAGCTACAGGGTGGAGTAGTTAGTAGAACATATCGAAATTCGTTTGTATAGAACGCCTGCAAAAGCCTCAGAGGTAGCGGTCCGTTACTACCGATTCAGGCGTAACCGGAGAAGTAGAGGAATTGGGATGCGCGGGATTGGGTGCGCGAAAATGGTGTTTGTCTAAGACGCTGTTAAGACCTGCAAGTTCCGGGGGAGCGAAGTCAAATGAAGGCAGCCGCAAGGTGGCAACATCATCCTCCGCCGACTACCCAACGGTAGTAGGCATTGCGGCCATCCTCTGCCATTACATGTTGAATCGAACGAGACCATAGTTCTTTGTCACGGTTGTAAGCGGCTATCCCAGCCGTGTAGAAATTTTGCAAAAGGTCCAGCTCTCTCGCTTCGGCGGTCCAAAACGCGGCGTCTCCATGGAGTATTGGTGGCTCCGTGCGCAGCGCAAGTATTTCCGGCAGTGCGCGCGTAATCTCATCGGGCCGTACCCAGGGTGCATATTCGATTCGAGGGCGGTTATCGGTGACAGCGGGAGCGTTTGCAGCGAAGCGCACGAGTCCAGCGCGATCTGTCACGAAAGTGGCAAGCAACGCTGCGGGCGAATCGATACCAACATCACGCAAGGCTTGCTCCACAGGTGGCTGAGAATACCGCGCGGTGATTTGATTTAAATCCAGCTCGATAGGCGAGAGAGAGCCAATGAGCAGCATTTCGTGCAATTCGGTCGTCCAGAGAGTGGCATAGGGAAACGCATTGAGGAAGCTGCGCACGAGTGACCGTGTTTCTTCCACATTTTGTGTTGCGATCGGCAGCCACTGGGCTAAGAGGCCATTGGGCTGGAGCCTCGTGCCAGCGAGCTCGTAGAAATCTCTCGAGTACAGATTCACGACCCCCGAGGCGGAGGGTGGAGGCGGTTCTAGTGTGATGAGGTCGTAGCGTTCAGCGCTTTGAACCAGCTCGCGACGGCCATCACGCAAGCGAATCTCAATTTTTGGATTGTGCGCTGCGTCAAGATTGCCGCGGAAGAGAGGTCCGGCGTTTACGACGGCTGGCAACAATTCCGCACAAACACGCTTTTCGAGTTGCGGATACGCGAGAAGGCTGCCGGCAGTGATTCCTGTGCCGAAGCCGATGACGAGTGCGGAATGTGGCTCGCTCTTGTGGATGAGGAGCGGAAGAAGAGATTGCAAGCGCATGTAGCGAAGCGACGGCATGGCGTCGCCTGAATTCGAAACTCCTTGAATGTACAGTCGGCGGATATTGCCGGACTTGTGGGGATATTCAAGAACTGCCGCAGTGCCACCGGCGCTCTCGTCATAAAAGACGAGATTGCCGCCGCGAGCTTCCGTGAGCAAACTTGCGAAACGGTCTTTTGGTGTGAGGAAGGCTAAAACCAGCGCGCACGCGCCGACCGCCAGAGTCGCGATTCCCATTCTCTTCCAGCGGACCGGACTTCGTGTTGTGGCGATGGCGCCAACAATGGCCGCCGCGATTGCCAGGATTCCAATTGTGTGCACAAGCCCGAATCGCGGGATCAAGAAAAATCCGGTGAGCATTGTTCCTAAAACGCCCCCGATGGTGTTCGCTGCGAGCACGGAACCGACACCACGGCCAACCGAATCCGCTCCGACAGCTAACCGCAGAACAACGGGGAAAGTGGCACCGAGAAGGACAGTTGGGATAAACAGAATCGCCATGGCCGTGGAAAAAAATCTGCCACCCATGTCCGCCAACAAGCTGCCAGTTACGCTGAAAACAAGATGTCCAACCTGAAGTTGTAACTCTTGCACCCAAGGACCGAGGAGGGAGACCTCGAGTAACGCGACACAACCGGCGGCGGCCGTGAGCAAACCGAAAGTACTCCACGGATCGCGGATGCGGTTTGCATATCGTGCGCTGAGCGAGCTCCCCACAAACAGCCCCGAAAGATAGACAGCGAGGACCATAGCGAAGGCGAAGCTGCGCGTGCTCATGAATTGAATGATGGCTTGCGACCAAAAAACTTCGTAACCGATGGCGATGCCCCCGGCCACGGCGTACATCCCAATCGCAAAACGTGCCTGCGGTGGGATCGGCGTCGTGACGGGATCGATTGAAGTAGAAGTCACAGGCTTGGCCTTCGCCGAGCGTTGAATCGAAAAAGCAGCGGCCCCAAGCGTCAGATTGATTGCAGCTGCGAAAATGGCTGAGCCTTGCACGCCAAACACTCGGATGAGTAGGAAGACCGTCAGGAGAGCTCCTACTACGGCCCCCGCGGTGTTCGCAGCATAGAGCGCGCCGCCCGCCCATCCAACTTCGGATTGCCCGGGCCCGACGGCGCGAACCACAGCTGGAAGAGTGCCGCCCATTAGAAGGGCGGGAAGACCGATGAAGAGAAACAGAGGAAGCCAAGCGAAGAGTCCAACCTGCTTCTCCATGGCGGCAAAAGGATTCGCAGCGTGTGCAAAAGCGAATGTGGCAGCGAGGCCAAAGACTGCAACTCCGATTTCCAAGAGAGCATATAAAAATAGCGGACGCGGACTGCGATCTACCCAGCGTCCGAACAGGAAACTGCCCAAGGCAAGTCCCACGAAGAAAGCGCTGATTCCCGTTGTGACGGCGTAGACTTCAATTCCGACCACGAGCGAGAGCTGCTTGACCCACAGAACCTGATAGATGAGGCCGGCGGTGCCTGAACTAAACAAAAGCAGAGGAAATACAAATGAGAGCGAGGGCTTGGGCATAGCCTCCGTGCCACGATCCGGCAAACTCGTCTTCGCAGGGCCATTCGGACGTGGCCTTTTTTTTTCGCTTTTGTTAACGGAAAGCGGTGCACGTCTCACACGCGACATATCCATCCTCAAATAAGAAGACCGGGCTCAAAAGCTGGGTGAAACAGGTCTTTACAGCCGACGGCGCGTTTCCTTTGTGAACTGCTATTCGATCTCTGCCCGTTTGCCAATTTAGCTTGGCTGGCAGTTAGTCCTTGCCTATCGCATGCTGTTGGGCACGAAGCATTTTCAGAATCGCTTCAGGGTCAACAGTGAAGCTTGCAGGCGCTTGACTCGGCGGATATTCCTTGAAGGTCTCCATGAACTCCGTCCCGAGGATGGTTCCCTCCACGTTCAGGTAAACGTTATGTACTGTCCAGTCGTAGTATTGGTCGGAAGTGATGTCCGCCCGTTCATACGGGTCCATGCGTAAATTGTAGATTTTTGGAAGGCGCAGACATGTGAACGGGTTAGCCCAGATGAGTAGGTTCCCAGGAGCCCGTTGCTCGCAGAAAACGAATTTCCAATTCTCATGCCGCATGGCTACGAGCTGGCCATCGTCGTCGAAATAGAAAAAGTTTTTGCGGGGCGACTGTGCCGCTTGCCCCTCAAGGTAGGGAAGTATGTTGTACCCGTCGAGGTGAACTTTATGGACGTAACCGCCTGGGGTAGGCGCCCAGCCCTTCAAGAGCCGATCCTTGACGGTGGTGTCGCCCGCCGCTGCGAGCAATGTGGGATACCAGTCCAGCCCAGAGACAATCTCGTTGGACCATGCATTTGCCTTGATATGACCGGGCCAGCGAACGACCGCCGGCACACGGAATGCCCCTTCCCAGTTCGAATCTTTCTCGCTGCGGAAAGGAGTCGTGGCCGCGTCAGGCCAGCTGAACTGATTCGGGCCATTGTCGGTGGTATAAATCACGATGGTGTCTTTGGTGATTCCCAGATCGTCGAGTTGCTTGAGCAACTTACCGACATCCTGATCGTGTTCCCACATGCCGTCGGCGTAGTCGTTGCCGGGCATGCCGCTCTTGCCTTGGTACTCGGGACGGATGTGCGTGAAGATATGCATCCGCGTGAAGTTCATCCAGACGAAGAACGGTGTTTTTGCTTTGGCTTGCTTGTCTATGAATGCCATCGCCGCATTGGAGGTCTCGTCGTCGATGGTCTCCATGCGTTTGATTGTTAGCGGGCCGGTATCTTCAATTTTGCCGCCAGCATACGAGTGGATGACGCCGCGGACGTGGTAGACCTTGAGGAATTCGGGGTCATCTTTTGGCCAATACGGCATTTCAGGCTCTTGCTCGGCATTCAGGTGATAGAGGTTGCCGAAGAACTCGTCGAAGCCATGATTGGTTGGCAGGTATTCGTCGCGGTCACCGAGGTGATTTTTACCGAACTGCCCGGTGGCATATCCCAAGGGTTTGAGGGCTTGTGCGATGGTGATATCCCGTTTTTGAAGGCCAACTGGGGCTCCCGGCGCTCCGACTTTGGTAAGGCCGGTGCGTATCGGCGATTGCCCCGTTATGAAAGACGAGCGGCCGGCGGTGCAACTGTTCTCCGCATAATAATCCGTGAACGTCATGCCCTCTTCACCGATACGATCAATATTTGGCGTCATATAGCCCACCACGCCGTGCGTGTAACGGCTGATGTTGGCTTGACCAATGTCGTCGCCGAAGATGACCAAGATGTTGGGCTTATTGGATTGTGCTAAGAGGCTTGCAGGCAGCGACATGAGGGAGACAGCTACCAGCACTGTCAACCATAGTCGGGAACCACTACGATTTCTCACGGTCGATCTCCCTTCTGAATTGGAACCTGTACTTGATGTTCCTCCCCTCCTTAGTCCGGGCCGACGACTGACACCTATCGTCGAAACCGGGACAGAGGTGCGGCTACGTTGAGGGCGCTTCCTAATAGGCCGGACGATAGCCTTTAGTCCATGTCCCCACATTGACGACATGGCAGGGGACCATAAGAAAGTGCAGGTCGGGTACTGTAAGTTTTAACAGTATTCGGCTACACGGCTCCCACTTAGGCTCTCTCAACTTAATGTCCAATAACCCGACTAGAAATGATCGTCGTTCAGGCTAGGTGCAGGCCCATGACCTTGAGTAGAAAGGGAAGACTCCTTTCGGAAGGCTTACGTTAAGTGGCGGCGAACTTTGCGATTCGCAACTTGCTTGCTCGATTCCATCGGCAACGGGTGAAGGTGGGAGGCGTGAACAATTTCAGCTTTGGAACAAGGAGAAAGCGATTGAAACTGCGACGGATGACTCTCAGCTTTTTTCTCGTCGTTCTTTCGCTTTCTGCGTCGGTGGCCTTCGGGCAAACCAAGACGGCTTCGCCTAATCAGACGAATCAAACGTCGGCGGCCCCGAGTCTTCAGGGCGCTCCGTGGACGGGCGATTTTGATGAGATGCTACAGCCGCGCCGCTTCATTCGCGTTCTTGTGACCTATTCCAAGTCGCATTACTACGTGATTAACGGTGTGCAGCACGGCAGCGCGTATGAATACTTTAAGGCGTTTGAAGATTGGGTCAATCTCAAATATCCGCAGAAAATCAAGAATACGAGGTTCCATGTTCTTTTCGTGCCTGTCTCTCGCGACCAGATGCTGCCCCGGCTTTCGGAAGGCAGGGGGGATCTCGCGGTCGGCACGTTGGAGATCACGCCGGAGCGCTTAAAGGTGGTTGATTTTTCGGATCCCGTGGTCACTGGAGTAAAAGAGATCGCTGTGACTGGGCCTCACTCTCCTGTTCTTCATTCCGTCGATGATCTTTCGGGGCAGGAAGTCTTCGTGCGCAAAAGTTCCAGCTATTGGGAACGGCTCGATGCACTGAATGCTCGATTCAAGGGTCAGGGCAAAGCGCAGGTAAAACTGCGGCTGGCTCCAGAGAATCTCGAAGATGAAGATCTTCTGGAGATGCTCAACGCCGGGCTGGTCTCGATTGTGATTACAAAAGCCTATCTTCCAAATGTGTGGGGAAACATCTATACGAATATTCACGCCAATCCAGACGTTGTTCTGGACGACTCCGGGCAGATCGCGTGGGCTATGCGGAAGAATAGTCCAAAGTTGAAGGAAGCGATCGATCTTTTCGTAAAGACACACAAACAAGGGACGGCTTTCGGAAACGCCGTAATTGGTCGATACGCGCAAAGTAACAAGATGCTAAAGAATGCGATTGCGCCGGGCGAATTGAAGAAATTTCAGGAGACTGTCTCGTTGTTCCAAAAATATGCCTCTCAATACAACCTGGACTATCTGCTGATGATGGCGGAAGGGTTCCAGGAATCGACGCTCAATCAGGATGCGAAGAGCGGTGTGGGGGCTATCGGCATCATGCAGTTGATGCCAGGGACAGGCGAGCAGATGAAAGTTGGCGACATCCATCAGAAGGAAGCCAACATTCACGCCGGCGTGAAATATATCCGGTTTATGGTCGACAAGTATTACGCCAATGAGCCGATGGATGACACGGACAAACTGCTGTTTGCCTTTGCGGCCTACAACGCGGGTCCCGGCAGGATTCACTCCTTGCGCGAGGAAGCAGCGAAAAAGGGTCTTAATCCAAATGTTTGGATTGGCAACGTGGAGTTGGTCGCGGCAGAAAGAGTCGGAATGGAGACGGTCACATACGTGGCAAATATCTATAAATATTACGTCGCTTACAAACTGGTAGCCGAGCAAGAAGAAGAAAGACAAAAGGCGCGGGAATCGTTGCAAAAATAACCAGTCGCTCCGTTTTGTGCCGTATAGGGACTTGATTGGGACGATGAATTTGTGAACACAGTTAATTCGCAGTTCCGTAGAGGAGGAAAAGATGAACAGGAAGAGAGCCGTTTGGATAATGCTTCTGGCGATGCTGGCTTTCGCACCAGCTGGGTGGTCCCAAGATGCGACGCCACCCAAGAAAGCTGCGAAGCCGGCCACTACGTCACCTGCTGCAGCTAATCAAAAGCAGAATATCCAAGCCTATATTCAGTTGCTGCGCTCCGATGTGCGCCAGCAGAAAGACGAGATCATGGGAGCGGTCATGCTGTTGAGTGCGGCTGACGCGGCAAAATTCTGGCCAATCTATTCCGAATACGAGACGGAATTAACCAAACTGAATGACCAAAGAATCGCGAACATTCACGAATATGCGGTCAATTATGCGCAGATGACGGATGCAAAGGCCGACGAGCTGGTTCAGAACGCGATGGCTTATCAGAAGCAGCGTGGCGAGCTACTTGCAAAATACTATGACCGCGTCAAACAGGAATTGGGAGCAATTACGGCAGCGCGTTTTATTCAGGTCGAGCATCAATTGCTTTCGATTATCGATCTTCGAATTGCTGCGGAATTGCCGATCGTAGGAGCGGGCTCGTGAATACCATGAGGAGGAGAGATGAAATGCGAAAGGGAATTAGCTGGGCCGCGACTATCCTGTTGGTGTTGGCAACCGCCTACCCGGCCACGGGCGCTCCGCAGAACGTGAAGAGAATCACGGTTCCGGCCGGAACAAGGATTCTTATACGAATGATCGACTCCATCGATACCACCAAACAAAAAGCGGGGTTTCGGTTCACAGCGAGCCTGGAGACAAATCTGCAAGCTGAAGACGTTGTGGTGGCCCCGAGAGGCACGAAAGTTTACGGCAAGCTTGTGGCGGCTTCCTCGTCCGGCAAATTTAAGGGCAGCTCCGAACTTGTGTTGGAACTGACAGATATTGTCATCAATAAGAACACCTATCCGCTACTCACCAGTACGTATGAGATCAAGGGAAAAGGCGAAGGCGGGAACACTGCGAAAAAAGTTGTTGGCGGTGCAGGACTGGGTGCGCTTATCGGTGGAATTGCTGGAGGAGGAAAGGGAGCGGGAATTGGCGCGCTTATCGGCGTTGCCGGTGGAACAGCCATCGCGGCTTCCAAAAAAGGCGAACAACTGTCGATACCCAGCGAGACTCTGCTGGAGTTTCGCCTCGAACAACCAGTGGCCTTGCCGATGTCAAGGTAGCAGGTAGCCGCGACGCCGGCGATATATCTCACCGCGCCAAGGAAATGAGGCTCTGCTGCCTCAACGTTTCACGCATTACAACTCAAGTTCGATTCCGGCCGAATCGAGTCTTATGCGATGCACGGGGCCGACGCGATGGTATTCGTGAACGTCATGCGGATTCCGTGCTTCGGCCGCAGGATGACCATCGGACGAGCTTCGATCAGTTGGCCCGGAGCCAGCTGAAAATCGTATTTTCTGAGCAGATCGCTCAAAATCATGAGGATTTGCAACATCGCGTAATTTCCACCGATACAGCCTCGCGGTCCGCCCCCGAACGGAAGGAAGGTGAAGGGCGTGCGCAGCTTGTCGTTCGGTTTGGTGAAACGCTCCGTTTCGAAAGTTTCCGGATTCTGCCAGTAGCGCGGAGCGTGGTGCGCACCGTACACATACACAATGACCGTCGATCCGCGGGGTATGGCGAGGTCGCCTACGCGGTCGTCCGCGACAGCCATGCGGTCGATCATCCAAAACGGCGGGTAGAGACGGAGCCCCTCCTGAATGACCTGAGTCGTAAATTCGAATTTGGGAAGGTCGGTGTACTTCAGGGGCGCTTCGCCTAAAACAGAATCAAATTCCTGCCTTACCCTTTCTAGACATTCCGGACGCGAGCTCAAAAGATAAAAAAGCCACGATAGCGCATTCGACGATGTTTCATGGCCGGCGACGAGAAGTTGCATGCTTTCACTGAGGATGAGCTCATCGCTCATGCCTTCGCCATCGCTGTAGCGCGCATCCATCAAAGTCTGCAACAGATCGTGGCCGGGCGGTTCGTTGCGGCGCCTCTTGATGTATTCGAACAGAACAGCGTCCGCGCGGGCGCGCATGTCTTCGTGCTTGCGCAGTTCCCCCGAGACGGCGAACCAGGGATTCAGATAGGGCTGAAGGGTTTGCCGAACAATGAATTCCTGAACGGTGCAG
>Ga0265354_1000120_pt1 | contig 13725 bp, 12 predicted proteins | sample NZE1metagenome_FD_189074 | JGI IMG/M metagenome (GOLD analysis project Ga0265354, IMG submission 189074) | Rhizosphere microbial communities from Maridalen valley, Oslo, Norway - NZE1 | ecosystem: Host-associated > Plants > Roots > Rhizosphere > Soil | place: Norway: Oslo | collected 2017-09-14 | reverse complement strand
CTTCATGCCGTTCTCATCGCCCCAGGCTACCAGTACGATATTATCCGCCGAAAGCGCGGGCACCTTGGAATCGCGGTCCAGGTCGATTTGTTTGATTCGTCAGCAAAGATCAGCGCCGCTGCCCAGGTCGTCAACGGAGTGCAACAGGGGGCAGTATCCGCGAGCGCGTCCCTGCTGGCTCCGATTCCCGTCGCGGGGCCCGAATTCCGGTTGTACTTGTTGAACTCTTCCAGACTTTTTGTGGAAGGCAACGTATACGGGATGTATCTCGGGGGTTATGGCAATTTTGTCTCGACAACCGGCACGATTGGGGTGACTCTAACCAAGAATCTCAGCCTGAACGCGGGCTATCAGCTTGGGTCGCGTCTCGTTGTGGACAACAACGACAGCTCCAAACGTATCGGTGTCCGCTTGACTCAAAAGGGGGCCATCGTCGGACTGGAGTATTCCTTCTGAGGAACAGGCCGGATTCAGCTTAGAAGTTGTGAACGATTTGAATAGATTCTTGAATGTATCAATCATGAGGAGAGAAGAAACAACATGAAAAAAATGAGTTATATGGCCGTTTGCATGGTTCTCTTGGCGTTCATTTGTATGGCGGATGATGTGGCAACAGTTGTCCACGGGACGGTGACGAAAGTGGATAGCGCCACGAAGACCGTGGTAGTGAAGAGCGCCGATGGCACGGAACACGCGATCAAGGTCACAGGCGATACCACGTATAAGGGAACGAAAGAAGGCTTCGACGGCTTCAAGAAAGGAACGGAAGTCGTGGTTCGTACGACAGGCAAAGGCGCTGAAGAAACCGGCGTGGAAATCGGCAAGGTCGGCAAGGACAGCTTGAAGGTTACCAAGGGCACGATTACAAAAATCGACGAAGGCACAAAAACCGTGGTCGTGAAGACCGCAGATGGGACAGAAAAGACGTTCGAGTACACGGGCAGTGCCAGCAAAGACGTGGGCAAGGACGTCGGCAAAGACACCGAGAAGAGCGCCAAAGTGACGGTCTACTATACGGAGGAGGCCGGAAAGAAGGTTGCCCACTTTTTCAAATTCTAGTGATCGTTCCGAAAGACAGGGAGCGTGCAGGCCAAACCGCATCAAGACCTCCGCTCCCATCTCTTATGTTTCAGTGACAAGAAATAAATGACCCAGGCGCCCGTGCCAATGCGGAGCTCTGTCATGCCGGGCTGCTATACCGAGGAAGAGCCCCTGGACCCCATTGACTTCGTACACCTATTCGACTCGAGAGTTCCTATATCACGGCGGCATCCCGACTCCCGAATTGTCGCATTGCCGCTCATCGTTTATCCTTAGCGAATTGTGGTACGGCTGTTGTTTCTTATTAGGACAATTGTTTGCCTCCCGAAAAAGATCGTAAGCCGGAGTCCGCATGAAGCTGAGATTGTCCCTGTTTTTCTCTTGTATCCTTCTACTTTCTTCCTTCTCGTTCTTGTCGTTGAACGCGCAGCAGGAGGGCAATGTCCGGCGGCTGACGACGGCTCTACCGACACCTGCCGCGAAGGGCGCGAAGCCGGACTTCGGACCCAATGTAATGATCTTCGATCCGTCGATGTCATCGCAAGCGATCCAGAAGCAGATCGATGCGGTGTATTCGACGCAGCAGCACAACGAGTTTGGACAGCAGCGGAACGCTCTGCTATTCCTGCCGGGAGACTATTCGGTGGACGTGCCGGTAGGCTTTTACACGGAAGTGATAGGACTTGGGGCGTCGCCCGATGTAACGCGCATTGCGGGCAACGTGCATGTGGATGCGAATCTTGAGCACAACAATGCGACGACCACTTTCTGGAGAGCTGCGGAAGGGCTCTCGATGAAACCGGCCGGGGGCACGATGCAGTGGGCCGTTTCGCAGGCGGTGTCGCTTCGGCGAGTGCATGTGCGCGGCGACTTGGTGCTGCACCAGAATCGCGGCTGGGCAAGCGGCGGCTGGATGTCGGATTCGCTGGTGGATGGAAATGTCGACTCCGGCAGCCAGCAGCAATGGATCTCGCGCAATTGCGACTGGAAGAGTTGGACGGGTGCGAACTGGAACATGGTGTTTGTCGGTGTCGTGCATCCGCCGGATGGCGCATGGCCCTCGCCGCCGTACACGAAGGTGGCGCATACGCCGGTGGTGCGCGAGAAACCGTTTCTGCAAACGAATGCCGCGGGCGAATTCAGCGTGCGGGTCCCGAAACAGTACAGCGATAGCGTCGGGATCACGTGGCGCGGCGGGGAAACGCCGGGAGAGACAATTCCGATTACGCGGTTTTACATTGCGCGCCCGGATGTAGATACGGCGGAGACGATCAACGCGCAGCTTGCCCTGGGCAAGAACCTGATTCTGACGCCAGGAATCTATGAACTGGCCGCTCCGATTCGCGTGACACGGCCGCATGTAGTGGTGCTGGGGCTCGGGTTTGCGACGCTACGTCCGATGAAGGGCACGGCGGCGATGACGACGACCGATGAGGACGGGATCGAGATTGCCGGGCTGCTCTTCGATGCGGGGCCGAGCGAGTCTCCGGTGCTGCTGGAGGTGGGGCCAGAGGGAAGCCGGGCACGTCATGCGGACGACCCGATCGCACTGCACGATGTTTTCTTTCGCGTGGGTGGCGCGGGCGTGGGCCGGGCCAAGGTGAATTTGAGGATCAACAGCAACGACACACTGGTGGACCACACGTGGATCTGGAGAGCGGACCACGGCGCAGGAGTGGGCTGGGAGCTGAATACCAGCGAAAACGGGCTGGTGGTGAATGGAAACCAGGTCACGATCTATGGCCTGTTTGTGGAGCATCACCAGCAATTCCAGGTTCTGTGGAACGGAAATGGCGGACGAACCTATTTTTATCAGTCCGAGATTCCTTACGATCCTCCGAACCAGGCGAGCTATACGAGTACGCCGGGAGTGAACGGCTGGGCCTCGTACAAAGTGGCGGATGGAGTGACAACGCATGAGGCGTGGGGACTGGGCGTGTACAGCGTCTTCATCCATCCGGATGTCGAGCTGACCCGGGCAATCGAGACGCCGAAGCGCCCGCAGGTACGGTTCCATGACATGATCACCGTGGCTCTAGGCGATAACGGTGTGATCACCCATGTGATCAACGACACGGGCGAAGCCACCGCGATACATCCTCGCGTGACGCCAAAGGTAGCGAACTTCCCCTGAGTGGGTACGCGCAGCATTCGTCAGTGAAATGCAAAACCTCATTGAAACGAGCCTCGGGGATTCGATAACGAGAAGTTGGCTTGTAGGAAGCGATCTCCGCGCCTCACGTCGCTCCTGGACGTATCAGGGGCAACTCGGAAGTAAATCCACTTGCCTTGTAAGTCAAAAGCTTGAAATTCCACATGGGCGGAAATCCGGCCAATCGTCATCGCCTTCGTCTTCCAACGCAACATAAGCTAGGCGGTGTAAGTATTGACAGTATCGCTGCTCCCCTCCTTGCCCCGAATATGCATTAGGTGTCGGAACACAAAGAAAGCCGAATCGTTCCATACACACTATATGTTGCACTCGGGCATACGCACCCCGCCGCGGATGCCATAGAAAGAGGATGGCTGAAAGATGAATGAAAGAAAGAAGCTAACAATCGTCCTAAGAATGATTCTGGGTTTGCTAGCGCCTCTGGTTCTTAGTGGCGTAGCTGCCGCGCAAAGCACCCAGGTGAAAGGTGTGATTAATGGAAGGAGTGGCGCCACCATGACTGTTCAGTCTCAAAATTCCGAGACTGTCACCGTAGTCCTGACGGCTGCTACGCAAGTTTTGGAGCCTGAGGGAGCATTTCGGAAAAAGCACCTAGCCATGACCGCTCTAGTTCCTGGACTGTCGGTCGAGGTGAAAGGGTCCATGAATGCCCAAAACCAACTGGTTGCCGACAGCGTTATTTTCCATGGTTCGGACCTCAAGACTGCCCAAGACATCCAGGCGGGCTTGACTCCTGCCGACCAACAAATCCAACAACAACAGCAGCAGATGAAGCAGCAAGAGCAGCAAATCCAGCAGCAACAGGCACAAATCCAGGAAGAACAAAAAGTGAGTGCCGAGCATGCGGCGGAACTTGCGGCGAACAAGGCTGCCATTGAAGCTGCCAATAAGCGCTTCGGCGAGCTTGGTGAGTACAACATTCTGGGTGAGGTTACAGTTCTTTTTGGAAACGACAAGGTAATAGTCGAGGACCAGTACAAACCACAACTCATGGCGTTGGCTCAACAGGCTAAGGGTATCAATGCTTACCTCATTCAAGTGAAAGGCTACGCTTCCAAGGTCGGCAGTGCGGCTCTAAACCAGAAACTCAGCACTGAGCGCGCCGAAAATGTCACCGACTTCCTCGAACAAAATGCCCAGATTCCGTTGACAAACATTCTGTCTCCCGGCGCCATGGGCACAAGCAGGCAGGTGGCACCCGACACGACCGCAGAAGGACAGGCTGACAACCGCCGGGTGGTAGTCAGGATCCTCCAAAATAAAGGTATTGCTGGCACTTAAAAGAAAGTCACCAGGGCGTGGGCAGCCTTCGTTTAGTGCTATTTGAATTCATTTTCAGTCGGGTAGGATTCTAATTCGGCCTGCCCAACCAGGAATACTGCCACCCCACAGAAACGTTCTGATAGTTTCCGCCGAAGCTAATATATGTGCCATTGCTGTAGCTGGCTTTGATGGCTTGATGTTTGCTGAGCGGGATGGAAACCGTCCCTCCGATGCGCGAGCCGATTTGTTTCGTCGCTAGGTTCTGTATTCCGCTTAAGCTGGTAATGCCGCCCCACCAGAAGTTACCGTCTAGCGAAAGCCAAAAGCGCGGCTTCAAGTCGTAACTCAAATGCCCTTCCAGCGAAAGGATCGGCGATTCGCTCTGCGGTTGGCCTATCGCGCCGCCGGTAAAAAACGACTGGTTTGTAGTGTAAAACCATCCCCCAGCATAGCCATCGAGCAACCAGTGTCCCCGGCGTTCGGAATATCCAATTTCCGGCTTGAAAGCCCACCGGTTGGCGCCCCAGTTGATCAGTTTCGTGCTGCTATATTGTCCGGTCGGCGCAACCACTCTTAGACTCACGCCCAGTAATCTTTTTTGCTTCCACTTGGCCATTTCTCTCGGCTCCATCGCCGGCCCGCCCGTAAGGTTTACGGAAAACCGAAAGCTGGAATCGGCGAGGCCCGAACGGTATAACGATCTATGTTGCCCCGCGAGGTCGCCTTCGAAATTTCCCACTGCATAGGGCAGCAAAACAGTAAAATTTGCCGAGCGGCCAAAAAAACTCATGGAGTGGTAGTAGTTGATGATCGATATATAGTAGGTACCCGTGGCGTTAGTGACCGGAATAGTGCCGTTGAAGTTTACGCCCCCGTCGAAGAACGCCCAGGTGATCGTAATCGCGTTGGAATGCACCGGCGTTATCACATAGGCCCGAGGCGCAAGATCCTGCGCGTGCGCCGCGCTTAAAGAACAAGCGGCGAGCACAACCGTCAAGGCGAGTTTGAATATGACTCGCATCCATTGAATAGTCAGATGGTCGGACACTTTAGAGGCAGCATTTGAATGCGCTTTCTTGAAAGATCAGTCGGAAGCAGGAGGAGTATAGGAGGGTGCAGAATTAGCGGTTAACTGTCAAAAGTAACAGTCAATCTCGGTTCAACTCCGGTTCTTCGGCGTTGGTTAGGTCTTCAATCCCCATAAGGCTGCGACTCACAAACTGCTTGCCGAGAAGAACAGCTTCCATTGCGTCCAAAAGCGATCCCCCCGCGTCCATCTTGAGCACATAACCTGCTCCGCCCGCGCACAAAGCAGCCCGTATCACATCCGGATCGGCATTTGAACTCAAGAACAGTATTTTTGCCTTGGGAACAAGCCTTCGAACTCTTCGAGCTAGTTCTATGCCGTTTAACTTTGGGAGGCTGATATCAAGCAAGATCAGATCGGGTTGAAGTTCTTCCGCCTTCTGAAGACCTTCCAACCCATCCGATGCAAACCCAAGTACGCGCATGGAAGGCTGGTCATTTAAATGTAGAACGACAAATTCCCGCCAAGGGTCAAAGTCATCCACGATAAGAATTCGGACTAGCGACATTCAAAACTCAATTTATGTGTTCCTGGACTTACCTAACCCGAGCTTGCGCTAAAAGTTTCTCAGTCCCGTTAGTTTGACAGAATTAGCTGCTGCGGCAAACGCCGTTCTTAACTGCCCGTTCCCCAGCCTACCGCAATCTGTTCACGTAGCCGTCGGTTCGTCTTCTGAGTTTGACTCCTGAGCGTTTGTCACACTGTCAGAATCCGCTATTCCGGGACTGACAAATCGCTCCCAACGAAGTACCGACTCGACCCCGGCCAACAGTCCTTCCGCAGCCTCCATTTTCGACACATACCCCGACCCGCCTGCCTCGAAAGCAGTCCGGACCGAATCTATATCAGATTCCGAGCTGACGAAGATTATCTTCGTTAGCGGTGCCACCCTCTTAATTTGTCGAGCAGCTTCGATGCCATTCAGCTTTGGCAGCATCATATCCAACAAAATCAAATCCGGCTGCAATTCTTCCGCTTTCTGCACAGCCTGCAACCCATCCGATGCCACTCCAACGACCTCAAGGTCGGGCCGTTCTCGCAATCGTGAGACGACAAAACCCCTCCACAGATCAAAATCATCCACAATGAGAATACGTACTAACGACACCTGCAATTCCTGCACAGTTTCAACGTTCATACCTTTCGCCATCTCTTTACCGCGTCCGAGTTGATGGAGCAGCTCGTAAGATTCGCACGCTCGATGGATTCTGTCGTTGCTTGGACGCAACTCTGAGATTGCCCAAAAACAAACAGGAAATACGGCGGCAGGTCAGTAATTCGTAGCAGGATTCAAACTACGTTTAGGAACAGGCGCTCGGCAGACCGCAGGAGGATCTTGCCGCGTCGCTTTGCAATGGCGCGGTTCGCTTGCCACTCGCTGATCAGGCGGCTTGCCGTAAACGGGGTGATGTTCGCTGCGCTGGCTAACTCTTCATTTGTCGCGTCAAATTCAACTCCGCCGTGGACTTTCTGTCCAATAACTCCGGCCAAGCGCATCAGAACCTGGGCGAGTCTTTGCCGAGCCGTATTGCAAGTTAGAGCTACGTGATCGGCCAAATACCAAGTCAAATAGTCAGACGCCATTAAGAGTGCGTTCTCAAGCAATCTTGGATACTGAGCTGTAAGGTTTCGAAGGGCGGTACGGCCCCATACCAAAACCGAACTATCTTTTACCGTTTCGGAGCTAAGGGGATAATTGTAAGCTTTAGGTAGAAACGTTGCGCCGCCGATGATCTCCCCTTCTGGTAGCCAAAGAAGCAGAGTCTTCTGACCTTCTTCTGTGATGAAAAAATATCTTGCGCGGCCGCTCGTCAAGAGAAACAAGTGCTCTGCAGGGGTTCCTTGGTTTGTGATTATAGTATTGGCGAGGAGTCGTCGTTCAGTCGCCGCTGCGTGGATGATCGCCAGATCACGCTGCGCGAATCCGTCAAACAGTCGTGACTTCAAGCCCGCAGGTAGGGCCGCAATTCCCGTGGCGGGCATAGACGAATCTCCTTGAATAGCAGCTGAATATCCGAGGTACAGGAGGCTTTGCAGTCTCGGTGCGCGCTCATTAGCCTTAGACTCCGGCCAACCATTTAAGGAGCACCTCCAATCATAACTACCGTTTTAGTCCTGAAGTGCATACTGGCAGAAATACCAGCTTTTGTTCTTGCTCTGGATGTTTTTCGAGGTTAATGGGCCCAGACAAGCTTCCAAATGGCCCTCAGTCCCTACCAAAGTGACCGGGGATACGTGATCTGGCCAATTTTGTGGAAGTGCACAACATCGAACCAAAAAATGCTATTCTCTTGGACACATGAAGTACCTGGGGGGCGTCTTACAATAGCTGTCTCGCTTTGGATTGGGTGCCAGGTCACTGCCGGTCACAGTGCTTGGTTTTGGGTTAGGTTCGGAGGGTACGATGAAGCTTCCAAGAGTAATTCTTGCGGATGATCACAAAATTCTGGTCGAAGCCTTCCGAAAGCTTTTGGAATCCCATTATGAGATCGTGGCAACTGTAGCCGACGGTCGCGCTCTCTTGGACGCCGCTGCGGCTCTCAAGCCCGACGTGATTTTGCTCGACATCGGCATGCCACTTTTGAATGGCCTCGAAGCCGCTCGCCAGCTCAAGACCAAGTTGCCGACCGTTAAACTGATCTTTCTGACCATGCACGAGGATCCTGACCTGGCCGTCGAAGCCATGCGTGCCGGGGCCTCCGGCTTCTTGCTGAAGACATCGGCTTCCTCCGAATTGCTCCACGCCATTCAACAAGCGCTCAAGGGAAAGACTTACGTCACGCCACAAATCTCCAAGGGGATGGAGGACAGTTTCATTCGCGACCCGCGCGGCAGGCAGCGGGCCAAATCACTGACGCCGCGGCAATGCGAAGTCGTGCAGCTCCTGGCTGAGGGTAAGTCCATGAAGGAAATTGCTGACGTTCTTCACGTCACTCCGAGAACAGTTGCTTTCCATAAATATCGCACAATGGAAGAACTCGCCGTCAAGTCGACCGCCGAGCTGATTCAATTTGCGATCAAGAACCATATCGTAGTCATGTGATCGCCCCTATTCACCTCACGACTCTGACCCGATCCAGTTCCACAATTTATTTCTTCTCCACAGAAAAGAAAAAATACGCGGCGAGCCCCACCGATTCCACTTGTTTATTCGGATGTTTGCCCGTGTTGTTGTCGTGCTCGTAATAGGGATTGAATTCAACGTGTTTGCCCACGGGAAACAAGCTGCCCGCATAGATCGAAGTGGTGCTTATCTTGCTGTACTGACTCTCATAAAATAGTTCAGCCGAAACATACGGAATAAGATGATAGGAATGAATCGCAAAAGTTCTCTCCAGCGTTAATCGATTCCGATAGCGCCATGTGAAACTGCCGCTTTTCCAGTCGAGATCCGCGCGGTTCCGGTCCGACATGTGAAAGCCATATCTGAGCGGAAAGTTCGAAGTAACGGCAACGATCATCCGATTTTCGCCGGGAGTATTCGGCGCGGCGATATAGCGGTACCCAATTTCCAGAACCAGCGCTCTCGACTTCGAATCGTCCAGATCAAATGTCGTTACACGTTTAAGCGTTATCAGTGGTTTCAGATAGAACTGAAAGCTTGGACCTATCGCAAGTTGCGTCGAATCGCCGCCGTCCCGATCGTCCTTGGCCTGCAAAAAGGTCCGGACAGCAGAATTCAATTTGAGATATGCATCAGTTTCCGGTATGAATTGCGTATCTTGCGCGCGAGCAGGCAAGCACGCAAAACAGAAGAGCAATGCCCATCGCCAAATCGTCTTGTACATTCGCTTCATTTTGGAGGAGCGTTGCTGACGTTTTGTACTTCGGCGCCCAAGCCTTGCCGGCGAACTGCTCGATAGACTGGACGCGCCAGCAGGAAGGCCAGGACAGCATGTAGAACGCACGCTGGCCACAGCAGGTAGCCGGCGAAACCTCCGGCAACCCCGAGAAAGCCGATATAAAGCGTTGCGAGCAGGTTGTAAATAAACAGGCCCGAAATAGCCTGCGCGTTTGCAACTCTCCTGTTCGGCCAACACGCCAGACCGAGGGATAGAAGCCCAAATCCTCCAACTCTACCTATCGCAATGCCGCCATCAGAAAGCGCGCTGCCTATCAACAAATGAACGACGAAGCTAGGATTAACGGTGAGAGCAAGACCGGCGGTCATCTCCACCACAGCAGCGATCGCCGCCACTGTTCTGCTTGCCATCCATTTCTCCATTCCTGAATTCTTAGGTCGGAGTCTGCCCAATGCCCGCTAACTCGACTCATTACTCGCAGAACCGGAGGGCGGCCCTTTCGAACCGCCCGCCGTGACATTGGTTTCTGTTAGTTACTGGGACCTTTAGCCGCTGCTTCCGCCTGCGCCATCTTGGCGGCCATTTCGGCTTTCAGGGCATCGAGGTTGAAGCTCGCGCCGCGTTGCATTGGCGGGAATTCCAGGAAGGTTTGGATTTCCTGTCCCATCTTTTGCTGAACGAAAATAAAACGCCAGAATTGATACATGTACCAATCGCCGAAAGACATCAGCGACCCATTCCTCGTCAGGTCTTCTGGAAAGCTCATTCTCTCGTACGGATCGAGCCGCAGATTGATAATCGACGGCACGTCCGGATGATTTTTGACTCCCAGCCAGCCTTGAGGCTGATCGATGAAGCGGTACTTGTAGTCATCAATGCGCACCGCGCCAATCGTGCTTTCGCCAAGATAGAAGATTTCGTGGCGCGTGGACGGTCCTTTGCCGGTAAGCATGGCAGTCTGATCGTAGCCGTCGAGATGGTTCTTGTAAGTTCGGTCGCCGATCTTCACCCCTTTGAGCAAATCCGCAGTGATGTTCGGGTTTCCGGCGAGGGCGGCGAATGTAGGCAACCAGTCCAATCCGGACATGATGCCGTTCTGCACGGAATCTGCCGGGACATGGCCGGGCCAGCGCACGATGCATGGGACGCGGAAACCGCCTTCCATGACCGTTCCTTTCGCTTGCGCGAACGGCGTGGTCCCGCCATCGGGCCAGGTGAACGTTTCGGTCCCGTTGTCCGTGGTGAAAACGACAATCGTGTTGTCGTCTAGCCCCGCGTCCTTCAGGTGCTGCATTACGAGGCCGATGTCGTCATCCAACTGCGCCATGCCGGCTTCTTCGATGCTCCAACCATTCTCCGAATTCATCATCGCCGTGTATTTCGGCGAGAGGTGCGTGACGACGTGCATGCGCGTCGGGTTCAGCCACACAAAGAACGGCTTGCCATCGGCCTTGGCCTTATCAATAAACGCGAGGGAAAGGTCCCGGATCGTGTCGTCCACTGTCTCCATGTTGTACTTGATCCCGTTCGTGGGGTGTGGCGGCAACGGCCCTTCATCTTGGATCTTCTGCTTGCCGATCTTGCCCCAGCGCGGCATTTCGGTTGCGTCATCGCTAGTGGTCGCCCAGGAATGAACAAGGTTGCGCGGCCCAACGACATTCAAGAGGTTCTGCGGATAGTTGGGGTGAAACGGGTCTTCCATGGCGTCCAGATGATACAGATAGCCGAAGAATTCATCGAAGCCGTGCACGGTGGGCAGGAATTCATTCTTGTCACCTAGATGGTTCTTGCCAAACTGGCCAGTCGCATAGCCCTGCGCTTTCAGTACAGTAGCGATTGTGACGGCTTCCGCCGGGATCCCGATCGGCGCACCAGCTTGGCCGACCGTGGTCATACCCGTGCGAATGGGCAGTTCACCCATGATGAAGTTCGCGCGACCCGCCGTACAGCTCGCTTCGGCGTAATAGTCAGTGAACAACATGCCTTCCTTGGCGAGTTTGTCGAGGTTTGGCGTCTTACCGGCCATCATCCAGTGGCTATAGACTCCGATGTTCGTTATTCCAATGTCATCGCCCATGATCACAAGAATGTTAGGTTTCTTTGCCTGCGCTGAGGCCGGCTGGGGTCCCGCTAACCCAAAAACCGCGAGAAACACTGCAAAAACCAAGCCAGCTCTTCCGATACACTTCATTAACGTCCTCCTCTTCCTTCTCGTCACTCGACCATTAAATCCGCAGGCGATTCTTCGCTGAATGGCGCAACAAACCGCGAGGCTGCGTGATACTGCCCTTGTCCTCGGGGGCTGTAACCTGTCAAAAGTGACACTCAATTACCCGCCTCCGTTTTGGCGGAGCGAGCCACTAGGCATGGAAAAACTGCACCGCCAAGCAATTCGCGGCAGGCGATCAAGACTCTTCTCGATCAACCGAATGGAATTACCAGAACTTCTCTTCCTAAGAAATCATGGCTAGGTGGGAACACTCTATGGCAATGGAAGGAGCCACTTTGCTGAGAAACGCAAAGTAAATCTGCAGATTTCTGCGGAAAAATTGCAGCGCTCTAACTAGTTACAAAATTGGTAGGCGGCCCTTGCGAGCCGCCCACCGGTTGAAAATTCTGCTACTGCCCTTCGTGAGCTTTGATCATTTCTTGGATTTTGGCCTTGATGGCCTCCAAGTTGAAGGAAGCCGGATCCTGCATCGGAGGATAGTCGATGGCCGTCATGGCGAGCTTGCCCACTGTCTGCTGAACGACGACGAAGCGCCAGAACTCGCGCGCATAGAAGTCATTCATGTAGCCACCACCCATCTCATTCAGACTCTCGCCTCGGATGGACGGCGTGCGTTCGAAGGGATCCTGCCGCAGATTCACGATCGTCGGCATGTCGGTGGTGACTTTCTCGCCGGGCCAACCCCAAGGCTGCTGGATGAATTGAAACTTGAAGTCATCGATGCGAATGGCGCCGAGTTGAGGTCCGCCAAAGTAGAATAGCTCATGGCGCGCGGATGGACCGGTCCCGTTCAATAACGCCAGCTGGTTATATCCGTCCAGGTGGTTTTTGTAGGTGCGGTCGCCGAGCTTCACGCCCTTAAGGAGCTGGTCGGTGATATTGGGATTGCCGGCAGCGGCCAGAAGCGTTGGGAACCAGTCGAGCCCGGAAAAGATTCCGTTCTCGACGGAGCCGGGCTTTACGTGTCCGGGCCAGCGGATGATGGCGGGAACACGAAACCCGCCTTCGAAAACGGTGCCCTTCGTGGCGCGGTAAGGAGTCATCCCCCCATCGGGCCAAGTAAACACTTCGGCGCCGTTGTCGGTGGTGAAAATAACTATCGTGTTGTCGGCTTCGCCGATGTCGTCGAGATGCTTAAGAATGGCACCGATGCTGTCGTCCATCTGAGCCATGCCAGCCTCTTCCAGGTTGTAGTTATCCTTGGAATTCATCATCGCCTGATATTTGGGAGGCAGATAGGTGAAGACGTGCATGCGAGTGGTGTTGTGCCAGATGAAGAAAGGCTTGCCGTCCTTCTTGGCCTTATCCATAGCGCCGGCGGTGTTCCCCACCAGGACTTCGTCAAAGGTTTCCATGTCGTACTTGGCTGGCTTGCCTTTTTGCCAATTCTGCATGTCAGTCATGTTCGGGAAAGGAGGCAAGGGGCCTTCGTCTTCAATCTTCTGTTTGCCCACTACGCCCCACCGGGGCATGGTTGTTGGGTCGTTAGTGTCGCTAGCCCAGCAGTGCGTCAGATTTCGCGGTCCGGTCTTATCGATCCAGTCTTGGGGATAGTCGAACCAATAGGGATCAGACATGGCGTCGAGGTGATATAGGTAGCCAAAAAATTCGTCGAATCCGTGGAGGCACGGGAGATATTTATTTAAATCGCCGAGGTGATTTTTGCCAAATTGGTAGGTCTCGTAACCCTGCACTTTCAGGGCGCTAGCGATGGTAGCGGCTTGATCTGGTAGTCCAACGTCCGCACCCGCCTGACCAACCGTGGTCAACCCAGTGCGAAGAGGGATTTCCCCCGTGATGAAATTAGCGCGCCCAGCGGTGCAGCTAGCTTCGGCGTAATAGTCCGTGAACATCATGCCGGCCGCCGCGAGCTTGTCAAGGTTCGGCGTCTTGCCCGACATGATGCCGCGATGATAGGCACCGATGTTAAACCAGCCAACGTCGTCACCCATGATCACAAGAATGTTGGGTTTCTTCTCCTGCGCGGAGGCTTGTGGCGCCGCTGCTAGTGCCAGAACGGAAAAAATCGTTGCAACAACGAGCAATAAACTTCTGAATTTCATTTAAATCCTCCAATTCCATTTTCCAAAGATGGAAACGCAATGCTGGCCGATCGCCGTGCCGAACA
>Ga0265354_1000119_pt1 | contig 13818 bp, 11 predicted proteins | sample NZE1metagenome_FD_189074 | JGI IMG/M metagenome (GOLD analysis project Ga0265354, IMG submission 189074) | Rhizosphere microbial communities from Maridalen valley, Oslo, Norway - NZE1 | ecosystem: Host-associated > Plants > Roots > Rhizosphere > Soil | place: Norway: Oslo | collected 2017-09-14 | reverse complement strand
GAGCTCGATGCCCGACGATAGCAAGTACACTTCACTCTTGGCTATGGTCGTAGTGGTTGCTGTCCCCTTAATCGGGGTGTGGGAAGTATTTCGACAGGATGAAACCCCAAGCCTGCGTACCTTTCGCCTCCTTCTCGTCCTCGCCTTTGGACTCTTTCTCGCGGTTCTGGCCCTTTTAGGTGAGCAACTCACCAAAGCCAACTTGAAGAGCAATGTCAGGAAACTGGAAACCTTTAACAGCGATCTCGCTGAAATGCTTCGATCCATCTTGCGTCACGCGGACCCCGGCACTTTCCAGACCGCCGATGACAGCAAGTACATTTCGCTGTTTGTGATGCTCGCTGTAATCGCGATCCCCGTCATCGGCGTATGGGAAATTTTTCGACAGGATGAGAGCCCCAGCCTGCGTACATTTCGTCTGATTGTCATTCTCACCTTCGGACTCTTCCTCGCGGTTCTCGCCCTTTTAGGTGAGCAACTCGCCAAGTCTGGCTTGAAGAGCGATGCGCGCAAACTCGACGCTCTGAACAGCGAGCTCGTTGAAACGGTTCGTGCCATCCTTCGTCGCGCGGATCCTGTTACTTTCCAAACCACTTTCGTCAACAAGCAAGTCGAAAACATCCTCGGTTATCCCGTTAAAAGTTGGCTGCAAGATCCCTCTTTCTGGGTCGAGCACCTCCATCCCGAGGATCGTGAGCGCACTCTGGTCTTCACGGCGAGGGCCATCCAGGAACACCGCAATCACGAACTCGAGTACCGCATGATTGCCGTCGATGGTCGAACCGTCTGGCTGCAGGAAATCGTCAACGTCATCGTCGAAAAGGGCATGCCCAGTGGCTTGGTCGGCGTCAGCGTGGACATTACCGCGCGCAAGCTTGCCGAGGATTCCATGGGCTTGTTCCGAAAATTGATGGATGGTTCCAACGATGCCATAGAGATTCTGGACCCTGTCACCTTGCAATTCCTCGACGTCAATCAGAAAGCTTGTCTCGACCTCGGTTATTCCCGCCAGGAAATGTTGTCTATGACCGCCTACGATATCAATCCCACGCTAAACGACTCTGTGCGCAACCACGTTGACCAAAGGCTGCGTGAAGCCGGGTTTGTGATCATCGAGGCTCGCCATCGGCGTAAAGACGGCTCGACCTTTCCTGTCGAAATCAATATCAAATACGTTCACCTGGGCCGCGGCTACATTGTCAGCACGGTTCGTGAACTCACCCAGCGCAAACACGCAGCGGAAGCCCTCAAGAAATCGGAAGAGAAATTCTCCAAAGCCTTTCGCTCGAGTCCTCTGGTGGTCACTCTCACCAGCGCGAGGGGCGAACGCTACATGGAAGTCAACGAGAACTACGAGCATTACACTGGATTTCGCCGCGACGAAGTGATTGGGCGGACGCCAGCGGATCTCGCTCTGTGCGTGGATCCCGCTCAAAGAACGGAAATGATCAACCGCCTTCTTGCCGGTGGCACTGTTCGCAACGTCGAGTGCCGGTTCCGCTCCAAAGATGGCAATGTGCGCACAGGATTAACTTCCGCCGAACTCATTGAAATCGAGGGCGAGCCGTGCGTCCTCTCCGTCACTGCGGACATCACCAGACGCAAACAAGCCGAAGAGGCACTTCGCGAAAGCGAAGAGCGTTTGCGTCTCGCCACCCAAGCCGGAAAGATGTACGCCTCCGAATGGGACGTCGCGAGCAACGCGATCGTGCGATCCGTCGAGAGTGCCGATATTCTCGGCTGGGTAGACGGCCCGGAAAACGATACCTATGAACAGATGGTGGCTACTCTTTTCCCAGACGACCGTGAGCGGTTTGTCTCTACCGTCGCTGCTCTTACTTCGGAGAGCTCCACTTTTCAGATCAGCTACCGCGTTTTGCGCCCAGACTCCACCGTCGTGTGGCTTGAAGAGAGCGGCCGCGCCTTCTTTGACGCACAAGGCAGCATGCTGCGCGTCGTTAGTCTCGTGGCCGATGTTACCGAGCGCAAACTTGTGGAAGAAACTCTTTCCACCTTGAGCCGTAGGTTAATCCAGGCCCATGAGCAGGAACGCACCCGCGTTGCCAGAGAGTTGCACGACGATTTGACCCAACGCATGGCTCTTCTCCAAATCGGCCTGGGCCAGCTTGAGCAGGAAGTTTCTGGCGTTTCCTCCCGCGCCCGTGAACAACTCCGCAACATCACTGCCGTGGCCACGAAAGTTCACTCCGGCCTCGACAACATTTCGCAGCAGCTTCATCCCTCTCGGCTGGACATTCTGGGTCTCGTGCCGGCCGTCGGAGCGCTCTGCAGGGAGCTCTCCGATCAGCACCGCCTGCAGATTCAGTTTGTCCATCGTGCTGTTCCCCAGCAGCTCCCGAAGGATGTCACCCTCTGCCTCTTTCGAATCGCGCAGGAGGCTTTGCAAAACGTCGTCAAGCACAGCGGCGCTGCCTCTGCCACGGTCGAACTCTTAGGCCACGACGATCGCCTCGAGCTTTCCATCTCCGATTCCGGTACCGGATTCAGCCCTAGCTCCGCAAAGCTTGCCTCTGGCCTTGGCTTAGTCAGTATGCAAGAGCGCCTCCGTCTTGTCGGTGGCCACCTCTCCGTCGAATCCGACTCGTCGCACGGCACGCAAATCCGCGTTCGCATCCCCAGCCTCGCCTTCGATCCACACGTTCATCCACAGGTCGATAACTCGACCTTGTCTTAGCCTTAAATCGAGAAGAGTCTTGTGTCAGATAGAGAGCACGCCACGGCAGCTTTCAAACGAAAGCGCCCTGCTCTGCGAATCCAGTCCAAATCCCGGCCTCGTAGTGAAAAACAACGACACTCTAAATTTCGGCGTCTTTTCCGACGGACAACGTTTGACGTCACGGATTACGGCCGGGGGAGATCGAGCAGCACCACTTCCGAGTGCTCCTGCACGCGTTCGAGAACAATGTCACGGCCGTCAGAGGAAATATCAAAGTCGCGAATGTCGAAATCGGGAGCGAGGTTAGTCAACTGCCGCTCGGTACCCGTCTCCAGATCGATCAGCCAGAGATTCTTATGTTGAATCTCTCCTCGCAACAGCACCAGAGCCCTTCCTCCAGGCAGGAATGCCAAGCGTCGAGCGCCCCGAGTCAGCGTCAGAACAGGCAAGGGATGCGGTACGGCCGAAGCCGTGACAGCTTTCACCGAAAATGTAGTGCCGATGTCGGGTCCAGAATAAACAACGAAGCGACCGTCAGGCGCCCACGCTGGGTCGACAGAGTACTCCTGCACAAAAATTGCGGGCCGGCCACCGTCGACCGGAACTCGGTAGAGGTGTGGGATGCCGTGATCGGCCGCCGCCGTGGTGATCGATTGGCCGTCAGGCGCCCATGTCGGAGCTCCCTGCAGGTCGAGCGAATCGGCCACAATCCGCGCGTTCGTCCCGTCAGCCTGCATCACGTATAAGCTCGGCTGCCCGTGTTGCCGGACCGAGAAGGCGATATACCGTCCATCGGGAGAGATTGCCGGGCCGCCAAAGACTCGCGCTCCCTGACCACTCCACAACTCCATGTCCGTTCCGTTCGCAAGCTTCCAGATGCTCTCGCTCGTGCCGGTTGCGGAAATATAAAGAAGATAGTTTGGACCCAATCGCGGGGAAGACCCTGTGCTGGTCGTCAGGGAAATTCGAGCCGCCGCCGGCACCTCGACGGGTGAATCAGCGATCCGCAAGCGCCACAGTGTTGTCTTTGGACTTGCGAGCGTGGCAACGAGACGGCGACCGTCCGCGCTGGCCGCCAGCGACGTGTACCGGTCAACGCCGAAGGTCAACCGGTGGGGAATGCGACGCTCGACGTCCACGCTGTAGAGCCACGGCCCCGAACCATCGGTATCGTTAGCGAGGTAAAGCATTGTTCGTCGATCAAATAAGATCGGATAACTCACGCGCCCGCCTTGCGAAGTGATCCGTTCGGGAGCCCCACCGGCTGGCGTGATTCGCCAGATGTCCAATTTGTCCGGGAGCGAACCCTGCACGAAGTAAATAAATGATGCATCAGGTGCCCACAGCGGAAAGTGACTGTGGAGCCCGTCGGGCGCGGTGAATACGGGGCGGCCCTGCGATCGTCGGCCGTCGTTTGAAACGAAGAGAGGATCTCCGGGTCCCGGCGTATGATACGCAAGTCGGGAGCCGTCGTGCGACCAGTCGAACTCGGCCACGCCTTCGAGATAAGGCTTGGGCGATCCGCCCAGCGTCGGCACCGCCCAGATGCCGATTTCGCCGCCGTTCGAGGTGCTTGGTTTGCGAACCCAAAACGTAACAAAAGATCCGTCGGGCGAGAATCCCAGCGTGCGGATCGATGGGTTGACCAGTTCCGGCGCGCTCCCGTGAGTCAAGTTGTGGAACTGTCCCGAACCCACTTGCGTGACCCAGACGTCCATTTGCCCGTCCCGATTCGACAGAAACGCCACGAACTGACCGTCGCGTGACACCGCAGCAGCTTCTTCCACTCCATCAAAATCCGTGACCGTCTGGAATCGCGCGTTAGAGATCGGATTTCGCCAGAAGTATTCCGTCCGCCGCAACCACAGGCTCACTCCAATCACTGATGCAACTCCGGCTATTGCAAGCGGCAGGATGAACTTCCATTTCGTTCGAGAGGTCACTAGCTCCGCGCGTGGCGGCAGTACCGCGGGATTTGATGAAGGAGTATCGTTCCCGTTCTCCGGCATTGCTTGAAGATTCCGACTTCGCACCCATGCATCCAACTCTGCCCGGGAAGCGTAAACCGACCCCATCCTGTCATGCAGGTGCCGGTGAACGGGCATCTTCTCCCGCTTTTCCCACCGCTGGACGGTCGTCACGTCGCGGTTGAGGTATCCAGCAATCTCCTTCCACGAATCCAGCCGGTCTTCAGTTGGACTCACAGAAGGCGGCGTGCCAGAGGATGGTTCACCCATCGCGCTCTCCTGTTAGGTTCGCGGCTGTCACCAGCCCGGGGAGCCGAATTGTACCCCCGTCTGACCGGCCCGGCCACGGCAAAGCACAGCATTCGACGGCAAATTGAGAAATATAGGCAATTCTGCACCTTGCCGTTTGACCACACCCGCCCGAATGTCTCATGGTCTCCTAACGTGTAGGGTGTGCAATCGCTGAACGCAGTTCATGGGCCGCAGATCTCCCTAGCGGGCCCGGACGTCCCTAGCAGCCCTCGGTAAAAAAGACTTGAATCTCAAATTCCTGGAGGATTTTCATTATGAATAGCAAAGCAATCTCGTGGGCCGTACGCATCATCGCGGTCATAGTGCTGGTGTTCGTTACTAGCGCTCAGGCTCAAGCTCCTACGCCCGATCATTTTAGCGGCATCCTCAATGACTATACCGCCGCAACAGGCGTGGCCGGCCCTTGGGAAATGCATGGCACGTGGTCGGTGAAGTTAAAAAGAGATGGTAAAGCAGATTTCTCAGTCGTTATGACCATGGAACATCCCGATTATTGGGTCATAACAAATCCCCCTACGCCTACTACTCCGCCTGCTCCACCAGCTACGCCAACTGTTGATAGTCCCGGGTTACGCAATCCTCATACTCACCATCTCGCGATGACGGATGCCACCGTCAGTTACGACCCGACGCTCCTCTCCCAATGTCCTGCTGACAGCCCCGCCACCACACCTCGTTTCGTGCTCACAGGCGAAGCCGACATTACCGGCAACGGGACCGCCGCCCCATTTCAGAAACCACCTACAGGGGTTACCACGCTATCCCCGCTGCAGGTCTGCATCACCGGAGGCACGGAGGTCACCTATTCCAACATGACCATGACGTTTCAAACCGGCGCTCCCGCGATTAAGCACTTTGGAAGCTTCCCCATCCACGGCGTCGTTCGCCTGCCCCACAAGCCGGATGATCATGACCATGATCACGATGGAGATAGACGTTAAGTATCCCAGTCTCTGAAAGACGTCGTGCGCAGTTCGGGAGGGCCCAGTCGGGCGGCGCACGACTCATATCTCTTTGCCTCGTCAATTACACCAGCGGGTGCCCAGTGGACAGAACCCGACTCTTACCTGGTAATTTCCGTCTAGCGCTTGTTCCGCATGCTTTTCCCAACACGTACGTGCTACCAAACTAAAATCTGCCGCTCAAGCGTAACCAACCTTTCGTGGTGTAGAATTGCGGCTAAATGGCGCTGTCCCCCGGAACTCGGCTGGGACCCTATGAGATCTTGGACCCGATCGGCGCGGGCGGGATGGGCGAGGTATATCGCGCGCGGGACACACGGCTCGACCGCACAGTGGCCATAAAGATTCTTCCTGCACATCTCTCTTCCGATCCTATCCGCAAGCAGCGGTTCGAGCGCGAAGCGAAGACCATCTCCAGCTTGAATCATCCGCATATTTGCGTGCTCCATGACGTTGGCCAGCAGGACGGCATCGATTATTTGGTGATGGAGTGCGTCGAAGGAGAGACGCTTGGCAAGCGTCTTGAGAAAGGCCCACTCCCGCTCGATCAAGTTCTGAAATTGGGAATGCAAATCGCCGACGCACTGGACAAAGCACATCGCAGCGGCGTGGTGCATCGCGACCTGAAGCCCGGCAACATCATGTTGACGCCCACGGGCGCGAAGCTGCTGGATTTTGGCTTGGCCAAAGCCACGGCGCCGCTCTCCAACGCCGCGACGCTGACGGCGGCAACGCGAAACTCACCGGTGACCGAGCAGGGCACCATCGTCGGAACCTTTCAATACATGTCCCCGGAGCAAATTGAGGGGAAAGAACTCGACGGGCGCAGCGATATCTTTTCGTTTGGCGCGGTGTTGTACGAGATGCTCACGGGCCAGCGCGCATTCCAAGGCAAGAGCCAACTCAGTGTAGCCTCAGCGATTCTTGAGAAGGAGCCCGAGCCTATCAGCAGCGTCAAGCCAATGACCCCGCCCGCGCTGGACCACGCGATCCGGAGATCCCTGGCAAAGGAAGTCGACAAACGCTTGCAAAGTGCTGCCGATCTAGCCGGTGAGTTGCAGTGGATTGCGGAAGGAGGATCGCAGGTGGGCGTACCGGCTCCGCTGGTATCCCGCCGCAAAGTAAGTGAACGCCTGGCCTAGAGTATGGCGGCCGTGCTGGCGACAGCCCTAGCTACGGTTGGGTTTCTGCACTTCCGCGAGAAACAGCCCGTTCAAGGCGGGCAGTGCGCTTCCAGGTCTCGGCTCCCGAGAACACCACGCTCGATCTGAAAGTCAACCTTTCACCCGATGGGCGCAAGTTGGCCTTCATATCCGGAGGTCGCCTGTGGGTTCATTTCCTGGAGTCGGGAGAATCGCACGATCTAACCGCTGAGAGTTCTGAAAGTTCGCCTTTCTGGTCCCCGGACAGCCGCTTCATCGGGTATGCGTTCGAAAATAAACTCAAGAAGATCGAGGCAATTGGTGGCCCCACCCAGACTGTCTCGGATTTGCCAGGCCAGTGGGGCGGGGGCGCATGGAACAAGGATGGTGTGATCGTATTCGGATCTCCGAACGGTTTGTTCAGCGTGCCTGCCTCCGGCGGTGTTCCAACTCAAATCACTGCAGTTAATCCCACTCGCCAGGAAATATTCCATGCCGGTCCGTCCTTCCTGCCAGACGGGCAGCATTTCATCTACTTTGCTTACTCAATTAACAGGGAAGAGAGTGCGATTTATATCTGCCCCGTAGACGCCAAACCGGGGCAACAGAGTTCCAAATTTTTGCTGGCTAGCCATTGGACTTCAGAGTACGCGCCTTCGGCAGATTCGAGCATCGGTTACCTGCTTTTCATGCGGGAAAGTACTCTGATGGCAGCCGTTCGACAACCGTCGGCTGGAACTGAAAGGGCAGGCGACTCCCATTGCCGAGCAAGTCGCGGATACCATAGGCGGCACTGGCGGCGCCGGTGCTTTTTCGGCTTCATCCAATGACGTCCTGGTTTACCTGCGAGACAGGACGACGTCAGACCGGCAGCTGACCTGGTACGATCGACAGGGAAATGTCTTGGGAACCGCCGGGGAGCCTGGCCAATATCTTGGGCTGGCGCTCTCACCGGACGGGAAGCGCGCGGCCTTGACCAAGGGGAATGGCCTAGCCTCCAACATCTGGCTGTTGGATCTCTCTCGAGACGCCAGTACGCGCTTCACGTTCGGCTCTGCGGCGGACTACGATCCGGTCTGGTCGCCCGACGGGAGCCGCATCGCCTTTAGCTCCGGAAGCGAACTGTACCAAAAACCGGTGAGTGGCGTGAAAGATGCGGAACTCTTGCTAAAGTCCAGCGGGACTCCACATGCCGAGAGTTGGTCGCGTGACGGACGATTCCTGCTGTATGTCGCCTATGAACCGAAAACGAAGTGGGATATTTGGGTGCTCCCACTGGATAGTGACAAGAAGCCCGTCCCGTTTCTAGTCACTGAGTTCACTGAGGGCGACGCTAGCTTTTCTCCTGACGGCCATTGGGTAGCGTACGATTCCGATGAGTCCGGGCGTTTGGAGGTTTACGTGCGGCCCTTTGCGATGAATTCTTCTGGGACTGCAGTCGAGACTGGTGCCAAGGTGGAAATCTCCAACGGATACGGGGTTGAACCGCAATGGCGCGGCGATGGCAGGGAACTCTATTACCATACCCAAGACGGACAGGTGATGGCTGTCGAAATTGCGACCAATCCAGAGTTCAGGCCTGGGAAGCCTCAGCCCCTCGGATTTACGGTCGGGACTGCTGTGGACAATGTCTGGTGGAATTGCGCAGCGGACGGTCGCCGTTTTCTCGTTTCATCGCCGAAGACGCTGCTCAAGAGCAACAAACCGGAGCCGTACACTGTGATACTGAACTGGCAGGCTGGTCTGCAGAAATAACGCTCGGAGTTAAAGAATTGGCCCTCGCGAGGTCGCAGGATTCCGAAGGGTGTAGCCGCACCAGGACCCTTTCCTTCTGAAGACAGGAGACAAGACGATGAACATTCAACGCGTTGGAACCACCGAAGGTATGAAGGACGTGTTCGGCGTGAAAGTATTCCCGGTGATCAGCTTAGCCGTCGTGCACAACGGCATCGTAAATACTTGCGGTGTGACGCCCGATCCAATCGGCGATGTAAAGGTACAGACCAAGCAAGTGCTGGAGCGTGTCGATTACATTTTGCAAAAAGCTGGCACTGACAAATCGAAACTCTTGGTCGCTCAAGTGTGGTTGAAGGATATGCAGGATTTTGAGGATCACAATTCCGTTTGGAACGAGTGGGTGGATCGGCAAAACCCACCAGTACGCTTCTGCGTCAGTGCTCAGTTATGGCGGCCGAACATACTGGTTGAAATCATGGTGACTGCTGCGCAATAGCCGGGCGCCCAACACGTCGGTGTTACGTGTAGGGGTTTTGTGTTGGGTCACACCTAATCAGCCGACGCGTTCTAGAAGTCTTCATATCCATCGGGTGCTAGCCTCTCAACTCTTCCCATTTGGCGCTAAACTTCTCCATTGGCTGCTCGCGCCATTTCTTGTCCATCTCGATAATCTTGTCATCGCTAAACGCATCGATCCGGTAGGCGTGTTCTCCCATTTGCTCTTTTAATTTGGCCCGGAGGATCTTCACGTAGGCTGGCCTCGATTGTTCATTGAATTGCATAGTTCCTCGACTATACCGAAGCTCTCTGGAACATCCAGCTAAACGAAAACTTTTTCCACTCCACATTCCAGCTAAACGAAAACTTTTTCCACTCCACATTCCAGCTATCATTACTATGCACAATCCAGGGAGACGAAATGTTCGGCCATCCAAGAATCTACTTCGGCGAGTTTGAGCGGCTCTCCGAACAAATCCAGGAACCGGAGCACCTCATCTCAGCGGTAGCGTCCATTCATCGCCTCACACCGAAACACGCCACCGAGGTCTACCACGAGTGGAGCAAGCACACCCAACGCCAACCTCTAACCGCCGCCGGCGAATAAGGTTTCCCATTTTGGTTCTCGACAAGTAGTAACTTCAGGCGTATAAGTATTACTAGGTAATACTGTGATTCTTTCCGTCGGTCGCCAGCAACTTGCTGGCGTTTTTGCCTTTAGGGCGTCCGCGTCTCGAACCGCACCCGGACCATTCCATTTTTTTCCACAGCGAGTAAACATGCGACGCATAGGAATGCCAGCAACTCCATTATTTACAATTGCTTACTTATAACTCTATGCATACCCAGGGGTGGGGCCCAACTCTAGCCAATCTGCCAGAACAACACCAGTAAGGTTGGTAAAAGCCTCTAACCCCTTAAGAATCACATCTTTTGCAGACCCCAACCAGCTAACCCCATTGTTTTCACATCTTTTCAAAAAGCAGGGGGTGGGGGGTATCCACAAAAGTCGGACAGACTTCAGCCTGTCTCCCAGCCGACGCCAACACCATGCTAGCAACTAGATCATCTCCAACGCCCATGGAAAGCGACTGCAAAATTGTCATCTCTGTCCTCTCCATGGACTCTGCATCCTCAGCGTTAAAGTCCACACGCAGCATCTCCACCCAACAAGCCACGGAGCGAACGACGCGCCCCATCGGAGGCTTTACTTTCGACTTTCAACTGTCGACGGTCGACCTCCTCCGGTGATAGTCTTCTCAACTGGAAACGTGGAGGATAGAAGTGAGTCTAGCCGTTCCCCCAGATCATCTTCATTCTCTCTCCGGTTTGGAGGGCCGCCGCAGCACGCGTATCGACCGCAATGTGCCTCTCGTCGTGCTCGGCCAAACCAAAACCGGCTTGTCCTTCCAGGAGAAAACATCGACGGTCAGCTTCAATCTCCACGGCTGCCGCTATCCCTCGCGCCACGAATATCCAATCGGCGCTTCCGTCGGCCTGCGCGTTCTCCAACCGGACGGCGAGACCATCTCTCCCGTCATTCGCGCTTTTGTGAAGTCCGTCCATCCGCCGGCAAGCCCTCGCGAACTCTTTCAGGTCGGCGTCGAACTGGAGTCTCCCGCGAATATCTGGAATCTTTCTTCGCCGCCGCCGGATTGGAATCGTTTGCTGGGAGGCAGCGCATCGCTGGCAGGCATGGCAACAGCCGTCGCTCCCGCGCTGGAACCAGCTGAGCCGCCAGCCGCGCCCGCTGCGTATCCGCCTTCTTCTTCGCCCAGTGTCAGCGAAGCGAGAACGAGCCAGGTTACGGAATTCCCATCACCTTCTCCTGCAGGATCCGGCGCCCAGCCGGGCAAAGAAAATACTCCGTCAAAACCGGAGCGCGTCGCTATCACCATCGATCAGCTGGTGGCAGCCATGCAAGGCAAACTTCAGGCCGCCGCCGAAAAAGTCGTTCAAAACGCGCTGGCCGAGCATCTAGATGAAGCCATCGAAGCTGCCCTCGCGCGCGTGGAAGGTGTCCGTGAACGAAACCTCCAGCAGTTGGGAGAATTCTCCGAGCAGCGCCTCGAATCCCTGATGCGTTCCTCTCGCGAAGAAATTCTCGGCCATCTCGAGTCGCGCCTTGGCGAAGTCCAAAGCCGCTGGGAAGAGCAGCACAACGCCTTCCGCACTCAAGCCGAAGAAATTGCACAGCGCCTCGAAAAACTCGCCGCCGATACGCAGCGGAATCTCGGCGAGACTCAGAAATTTGTGGAGAAAGCCACTGGCGAAATCGTACCGCGGACGCGCGGCCGTTTGGACGAATCCCTGGGCCAAGCCACCGAACAATTCGAGGCCGCCGCTGACCGTATCTCCGATCGACAGCTGGTTCGCGTAATGGAGGCCACGCGCATGGTCACCCGCGAAGCTGCCGCGCAACTGGATGCCCGCGTCGCCGAGTCCCGCGCACTGCTGCACAACGCAGCAGGAAGCACCCTCGAAGAATTCCGCCGTCAGGCAGAAGTACAAGTCGACTTAGCCATCACGGAAACCACGGAGCGCGTACGGTCGGCGCTCACAGCCCTCGATGCGGAAAATCGCACGACTTGCGAGACTCGCCGCCGCACCATGATCGACGATGTCATCCGAACCACTGAACAATCCACCGAGCAATTCCGATCCGGCATCAAAGCCTTCCTCTATTCTTGCTTGGTGGCCGCTGTCGGCGCTGTCGATGAACACGCCAAAACCACGCTCGATGGCATGGTCAAAGATCCCAGCGGCTCCCCTCGCTCCATCGGTGACATCACCGACATCAGCGATATGACAAAAATTCCGCCCGACGACGAAAAACCAAATTAACGAAGACCCGGTTGGCGGGGGAGTCCTTTGTAGGGGCACAGCACTGCTGTGCCCGTCTTTCAGTCGGTTCGTGTGTTTTGAAGAATGGAAAAAGTGGAATCTAGCTCGCCGCCACGCCCAACCCAAATTCGCGATGCACCGTGATCAGCGCTGTCTTCGCCGCTTTTTCTTCCACAACAAATGAAATATTCGATTCCGAAGATCCCTGCGCAATCGCAATCAAGTTCACATTTTCGCGGCCCAACGCATTGAATGTTCTTCCCGCAACTCCCGGCGTCCCGCGCATGTTCTCGCCCACTACGGCTACGATGGCAATATTTGGATCGACCGTAATGTGCTCGACCTTCTCGTGCGCCAGATCTTGCGCAAACTCTTTTCGCAGCGCGTCGACTGTCCTCTGCGCATCCGCCGCTGACACAATGAAGCAGATATCGTTCTGCGAAGACGACTGCGAAATCAGCAGCACGTTTGCACGCACCTCAGCTGTCGTCGAAAACGTCCGGCCCACTACGTCCGGCAATCCCACAATGCCTGGCCCACCGACGCTGATCAGCGCTACATCATGGATCGCCGTCAGCGCCTTCACGCCACCACCTATACTTCGTCCTTCGGGCGTTATTTTCGTGCCCGGCCGTTCTGGTGCAAAGCTGTTGCGGATCCATACTGGAATTGCCGCCTGCATCACGGGCTTCAAAGTCTTTGGATGCAAAACTTTCGCGCCGAAAAAGGCCAGCTCTGCCGCTTCGCGGTACGAAATCACCGGAATCGTTCGCGCCTCCTGCACGAGCCGCGGATCAGCAGTCAATACGCCATCCACGTCCGTCCAGATAATCACTTCATCTGCATTCAGCGCCGCGCCCAGAATTGTTGCCGAATAATCGGAGCCGCCGCGGCCGAGTGTCGTTAAATTCCCTTCCGTAGTCGCACCCAGGAAGCCAGTCACAATTGGGACGATTCCCTTCTCAATCATCGGACGCAACCGCACTTCGCATTGTTGCCGCGTGCGATCCATCAAAGGTTCCGCACCTCCGTGGAACGCGTCCGTAATAATCACTTCCGTCGCCTCCACGGCCTCGCTCTGCAATCCAAGCTCGCGCACCGCCCCCGCCACCAACGGCGCGGATAGCCGCTCGCCCAAACTGGATATCGCGTCCAACGTTCGCGGCGTTAACTCGCGCAGCAGCGTGGTTCCTTCAAACAGCCGGCTTCCTTCTGCGAACACTTCTTCCATCTCATCTCTGACAGACTTGCGCGCATTCTCATCGCGAACCAAATTCTTCAGCGCCTCTTCGTGCTGGTTGCGCAACGCGGCCAGTACAGTTGCCCCCTGCCCGGTCTCCCCGGCCCCCGCACGCTTCGCCGCTTCGATCAGCCGGTTTGTAACGCCGCTCATCGCGGAAACCACCGCGACGCAACCACCCTCTCGTGCACTTTGCGCGATAATCTGCGCCGTTCTCGCTATGCACGCCGCATCGCCAACCGACGTGCCCCCAAATTTCATCACCTGCAATCGCGCGCTCATTTCTTTAGACCTTCCCTAATTCCTCTGAAGTTTCACTTTTCAGTTTACCTTGAGAGGCAATTTCGCAATCTTAGCGCAATCGCGTTTGTTGCCTGCCCTAGGGAAAGGGAGGTAAGATTGTCTTACTATGCAGACCAAGCTTTCGACAAAAGGTCAG
>Ga0265354_1000118_pt1 | contig 13858 bp, 11 predicted proteins | sample NZE1metagenome_FD_189074 | JGI IMG/M metagenome (GOLD analysis project Ga0265354, IMG submission 189074) | Rhizosphere microbial communities from Maridalen valley, Oslo, Norway - NZE1 | ecosystem: Host-associated > Plants > Roots > Rhizosphere > Soil | place: Norway: Oslo | collected 2017-09-14 | reverse complement strand
TCTTGATCGGTTCGCTCATCAGCAGGTGCACATGTTCAGGCATCACGACATACCCGACAACACGAAACCCATGTCGGCGGCGAACTTCATCCAGGATTTTCACAAACTGATTCCGCGCCTGAGCCGTTCCAAGCAGCGGTCTTCTCCGATAACAACTGAAGGTGACGAAATGCAGATCGCCTCGTCCGTAATGACGTTTGAGAGGATTGCGCATCGATAAAAAATCAAAACCCGCACCCTTAAAACCGAAGGGTGCGGCACCCCGTATATCCCCCTCGGCTAATTACAGAAGTGGTATCCTAGTCGAGTGCGCCACAGTCAGGAAGAAGAAAATATGTCCGCGCCACCCGCCGCTACTCACTACCCGCTACTCACTTCGGAATTGGACCAGAATTGGCGACAGAAACGTTCCCGCTTTCTGAGAAAATCATCACCGCGACACAAAGCTCGCACAATGCAATAGAAAACGTACCGTCTTCCTCCGTTCCCAATGATCTCCGCGCACGGCAGGCCGGGCCTTCCAGCCCGGTCTTTTTGTTTTTAGACGGACGGCGATGCGCTGACAGAGTATTAACGTTCACGGCAAGTACCATTGAGAGGAAAACACTAGGAAGGGATTCTGAGTCCTCAAGGACAATTCAAATCTGAAATGAGGAGAAACGAAATGAAGTCAGTTCTGAAAGGCTTGATGTTCGCGGCAATCTTTTTGGTCGGTCCAGTGGCCTTTGCTCAAGCCCCTGCTGGAGCGGGAACAAAAGACGCGCCGCAGGCCTCCCTTGTTCCTGTGGTTGCTCCTGTAGGAGATCGCAGCAAGCCCCCGCGTGTTTATCTGGATTCGGTGAGCAAAGGCAGCAACAGAAACTCAGACAGAGATCAGTCCATGGAAATGAGCAAGGATATTCTCAAGTCCTGCCCCGACCTCAGAATCACGATCAATCAACAGACGGCAGATTATACGATTCGGCTTAACCATATCGAGCATGGACTCATCGTCCGTGACAACCAAATTCAGGTTTTCAACAAGGACGGAGACCTGATGAAAAACAAGGAAGGCGGCAGCATTAAGGGCAACATCAAACAGGTTTGCGAACTGATTCACCAGGATTGGGGGCGGTAGTAATTCCGAACCCTCGTACACTGGCGAACGAGTGAGAACGGCCCACGAGGCTCGCGCGCCGTTCTCATTTTATTTTGCCCACTCAGGTTTCAACTCCATAATTCGTTCTCTGACGCACTCACGTATCCCATTGGCCATCCAGCCTTCCTGGTCCTCAACAGCGCCTTCGTAGGCATAACGAAAGTGCTCAAAGGCCTTCGCGCTTGCATGAAGGACAAAATCAAAATCTGTTTTCGGTACAGGCACACCCTTGACAGACGCAAACATGATGTCTGCCTTTGCCTTATAGGGTTCGTAACTCGCGCGAATTGTCCTTTGGCTCGCGGGTGTGGTCTTGGAAAATAGCTCTTCTAAGTCATGTCCCTTCGATGCGCCTGCCGCAGTCGTGTGATGGGGTGCCGCATCCCTGCGGTTTTCAGGGTGCGGGTTTTGACTTCGCTCCCCTCCGGAGCCTCGTGCCTTAGCCGCGCCTCACACCAACACCATTTTCCCGCACCAAATTCCGGTCCATCCCCCTTCCTCTTATCACCTTAGGCCCCATCCGCACGCTGTTCGAATCATTACTATATAAGAAATTCCTTGACACGTTATCACGAGTTGCGGTAACATATACCGTGAACATAGCCCTCCACCCCGCTCCCTCTTCCCATTCTGGAACTCGCCCTCTCCCTGCCCTTCGCATCCCGCCGCACCCCCGAACTCTCTGCGCACGGTGTCTACCCCGACCCGTTCGGGGTGTCGGCGTTTACCCCGACCGGGTCGGGGCGTTTAGCTCTCACGATCTTTGCCCTCTCAACTTTAAACTGCTTGCCCAGAGCGTAGCCGAAGGGTCGACTGTTGACCGCAGTTCTCTCTCTCCTTTCCTTAACTCCCATAGAATCACATCTTTCGCACACCCCCACCGCTTAACTCCAATCGAATCACATCTTTGCAAAAAACAGGGGGGAGGGGGTCCCCCTTATCCGAACCGTGGGCGCCTGGTCTCATGTCGCTGCGCGACACGCAGGAATCCTCGCAACACGATTCCTTTCATGCGTTTACTTCACAACTCGCGGACATCCCGGGGTGGGGGCCCCTCTCCTCATCCATCGTCAGAGTTCTCCGCTCAAACACCCGATGCGGGATACTCCATGGTTGTAGGGCTTCCAAATGAAGGGCACCACCCCTCTTGTAGGGGCGCGCTTCAGCGCGTCCCTTTTTCGTTCGCTCTAGTAGGGGCACGATTCATCGTGCCCTCTTTCTTTTTCTCACGCCCAACGGCGAACTTAGCATTCGCAAAGTACGGGCCACAGCGCGATAATGCCCGCATAGCCGAGGGAGCAGCCCATGACTGAGAAAAACGACTTGTCGCGCCGCAAATTTCTCACCAACGTCGCCGCAGGAGGTGCCGCAATGACCATCGTTCCCCGTCACGTCCTCGGACGCGGATTCACTCCTCCCAGTGACATGCTCAACATTGCTGGCGTCGGCGTCGGCGGCATGGGCCGCACCAATCTGATCAATCTCTCCAGCCAAAATATCGTCGCGCTCTGCGATGTGGACTGGGGCTATGCCAACAAAGGTTTCGACCATCTCGACACCGAAATCCCAAACCTGCAAAAGCGTCTCGACAATCCCGATCCGCAGCCCACTCCCGGTCAACCTCCTATGGAGTTCGATCGCGTCAAAGCGAAAGCCCACCTTGCCGGAATGATTCGCCTGAAGAATGACCAGCTGCCGAAAACCAAGCGCTATCAAGACTATCGCGACATGCTCGAGCACCAGAAAGATATCGACGCCGTTTTCATCGCCACCTCGGACCACATGCACGCGCCGATCGCTCTCGCCGCCATGGCCCTCGGCAAACACGTTTACGTTCAAAAGCCGCTCACCTGGTCCATCGACGAAGCGCGGCAACTCTCGAAGCGCGCCAAGGAAACAAAAGTCGCCACGCAAATGGGCAATCAAGGCCATTCTCTAGACGACGCTCGCCTGACCGTCGAATACATTCAAGCTGGCGCCATCGGCGAAGTCCGCGAAGTCCACGTTTGGACCAACCGCCCGCTCGGCTTCTGGCCGCAAGGCGTACCGCGCCCCGAAGCTCTGAAAGAACCCGCTGACACTCTTCGCTGGAATGGCCCTGGCGTAAACGCGCGCCTCGCCGCCGCAATGGCTGGCGATTATCCCGTTCCGGACAAGCTCTCCTGGGATCTTTTTCTCGGCGTTGGTCCGCACGTCGAGTATCACCCCATCTACCACCCCTTCAACTGGCGGGGCTGGTCGGATTGGGGCGTCGGCGCCATCGGCGACATGGGCGCGCACTTGATCGACCACTCGATGTGGGCTCTCAATCTCGGCCTGCCGACAACCATCGAGACCGTCTCGACGCCGTTCAACGGCGTCTCCTACCCGCACGCCACGCAAACCTTTTACGAATTTCCCGCCCGCGGCTCCATGCCGGCCGTCAAGATGATCTGGTACGACGGCGGCCTCATGCCAGACAAACCCGAGGAACTGGGCGACGAAGAACTGAACAAAGGCGGCGGCGTACTGCTCATCGGCAGCAAAGGCAAACTGCTTCACGATACCTACGGAATGAACCCTCGCCTGCTGCCCAAATCCCTTCACGATTCATACGGCAAGCCGCCGCGAAAGCTGCCGCGCATCGAAAATGAAGACCACGAAATGAACTGGGTAAACGCCGCCAAAGGCAAAACGGAAGCTTCCTGTCCATTCGAGTACGCCTCGCGCCTCACCGAGGTCATGCTCCTCGGCATAGTCGCCCTGCGCGCGGGAAAAAAGATCAACTATGACGGCGCCAACATGCGTGTCACCAACGTAGCCTCGGCCAACGATTTCCTGCGCCGGGACTACCGCCAGGGCTGGGCCTAGAAGGGGAAACTCGGAAGTTCGTAAAATACCGCTTCAGTTCAAGCGGTTGAGACCGTTGAATGCCGCTGTCTTATAGCATTCCGCGAGCGTCGGATAATTGAAGACCGTGTTAATGAAGTAGGTGATCTTGCCCTTTAGCTTAAACACCGCTTGTCCGATGTGCAGCAACTCCGCGGCGTCTTCGCCAAAAATATGCACGCCTAGCAGCTCAAGCGTCTCGCGGTGAAAGAGCAGCTTCAAGCGGCCATCCGTGTGGCCCGAAATTTGCCCGCGCGCAATCTCGCGATAATACGCTACGCCCACTTCGTACGGAACATCCGCATCAGTAAGCTGTTCTTCCGTCTTTCCAATAAAAGAAATCTGCGGAATCGTGTAAATCCCATAAGGATAACTCTCGGGATCCGTGTGCACTTGCAGTCCAAACGCACGCGCCGCGGCAATGCGCCCTTGCTCCATCGAGACCGACGCCAGACTTGGAAACCCAATCACATCGCCGACGGCAAAAATGTGCGTTTGCGTGGTGCGAAAATCCTCGTCGACCTTGATGCGCCCGCGGTCGTCGCATACGATGCCGGCAGCGGCAAGATCCAGCTTGTCCACATTGCCTTGACGGCCAACTGCGTACAGCAACGCATCGGCGTTGATGCGTTTCTTGCTCGCGAGGTTTGCAGCCACTTTACCTTCGGGAGTTTCCTCCACGCTCTCGACTTCCTCATTCAGACGCAGTGTGGCGCGGTGATCGCGCATGTGATACATCAGCGCCTCGACCATTTCCGTGTCGGCAAATTCCAAAAGGCGCGGCCGCTTCTCCACGATAATCACGCGCACGCCCAGCGTTGCAAACATGCACGCGTACTCGACCCCGATCACGCCTCCGCCCACAACGATCAGTGTCCGAGGAATCTGCGGCATCGTCAGGATCTGGTCGCTGGTAATAATGTTCCGCCCGTTGATGGGCACTTTCGCATTGATGGCTGGCTTTGTGCCTGTGGCAATGACGAAGAACTGCCCTTCGAGTTCCGAATAACCGTTGCCGTTCTGCACGCGGAGGTGGTGCGCATCAGTGAATTTGCCGAAGCCGTGTACCACGTCTACGCCGTTGCGCTTGAGTTGATCTTGTGTGACCGCAACTTCGTTCTCGATCACGCGCTGTACGCGGAAATTCAGGTCCGCCATCGTGACATTTTCTTTTACGTTGTAATTCGATCCGTAGAAACTCTTCGAGTAGAAACCGGAAAGATGTAGCACGGCTTCGCGCATCGTTTTGCTAGGAATCGTCCCCGTATTGATACACACGCCGCCGATCGCGGCCTGCTTCTCGACCACCGCGACGCGCTTTCCAGCTTTCGCTCCCTGGATGGCGGCTCGCTGTCCGCCCGGTCCGGAGCCAATGACGATCAGATCATACGGTTGCATTTGACGATTCCAACGAGTCTTCTTCTTCCGGGGCTTCACCGAGCGGGGCAATCATGGTGCTGGGAGTATAAACGACGCTCTGCTTTCGAAGCGTGGGAATTTGTTGAGTCTCAGCGTCGCCGCCTGCCCGCCGCATAAAATGCTCCTGCGCGGAAAATCCGTGCCCGTTGCGCACAGAGCGTGGACGCGAATACCCCCCATCCGAGCCAAGGATGCGCGCCTTGCGTGTGTCGGCCAAATAGGGGGAAAGAATTTCGTTGCAGACTCGTTCACAATGCTGCGGGTCTTTCAGCGGAAATAACACTTCGACGCGTTCATAGAGATTTCTCGGCATCCAATCCGCACTTCCCAGATAGACTTCTGGCTTCCCTCCATTTTCGAAATAAAAAATCCGGCTGTGCTCTAAAAATCGGCCGACAATGCTTCGCACGCGAATACGACTGCTGACACCGCGAAGTCCCGGCACTAACCCGCATTGGCCGCGAACAATCAGGTCAATTTCCACGCCCGCGCTTGAGGCACGGTACAAAGCCTGGATGATCGGCGGATCGATGACCGCGTTGATCTTGACGATCATCCGCGCTGGCCGGCCTCGGCGAGCATGGCGCGTCTCCCTGTCGATCAGTGCGAGGCAAGATTTCGCCATATCGCGCGGAGCAAGGAGCAATGGCTTGTAACTGGGCTGCTCCGCATACGCGGTCAGAAAATTGAACACGTCGTGTACCGCCGAGGTGATCGCCTCGTCGTTCGTGATTAGACTCAAGTCGCTGTAGTACCGCGCGGTCGAGGGGTTGTAATTCCCCGTGCCAAGATGCGCGTACCGGCGAATTTTGCCGTCCGGATCTTGCCGAACGATCAACATGAGCTTCGCATGTGTCTTCAGCCCTACAAGCCCATAAAAAACCTGTACGCCCGCATCCTCAAAGCTCCGCGCCCAATGAATATTGGTTGCCTCATCGAAACTGGCTTTCAATTCGACAACTACCGTAACTTCTTTTTTGCCGGCGGCTTCTAGCAGCGCACGTGCGATCGGCGAATCCGAATTCGTTCGGTAGAGCGTCTGCTTTATGGAAAGAACTCGCGGATCGCGCGCTGCAGTTTGCAGAAAATTCACGACCGTGTCGTAGCAATCGTAAGGATGGTGCAGCAAAAATGCATGCCGTCGAATCGCCTCGAACATTGAGTCGGCGTCATGTCCTACGAGTACCTGGCGCGACACGAATGTCGGGTATTTCAAATCAGGCCGCGGCATCTCCTCATATAGGTGAAACAGTCGCTGCAAATTTACGGGTCCCTGCGCGCGAAAGACCAGCGATTCATCCAACTCAAAGGTCGAGACAAGCCGGTTGATAATGTCAGGATGCGCCTCGGCGTCGATTTCCAGGCGCACCGCGTCCCCCTTTCGCCGTTGCGATAACTGCGCATCTACGGCGTCGAGGAGACTTCGCGTCTCTTCTTCTTCCAGATAAAGATTGCTGTTCCGCGTGATCCTGAACGGCGCGGAAGCGAGAATTTCATATCCGCGATAGAGTTTCGCGGCGTAAGCAGAGATGATCTCTTGCAGTGCTACGTAGTGAATACCGCCGTCCGGCGCGGGTACACGCAGAAGCCGCGGCAACGCGCGCGGCACAGTGACAACTCCAAAATACGGCTTCCCGTTTCCATTCCGCCGGCGCCGCAAAAGAAATGCAATGCACAACGCCTTGTTGAGCACGTGCGGAAACGGATGCGAAGGATCGACAGTGACCGGCGTCAACATGGGAGAGACGCGTCGCTCGAAGAAAGTTTTCGCGGCTTGCGCGGCTTTCCCTTCGAGCTGGCTCATCGGCAAAACGCGAATCCCTACTTTCGCGAGCGCGGGTAGCAGTTCGTCGTTCCAGCATTTGTACTGGTCGCGAACCATCACATGCATCGCGGCCGACACTTTCTCCAGCTCCTGCTCCACGGTCAAGCCGTCTGGACTGAGCGAGCGCGAGCCGTGCTCGATCCGTTGCAGAAAGCTAGCAACCCTCACCTCGACAAATTCATCGAGATTGTTCGCCGTAATCGCAAGGAACTTCACGCGTTCGAGCAGAGGATTGCCTATGTCCCGCGCCTCTTCAAGCACACGCCGGTTGAACTCCAGCCATTCCAGATGGCGGTTGAGATAAAAGCGCGGGTCATCAAGCGCAGTGCGGGTCATATAGTTCTCAGGGAACTAAGAGAGATAGCGTAGCTGTGTTACGGGCAGATAAACGCGCCAAGGAAATGATATCCTCTTGCGACGATTTGGGGTGTAGCTTGCGGCCTAAAATTCCTTGGATAATCATTTCTGTGCTGTCGCTTGCCCTTCTCTGCGCTGCGGATTGTCCAAGCCAGAATCCAGAGGCAACCAATAGCTTGGCAGACTCAGTCTTCGCGGGGCTGGTCAAGGCAGATGAGCCGGGTTTCGCAGTGCTGCTCCGATATGGCGGAAGAAATGCCTTTATGCGAGCCAGGGGAGTGCGCGATCTACGCTCGAAAGTGAAAATCGACACGCGTACTAACTTCCGCCTCGCCTCTTTCACAAAACAGTTTACTGCCATGGCTGTTATAATGCTCGTCCACGACGGAAGGCTTCGCTATGACCAAACACTGACCGAGGTATTTCCGGATTTCCCGCCCTATGGCAAAAACATCACCGTCCGCAATCTTCTGAATCACACCGGCGGCTTGCCCGACTACGAAGATTTAATGGATGCCCCGGAAAAACTCAAAGGCCCTATCTGGTCCCCTGAACACCAAATCCAGGACGACGAAGTTCTCACTCTCCTAGAAAAGGAAAACAAAGGAAAATTTGCTCCAGGAACGAGTTGGTCTTACAGCAATTCCGGCTACGTCGTGCTCGGCCTCATTGTCGCCAAAGCGTCCGGGCAATCCTATGGAAACTTTCTCCAGGCGCGCATCTTCGCACCGCTCCAAATGGATCACACCATCGTCTATCAAAAAGGGAAAAATGAAGTTACGAATCGCGCCTTCGGTCACTCCAAAGAAGGTGACGCGCTAAAGGAAACCGATCAAAGCTCAACATCCGCCACGCTGGGCGACGGCGGCATCTATTCCAATCTCGATGATCTCGCCAAATGGGACGATGCCCTGCGCAATCACACTCTGCTCACCGCCGACGAGTTCAACCCCGCGCTCGTTCCCGCAAAATTAGCGAATGGCTCGCCCACGTATTGGCCCACTGCGCCCAACGACGACAATCTGCATCCCGGCAAACCCGTCTCCTACGGCTTCGGTTGGTTCCTCGATCCGTACAAAGAACACTCACGCATGTGGCACACCGGAAGCACCATGGGCTTCCGAACAGTCATCGAACGTTTCACGACCAAGCACCTAACGATCATCATCCTGTGCAATCGGACCGACCTCGATCCAGAAGCGCTCGCCTTGAAAACAGCCGATCTTTCTTCGGTAAAAGCAAGACAGTGACCTCGTTCTTTCACCTTGTGACGGAGTTTCACTTCTCCTGTTTCCATTATAAAAAATTACTTGCAAAACTAATATTCCGATGCATAATGCGCGGTCATGAGTGAGGCAACATGCAGCGCCTGTGGCCAACAGGCCTCGGTTAAATCTCTCTTCGACCTGAACGGCCAAACCTACTGCCAACCATGTGTCCGTACGGCGTCAGAAAGTGCCCGCCGGAGCGGTCAGCCAAGCATCTACATGCCTCTTATCAGCCGTTCTATCTGCGCGCGCTGCAACACGTTCATCGGAAGCGACTCTGGCGGGTTGCAAATCGGCGGCGCACGCTTTTGTTCGAACTGTGCGCCACTGATCAAAGATTGGGATTATCCGGTCTGGCTCAAAGCTAGTCTTGCTTTTCTTCTGCTGCTTCTTGCCGTCGCGCTCGTTCATGGCCGCAAGTACTTTCATGCAGGTCGCGCGATGTACATCGGCGAGCGCCTCGTCCAGCAAGGAAAATATGCCGAGGCTCTGCCGCAGTTAAAAGAAACATTAACAATCGCGCCCGGCTCGGACAAAGCTTCGCTGCTCGCCGCCAAGGCCGCGCTTATGATCGGTGACGTCGCTAGCGCAGACAAAGCACTTCATGATCACGATGACGGTCACTACGAGGACGGCCAAAACGCTCAGTTCCTCGAAGTCAATGCCTTGTGGGATCGTGCCAATCAAGCGTTCGAAAAGGCCAGCCAGGCAGCAAAGCTCGCGCAACAAGATGGAAACAGCGCCGAAGCCGCCAAGCTCATGCATGTTGCTGCTTCTCTCTATCCTCAGCGCCCAGATTTTGCTTTCGCTGCCGAATCGCTCGATGGCGGCGCCGCTTTTGAGCGCCGTGATTTTGATTCCTTCTTGGCAATTTCCAATAAACAATGGAAAGAAGAACCCGACTCGGATACCGCCGCCCAGCTGGCGAGTGCCTTTGCGTGCAAATTCGCGCTCACAGGAACGATTGATTCCCGCCAACGTGCTGAGGAAATGCTGGACAAAGCTCGTCAACTTGCCCAAAGCGATCCTGAGACTTTGAAATCGATCGAAGAATATGCTCCTCGCATTCAGTACAGGCTGGACTCTCGAAAGATCATCACTAAGACCGAGTATGACCGTCTGTTCCGCAGTAGAAAATCTTCGGCTAAATAAGGAGGCAGATACGTGTTTTTCATTCCTGGCCCCGTTATCGCCGCACTGACCTTCCCCGGCGTCATCATTCACGAAGCGGGGCATCTTTTCTTCTGCCGCTTATTCAAACTGCACGTCTTCAACGTCTGCTTCTTCCGCTTCGGAAACCCTGCGGGCTTTGTGGTGCACGAGCAAAGCGAAGACTTCACAGCTCAGTTTTTCGTCAGCATGGGCCCTTTTTTTGCCAACACACTCCTCTGCATCATCTTTTGCAGCGCGGCCTTCCTGCCTGTTTGGGAACTCAAAATCTATGATCCACTCGCCTACTTCTTCTACTGGCTTGGCCTCTCCATCGGCATGCACGCCTTTCCCTCGACCCAGGATCTTTCGCATCTCTGGGAAAAGGCTCCAGCCCTCGCAAAAAAAGGTAATCCACTGGCAGTTCTGAGCTTGCCGCTGGCCGGTCTTTTGGTTGTCGCGAATTACGCCCGAGTAGTCTGGGCCGATTTGGGATACGGCATTTTGGTGGGTGTCTTGGGCCCAATAGCCATCTTCAAGGCCCTTGCTCATTAATTCAGTCTATTTTTCACGAAAGTCCGGCGAGCTTCCCAAGCCCCTTCAACTTCGCTCGCGCTGCCATCGCGCCGTACTGCTTCATCATTGTGCGCATCTGAAGGTACTGCTTCAAAACTTGGTTCACATCCTGCACGGTCGTTCCGCTCCCGATCGCGATTCTTTTCCTCCGCTTTCCATCGATAACATTGTGATCACGCCGTTCCTGGTTGGTCATCGAGTTGATGATCGCCTCGACCTGCTTCAGCTTTCCCTCATCCACCTTCGCGTCTTTCGGCAAATTCTGCAGCGGCCCCATCTTCGGCAGCATGTCCACAAGCTGCTCCAGCGGCCCCATCTTGCGGATCTGTTTCAACTGGTCGCGGAAATCTTCCAGCGTGAATCCATCTTTGCGCAGCTTGCGTTCGAGCTCTAAGGCGGCTTTCTTGTCGACTGTCTGCTCCGCGCGTTCGATGAGCGACATGATGTCGCCCATGCCCAGCACGCGCGAAACGATGCGCTCCGGATAAAATCCTTCCAGCGCGTCGTACTTTTCGCCTAATCCCACGAACTTCACAGGCGCTCCGGTCACTTTCCCAATCGAAAGCGCCGCTCCGCCTCGTGCATCACCGTCCAATTTCGTCAGAATGACGCCGGTCAGCCCAAGCCTCTTGTGAAACTCTCCCGCCGAACGCACCGCGTCCTGCCCGATCATCGCGTCCGCGATAAACAGAATTTCGCTCGGCTGAAGCTCTTTTTTCAGCATGCTCAATTCGCTCATCAAGTCGTCGTCGATGTGCAAACGCCCGGCAGTGTCCACGACGATCACGTCGCTCGCGGAAAGTTTTGCTTCCCGAATCGCACCCTTAACAATCTCCAGCGGCTTATCGGTCCCCGCCCCTGGCCACAGCGCCGTGCCCACAGCTTTCGCCACTTGCGCCAACTGCTCTCGCGCCGCAGGCCGGTACACGTCTGTCGAAACCACCAGCGGCCGGTGCCCATGCTGCACAAGCCACTTCGCCAATTTACCGGTAGTCGTCGTCTTACCAGAACCCTGCAAACCCACAATCATCCACACCGAAGGAGGCCGCGAAGCAAACAACGGCTTGGCGTGTTTTCCCAGCATCGCCGACAACTCGTCGCGAACCACTTTGACCACTTGCTGGTCTGGTGAAAGCTGCAGCATCACTTCGCTGCCGAGCGCCTGCTTGCGAATATTCGCCAGCAACTCGTCCGCCACGCCTACGTTGACGTCGCCCTCGAGCAGCGCTTCGCGAATCTCTCCCAGCGCCACGTCCAGGTGCTCGTCGGTGAGCTTCCCCTGCCCGCGCAAATTCTTAAATGTTCGTTGCAGTTTCTCTGTTAAGTTTTCAAACATTGCCGTCTTTCTTCTCTTCCTATCAAACTCCTCTATTGTACCGCAGCACTCTCCGCGAAACTCAGCGTCCTCTGCGCCTCTGCGTTATGTTTGATCTTTTTTCTTTATTTCCGTACCTCATTACTTCCCATCAGTAGTGCCACTGCTTCGTATCCTCTCCCTCTGCATTTTTCTCCATGTGCTCTGCCATCCATTTCACCAGATTCGCATTCGAAGTCGGCTGCCACCCATGTCCCTTCATAGGCCTTCCATACTGAAAATCGCAATCGCACGCCGGATTCGTCAGCTTCTTCATCTCTTCTTCCAACTTGTACACCGCCAAGTTCAAATAAAAATTGTCCATGTCTCCGACGTACACATGAATCTTCCCCCGCAGCTTCGGCCCCAGCGTCGCCCAATTCGTCCGAATGTTGTAACTCAGATCGTATCCGTGGTCGCGCATATAAATCGCCACGCTATGATCGATCTTGCCAGTCTTCTTGTCCCAAAGCGGCTTCGGATATCCATCATCGCCAATCGGTCCATACGCCGCGTCCCAAATTTCGATTTGCTCCCCTGAGCGGTTATGGCTGCCCAAAACATCTTCCATCTGGCTGAACTGTTGAATCGTAATTTCGGGCTGCCCCTCCGAAGTCCGCATGATATAGCGCGGCACTTGCACCCATGCATGCCCCGGCTCAAAAAACGCATTGTCATCCTCGTACGCGTTCACGGTGCCATACCGCCGAAAATCAATCGAGTCCGGATAAAGCGTCCACGTCCCGCCGAAAAAATCCGGATAAAATACTTGCGCCGCCAGCGACTCCCATCCGCCGGTTGAGCCGCCCGTCAAAACGCGCGCGTACGATTTCGGAATCATCCGGAAATGCGCCTCGAGATACGGAATCATCTCCTTCACGAGCGCGTCGCCGTACGGCCCGTTGTTCACCGAGTTCACCGCATACGAATCGTCGTAATACGGCGTCGGATGCTGAAACGACACCGCGATCATTCGCGGAAAGTTATCCGAAGTCCAAGCCCCAAAAAACTCGTGCCCCGTTTCGATGTTCAAATCCGCTAGCCGTGTTCGCATCTCCGGACTCACCTGCGGATTCTCCTCCGTAAATCGCAACGGCGGCCGCAGACTGAAATGGTTTTCCTCATAAATCACGGGATAGTGCGCGCTGGGATGTTCGTCGTAACCCTTCGGCAAAAGCACAACCGCGCCGATGTACATCGGATGGCCCCAGAACTTCGTCAGCATCTCGCTCTGAATCTTGATGTGTTTCACCCACGCCGTATCCGCGGGCAGCTTCACCGCAGGAATTTCCTTCGTCAAGCTCAGCTTGATGTCGTAACCCACCGCCGGATCCAAATGCACTTTCTGCACTTCGCTATACAAATTCCCTGGCGAACGATTGAAATGCTGCCCTTCCCACTGATCCATGTGCAACCAGAGCGTATGCCCGTCCGCGCGATGAAACTCTGTATAAATGTTTACCAGCGCCTGTACGTAGTAATCTCCAGCAGGAATTTCGCGCAGACTTCGCACTGGTGACCCCGGCGTACTCGCATCAATCACAGCAGCCTGCTCCGGCGCCAGTGCATTCACGTCAACTCCGAAGAACGGCCCCGAGTCGCCCCAACTTCCTGCCTGCAGGCGCGGCTCCGGCTTATCCGTCGTGCTGACCACCACGAACACGCGCCCGGTAATCGTTCCCGCATGCGCCGCCGTTGGAAACGACACCTCGAATTTTCCCCCTGCCGCCTGCGGAACTGGCGCGGCATGCGTGCTCGCCGCGTACAAAATAACCACTCCGCACAACAGCCCAATCACTCTCAATCCAATATTCACTTTCATTTTCGCTCCCCCACCGGTGCCGAGAGCCTACTACACACCGCGCTCCGCATCCAAAAACTTCTGACTTCCTTTCCCTCAGCCC
>Ga0265354_1000117_pt1 | contig 13896 bp, 13 predicted proteins | sample NZE1metagenome_FD_189074 | JGI IMG/M metagenome (GOLD analysis project Ga0265354, IMG submission 189074) | Rhizosphere microbial communities from Maridalen valley, Oslo, Norway - NZE1 | ecosystem: Host-associated > Plants > Roots > Rhizosphere > Soil | place: Norway: Oslo | collected 2017-09-14 | reverse complement strand
AGATGACCGATGGTTTGATCGAAAATTATCTCGACCGGAACACGAGAATCGGAACATGCCAGGACTGAAGCGTACGGTTCCTGTTTATCGAGCGTATTTTGTTTGAGGATAGTAATGTCTTGTTCGTGGGCGTTGGAACGGCCAGAAACAAAGCGTGCATTGCCATCCATAAGCTCCTTGAGGGCCGCGTCTGGGCTGAGCTTACTTTGAGCCATAACCGGAGGCGGAGCTGCGAACTCGATGCCTGTTGCAGTGACGAGGCCGGCCATCGTTCCTCGCAAAGCTATCTGGAAGAAACGTCGTCTTGAGGATTCGTTGGCCGCTGCCCAGGATTCCAAAACTTCGCCCGAGCAGCACGGTTGTGGAGGGATTTGCTGAGGTTCTCCCGCGGCAGTCTTTTTTGAATGAAGAGGATCGCTCATTTAGTCTCCTCGGAGTTGGCGTGAACCGCTGTGAACCGCCAAGCAGATTATCTCTGAATGCCCTTGAGGGATGGCGGCAATCAAAACGGCTTCTCGACTGGGATACTAACCGGATTTGGGGGATGACGGAACAATAGTTTGTCGCGCTTCGCTTATTCGTTCAAGCGTCACGCTGTAAAGCACTGTTCCGTCCATGAATTACTTTGCCGCAGGAACCCACACGTTGTCGGCGGCCGCGATGTCTGCGTTCGCGACTTCCGTTGAGATGTCGACGCGCTGAAGTCCTTCTTTTTTCTTCGGCACTGCCTGGAACACAAGGTAGTACTGGCTGTTAAAGATCTTTTGCAAGCGGTCCAGGTAGGGTTTGAAACTGACGGCGTTTTGAGTTCCCAGCGCAAAGTATTCGCCACCAGTTTCATCTGCGATTTTGGCGACCCCGGACTGGCCCAATTGTGCCTCCCAAGCATTTCGGCCAAGCCGGCCCGCGCCCACGGCATAAATCGAGTGAACGATAACGCCGTAACGCTGGCTGTTTCTGCTTGCGTTATCCGCGTCCGGGCTGATCGTGGACATCGTACTGGGTCCCGTCATGGCAGTAGGCGTAGGTGCCCCCGGGTAGCGCGAGGGGGTCTGCGAAAAGGAAGACCTGTCGCTGCGGAGGCGGTCAATACCGTCAGTGATCATGAGAACTTCGCGCCGCACTTTAGCCTGTGGCCAAGCTTTAACCAGGCTCATGAGCGACAAATAGGGGCTATCCATGGTGGACAAGTTTCCTCGTGGGAGACGAACGGCGTTGGCCGCGAGGTCATGGTCTGGCGTGAAATTTTGCGTGATCTGGATGGTTGCGTTAGACATATAGGCAACACCGATCACGGTCGTCGCCGGCTGGGCTTTGATGAAATCGCGTAGATCGGTGAGGTTGTTTCCGATCGATGTGTCACACGTGTCGTCAATGAGAATGAACAGCTGCAGAGCAGCGTTCTCTCCCTGAGCGGGAATTAACTGCGTCACCTTGAGGAGGTTCTTGCCCTGTTTGACCTTGATAGCATCCGGGCGGAGAACGGGAACTTCGCTGTTGTCATTCATGGCCTCGTCCGTTATGACCATGTGGACCTGGGCCGTGCTCGATGCAGGACTGTCTTGCGAATGCGCAATCCGAACGCTCAACGCCAGCAGGCACAGCGCTCCCGATAGGCCGAGTAAGATTCTGTGTGTTTTCATTCATTCCTCCATTCACAGTACATATAGAGGTTAGGGAGCTAAGCTCGACACTGTCATTTCTAACAGTAGGGAAGGGCCCAGTCCGAGAGTTGGGTAGGGGACATTCGGGAGGCGGCTAATACGCGCGCTGCGAGCGTAATCGTCAAACATATAACCGAGCACAAGGGAAGTGGGAGTGCTACTCGTGCAAATGTGGAATTGATTTGCACGGCTTAATGAGCTCAGAGCTCAGGAAAAGGAAGGATCGTCTTCTTGCTTTCTTGTCTGAAGTCCTGGGCGTCGAGAAGCTGTTCGCAAACGAGCCGCCATGCTGAACACCGTGTTCGATATAGCCACGAAGATGGCCAGGCTCAGTATGCCCAAAACCAAGATGAAGCCCATTCGCGCGGCTCCTTGTAATTTTCGGAGGGAGACATTTTTCAGGGAGGAATCAGGATTCTGATCCACTCAGGTCGGAGGCGTCTCCCTCCCTACAAAAGCTATCGTTCCATGGAAGATATCGGAATTGGCAAAAGTAACAGTCGGGGAGCATATGAACCGACAGGGACGATCGGCTTGAAGTCTACTTTATTCGACTCTGGAGTACCCGCGTTTGTAGTATGGGATCCCATAACCAGCAAATTTGTCTTTCGGACGCAATTCGATATGGAGCTTATGCCATTTGGTTTCGCCTTCAACAACACCGGCGTTTGGCTTGGGAACTGGCTTGTAAGTCAGAACGTATTGGTATCGCACCGCGAGGCCGAGGGTTCGAACGATACGCGGAAGATCCTCTAAATTGCGAGCGGTAAAAACGCTTCCCCCCGTGGCTTCCGTTAGTGATTTTAAGTTATGAGGCCCACGCTGCTCTGCGGGACCGATGTAGTTGTATTGCGAAGTGGCGAGGTCCGGAAACGGCTGTTTTGAATTATCGCCAGGCCCTGCAGAAGGTTTTGGTTTTGGTATGTTCAGAGGAGCGGCGAAAAGATCAGAAAGCTCGAATGATGGTCCTGCCATTACGGCAAAGACCGGCACGTCGGCCTCTTGTAAGAACCCTTTGATGTCGCGCAAGCTATACCGGCTATGATTGTCGCCCCCGTCTGAGATTATGACTACGGCGCGGCGCTTGTTGATAGCCTCGCGTTTAATCGCGGTTACGCCTGCGTAGATGCCGTCGAAGAGTGCAGTGCTGCCATTGGTAGGCGTAAGAAGCGAAGGGAGTCTTCGTCCAAGATCCTCTTGATCGCCGGTGAACGGCGCCAGGCGTGTCACTCGGGTTTCAACACCGAACAAGGAGAACTCGTCACGCATCGGAGCTAATGGCTGGCCGGGATCCAGAATCGAAAGGGTAGCTTCCTGGACAAAGGGAATTTTACTGGTCATGCTGGAGCTGAGATCTGCAAGAATCACGAAAGAAACTGGCTGGCGCTCCCTCTCGCAGGACAATATTCGTTGTTCTACCCCATCTTCAAGAATCACAAAGTCGTTCTTGTTGAGGTTTGTGGCCACCGACCCTTTGTCGTCGAAGACTGTAACTGGGATTTGAACCAACTCGACGCTTGCCACGATGCGTACGTCGGCTGGCGATTGCGCGGCTGGACCGTCAGCAGGCCATACCAAACAACACATGGCGAGAAATAAAAATATCCCTCGGTTTGCTGCCATGCTTCCCCCGAACCGACACCAAGTGGTCGGAGGTATATGCGTGCGTTCCTGTTCTGTCAACGAGCGACGGAATTATGTTACCTAGCAGTCTTCTGCAGGGAACAGCGATATCGGAGCCTGGCTAGGGGGCACCCTGATACGAGAATGGCGGAGAAATGAAAATGCGCCCTGCAAGGACTTCGCGAATGGCAAGCAAAAGGTCACTCATGATTCGAGGTTTTAGGACGTACCCTGCCGCGCCGACAGCAAGGCAGGCCTGCACAAAATCGCTGTCGGAGTGAACTGTCAAGAAAACGATCCTCGCTGCGCAGCCTGACTCGATTAACTGCTTGCCGGCCTCCAGGCCACTCAGAATGGGCATGGAGATATCCGAAACAATGACGTCGGGGTTTAGTCGTTTCGCGGCTTCGAACAGAGATTGGCCATCCGACACGCGCCCCACAACCTCGCATGTTGGCATCAGCAAACCTTCAACCATGTCCAGGAAAGGTCGATGGTCATCCGCCAACAGGATTCGTGCCTTCCCCAATTGGTCCGCCTATCAAATGCGCGGGGCGACAAACAACCGATTGCGAGGGTCCTGGGGGATCAAAGGACTTTTGTTTTTCGCACGCGGCCGATCCGAGCATGATTTGAGCCTAATCGCCGGTAGAGCTCTGGGATAGTGTCAACAATACCAGTGAGAGGATATCCGACAAGTTTGAGAAAAGCCTTGAGTGAGTAGGCAAATCCAAGTCACGAAAGCTCGTAATAGGCTGATTCTTGATGTGTATACGGGGAGAATATCCCAAAACGGCGCGAAACGGCTGGGTGTGGTAGAGTTAGTACCTCAGTCCTAGTATGCCTCGGGGCAGCGAACCGGCGGATTGGAAGCCGCTGCACTTGAGAGTGAACACTGTGCTTGGAGTCGTCCATGGCTTGCAGAATTTGTGCTTCGGCGAACCTTCAAAGGCTGACCGGGGAGTTGTCGGCCAGCTTTCCCGATCTAAAGAGGGCAGTTCTTCCACCTATTTATGTCTGCCAGGAAGTTATGGTCTGTTTGGATTGCGGTTATGCAGAACTTTTCATTCCCATTCCCGAATTGGAACAGCTTAAGCAGGTAAAAGCGGCATCCCATTCTTAGAGCTTTTACTAGATTCCGCGTTTGGGTGAAGTGTCCATCTTCCTCCTTCTCGTCGCAACAAAGCGTTTTCAGGAATTGAATTTCGGCGCGCACCCGTCCGCCCAGAAACCTCCGCTCTGGAACTAGAGATCGCCTGTGTTCCCTTCCTTTTGAGAACAAATTCATTCCTGCAACGATAACCACGGGTGAGAGCAGAAGAGCTCTTTTTGGCCGAACACTGGCAAAATTGACAGTTCTCTAAACCGTTCTGGACGGGAACTATAGGCAGCGCACCTTGCGACGGACAGCGAGTTTTACTCCAACTGGAAACAAAGAGACGATCATCCCATCAGGAAACTGCATGAGACTTGAGAGAAGCGCGAGGACCTGCGCCAGATATTTTCACCTCATGGCGGACACTACTAGATGAATGAGGCTCGTCATGACCGCTACTCCTTAATTTTATTGATCTCCCTTATTGTATTTTTGATGCTCAGCGCGTTTGTATCGGAACATCACCTTCTAGGAGACATCGTTCTCGCAGTTTCCATATATGTGACCTTGGTTACCGGAACGCTGGAATTGTCCCAAAAAAGAAACTGGCGATGGCCGGGGACTGTCTTGGCTGGCATTTCCATGTTGATCATGTTGGTCCACTTTTTCTATCCCGCTCGTCTGATCATGGTCGCAAACTGGATTTGCCTGGCTGCCTTCCTGGGTTTTGTTTCCGTTGCGCTGTTCTCTTACCTCGGATTGCCTGGCTCCGTTACAAGCGGCCGCCTATACGGTTTAGTGAGTCTCTACCTCATGCTGGGGGTGTTTTACTTCGCCATATTCAATTTACTTGAAACGGTGCATCCACATTCCTTTTTGGAGACGGGATTCACGACTTCACACGAGGTTAGCCGGCATTCTCTCCTGTACCTGAGCCTCATCACTCTGACTACTTTGGGATACGGAGATATAGTGCCCGTCACGCCGCCAGCGCGGCTGGTTGCCGCATTGGAAGCAACGACGGGGGTCCTCTACATTGCGATTACCGTGGCGCGGCTAGTCTCTGCCTATCAGAAGGAGGATAAGAAGTAGCAGTGGGGCAGTGCACCGAATTGCATTCAGCAAAGTGACTGAAGGTGATTTTGCATGCGAGCACGAGTGCGAAAAATCCGCGACTTGACAGTCGCAACGGCAATTCCCATGGAAGCTGCCAATTCGCCATGCGTCCATCCTTCACCTTTATGAAGGATGAATGTTTGCCTGAGCGACGGATGCAGCCCCTGAAACGCTTTCTCTGCGAGGTCGCCAGCGATGTATTGGCGCTCCGGATCGGGACATCCATCCCTAATATCCAGAACAAAATTATTTTCGCTGACTTCTGTGGGGAGATCGGTTTGACCTGCGGCGCGCGCGAAGTTTTCTTTGCGGATCTTCATTAAGGCTTCGTTGATGGTGATGCGAACAAGCCAGGTGGAGAAGCGGGAGCGACCTTGGAAGCGGCGGATGTTCTTATACACTTTGCAGAGCACGTCTTGCAGATTGTCCTCGGCGTCCGCATGATTTTTTAGAATTCTGAGCGATACGCTGTAGATGCGTCGTGAGTGCATCTGAACTAACTCGGAGAATGCCTCCGAGTTGCCCTGGCGGGCCCTGGTGATGAGCGGTTCTTCAGGCTGCATGTACTGTGCGAGGCTTTTCACGGTTTTTCACCACTTGGTTTAATTTCGCTCCATGATGTTCACCAGACTCCAGGGTCCGGAGCTCTCGAAAATCACGTGCTGGTTTTCACCCCGTGCGTCTACAGTCGCACGGCGTGCTATGCAGTTTTAACTGGCAAAAGTAACAGTTTATTGCGAAAAAAGTTCGGACGCCTGACTCCAAGGCTGGCGCTCGCTCAACTCGGCAGAACGCGTGATCTCTGGGCGTGACTCCTATGACCTGCGCAGTGATAAATGGAGTGAAACGGAAGGGCAGCCAAGTGCGATTCTACTTACTTAGTTGCTTTGGTCCCGAGATTCAGCGGTGAAAGGGCGGAGGGACAATCGGACTTGGTGTAGCCACCTGGTGGTGGCTAAATCTAGCCAGGCTCGGTACGACAGTTATGGTCCACAGAATGGTTCGGCGTATGGCTGCTTGAAATAGTACAAAGCAGACTAGTAGCAAAAGTATGGCTGCGATCAAGAGGGCGGTCACGAGCATGACGACGAGAGCCTCCTGCACCATATAGACCTTCTTCATTACCGCCAACGCGGCGAGGAGAGACAGGGCCAGCACGAGGACCATCCCCATCTGCCAGGTCAAGCGTGCGGCTGTGTTTCGATGATTTTTGTTTTGCATCTCTTGGCACCAATCGACTGCTCATTTCGCAGCCCGGAAATCCGGATCGGCGTGGAATGCAGGCGGTTGAGGGTCCCCCACTCGTCCGAACACGCGCATATTAGGCTTTGTTTGATGGGTAGGGAAGTGTCAGTTTTATCAGGGGGCAAGCTAGACCTGCCAAAACACATCCGTGGAGGATGACATCGGTCGGCCAGAACCCTTCGGCCCACCATGGAGCGTTCCTCGGGCAAAGTCTCAAGCATTCAAGAAAACTCAACCTTTGGCAGCTCGAGATCTCTGTATGCAACGGTTGCCCTGTAAGAACTGACAGTTACGAAGCTTAACTGGGTCCGCTAGTTTCAAAATGAATTCAATCGTCACACGTGCAAGGTACCCTTTGATGAGCAGCGAGTTCGAAGTAGTTTGCCAGCCAATCACGCTAAGTGCAGAGAAACAGTACCGTAAGCAGATATGCCGAGTCGGGCGCTGGATGTATTCGAACGGGCTGGTAGTCGCAAACGAAGGCAATCTTTCCGTGCGGTTGGACGAGCGGCGCATTCTTGTGACGCCTTCTGGCAAGTGCAAGGGGCGGTTGGCGATGGAAGACCTGCTTGTGACGGATCTGAGCGGGGAGATTATCCGTGGGGCAGGGCGTCCCTCTTCCGAGATATTGATGCATCTTTTCTACTACCGCTCCCGGCCAGACGTTCATGCTATTTGCCATGCCCACCCTCCGACGGCGACGGGATTCGCTGCTGCCAGGCGACCACTAGAAGCTCCAGTACTGCCAGAAGTGATCGTAGGACTGGGCAAAATTCCTTTGGCTTCCTATGGAACGCCTGGCACTTGGGAAGTTTGCGCAGGGCTTGAACCACTCGTCGATGAGTACGATGCCATTTTGCTGGAAAATCATGGTGTCGTAACTTGCGGGCCGGATATCGAAACGGCCTACCAGCGCATGGAAACCGTGGAGCAATTCGCCAAGGTGATGCTCACGGCGGAATTGCTTGGAGGGGCGCATCTGCTGCCTCGCGCGGAGGTACAGAAGCTGGTAAACGCCAAGCGTCGCGGCGGAAGTTCGCTGCCCGGCGACAGCTTCGCTTTCCCGCGGACTGCCGAAACTGTTCGAGACCAGCTCACTCCTTCGCGCCAAGATCTCGAACCAGTCGCCAAGTGACGATTTTCAGGGACCGCGATACTGCGGGATGTATCGGAGAGCTGTGAGGCAAGGTAGATCGCTGCCAGGCTCAAAGCTGGAAGCGTATTCGGAATACGAAAGGGATAACGATTATGAAGGCTAAATTTGTATTGTGCGCTTTGCTGTTGTGCATTACATCCACGATTGCGGTTGGCCAGCAAGTTTCGGTTAATTACGATCACAACGCTAGTTTTTCTCAGTATCACACCTACGCATGGGCCTCCAATAACGCCAACCAGATTCAAAACTCGATTCTGGCGCAAGCGGCGCAAACGGACATCAACTCTGCGATGCAAGCCAAGGGCTTCCAATTGGTGCAGGAGGGTCAGAATCCCGATCTTCTCCTCGTTGTCAGTGGTGGATTAAAGCAGCAAACCTCCTGGAGCGCTTGGGGTATGCGCGGTATTGGCGGGGGAATGGGCGGAATTACTCCGCAGCAGAATGTTGAAGGCACCTTGATCGTTGATTTGCATAGTGTTAAGACCCAAGCGTTGATATGGCGGGGCATTGCTCAGGATACATTGAGCAACAACGGCGACAAAAACCAGAAGACGGTGGCGAACGCCGTAACGAAGATGTTCAAACAGTGGCCGAAGAGCTAAACCCTAACTTGTGCGGCAACTGCGGTGGGCGAGCCAAGCGAGTGACGCGCTAGGCTCGCCGAAGGGTCCATCTGGTATGTCTGTTCATTGCTTGTGTACGCTGCCGGCCCCGCGATCCGCAAGGTCATACCAGTAGACCTTGATCAGTACCCTGGGAACAAACTCAACCAAGTCTGGATCGAGGTCGATTCTCCTGACCGATCTCACTTTAGAAACGCCAGTACCTTCGGGAACCACTCCTATTGCGCCGAAGCAGAACTGCCAATCTTCGTGCCGATGACTTCACCGGAGATAATGATCTCTACGCGGCGGTTCTGCTGGCGACCCTGAGGCGTGTCATTGCTTGCCACGGGATTCGCCGGGCCAAAGCCCTGTGCCGTTACCGTACCCGCATCGAGGCCCTGCTGGACGAGATAATCCCGAACCGCATTCGCCCGCTGTGCCGACAACGTTTGATTGAACGCCGCGGTCCCGGTCGTATCCGTATAACCCTCGATGGCCAGTTTGAGGCCTGGGTGGGAAAGGACGATGCCCGACAGTTTCGCCAGCCCCAGCTGCGCCGGCATTCTCAGGTTGAACTTTGCCGTGTCAAAAAGAACGTCGCCCATGTTGACCTGCAGGCCGCGCGGCGTGTCTATTGTCGGCAGCACCTTGTTGAACTGCTCGAGCAGTTGAGCTCGTAGGTCTGCCGCGGCCTGACGTGCACGTTCGGCTTCCGCTCGGGCGGCGTCTTCTTTTGCCTTCAAAGCGTCTGCTTCCGCTTTCGCTTTAGTAGCGGCTGCATCTGCCTCTGCCTGCATCTGGGCTTGCTTGGCGGCAGAGAGTTCGGCTTGGCGTTTGGCCTCTTCATCGGACTTTGCCTTGGCTGTTGCAGCTTCGGCTGCAGCCGTAGCTTCCGCTTGCGAACGAGCCTTGTCGGCCGCCGCTTGCTTCTCCGCCGCTATGCGTTCCTGGTCCTGGCGTTCCGCGGCCAATGCGCGCGCATCCTCCGCGAATTGCACGGCCTGCTTTGAGGTAGATATGATTTGTTTTTTGTCGGTATTGCTCGTGAGCGCGTTTTCCGCCATTTGCAGGCTCGCTACAGCCTTCGAGAAAATATCCGGCGCGTATTGGGCGGCACCGCGCGCCTTCGCGATATCCACGGCATTGCGCGCTTCGTACATCTCCAGGGGCACCTTGGAAAGATCAGGTGTAAGCGCTAGTGGATTTCCCAGCTTTGCGTACTGGCTGCGCTTCATTAGTTTGTACGAGGTGATAGGGAACAGCTTCCCCTTGGTGTTTTTCCGCGTCTCCATTTCCAGGACCACGACCTCACTGGGAACGCGAACCGCAAAATAAGGTTCCGCGGTAATGATCATGGAAAATGTTTGGGCCGGCGTAGTGGCGGTCAGTTTACCCTCGCCATTTTTGTTTAGGAGAATCTCTCCCAAATTGCCGGTGCGCCCGTCCGCCGTGACAGCCCAGAGCACAAAGGTAAGATACTCGGCTCCGATGTTGGAAGGCGGAGTCATGTCCTTGACCGACAGCTCGATATTCGTGAGGCCCGCATTCGCCCGGGCTTGGACCTTTGCTTCACCATTGGCTTGAGACATAACCGAGGTGCCTGTCATGTCCACTTTCGTGGAGCCGCCGCCGACCGTGAAGCCGATCGCGACAGTGGACTTACTTATAAGGCTGGAAGCCGGAATTTCCTGGGGTGTCTGCGCCAGAGCCATCACGCTCATGGCTCCGAAGATCATGCACGCCGTAATTGCCCGAATCGATTTCATCGTTTTATCCGTCCTCAGATTAAATAAGTCTCTACGCTTCTTTATGTTGTGACTGCTTCCACTCTCTCAATGATTGCCATTAGGGCCAGTATCCCCATAATCGCACTTTACCGACTGCGTGCCCAGTCTCATCCATCGCGGCCTAGACTGGTGCTCCAAAGGATCGCCAGTGCAGGCCATTTCAGAAAGGAGAACTCCAAGTCCTAAAAGATTATTCTGCGGGCGCGTACGCCAAACACTGTCAAAACTAACAGGTACTTGCCCCTCCGATTGGCGGCTACGCGGGATCGCCAATCGCTTTCGGCAGGCCTCGGGCCAGGGTCAACTTCAGGAGCGGCGGGGTAAGCATGGTTGTGATGATCACCATGATTACGATCGAAGCGAAGATGGAGTCGCTGACGACACCCAATCCCCGTCCAATGCCGGCAAAGATCAAGCCGACTTCTCCGCGAGGCATCATGCCTATGCCAATGGCGAGGCGCTTGAGGCCCCGGCCAGCCGCAAATCCCGAAAATATTTTCCCGCCGATCGCGACGGCCGTCAGTGCCGCTGCAAGAATGACTACGGATAAATTGTTAAAGGCCTCGAGTTTTACTTGCAGTCCCATTAGAACGAAGAATATCGGGACGATCAGAGATTCGACTGGCGAGAGCATATCGCGCAAGGAAAATCCGCCCAGCTCTTTGTCAAAGAAACGTTCAAGAATCAATCCTGCCGCAAAGGCCCCAATAATGGTTGCCAGGCCGGCGAGGTTTGCCAGCCAGGAGAGCACAAAAGCGAAGCCGACACCAAAGATGAGCTTCACATTTTCAATCCGAAGCCGTGCAAGCCGTCTTACGATCATCGGTGTAACCCACATCCCGATTCCGATGGACCCTGCCAGAAACAAAACCGCTTTAAGGGTGATTCCGAAAATATTGACCAAGCTAACGGAGCCCTGAACAATCAGGGCAGTGACAACCGCCAGCACGAGAAGACCAAGGACATCATCGATTACAGCAGCGCCCAGGATAATCTTCGACTCCGGACGATCCATTTGGCCCAGGTCGCGAAGTACGCGAGCCGTGATCCCCACACTCGTGGCTGTCAAAACTCCTCCAATAAATAGATGCGCGCCAAAGCTTGAAGCGGGCAGGAGGATGGTTGTGACCAGCAGCCCCAACCCGAGTGGCAAGATCACGCCAAGAATCCCGACGAGCGAAGCGGACCATCCCACCGCGCGCATTTCCTTCAGACTGGTTTCGAGTCCAACTAGAAAGAGCAGAATGATAATCGCGATGCGGGACAGCTGATCCAAGAAGGAATGGATGGCAAGGACTTTCAGCCCGCGTGGGCCTTCCAGGATTCCGGCAATTTCTTCCGTGTGAGGTCCGGCGGGAAGTATCTGGCGAGTCGCTTCACCAACGGTCATTTGTTGAAGAAGCGCAGTTTGTTCAATATTAGAAATCGAGTCGCCTTCGCGAATGATCATAATTCCGGGCTGGTGATAAAGAAAACCGAGATTACCTATCAGGACTCCAATCAAGAGTTCGCCAAGAACGGCCGCCTGGCCGAATCGTTGCATAACGCGTCCGCCGATAGCCGCTGCGAATGACATCAATACGAGCGCAATTAGAATCGGGGCGACGGGATCATTGTGAGATCCCGCGGCGGGAGATGCCGAGGCGAAGAAGAGATAACTGGCGAACGCAGTCATGGAATGAGCTTGTCCGCAACAAAGAACAATTTCAAGATCATCTCGACGATTTCAAATTCAAATGCGAACAGACGCCATCTGTGCGTCCCGAATGCTCACGTTGAAAGCTTTTCAATTCTCGAGTCACATTTTTATAGCGTCGGCGTGCGATTCTTGACACTGTCAAAACTAACAGGGGAGAAGAGGACAATTCTTAGCCGAGACGTTTTTTGCCGATCTGTTGCCCGAATGGGAATTTAAATTAATTAATTTTCGATCTCCCTCTTAAACAGGGGGCTTTTCTGTTTCGCGGCGCGGTTTATTTGGGCATCCGGCGGCTCTTCCGAGCCGGGCGATAATATTTTCCGATTATTCGTCCGCCATTGAAGGTTTGTTGCTTTCTAAAAACTCACGCGGGCCGTCCAACCTATTTTGATTGTTCTGAATCTAAAAAAAGTTACGCGGAATGTTCTTTGGCGCGGATAGGAATTTGATTGAAATCAGCGAGGGCTGTCACTTTTGACAGTTCCAGAACATCAACGCAAGCCCTACGTTAGCGAGAGACGAGAAGCCGAGAATCCGCGAAGAGGCGGGTTCGTGAAGGGAATTGTTAATCGTCCTTTCTGAGTTTCTCAAATGGTCCTCGGATCAGATAGGGATTATGGGAAAGACGAAAGCAGCAAGCTTTGAGGCTCCGGCGGATGCGTCTTCGCAACCTCGGTAGGCGCGCTGCGGCTGATCCGAAGATGGGGCTCCCATGCTGGCTTTTCAGGCCGCTGTGGAATGGGAGAGAGTGGCTTTAATTTAAATTCTCGAATAAAAATCAAAGAATGAGGAGAAAGAGAAATGAAGATCAGAAGCGCGATAGTTTTGGGAATTGTTCTGCTGTTCGGAGCAGGGGCGTATGCCCAGGATTATCCGAAGGTAGAAGTCTTTGCGGATTATTCCTACATACACGCTAATCCGCAGAACAACAACATCATCGGAACGTTCTCATTGAACGGCGGCGGCGGTGGAGGTACTTTTTTCCTTGATAAGTACTTCGGGATCAAAGCGGAGTTTGAAGGCTATGGCAGCTTCCAACACAATCTCAGTATTGCGGGCGGGAACCCTGTGTGTCCTGGCGTTGCAAACTGCACGATTACCGCTTCAGGAAATCTATTCACCTACAACATTGGTCCGGAACTGAAATACCGTATGCGTCACTTCGAGCCGTTCGTCGAAGCGATGTTCGGCGGAGCCCATTCCAATTTCTACGGAAACATTTTCACGGCTTGCCAAGGCGTGCCGGGCTGCCTGACTGCAAACAAGTCACCCAGCAACAACGCCTTTGACTTTATCATTGGCGGCGGCCTTGATGTTCCGCTTACCAAAGCGATCTCCATTCGGCCGGTAGAGTTTGACTATCTCCTGACACGGTTTGGCAACAGCTTTACAGGTGGCAACAACAATCAGAGCAATTTCCGATACCAGGCCGGTATTAGTTTCCGGTTCTAGTGGAAATTGTAGTTGCGAATCATCGCAAGCAGCTGGGGACTGCGGAAGGACAACCAAACGGGAGTCCGGACCGCAGTCTCTTTTTTTGCATATTTGTGATGCACAAATTCCCGGACCGTGCGCATCCTTACAGTAATGATTGGAGACCCATCGACTCTGGGATTGGAGAGTGAAGATTCTCTAGTTGTTGGTGGGATGAAACTGCGCCGGACAAAATAACGGAGGAGAATCAAGTGTTGCCCATTCAGGCTCCCGCTTTTCAAAGAATTTGCAAACTTATGCTGATGAGTTTTCTTTTTGTCTTGTTCATGATTTCCGTAGAATTTCCAGCGTGGCCTAACCAGCAGGAAAAGCCCGATATGAAGGACATGCCGGGAATGAATCATGCGGATATGCAGGCGCCAACAGGTCCGGAGGATCCCGCAGTGGTGGCAAAGCGCCTTGCGGACAAAC
>Ga0265354_1000116_pt1 | contig 14003 bp, 11 predicted proteins | sample NZE1metagenome_FD_189074 | JGI IMG/M metagenome (GOLD analysis project Ga0265354, IMG submission 189074) | Rhizosphere microbial communities from Maridalen valley, Oslo, Norway - NZE1 | ecosystem: Host-associated > Plants > Roots > Rhizosphere > Soil | place: Norway: Oslo | collected 2017-09-14 | reverse complement strand
CCGCTAGCAAAGCTTCGCGCCGCAACAATTCGAGCAAATCGCGATAAAGCGACGCGTGAACCTGCAGCGCGTGCCGTCCGTGCTCCACAACATACGAATCCACAAATCGCGGAACAATCCGCTCGCGTTGCAAGCCCTCTGCCAGCCGCTGTGACAACTCGGCAGGAGCGTCCGTCATAATCTGTTTCTCGCGATCCATCGTTTGTTCTCTTTGATTGGTACACGATACATCGTGTCTGCCGGCTGCTCCGCTACACCTCGGCGCATTTCATCGAACCCATGTTAGCAGGACTTGCTTTGCGCCTCGCGCGCCCGCGCAAAACAAACCAAAAAACAAAAAGCCCAGCGAACGTCAGTTCGCTGGGCTTTTAGCACTACTCACCACCCACTATTCGCTACTCACTTCCATTTCAATGAATCGCCCGCGGGCTTTCCGGGCCGACTCGCTTCGGCTTCGGTTCGGGCTGCGGCACGATCGGCGGGACCACCGCTTCCTTGGACAGCGCGTGCTCCAGCACTTCATCGAGATTCCGCACGTAGGTGATCTTCATGTCTCCAAGAATATCCGGAGGAAGATCCGCTACCGCGTTCGGCTCGTTGTCTGCTGGCAACAGCACTTCTGTAATCCCCGCACGCTTTGCACCGAGGACTTTCTCTTTCACGCCACCGATAGGGAGTACGACACCAGACAGCGTCATCTCGCCGGTCATTGCCAACCGTTCGCGCACGGGCCGCCCTGTCAGCAAACTGATCAACGACGTCACCATCGCTGCACCAGCCGACGGGCCATCCTTCGGCACGCCTCCTGACGGCACGTGGATGTGAATATCGTGCTTGCGGAAGAAGTCCGGATCGATTCCGTACCGCTCCGCGTTCGCACGCGTCCAAGTTAACGCCGCGGTCATCGACTCTTGCATGACCTCGCCCAGGTGTCCGGTCATCGTGAACTGCTTCCCTCCGCGCATGCGGCTGGCTTCGATGAACACGATGTCTCCGCCCACAGGCGTCCACACTAACCCAACAGCCACGCCAGGTTGCTTGACGCGCTCCACGACTTCTTTTTCCGCTCGGAACTTGGGAACTCCAAGATACTCGCGCACAATTTCCGGCGAAACTTCCATCTTCTCCAGGCTGCCTTCGGCGATCTTCCGTGCTTGTTTGCGCGTGATCGTCGCGATTTCCCGCTCCAGGTTTCTCACGCCCGCTTCTCGTGTGAAGCTGTGGATGATTTCCCGCAGCGCATCGTCCGAGAATTCAATCTGCTCTCCCACTTTCAACCCGTGTTCCTGGGCCTGCTTCGGGATCAGATATTTGTGCGCGATGTGAACCTTTTCTTCACCGGTATACCCGGCAAGCTCGATGATCTCCATGCGGTCTCGCAACGGTTCCGGTATCGGATCCATCCAGTTCGCTGTGGCGATGAACAGCACTTTCGACAGATCGAACGGCACGTCCAGGTAATGATCCCTGAACGCATTGTTCTGTTCCGGATCGAGCACTTCCATCAACGCCGACGACGGGTCGCCTCGGAAATCGCGGCCCAGTTTATCGACTTCGTCGAGCATCATCACTGGATCGTTCGACTCCGCCCGCTTCAGTCCTTGAATAATCTGCCCCGGCAGCGCGCCGATATAAGTCCGGCGGTGTCCACGGATTTCCGCTTCATCGTGCATCCCGCCCAGAGCGATACGCACAAACTTGCGGCCCAGCGACCGTGCAATAGACTTCCCAAGCGAAGTTTTCCCAACGCCAGGAGGCCCAACGAAGCACAGAATCGGCCCCTTCATCCCCGGCTGCAATTTCTTCACTGCCAGGTAATCTAGAATCCGTTCCTTGACCTTTGCGAGGTCATAGTGGTCTTCGTCAAGAATCTGCTTTCCCTTGGCGATGTCGATCTCGCTCACACCTGAAGACTTTGCCCACGGCAAAGATGTCATCCACTCCAGGTACGTGCGCGAAACCATGTACTCCGCCGAGGCCGGCGTCATCTTCGCTAAACGCTTCAACTCGCGGTCGCACTCTTTCTTCGCTTCCGCGGTCATCCCCGCTTCATCGACTTTCTTCCGCAGTTCGTCCATCTCCTGCGAAGAATCGTCGGATTCGCCGAGTTCCTTCTGAATAGCCTTCATCTGCTCGCGCAACAAATATTCACGCTGGTTCTGGCCCACCTGCTCCTGAACCTGTTCGTGAATCTTTGAGCGCAGCTCCAGCACTTCCAGCTCTTTCGACAGTTCGCGGATCAACATTTCGAGCCGCTTACGCACGCTCGGTGTTTCGATCAGCTCCTGGCGCAAAAGCGTCGAAAGTGATGGCAAGGTCCCGGCGATAAAGTCCGCCAGCCGTCCTGGATCGTCAATATTTAGTGCAACGGATTGCAAATCGTCCGAAAGTTGCGGCGAGTGGCTTACAACGTCGCGAAACAGGTCCTGAGCGTTGCGCTGCAGGGCCTCGAGCTCCGCATCCACATCCCCGGTAATTTCGGGCTGCGCTTCCACCCGCGCCCGCAGAAAGGGCCGCAGGCCGATCAGTTCCAGCACGTTAACGCGCTGCAGGCCCTCTAGGAAGATCACAACGTTCCCATTGGGCATTTTGACGGTCTTATGAACCTTTGCCAGCGTACCGACCTTGTGCAGGTCCGCAGCGGCAGGGTCTTCAATCCGAGGGTCCAGCTGTGCCACAACCCCCAACAATTTCTCCTCGCCTTCCAGCGAGTTAACCAGGGCCAGAGAGCTCTCCCGGCCTACCGTCAGCGGCAATACAGCTCCTGGAAACAGGACCGTATCCCGAACCGGCAGGATCGCGAGTATTTCTGGCACCGTATACTTTTTCTCAGCCATAGTGAGTGTCCCCTAAATCCGGGCGCAGGGGAAAAATGTCCCGCGCTTAAAAAGGTTAGATGCTAGACAAAGGCAAAAGGTGCGGCGAGATGAGACTACAATTAGCATGAAACCTTAGCATGACATGCTCACATTCTCCGCCTTCTCTCGTCAGTTTTTATATAACTCTATTTTTATCAAATACATACGATGAATTTCCGCACTTCGATCGACTCTCGGCCGTTGCACTGGTCGCCGGCCTGAAATTCTTCTATATCAAGCCTTGGACTTCTTCAATACGAACTTTTTCCGCACCAACTCCTCAGCCTCTGGCTTTGTTTTGACCTGCCCCTCGAGCTGCGCGTCTTCCACGGCTCTCAGTATTTCGCTAAATAGTGGTCCAGGGATATAGCCCATTTCGCTCAAATCAGTACCCGTTAGGACACGCTGTGGACGAACCTCCTCTGCGGGCGTCTCCGCAAGGAACTGCTGTACCGCCCCATACGAATCCAGCTTGCGATGGCTCGAAAGACAATCAAGCCGGTGCAGTTCCAGATGCTCTTCAAAATGGGGAAGCCGCACAAATCGCTTAAGCGTCGAGGTCCTCATGCGCCCCACTTCCATAAATCGCATGTGATTGGCAACCAGCGCAACGATCTGCTCTGTCTCTTCGTTAGAAAACCTGTATCTTCTGCAAATTGCCTCTGCCATTCGAACGCCCACATCAACGTGATGATCGAAGCGAATGCGATCGCCGGTCTGCGAAGCGGGCTTAAAGGTCGGAGGTTTGCCAACATCGTGAAGAAGCACGCCCCACGCAAGCGTCGGTGAAGTGCCTGCCGGAAGTTCCTCGATCATCAGCAAAGTGTGGGTCCACACATCGCCTTCGGGATGAAACTGCGGCGGCTGCGGCACGCCTTTCATCGCCGCGATTTCTGGCAGCACAATCGAGAGCAGCCAGGATTTTTCCAGCAGTTCGAATCCAGCCCGCGCCGCGCCTTCTGTCAAAAGTTTGGTGAGCTCGTCACGAATCCGCTCGGCGGAGACATCCGTAACCGCGCCAGCATGACGCCGGATCGCGGCAAATGTTGCATGTTCGATTTCGAATTCGAATCGCGCCGCAAAACGGATAGCGCGCATCATGCGCAGTTTATCTTCCGCAAAGCGCCGGTCCGGTTCGCCGATCGCGCGAATCACTCCAGCCTTCAAATCCGCCTGACCAGCCACAAAATCCAGAATTTCGCCGGTGTCATGCCGCATCAGCAAACCGTTAATCGTGAAATCCCGCCGCTGCACATCCTCTTCTGGCGTTTTGGAATAAACGACGTGGTCTGGATGTCGTCCATCCGAATAGCCCACATCAGAACGAAACGTCGCCACTTCCACTTTCAACCCATCGCGAGGTACCAGCACCACGCCAAACTGCGCGCCCACAGCGATGCTCTCCGGAAACAATTCCATAACGCGCTCAGGTGTAGCGTCGGTCGTGACATCGTAGTCGGCCGGTTCTCGGCCGAGCAACAAGTCACGCACACACCCGCCCACGAGCAGCGCTTGATGCCCATTACGCTGCAACTCATCACAAATCGAATTGGCGAGCTCCCTGGCCTTCATGGCTCTGTGCCTTATGTCACCACGGCCCAACGCATGTGTTCCCGGTGCTGCTCAAAGCATTCCGGACAGATCCAGTGATAGTCCGCTTCCCACTTCGCCGTCGCGGTCGACGCGTAACCCGTATGAATGACATCTTCTCCCTCAAATTCTGCAATTGTCTGCCAGCACACTTCGCAGTGGTCGTGGTCCCAGCTGTCACTTGGCTTGAAATAGGGCTTTTGCGTGAACGCTGAGCTGAATAGATAGTGCAGCCGCGCCGCAAGCATCTCGTTGCTCTCTTCCATTCGCTCAGGATATAACAACCGGGAGACGCCCGAGTGGCTATTGGGGGAACGTCACTTGCAACGGAAAACGAGACAGGTAATGTCATCGGACTGCCGCGTCAAGCCCACGAAATCATCCACTCGCTTCATCAAAAATTGCAGCGATTCCGCGGCGCCCCAATCGGGAAGTGCGCGGATGGCCTCAATCCAGCGGGCGTTGCCGAACTCCTGGCCTTTTTCGTCGAAAGCTTCGACGACCCCATCCGTGTAAAAAATCAACGCATCGCCAGATTTTAATTCGATGGCGGCCGTATCGTAAACGGCGGCGCCATCGATCCCGAGGGGCAAACCTCCGACCTCCAATTTTTCGGTCTCTCCCCCTGCGCGGCGCAAAATCGGCGGATTGTGGCCGGCGTTCACATAGACGAGACGCCGCGTCGCGGGATCGTATTCGCCAAGCACCGCCGTCGTAAACCGCCGTCCATCGAGGCTGTGCGCGGAAGCGTACCGATTTAGCCTCAAGACAAGCTCGTCCAGCGGAACTCCCTCGCCAGCGATCGTGCGCAAGCTGGCCTGCAGCGTGGCCATTAGCAGTGCGGCGGGAATACTCTTTCCCGCGACATCCGCGATCACCAGCATCAGCTTTCCACTTTCTTCGGCGCTTAGCGTCGGATAGAACGCATCATAGTAATCGCCTGCGACGGAATTCTGCGGTCGCGAAGCAAACGCAATTTCCGCGCCAGCCACTTGCGGCGGTTTGGATGGAACAAGCCACGTCTGAATTTCCCGCGCGATTTCCAGGTCGCGCTTCATCGTCACTTTATCGGCGAGCTCCAGCGCAAGCAACAGCAGGAGCAGCATCACAGTAATAAAAGTGAAGTTGAAATCGCCTTTTACATCGTTGCTAAACTCAAAATGGAAGCCGGAAACCACCAGCAGTACGCAGGCGAGAATCAGAAGCACCCGCCGCGCCGGCGTCAGCTTCATCACCAGCGACCAGAACAACGTCTTGGCAATTCGAAAGAATCGAGGCCGCCCTCGACGGTTCACCATGTCTTCGGCCACGGCATCCGTCATGTAAAACCCGTAGCTGGAGCGCGCGTCTGCCGAGAACTGCGACCACAATTCGTCAATCCGGCGGCCTTCGCTGATGCGTTGCCAGAATCCGGAAAGCTTGCCTCCTCGGATGCGATCCGCGGTTTCGGAAGGAGGTGTTACGGGGCTCATGCGAGAAGTATAGGGCATCCACTCCGATTCGTCGTGACTGGCATCACGACTCACTCGACTTCTTGAGGTTTGCCCTTGCTAAGGTAGACAATCTCGGGTCGTCCCGCCCGTCCTTGGAGCCTTCCGCGCGCAGCGAGCCCCCAAATTGCACTTTTCCAAAACCGAAACGGTCGCGCAGTTTGTCCGTGGCGCGCGTCAATTTTTCGAGCCGTTCACGCCTCTCAGCGTCAAGCAGATCAAGCTGCTCGCCGCCGTGTGTCAGGCCGCCGAGGCTCACGCCTAGCAAACGGATTTTGCGTTTCGTGTCGCGGTGCTCCACAAAAAGTTTTTGAAACACGCGAAAAATATCCGCGTCGAGTTGCGTGGGCTCGGATAGAGTTTTCGCGCGTGTGTGGGTATCGAAACCGGCATAGCGGATCGTCAAAGTAAGCGTGCGCGTGGCCAGTCCCGCTTCGCGAAGACGCTTGCACGCTTTTTGCGAAAGATGGCTGAGCAAGGAGTGCAACGCTTCCGTATCGTTCGTATCCTCGCCAAACGTGTGATTGTGCGAGATGGACTTTGGCTCCGCGTCGATGACGAATTCGTAGGAATCGCCCCCGCGCGCTTTGCGATAGAGCGCATCGCCCCATTGGCCAAATATCTTTTCGAGTTTTTCCGGTGCGACTGCGGCGAGCTGATCCACGGTTTCGATGCCAAGCGCACGCAGCGCCCGTTCAGTGACTTCGCCGATGCCCGGAATTTTCCGCACAGGGAGCGGCGCAAGAAATCGCGCTTCCTGCCCGGGTGCAACCCACACCAAGCCGCGCGGCTTGGCTTGGTCCGAAGCTACCTTGGCCACGAGTCGCGTTGTCGCGAGCCCAGCAGAACAAGGAAGGTCTGTTGTGCGCGTGATGGTGCGAAGAAGTTTATCGGCCGCAGCCAAAGGCGGCCCGTGCAAACGCTCCGTTCCGGCTAAATCCAAATAGGCTTCATCAATCGAAACCATTTCTACGATGGGAGAAAACCTCGCCAGGATCGTCGCGACGCGGTCGCTCCACTCTCCATACTTCTCATGATGACCATCAAGAAAAACTGCCTGTGGACAGAGTTTTCCGGCCGTTCGCAAGGGCATAGCCGAATGCACTCCGTATTTGCGCGCTTCGTAGCTCGCCGCCGTAACTACGCCGCGCTGATCGGGCCGTCCGCCGACCACAACTGGTTTGCCGCGAAGGTCCGGCCGCTCCAGCAATTCCACCGAAACAAAAAACGCGTCCATATCCACATGCAGAATCGCAGCAATCGCATCCGATGCCCGTTCTTCCAACGGTCCATGCTTCGCCCGAAATCGCGCCATCTCCGGCATGCCGCTAGCCTACTCCCGATTCCATCTTCGCCACAACTTCGCCCTCGCTTAGGTGCGTTCCGCGGTGATGACGCGATCGATGCCGGCCAAATCTTTGGTTAGGCCAACATTTGTCCAGTTGGGAAAATCAAGAAGCGGTTGCACGGCAGGGAGGCTGTTGTGGCCTAGTTCGAGAACGAGAATGCCGCCCGGCTTTAAGTGTTGCGCAGCTTGCGCGATCAAGTCGGCGTAGATCTCGTAGCCTTCTTCGCCGCCGTAGAGGGCGAGTTCCGGCTCGTGGTCGCGAACTTCGCGCATAAGAGTTTCTTTTTCCTTGCGGCCAATGTAGGGCGGATTACTAACAATCAGATCGAACGGCCGCGAATACGCCGCGTCTGGCGTTGAAGTATTCCCGAGTAGGGGCACGGCATGCCGTGCCCGTCCTGCTAGGTAATCGAGCAGATCTGATTCGATAAATTGAATGCTATCGCTGAATGCGTGGTGGGCCGCATTGCGCCGGGCGACGGTGAGTGCCGCTGCAGAAATATCGGTCGCGACAATTCGTGCGCCGGGAAGTTCTTTCGCCAGGGAGACGGCGATGCAACCGGAACCGGTACCGACGTCAATGATTTGCAGTCCGTCGCCCGTGAGAGTCTGTTTTCGGCCAGCGCGAATTTCTCGGAGGGCCAGACGATCGAGCGCAACTTCGATGACGTGCTCGGTTTCTTGGCGGGGAATCAACACGTCGGGAGTGACCTCAAACTCAAGGCCCCAGAATTCCTGTTTGCCGGTGATGTACTGCGTGGGCTCGCCTTCGGCGCGCCGGAGAATTAACGAAAGAAATCGGTGAGCGTCGTTGCCGGGGATCACTTCTTCCGGATGAGCGTAAAGCCATGCGCGGTCGCGGCCGAGCACGTGCAGTAGCAGCAATTCTGCTGCGAGCGTGTAAGAGGGGACATTCGCGTCGCGAAGCTCGGCGATGCCTCGTTTGAGCGCCGTGCGAACGTCGACGTGCTCCGGGTCCGCGATCATCCATGCCCCTGGGATGCCGACGCACAAGGAATTAACGCAGAGGACCTAGAGACGCAGAGAGGTGGGATGAGAAAAAACGGCCGGAATAGGAAAGAGTTTTGCATTGCTAAAGAGTCCGCCAAGCAATGCGCTATTACGCGGCGCCTAGCTCTTGTTCGAGGCGTTCGGCCTCGTAGTGGCTGACCAGGCCATCGACGAGAGCGCCCAACTTTCCTTCCATGACGTCGGTCAACTGGTGAAGCGTAAGGCCGATGCGGTGATCCGTCACGCGGTTTTGCGGGAAGTTGTAGGTGCGGATTTTTTCGGATCGGTCGCCGGTCCCGATTTGGCCGCGGCGTTCGGCGCCGATGGCGGCTTGTTGTTTTTCGAGTTCCATTTCGTAGAGGCGCGTGCGCAGGACGCGCATGGCCTTGGCGCGATTTTTGATTTGCGATTTTTCGTCCTGCTGCGAAACGACCAAGCCGCTGGGGATATGCGTGATGCGGACGGCGGAGTAAGTCGTGTTCACCGATTGTCCGCCAGGGCCCGAAGAACAAAACGTGTCAATGCGCAAATCCTTGGCTTCGATCTTGATGTCGATTTCATCAGCTTCGGGAAGGACGGCTACCGTTGCCGCCGATGTGTGAATGCGGCCTTGCGTTTCCGTGGCGGGCACGCGCTGGACGCGATGCACGCCGCTTTCATATTTAAGCTTGGAATAAACCTTGTGGCCCTGAATCGCGGCGACGATTTCCTTGAGGCCGCCCAGGTTGGAAGGCGAACTTTCGAGGACTTCCACTTTCCAACCGAGTGTCTCCGCGTAACGCGAATACATGCGGAAGAGTTCGCCGGCGAAGAGCGCGGCTTCGTCGCCGCCCGTCCCGGCGCGGATTTCTACGATAACGCTCTTCTCGTCGTTCGGATCTTTCGGGAGAAGAAGCAGTTTCAATTCGCGCTCGACAATTTCTTTGCGCGTGATGAGCTGCTTTTCTTCGTCGAGCGCCATTTGCTTCATCTCGGCGTCTTCGTTTTCGACAACCATCTGGTGCGCGCCAGCGAGATCTTTTTCAAGTTGCTTGAACTCGCGGTGCTTCGCAACGATTTCTTCCAGCTCGGCGTGCTGCTTGGCGATTTTCTGGAAGCGCGCGGAGTCAGACGCGACCTCCGCGGTCGAAAGCTGCTGCGTCAACTCGTCGTAGCGAGTGCCCAGCTGGTCCAATTTGTCTGACAACGTCATTACGGCCATGGCAGTCCTCTAATAAAAAGTGAGTAGTGAGCAGTGAATACTGAGTAGCGAAGAAAGAAGAACGAGCTCGCGACTGAGGCGAGCGTAGCGGGATCAGCTAATAGAAAGCGGCGTACATCGATTTGCTCTTCACTAAGAATACCGCCGAAATCAGAAACACGCAATTGAATGCTCGCAGGCGTTGCCGCGATGCGAAGCGATATACTACGATGCCGTTGACGCAGAGCGGTCCGCTTCGGAAGGTGGACCCTACGACTGTGTTGCGGAACGTTGAACTGGCTCGAAGGATTGACCCAGGGTAGCAGCGGGAAGAACGAATGAGCGAAGCGGTACGAAGTTTGTTGCGGGCGAACGGCGAATCGGCGCGAGAGACTGTTGCCGAAAGCGATGCTGGATTTTTGTGGGACTTCTGGTATCCGGCGCTGCGAAGCACGGAAGTTACCGGCAACCATTTGCGGACGGCGATGCTGCTGGAAGTTCCGCTGGTATTGGGGCGCACGGCTGAGGGCAAAGCGTTCGCGATGCGGGATTCTTGTCCGCATCGGGGCATTCCGCTTTCTTACGGGCGATTCGATGGGAAGAATTTGGAGTGCAGTTACCACGGGTGGAAATTTGAGGCATGCAGCGGGCAGTGCGTTGAGATTCCTTCGTTGACTAGCCAGGACAAATTGAAGGTGGAGCGCATTTTTGCTGGGCATTATCCCTGTGAAGAGCGAGACGGATATTTTTGGGTTTACATGAATTCGGGCGCGCGGATCGCGGTGACGCGTGGAGGAGAAAGTCGGGGAGAAGAAAAAGATAACGCAGAGGCGCAGAGAACGCAGAGACTCGCGGAGAGTTTGCGGAGCAGTGGCGCGGAGCGAGTCGAAGAAGGAGGGGCAAGCCCCTCCCCTACGGGACGCGTGGGCTTGGAGCTTCCTGCCGCGCCGAAATTGTCGACGTTTAGCGAGAAATATCGGATTACGCATTTGGCTTGCGAGCTTCCGTCGCATGTGGACCAGGGGATTATTGGATTAATGGATCCGGCGCACGGGCCGTTTGTGCATCAATCGTGGTACTGGCGGAGTCGGCATAGCATTCACGAGAAGGAAAAAAAGTTCGAGCCGATTCCGAATGGATTTCGGATGAGCCCACACACGCCGAGCTCGAACAGTGCGCCGTACAGGATGTTGCAGAAATATACGGGCGAGCCGGTGACGACGACGATTGATTTTGTTTTGCCGAATATCCGGACGGAAGAGATTCGGAGCGGGAAGCTGTGGTTTTCGAGCCGGGCGACGGTGACGCCGGTGCGGCGAGATCTTTGCCGGATTGATTTTGTCGCGGCGTGGAATTTGCTGCTTCCAGTTTGGATTTTCCGGATATTTGCGCAGAAATTTTTGCGGCAGGACCAGGAGACGATGATCCTGCAAGCCGAAGGGTTGAAGCACAATCCGCGGCTGATGTTGATTGACGACGCGGACCGGCCAGCGAAGTGGTATTTCGGGCTGAAGGCTGGATTGCTGGAATCGCGGCGGACTGGTGCAGCGATGGCCCATCCTCTGGTCGGCCCCGTAACCTTGCGATGGCGCTCGTGAGCCTGGCGCCAGTGGGAGATTGACTGGAGTCGGCACGACATCCCTTGAACGATCAAAAGTGTATCGCTCCGACGGAGAGGCACAATGCGCCACGCTATCTAGATGCGCTGGGGTATTTTTTTCACTCCAGCGTCGACAACGCGGTAACCGGCGCTTAAGGGGCTACAGAAGCCAAAATAAGCACGTGCAGGAGGCTAGGGCCTTTGAGATGCCTGCCGTTACTTTGTTTGGGCGTCGGCCTTGTGTGCAGGCTCAAGAACAGGCTGAAAGCGAGTCAGAACCTTGCGCAGGACCAAAGCGACGACAATCAAAGACGTGCCAAGAAGGGCTAGTCTGCCGGGCTCCGGGATAGTGCTAATAAACATGAGGGTGGTATTCACACCAAGAGAAAAAGCAGTCTTGTGACCAAAGCAGTCAGAACTCTAACTTATTGTAATTAATGGACTTAAAATTAGTAATCGTTTCTTTGATTTGGTGCAACGGGAAAAACAATGGAAAAGTCATGCACCTTTGTTCCTGCAACTTCTGTTCACTCACAACGTGATGACTTGTAGCTATTAAGGCGCCCCAAGCCCCATGCCCAAACCGGTGGCTAGAGGTGACGACCGAAGGATAGGGAGACTGTGCAAGAAAGGGCTGAATGCCGAGGGCCCAGAACCCTGCAGAATTGCCTCGGCGAGGATGTGGCTCTTGCGGTTGGCCCCAGTAGTGACGAAATCAGGGGGTAGTCAGCTTCTGAGCAGCGTGCCGGGCAGCCATACCGAGCTCGTTAAAATAGGCGCGGCGGCCCCAAAGCAGCCAGCGCGCCTGGATCTCAAAGGCGCGAAGCTTCTCAACGAGAGAAATGCGAGCGCGGGCGATCGATTTCAGATTGGCACCCAAATGTACCCAGTGGTATAGGAAGAGCTTTTCGCGCTTCTTCGGATCATACAAGGCCATTACGTCCTTTTCGCTTTTCATAGCGCTCGCTGCGCCTTCGTGCATGCGGCGGTAAAAGAGGTGTTCCGGGACTTCGTAGAATTTTCCGAGGAGAGCCAACTCAAGGATGAAAGGGATGTCCCCTCCGCTATAACCGCGCATGAGGCCGGTCTGGGCCATGACGGCGCGGCGCGTCAAACCGTACTGAAGGTTGCAAAGACGCAGCCGCTTCAAGACTTCGCGAAAGCGAACACTTGGCCGCTCCATCATCAGATGAAGGTTTTCGTCATAGTCCCCTATAATCTCGCCTTCGCCATCGATCAGCCGGGTCCGTGGATAAGCGACGAGGACGGAAGGATCGCGATCGAGAACTTCGACACAGAGCTCCAGAAGTTCAGGTCCCACAACGTCATCCGAGGGCGTCCAGCGGAAATATTCTCCTGTGGAAAGTTCAAAACAGCGTCCGAAGTTTCCCCCAGCTCCTATGTTTTCTGGATTGCGATGATACTTGATCCGGGGATCGCGAGCGGCGTAAGCGCGGCAAATCTCCTCGGATCGGTCGGTAGAAGCGTTATCCGTGATGACCAGCTCGAAATCGGTATAGGTCTGCCGCAAATGTGAAGCAATGGCATCGGCGACGTATCGCTCGCAATTGTAGACTGGCATCCCAATGCTGACACGAGGTCTATGATCAACTTCCGCCATAAACTTCCTCCACCTTCCGAATCCTATTGAGCCACGAAAACTAGTTTTCGGGCGTAAAAACCTTCCGCGAATCTGCCTGGAGAATTAACCTCCAGGCCACGAATGCGCATCAGCCCGTGAAAGGTATCGGGCGTGAACCAGTGCTTATCACGCTGAGTACCGAAACACTCCATCAGGTACTTGACCTTGCGCGCACCGACTTTTTCATCAAAGGGCACATAAAAGTTCGGTGTGCCGAGATCGCCATCGTACTTCGGGATCTCATATTCCAGTATGACGTTGTTGCGCCAAGTATTCCAGGTGAGCTGGTTAAGGATGCGATGGTCCTGATGCAGATCGTGGCGCGTATGCGTGAAGATCAAATCGGGAGAAATTTCTTTCTTCAGTTCTTCAAAATAGTCCTTGATGTCTGCCATGACCGTGGGAAAGTAACCATTGCGGAAATCATGAATAACAATGTTCTTCCCGGCTGCGCCTTTCAAAAAAAGACCGGCGCTATCGCGGGCCTCGCGAGTCCGCTGGTGGCCCGAACTGAATACCACCCAGTGAAAATCCAGATTTCGAGAATGACGGAGCATTTCGAGTATCGAGCCGCCACATCCGATCTCGATGTCATCGGAGTGCGCGCCGAGGCACAAAACGTTATAGTTTCCGCGAGATTTCTTGGAGAGTTGTAAAGGGAGCATGAAGTTCACTCAGGAGCTGCCGCCCGGGGTCTTCCACACTTCCCAAGGAGCGTTGCCCTTGGCATAGAGGTCGTCGAGTTGCTGTTTGTCTTTGAAGGTATCCATACAGGCCCAGAAGCCGTCGTAACGATACGCCAGAAGCTGCTGCTCTTTCACCAGACGCTGGAAAGGCTCCTGGACCAGCTCCTCGCCTTCGCGCATGTACTTAAAGATGTTGGTGCGAAAGATGAAATAGCCGCCGTTGATGCGAATGTTACTGTGGGTAATGTCCTCGATGCCGCTGACGAGGTCGCCGCCGTCCAGGGTAACGAGGTGATAGCTCAAATTGGGGCGAATGCACACGAAGCTGGCAGTTTTACCATGGCGCCGGAAATGGTCCACGTGTTCGGGCAGAGGAAGATCGGTCAGACCGTCGGTGTAGGTGGCCATAAACATCTCTTCGCCTTGCAAGTATTTTTCGACGGCTTTCAGGCGCTGCCCAATATTGGAATTGATGCCAGTGTCGGCGAAGGTGATTTTCCAATCGTGAATGTCTCTGTTGATCAGGTTCATATTCTTGCCATCGCCGGTAAGAACGAAGTCGTTCGAGACGTATTCGTCGTAATTGACAAAATAGTTT
>Ga0265354_1000115_pt1 | contig 14030 bp, 8 predicted proteins | sample NZE1metagenome_FD_189074 | JGI IMG/M metagenome (GOLD analysis project Ga0265354, IMG submission 189074) | Rhizosphere microbial communities from Maridalen valley, Oslo, Norway - NZE1 | ecosystem: Host-associated > Plants > Roots > Rhizosphere > Soil | place: Norway: Oslo | collected 2017-09-14 | reverse complement strand
CGCAGATTCTGGAGGCCGACACTCTCGTTAACCAGTATCGCCACGGCCTCGCCATCGCGCGCCGCGCAGCTCACAAAGCCGGTGCCCCTCTCCACACCCTGGACTTCGGTGGTGGACTCGGCATTCCCTATTTCGCTCACGAGAAGGAACTTGACCTCGACAAAGTCCATACCGGCCTTACAGCGCTCTTCGCCCAAACGGAGTCCGATCCCGATTTTGCTGGCACGCATTTCCTTGTCGAGCCGGGGCGCTTTCTGGTTGGTGACTCCGGAATCTATTTGGCGCGCATAAACGACATCAAAGTCTCGCGGGGCAAAAAGTTTCTGATTCTTGACGGCGGCATGAACCACCATCTCGCCGCTTCCGGCAATTTGGGCCAGACCATCAAGCGAAACTACCCGGTCGCCATCGCCAACAAACTCGATTCTCCCGCTGATGAAGCCGTCGACGTTGTCGGACCCCTCTGCACTCCGCTCGACACCGTTGCCCGCAATGTCACTCTTCCTCGCGCCGAAATCGGTGATCTTCTCGCGATTTTTCAATCCGGCGCATATGGCCGTTCTGCCAGTCCGCTAGGATTCTTGAGCCACCCGGCCCCGGCGGAAATTTTTGTGGGTGCCGGCTCCGACGAATTGATTGCGGCTCGCGGCGAAATCACTGGTTTCGCCGTTCCATTGCCCGCCATGAAAGGAAGTTCACGCTAGTTGTTCGTGCCCCCTCTATGAGCTGGAAATTTGAATCTGCAACAAAGAGCTTCGATTCTCTCCGTGGGACTTGGGATGACTGCAATCGCGCGGGCAGCAACCATATCCTGCTGGATTCCGGATTTGTATCGCCTCTTCTGAAGCACTTCGCGAATGGCGAAGTGCTCTTCGGACACAGCACTAACTCTTCTGATCTTGGGGCCGTATTGCTGATTTCTAAAGGGCAGGGCCGTTGGGAAACGTTTCAGCCCTCGCAAGCTCCTATCGGCCTTATCCTTTTGGGAGCCCCGGACACTAGCGGAGATGCCCTACAACGATTGATAAGAAAGCTCCCCGGCTACGCTCTTGAACTGAGCGTGTTGCAGCAGGATCCTGACTATTCTTCCGTGCCTCTCACCGAGAGTCGTCCAAGCATCGAACGGCTCGATTACATTCAGACTGCTCGTATCACCATGACTGGCGACTTTGAATCTTACTGGAAGCAGCGCGGCAGCAATCTTCGCCACAATCTCGCGCGACGCCGGCGCCGTATGGCTGAAAAGAATCTGACCGGCGAGTTGCTCGCTCGTCGTGAGCCCGGAGAGGTCGCCGATGCCATTCGGGAATACGGCCGCCTCGAGTCCGCTGGATGGAAAGCGAAGGACGGCACAGCCGTAAGCCTCGAGAATGCGCAAGGCCGTTTCTATCGCGACGTCTTTGAATATTTTTGCGCGCGTGGCGAAGCCGTGATCTACCAATTTGTCGTCGGCGACAAGGTAGTTGCAAGCGACCTTTGCCTTTTCCGCAATGGCATGATGGTTGTCCTCAAGACGGCTTACGACGAATCCTTAAACGAATACTCCCCGGCCTTGATGATGCGCGAAGACATCATGAAACACCTTTTCGCGGAAAATCAAATCCGCGTCGTCGAATTCTACGGCCGCGTCATGGAGTGGCATACTCGCTGGAGCGAGGAAGTTCGCACACTGTATCATGTCAATTGCCTCCGCCATCTCTGGGTGGCATCCCTCAAGAAGATGATGAGACGCTTCAAATGAACGCCGCAGCTGCCGCATTTACGATTCCCAAAGAACAATCTCCGTCGCGGAAGTTCTTTTCGTTTTTCGGTTGGCCGTTGGCCGCTCGCGTGGCAGGCGCTCCGCGTCACTTATCGTTCTTTTGGGCACGCAACGCCATTTTTTACAGCCTGAAGGCTCTTGGCATTTCTCCGGGCGCTCATGTCCTGCTGCCCGCATACCTTTGCCGTGCGGCCGTGGAACCCTTTGAAGTCTTCGGCGCCGACGTTGAGTTCTATCCCATAAGCCGCCTCTGTGAACCTGACCTTGCCGAACTCGAAGCAAGAGTCACGCCGCGCACGAAAGCCGTTCTTGTTGCACACTACTTTGGTTTTCCCCAGCCGATCGATAAACTGCGCGCTCTCTGCGATCGTCATCATCTGTATCTCATCGAAGACTGCGCTCACGTTCTTCAAGGCTCTTGTCACGGCCAACCTCTTGGCACTTTCGGCGACGCCGGCGTTTTCAGTTGGCGAAAGTTTCTTCCCATCTATGACGGTGGCGATCTCTGGCTACGCAAATCTTCCGGCGTTCCACCGCCGCCTTGGCAGAAAGAATCTTTGGCGTTCACCCTCAAAGTCGCGAAGTCCCTCGTCGATAGGACCCTGGAAAACTCTTCAGGAATTCTTGCAACGTGCTTTTCCTGGGTTATGGAGTCCGTAAAGTCCGTCGTCAAACGCTCTCGCTCAAAATCGGGCGAGGCACCCCTCTTTGAATTGGATAGCAACCGCGCAACCTTCGATACTTCTCTCGTCAATCAAAGGATGTCTCGCGTATCGAGTTGGCTGCGAACACATTCCGATGTTCCGGCCATAGCTGCGAAACGCCGCGAGAATTTTCTGCTTCTGCGCGATGGTCTGCGGTCCCTCCCCCACGTAACACTGCTCCATACCGATCTTCCCAGCTCCACCTGTCCCTGGATCTTTCCCATATTTCTGAATGATGTTCCCGACGCGCATCTCCGCCTGCAAAACGAAGGAATTCCCGCCGTAAATTGGGCCGGTGTACGCCCGCCTGCCGTCGACTCCGCGGTTTTTCCCGACGCGGCTTTCTTGTACGATAATCTGGTCTTTCTCCCCGTGCACCAGGACCTAACTCCTGCGCACCTCGACGCGATCGTACGCGCAGTGCAAAAAGTCGCCGCCGAATCGCCGCGTTTTCTCGAACCGGAAATATCCAAATTCTCGGGAATCGCATGAAACAATCCGCCAACCCCTCGAAGCCCGCTGTCTTGATGGTGGCGTACCATTTCCCGCCGCAGACCGGTAGCAGCGGCTTGCTTCGTACCCTGAAATTCTCGCGATATCTTCCTGACCTCGGTTGGCAGCCGGTGGTCGTCACAGCTCATCCACGCGCCTACGAATCCACTGACCCCCGCGCCGAAGAATCTCTGCGCGATGACGTCCCGGTCACTCATGCCTTCGCGCTCGACACCAAGAAACATCTGAGTTTTCGCGGAGCCTATCCCGACTTCCTGGCGCTTCCGGATCGCTGGGCGTCGTGGATCTTGGGTGGCGTGCCCGCTGGTCTTCTCGCCATTCGCAAACATCGCGCCGAGATTCTCTTCACCACCTTCCCGATCTGCAGCGCCGTTTTGATCGGCCTCATTCTGCATCGCTTCACCGGCAAGCCTTGGATCCTAGATCTCCGCGATTCCATGACTGAGGACAATTACCCCCGCGATCCGCGAACGCGCCGCCTCTGGCGCTGGATCGAACGCCACGCAGTTCACCGTGCCGCCCGCGTCATCTTCACCACGCCTTCCACGCGGCGCATGTATCTCGAACGCTATCCGGATATCGATGCCCAGAAGTGCTTGGTCATCTCCAATGGCTATGACGAGGAGGATTTCACCGCGCTTTCCCTGCACCAGCACGCGCCAGATGCAGAAAAACCTCTTCGCCTTTTACATACTGGCACCCTCTATCCTGACGAGCGCGATCCCCGCCCCTTCTTTCGCGCCGTCTCGCGCCTTAAGTCCGAGGGTCGCATCAGCAAAGAGAATCTCCAGATCGCGTTCCGCGCCCCAGGCTCTGAGAATCTCTATCACATCATTCTCGGCGAAATGAATATCGCGGATATCGTCCATCTGCAGCCCCACATTCCGTACCATCAATCCCTGCAAGAATGCGCCGACGCCGATGCCCTCCTGCTTTTCCAGGCTGCCAATTGTGACCATCAGATCCCCGCTAAAGCATATGAGTATCTGCGCGTACAGCGTCCGGTCTTCGCGCTAACCACACAGACCGGTGACACCGGAAGCCTGCTCAGCGAGACCGGCGGAGCCACCATCGTGGATCTGGCTACCGAGGACGACATCTATCGCGTTCTTCCGGTTTTTCTCGACGCCATCCGCGCCGGAAAACATCCCGTCGCCGACCGCTTCCGCCTCGAACGCTACGCGCGCCACAACCAGGCCAGGGATTTAGCGGCATGCCTCTCTCTCGTCCGGCAAGAGCATTCGGCCGACGCCGCAAGCACCACCGAGCGCCTCGCGAGCGATGAGACTTCTCGAAACCGTTGATTCTTCAAAGGACAACCCAGCAAAACCCATGTGCACGATCCTTAAAGTTGTCTCGGATAATATAAAGAGCGCACGGAACTCGAACGCCGGAGAGGTGCCAATGTTCGTCTGCCCCGATTGCAAAGGCAAACTTGACGATCTCCAATGTTCCTGCAGCAAGAAATATATCCGTCACAATGATATTGCTGGCACTGCAGCAGCCGCTGCTTTGTCCTTAGAAGATCGGAGCCTGTCCTACCCAATGGTTTCTGAACTTCACGCCTCACATGGCTGGACGGCGCCAAGTATTCGCCACTTTTCTCAATGGTCTTCGTCTGGTTGCGAGATAGATTCACAATAGGTAAGTCCTGGCGCCGAATTCCGGGCGGCCATGACAGGAGCGAGTGTTTTTTATGTGCGGCATTTATGGATTGATTCAGTTCAACTCCTCGTCTGTCAGTCGCGAAGAGACTCTGGTCCGCATGGGCAACGTCATCGAGCACCGCGGCCCCGACGATCACGGCCATTTTCTGGCGCCAGGAGTCGGCCTCGGCATGCGCCGACTCAGCATCATTGACGTCGCCGGTGGTCATCAACCCATCGCGAACGAGGACGAATCGGTCTGGATTGTCTTGAACGGAGAAATCTATAACTTCAAGGAATTGCACGCCCGTCTTGAACAAAAAGGCCATCATTTTCGCACTCGTACCGACACGGAAGTTATCGTTCACCTCTACGAAGAAGTGGGTCTCGATCTGTTCAAGCACCTGCGAGGGATGTTTGGCCTCGCGCTTTGGGACGTAAAACGAGAGAGACTCGTTCTCGGTCGTGATCGTATTGGAGAAAAACCTCTTTTCGTCCGGCGCGAACCCGGACGATTTCTCTTTGCCTCAGAACTTAAGTCCATCCTGCAAGCTGGCGATGTGCCTCGTCGGCTGAACACGGCTGCCCTTGAGGAATATCTGGCGCTCGGTTATGTGCCTGCCCCACTTACGCTCCTTGAGGGCATCGAAAAGCTGCTTCCTGGTCACTATCTTGTGGTCGAAAAGGACAGCGTCGAAGATCACGAGTATTGGGACGTACCCCGGGGCAAGACCGAACACCGCTCGGAGCATGAGTGGATCGAGATCGTCCGGGAAAAGCTCCTCGAAACCATCGGCAGCCAACTGGTGAGCGACGTTCCGCTCGGCGCGTTTCTCAGCGGCGGCATCGATTCCAGCACCATCGTCGCTGGGATGGCTCGCCTGACCGGCAGACCAGTCAAAACCTATTCCATAGGGTATGAATCCGGTGACAACTACTACAACGAACTCTCGTTTGCTAAGACCGTTGCCAACGCGTTTGGCACCGACCACCATGAAATTATCGTTCGACCACAAGTCAGCGATTTGCTCCCAAAACTCATTTGGCACTTGGATGAACCGATCGCGGATTCCGCGTGTCTCACAACGTACTTGGTGTCCCGTCTCGCCAGCGAAAGCGTCAAAGTTATCTTGTCCGGTGTAGGAGGTGACGAACTGTTCGGCGGCTATCGCCGCTACCTGGGCAACAGTCTCCACCGCTTCTATAAGTTTTTGCCTGGACCCGTACGCCGCTCCTGGTTGCCTGCATTACTAAGTTACGTGCCACAAGACCGCGGCGCGGCTTGGAAAGACTACGCTCGCTACGCTTCAGCATTTGTCAAGACAGCCGAACTCGCGCCTGCACAGCGTTATATGAGTTATGTCACCCTCTTCTCTCCGCAAGCCCAGCAGGATTTGCTCGTGCGGGACCACCAAACCGGTTCCAATGGAGACCGTTCCGCGGCCGCGACTCTACAGGAATATTTCGCGCGATGTCCGGATGACGACGACCTTAACCGCATAATCTACGCCGACCTGAAAACTTCTCTTCCCGACGATCTCCTGGCGCTCACCGACAGGATGAGCATGGCCGCCTCTATCGAATGCCGGGCTCCGTTCGTGGATTACGAACTCATCGAGCTGGCTAGCCGCATTCCATCTTCGATGAAGATACACGGGTTCAACATGAAGTATCTGCTCAAGAAGGCCGTCGCACCCTGGTTGCCCCGCGAAGTCATTCACCGCAAAAAAAGAGGATTCGGCGCCCCGGTGGGTTCATGGTTGCGCCAGGATTTGCAGCCCCTCATCCACGAGTTGCTTTCTGAGGAGCAAGTTCGTAAGCGTGGATTGATGCATTGGCCGGCCGTCGAAAATATTCTCAAAGCTCATCAAGAGCAGCGCGGGGATTACACGGACCACCTTTTCGCTCTGCTTTCTCTGGAGACCTGGTGCCGCATTTATCTCGACGGCCTTGATTGGAAATGTGCGCCGCCTTCTTTGGTTGAGCACGGTTCTTTGATTATTTAGGGGCCGCGGCCGCTTCACCGGACTCAACCGTGCTTGATACCGGCGGAGAGATAGGCTCGCTCGATACGATGAGTTCGTCGTACCACGTATACGCTGCGGGATGATCGATGCTCATGCTCTTTCCCGTCATGTACGTCAGCAGTGTAACGGTGTCGTAGTCCTGGCCGGGTTTGTCGTTCTGCAGCATAAAGTCCTTGATCTTGATCCACTGGCGGTACTGCTGCCCGTCCAGCGCCACCCATGCGTTTACCGAGCTGTCCCCTTTTCCCCAGTGGCCTATCGACACCTGGTAGTAGAAAGTGACCCACTGTTCCGCGGGATACATAAAGCAGCTCTTCGCATTGTATTGCCCATACCAGCAGTTGTAGTCGCCTTGCTCTAGCAGGTACGGCGGCTGTCCCCCGTTCGTCGCGATCATTCGTCCGCCGCACGCCGTGTACATCATTGGAAATCCATCATGATAATACTGCACCGTGGCGATCTCTATGTCGCTGCAGGTCGCGGTCCCATTGTGGAAGAGCGCCTGCTTCCATGTCGTGTCGCCGAAGCTATTCTTCAGCATCTCTTTCGAAAATCTCTGGCGAAACTGCACATAGTACGTCGTCCCGGCCCCGAAACTCTTCCCGATCATTTGCCTCCAGTAGCCTGATGCGTTTGCGGGCGAATGCGGCGGAATCTCGAACCGCAGAGATCCTCCCCCCGAAGCCTTCACACTGGTATCCAGCGTCCCCCTCAGCTTCCCGTCGCCTGCTGGATACAGACCCGAAGCCGGCCACTTTGCAGCTTGAAACTTATCGGCGGAATCGAATCCCTCGCAGACCAGTACGCCGGTCGCGTGGCATCGTTTGTCAAAGTCCGCTAGTTCGACGGGCTGAGACTTCGTCATTGTCCCTGGCAACACATCGCCTTCGCGTTTCTCCCAAGCGGTTCGTTCATCCGTGGCCACATCAACCTTTGGCTTCATCCGCGCGGCGCCCACCACGCACACCCACGCCACGGCGAGAAAAGACGACACCTTAAGAAACGCTTTCATCGTTTACTCCAGATCCGCCGCCAGAACCTCAGTCTATCCGTTCGCTTTCGCGTCAACAACACAGGTACTCGGCCGGGCACGCTTCCGAAAGATCAGATATCCCAATCGCTCACATGCTTAATGGTTTAAACCTTCTGTCGCCGCGAGTCGCAAAACATACGCATCTTGCTTCCAGTCGTTCACTACCGCAAAAAGATTCAGCGCCGGAAAATAACGAAATCGTCCAAACGTCCCATTCTTTTGCTGTGGCCCCGGGTCTCCCACGAAACTCTTTGTCGTGCAGCTATCCGAATCAGGATCATAAATATAAATCGACGCTCCGCCCGCCCATCCCACCAGCCGGTTCTGCGAGCTGTCGAAATCGAATCCCGGCCCGCCCGCTGCAACAAGTCCTTCGCATCCGCGCCCTGCAAGAGTTGTCGCCTTGTGAGAACCCGCCAAGCCAATCTTGCTGAAGCTTCCGTTCCCGATGCAAAAATACAGTTTGTGGACCGGATCCACGGCCGATGTCATGTTCAATTTTGCGCAAGCCTTCACTTCGCCTAAGCTCGTCCAATTGTCCGCACTGGGATCGTATTTCCAGAAAACCCCAGTGTTACCTTCCACTTCATATACCATCCCGCTTCCCGAATCGTATGCCGTCATCGGGACGCTCCCATTCTGCGCGGGATTTGGATGCGTTTTGGGGTTTTGTTTCGTCCATGTCAGAAGCGCGGGATTAAAAAACCAAACTCCATTCGAGAAGCTCCCGCAGGGAGAGAGCCCTGCTCCAAAAACAAAATACTGATCCAGCTTCGAAATATACTGCAGCCCGTTATACGTATGCCGCGCGTTCGGCTTCCCATCGCCGTACGCCTCCGGGCACGATTTCAAATTCGAAAGGCTTTCTCCCGTCGATGGCTCTGTAATCCGTTGCATCGTCGATTTTTCGACGTCCAACGCATACACTTCATTTCCAAAATACCCGCTGTGCCCGCCGCCCCAAAGAATCAGCCGGTTCCTCTTCGTATCCGCCAGCGCCCCATTCCAATCCGCAATCACCGCGCTGCACCCCTCCACCGCCCGAATCTGCTCCACCTCTGGACACGCAGTGCTCAACTGCGTGTCCGGAATTGGCTCCCAGCCGGGTCCCTTCGCGAGGCTCGCGGAAATGGCAGGGCTGTATCTTCCCCAACTTTCGGAAGGCGGCGCCAACGCCATCCAACAAGACACGGCCACAAATGACAACACCGAAAAAAGTCTCGTTTGAACGCTCATGGACATTGAATAAGAGCTCAGGGGCCCTACTTCTATTCTAAATCACTTGGACCACAAGCAATCAGTTTGGCAGCCTGACGTGTGTGCCATTTACAAGCAATGCTCGCAAAATGGGATTGTCCGCGCACAGCTAAGTATGGACTGTGGCGCTTCTTAGCGCGCGCAATGACGAAGGGCGCCGTCTTCGAAATACTCCTAAAAAGAGAAGACCCGCCAGGCACGCGGGTCTTCTTCGGACACAAATTGCAGCCGAGTAGTTCTATGGCACCGAGGGAGCCGTTTGGGGCGGTGCGATTGGCTTACTGCTGACGATTAATTCGTTATACCACGTGTGCGCTGTCGAACATGGCGTCGAACACGTTTCATTGTCTCGACCAGTCCAATAGGGAATCAGCGTGACCATGTCGAATCCCCAGGTGTTCCCCGGGTCCAGGTTTATCGTCAGGTTGTTCTGATAGAGCCACTGGCGCCACGCTGGCGACGATGGTGTGGAGACGAAACCTTCGACTAGGCTATTCGCGCTCCCGAAACTCCCAACGCGCACGTGATAGTAGTATGTCACCCATGTGTTCGATGGATAGTCAAAGCAGTTCGCGTTTGGCTGCGACGAACCATACGGGCAGTTGTAACCTGCTCCCGCCTTCGAATTCACCATCAAGGGTTCCGTGAATTCGTTGTACAGAGTTCCTCCTACCGTGTTTTGGAACGGCAAGTCGCCACACTGCGAGTACGCCAGTGGGTACCCTTCGTTGAAATCATTCACCGTCGTGATCTCAAGCTGCCCACACGTCGAGCCTGACCACGAAATGATTTGCTGTTTCCAGTAGGTGTTCGAACTGCCCGTGGTGGCCACATCGTTGACGAACGCGGAGTCCATACGTTGTGCGTAAGATAGGTAAAAGTCGGAGTTCGTGCCAAACGTGGTTAAATTTCCGTCGTTCGTCCCCGGCACCGTGCTCTGATTCGCCGTGAACAGCCGCCGATAATATCCTGACGCCGATGTACCCGACATTCCGGGAATGGTGAACAGCGCCGATCCGCCCCCGGAGCGATACGTCGTGTTGTCCACAGTGGCATAAGTCGTGCCACTCGGACATGAATCGGAGTAGAGCCCCGAATCGCTGTCCGCGCACGTTCGCTGCGGCAAATTGCTCGTCGCGGATAGGTTGTCGCACACGATCACCCCCGATGCTGAGCAGCGGCTCGCAAAGTCGTCGGCCGCTGATGTCGAGGGGCCGGGCGTGAGACGTAGCGTGTAAACGTTCGAGCTCATTCCATTGGCGAGGACAAACGCGCCAATTCCCGGCATGTACTGGAAACGGTTAAACGTCCCATTGGATAGCTGTGCGCCTGGGCCGCCTGCGAATGTTGCCGTCGAGCACGAGTGCGTCGTAGCGTTATAAGTTAGGACGTCGTTGCCTCCCTCCCAGAAGACGATCAACTGCTGGACCGGATCGTAGGCTATGCCAGGAGAAAATGCCGAAACCGCCGCCGAACATCCGCTAGCGGACGAGTCATTAACCGTAGCGGAGCTGGATAACGCTATGGTGTATAGCGAGCCGCCTCCCACGCATACGAAAAGTTGCCGGGAAACGTCTATCGTCGACGAGGCGTTGGTCGTGTCGCATGGTGCTCCCTGCGGCGCCGCTAGCGCCGTCCAGTTTGCTCCTGCAAAACTGTCATAGCATTGTTTCCAGAACGCCGGGAGATTGTTCTCGAGGAAGTACAAGCAACCGTCCGTCGAGTTGTAGGCTGCCAGGTCAATCGAGCCATTCTGTGACGTGTTCGGGTGCGTGGAAGGCGCAAGCTGAGTCCATGCGCCCGAATTCGGCGAGTAGATCCAGTTGCCGTCCGAGAAATTTCCGCAGCTCGCGATACCGGCTCCATACATAAAGTACACGTCCTGATTCGGCAAATACCAGAGTCCGCTGTAGTCGTGTCTCGAGTTTGGCGTCCCATCAGGAAACGCCTCACTGCAAGCCGCGACTGCGGAGTCGACGCCTGAGCCGTGCGAAGCATCCTTCACTAGCACTGGTGCGATTGGGTTCGCGTTGAAGTCGATTGCGTAAATTTCGTTTCCGTCGTAGTCAACGTGGCCGCCGCCATGGAGGATGAGCCGGTTACGCGCATTGTCCACCATCGCGCTGCCCCAGGCGCTCTCGACCGCCGCGCAGCCGCTGTCTCCCTGGATGTCGCTATACGTCGGGCAGATTCCTGTTAGAGACGTGTTCGGAACCTGATACCACCCAAGGGCGCACGGGATTCCAGACGCGCACGAAGCGCTTGCACTCAAAGTCGTCGCCGAAGCGCTGGTCGACTGCCCGGAAACATCTCCCACTGAATCATAAGCCGCGACGGTGTAACTATAATTCGTCGAAGCCGCCAGGCCCGTATCGAGGTAAGAAGTCACCGTGCTGGTTCCAACCTGCGTACCCGCGCGATAGACGCGATATCCCGCCACGCTGCCCGTCGATGCATTCCAATTCAGCGAGATCGTCGAAGAAGAACTTGCCGTAGCCGTCAAACCGGTAGGTATGCTCGGCGGCACAACAGGATTCACCGTAAGCGTCGCCGCGTTGCTCGTCGCGCTTCCCGTCGCGTTGCTCACCACCACCGTGAAGGTCGACCCATTGTCTGTACTAGCCGTGGCCGGCGTCGTATAGCTCGAGGAAGTCGCGCCTGAGATCGCCGTTCCCGTCTTCTTCCACTGATAGGTTAAGGGGGCCGTGCCCGTAGCCGTCACGCTAAACGTCGCCGTCTGTCCCACCGTCACAGTCTTGCTTGCCGGCTGCGTCGTGATCGTAGGAGCCACTGCGGCCGCATTGACAGTCAGCGTAGCCGCAGTGCTGGTAGCGCTGCCCGCCGTGTTAGTAACCACAACCGTGAATTGCGATCCGTTATCGGAACTCGTTGTCACTGGTGTCGTATAGCTCGAGGAAGTAGCGCCCGAAACCGCCGTCCCGCTTTTTTTCCACTGATAAGTCAAGGGAGCCGTGCCCGTCGCGGCAACGCTAAACGTTGCCGTTTGGCCCGTTGTCACAGTCTGGCTGACCGGTTGCGTCGTGATCGTAGGAGCCACTGCGGCCGCATTGACAGTCAGCGTAGCCGCAGTGCTGGTTGCGCTGCCCGCCGTGTTGGTAACCACAACTGTAAACGTTGCTCCGTTGTCGCTGCTTGTCGTAGCCGGAGTTGTATAGCTCGAGGAAGTTGCGCCTGAGATCACCGTGCCCGTCTTCTTCCACTGATAGGTTAAGGGAGCCGTGCCCGAGGCCGTCACGCTAAACGTTGCCGTCTGCCCCACCGTAACAGTCTTGCTTGTCGGCTGCGTCGTGATCGTAGGAGCCACCGCAGTTGCGGTGACGGTCAGCGTAGCCGCGTTGCTGGTAGCGCTGCCCGCCGCGTTAGTAACCACAACCGTGAACTGCGATCCGTTATCGGAACTCGTTGTCGCTGGTGTCGTATAGCTCGAGGAAGTAGCGCCTGAAATTGCCGTTCCGCCTTTTTTCCACTGATACGTCAATGGAGGAGTGCCCGTCGCGACAACGCCGAACGTTGCAGTTTTGCCCGTCGTCACACTCTGGCTGACCGGTTGCGTCGTGATCGTAGGAGCCACTGTAGCTGCATTGACGGTTAGCGTAGCCGCAGTGCTGGTCGCACTGCCCGCCGTGTTGGTGACCACAACTGTAAACGTTGCTCCGTTGTCGCCGCTCGTCGTAGCCGGTGTTGTGTAGCTTGAGGAAGTCGCGCCAGCCACAGCAGTACCGCTCTTCTTCCACTGGTAAGTCAAGGGAGACGTGCCTGAAGCGGTCACGCTAAACGTAGCGGTCTGTCCCGCTGTCACAGTTGCATTTGTCGGTTGCGTCGTAATCGAAGGCGCCACCGCCGACGCGGTAACCGTCAGCGTCGCCGCATTGCTTGTCGTACTGCCCGCACCATCGGTAACCACTACCGTGAATATCGATCCATTGTCAGCGCTCGTCGTCGCCGGCGTCGTGTAGCTCGCAGCAGTAGCGCCAGAAATTGTGTTGCCGCTCTTCTTCCACTGATACGTCAGCGGAGCCGTTCCCGTTGCAACTATGCTGAACGTCGCCGTCTGTCCCGTCGTTACTGACTCGTTCACCGGCTGCGCCGTAATCGTCGGCGCCACGGTACCCGGATTAACAGTAAGCGCGGCCGCGTTGCTCGTTACGCTGCCTGCAGTATTCGTCACCGTAACGGCGAACTGCATGCCGTTATCCGTGCTCGTCGTTGCGGGCGTCGTGTAAGTCGAGGACGTCGCGCCGGAGATGGCTGCGCTCCCCTTCTTCCACTGAAACGTCATCGGAGCCGTACCTGTCGCTGCCACGGTAAATGTTGCTGTTTGGCCTAACGTGACTGTCTGGCTTGTGGGTTCGGCCGTGATCGAGGGCATTACTGGAGTCGAATCACTATTCTTTGCTTGGGAAACTAAACCGGCGCAGCCTGCCAGGCCTAGACTAAGGACAGCTATAAATAGGAGAGCGCATACTCGCAAATCTCGGCTTGCGGTCTTCTTTGCGAAGTGAACATCGATCGACATTAGGTCTTTCCCCCGTTACGGCTAGCTCGTGGCTGCCGGTGCGTCCCCACGCATACCGAGAGTACGGGCGTACTAAGGTCTTCCGTAACTGGACAATCGTCGCGAAAGAGGGCAAGTGTGTTGTCACGCCTTTACCTGTACTTCTGGCCAATACATTGATGGGATTGCTGGTTAGCGACGACCTGCCCTGCCACTTAGCGGTTCAACTTTCCCCTGACTAGGCTGGGGTCGTGCGCATCTCCTCGCGCAGCGAATTTTGTGGTGTGTGACAGCCCCCGCTGCCGTTTTTTTGTTTCTAGGGACAAACTTCGCACGTCCGCGCCAAATCCTTTGTAATGAGCGTTTAAGGGGAAAGTGGGAGTTCGCCGCTCTTGTTGTTGAGAAATAAATACTTTGCAAACAATGCCTGTAAGCCTCTCGTAACTGCTGATTTTAGAGAACTTACGGGGTATCTAAAATGTTTGGAATCAGCATATATAGGAAAACAGTGTCAGCGATGAGCCAGCTTGCGTCGTAAAGCCAGCTGAGCGAGTTGAAGAGGATGTGGTTTT
>Ga0265354_1000113_pt1 | contig 14173 bp, 9 predicted proteins | sample NZE1metagenome_FD_189074 | JGI IMG/M metagenome (GOLD analysis project Ga0265354, IMG submission 189074) | Rhizosphere microbial communities from Maridalen valley, Oslo, Norway - NZE1 | ecosystem: Host-associated > Plants > Roots > Rhizosphere > Soil | place: Norway: Oslo | collected 2017-09-14 | reverse complement strand
GTTGAACAAGCTAGCCGATCGAAAGTTTGCCGGCGTTTCGCCCGAGCTGCGCGACGAGCTCCTGCACTTTTATTCTGAGCCAGACGCGCCCTACTCCACGAAGCGGGATGCCAAAGCCTGGGCCACTGTTCAATCGGAACTGATTCAGCTGAAAGACGCCGTACCTCCTGTGCCTGCAGCCAGCGGTTCAAGCGAGAACTGGCGCTAGCGACATGGGCCGGCCAGCAACCGATGGTAGACCTTTGGCGTGTACCGCGGTTTGCATTCAAATGGTGTGTTCTTCGAATCGAAAAAAGTGCTCCAGTCGTCGCGCGTCCGCGTGAAACAATCCAAAGTTTCGCGTAACCTACTTGTCGGCCCAGGGATGAAGAAGAACAAACCCATCCGAAAACTGCTTGCTGCCAATCGCAGCGAAATCGCCATACGGATTTTCCGTGCCGCGAACGAACTCGGCCTGCGTACCGTAGGGATCTATTCGCAGGAAGACCGGCTCGCGTTGCACCGGTTCAAGGCCGACGAGGCGTATCAAGTTGGTGCGGGCAAGGGCCCTGTAGTGGCGTACCTCGACATCGCCGGCATCGTCGCCTTAGCCAAGGAGAAGGGCGTTGACGCCATTCACCCTGGCTACGGGTTCTTATCTGAGAATCCCGCGTTTGCGCGTGCCTGCGAAAAAGCCGGCATTGTATTCATTGGCCCGACGCCGGAATTACTCGAACTCCTCGGCGACAAGACGGCCGCTAGACGCCTCGCTGATTCGGCTGGCGTGCCGGTGCTGCCGGGGACGGAAGAATCAATCGGTTCTCCGGCCGAAGCTCGCAAATTCGCGGCCTCGATCGGGTATCCGGTCATTGTAAAAGCCGCGATGGGCGGCGGCGGCCGCGGCATGCGCGTGGTGCGCAGCGAAGCGGAACTTGAGCAACGTCTCGAAGAAGCTCAGGGCGAAGCAAAATCGGCCTTCGGTGACGCGAGCGTCTTCTTGGAAAAATATTTACCTCGTGCGCGCCATCTCGAAGTCCAAATTCTCGCGGATAATCATGGCAATCTGCTGCACCTCTATGAACGCGATTGTTCCGTTCAGCGGCGTCACCAGAAGGTAGTCGAAGTAGCACCAGCCGCAAATCTGCCGTCGCCCGTTCGCGCGGAACTCTGCGATGCCGCTGTACGTCTGGCGCGGAAAGCCAACTACCGCAATGCAGGCACAGTCGAATTCCTTTACGACGTCGACGCGCAAAAATGGTATTTCATCGAAGTAAATCCTCGCATTCAAGTCGAGCATACCGTCACCGAAATGGTCACGGGCATCGACTTGGTGCGGTCGCAAATTCTCGTCGCGCAAGGCCACAAACTGCATGACGAACCGCTAGCGCTTCCGGAACAAGCAAACGTGCCACTTTACGGCGCGGCGCTCCAGTGCCGCGTCACCACCGAAGACCCTGAGAAAAATTTCGCGCCCGATTATGGAAAGCTCACGACGTACAGGTCCCCTGCTGGATTTGGAATTCGCCTCGACGGTGGAACGGCGTACGCCGGCGCGGTGCTAGCGGCTTACTACGACTCGCTGCTTGTAAAGGTCACAGCTTGGGGAACTAAGCTCCCTGAAGCTTGTCAACGCATGGACCGTGCTCTCCGTGAGTTTCGCATTCGCGGCGTGAAGACCAACATCCCCTTCCTCGAAAACGTCGTCAATCATCCACGTTTTCGCGCTGGTGAAGTCACGACTTCTTTTCTCGATGAATCTCCTGAGTTATTTCGCCTGCAAAGCCGAGGCGACCGCGCAACGAAGCTGCTTTCCTACCTCGGCGACGTGATTCTCAATGGCAACCCCGAAGTAAAAGGCAAACCGGTCCCTAAGACGTTTGAACAGCCGGTGCTGCCGCGCGTGCCCGGTGTCGAACCGCAGCCCGGAACGCGCCAACTGCTGCAAAAACTAGGTCCAAAGAAATTTGCCGCCTGGGCACGAAAAGAAAAACGCCTTCTGATCACGGACACGACCTTCCGCGACGCCCATCAATCGCTGATGGCCACGCGCGTCCGTACACACGATTTGCTGGCCACTGCCAGCGCCGTCGCGCAACGCCTCCCGAATCTTTTCAGTGTGGAAATGTGGGGCGGCGCCACTTTCGACACGGCCATGCGCTTTCTGCACGAAGACCCCTGGCAGCGCCTCCGCGAATTGCGCCAACGCATTCCGAATATCTGCTTTCAAATGCTGCTCCGTGGCGCCAATGCCGTCGGCTACACCTCGTATCCCGACAATGTGATCATCGAATTCGTCCGCGAATCCCACGCCCAAGGCATCGATATCTTCCGCATATTCGATTCCCTGAACTCCATCGAAAATATGCGCGTGTCCATTGATGCCGTTCTCGAAACCGGCGCGGTCTGCGAGCCTGCCATTTGCTACACGGGAGACATTTTCGATAAATCGCGGCCAAAGTATTCGCTGAAATATTACGTTGCCATGGCCAAGCAGCTCGAAAAACTGGGCGCTCATTTTCTCGGCATCAAGGACATGGCTGGCCTGTGCAAGCCCTACGCGGCATATGAGCTAGTGAAAACGCTCCGCGAAGAAATCGCCATCCCTGTGCACTTTCACACGCACGACACCAGCGGCATCAATTCCGCTTCCGTCCTGAAAGCTGCCGACGCCGGCGCCGACGTCGCCGACGCGGCAATCGCCGCTATGAGCGGCGGTACAAGCCAGCCCAATCTTAATTCCATCGTTGAAGCGCTGCGCCACACGCCGCGCGACACTGAACTTGACATCGAAGCACTGAACGAATGCTCCGACTATTGGGAGACTGTCCGCACCTACTATCTGCCGTTCGATTCAGGCCCCAAGGCTGGCTCCGCGCGCCTATATCAACACGAAATCCCCGGCGGCCAATACACGAATCTCCGTGAACAAGCGGCCGCCATGGGATTGGGCCATCGCTGGCGCGAAGTAGAAAAAATGTACGCCGAGGTCAACCAACTCTTCGGCGACATCGTGAAAGTCACGCCGTCCAGCAAAGTCGTTGGCGACATGACGCTCTTTTTAATGGCCAACGAACTGCAACCGAACGATCTGTTAAAGCTCGACGAGAAGCACGATCTATCTTTGCCGAACTCCGTCGTGGAAATGTTTTCTGGTGCGCTTGGGGTTCCTTCGGGCGGCTGGCCGCGGAAATTGCAAAAAATAATCCTCCGCGGAGCCGTGCCACTAAAAGGCCGCCCAGGTGCGAGCTTGGAATCCGTAGACTTAATGGAAGCATCTGCCGCGCTTCAGAAAAAAGTAGGTCACGCCATCCGCCCAGACGACCTTCTGAGCTATCTTCTCTACCCGGATGTATTTACAAAGTACGACAAGTTCCGCCAAACCTACGCGGACGTCAGTGTCCTTCCCACGCCCGCGTTTTATTACGGCCTGGCCTCCGGCGAAGAGATCACTATTGAAATCGAGCCGGGGAAAACGCTCATCCTAAAATTTCTGACGGCGAGCGATCCGCATCCCGATGGCACGCGCACGCTCTTCTTTGAATTAAACGGCCAGCCCCGCGAAGTCAATGTGCGAGACCTTGCTTTGCGCGTTGTCGAGCGTGCCCATCCGAAAGCCGATCCCGCTGATCCCGGTCAGGTCGCCGCGCCAACGGCTGGTGTAATCAGCGGCATCGCCGTGCAAGCAAATCATCCCGTCGAACGCGGAGCCAAACTCTTGACCCTGGAAGCCATGAAAATGCAGTCGAACATCTACGCGCCCATCGGTGGACGCGTCACAAAACTTCTCGTCACCCCCGGGCAGCACGTCGAAGCCAAGGATCTGCTGGTGACCATCGCCCCGTGAGCGGCCCCAATCTCCGCAAGTACGAAGGTTTCCGCTCGCGCTTCCTCAGAAACCAGCGTGACCTCATCATCTATCTCCCGCCTGGCTACGATGATCAGCCCGGTCGCCGCTTTCCCGTCCTCTATCTTCAGGACGGCCAAAATCTTTTCGATGGCGCAACCTCTTTCATTCCCGGTATGGACTGGCACGTCGGCCAAACCGCCGACCAATCCATCTGCTCCGGCGTCGTCGAGCCACTCATCATCGTCGGGATGTACAACACGAAAGCCCGCATCCGCGAGTACACACCCACGCATGTCCCCAAACTCGGCGGCGGCCGCGCGGATCGTTACGCCAAATTCCTCATCGACGAAGTAAAGCCTTTCGTCGAGCGCGAGTACCGCACGATTTCCGGCCCCGAAAAAACCGGCATCGGAGGGTCTTCGCTCGGGGGCCTCGTTTCTCTCTATCTCGGCCTCAAGCTCCCACAATTCTTTGGAAAGATTGCCGCGCTTTCGCCTTCGGTTTGGTGGAACCAGCGCGTCATGCACCGCTTTGCGGAGACGGCCAATGTGAATCCGCGCCCCAGCATCTGGCTGGACATTGGTACACGCGAGGGCCCGCGCATCGTGCAGGACGTTGAACAATTTCGCGATGTACTCCTGCAAAAAGGATGGCAACTCGGCCGCGATCTCGCCTACCAGCGCGTTGAAGGCGCCGAACACAACGAAGCTGCTTGGGCCCAGCGCGTCGGCCCATTTCTTCAATTTTTGTATCCCGTCCGCTAGACCGAAGTATAATCCGCACCTGTCGCGCGCCTGTTTTTAACCGCCCCGTAAAGGCCGCGCGGCATTCAGAGGTCATCGATGCCAGAGAGCCGCCCTCTCACAATCCTCTGTGTCAGCTCTTACGAAAAAGGTCAGGAATTTTTGCGCACCTGCAAAGCGATTGGCTGTCGCGTTCTCCTTTTAACGGTCGAAAAACTTCGCGATGCGGATTGGCCGCGCGAGTCCATTGACGAAATGTTCTTCATGCCGGAAGAACTTCCGACACAACAGCTCATCAATGCCGTGAGCTTCGCTGCTAGATCGCAGCCCATCGACCGCATCGTGGCCCTCGACGAATTCGACATGGAAAACGTCTCGGCTCTCCGTGAACATCTGCGCATTCCCGGCATGGGTCTGACTACTGTTCGTTATTTCCGCGACAAACTCGCCATGCGTGCCCGCGCAAGAGAAACAGGCATCGCCGTCCCGGACTTCGTTCCCGTTCTCAATTACGACGCCTTGCGCGAGTTCATGGCCCGCGTCCCCGCCCCTTGGCTGCTCAAGCCGCGCTCGCAAGCCTCCGGCATCGGCATGAAAAAGATTCACGAGCCCGCCGAGCTCTGGCCCTGGCTGGACCAACTTGGCGATGCACAATCCACGTATTTGCTCGAGCAATTTATTCCAGGCACCGTCTACCACGTTGATAGCGTGGCCTCCGAGCGCGAAGTCGTCTTCGCGGAGGCTCACGCGTACGGCGCTCCTCCGCTTGAGACCTCGCATCAAGGGGGTGTTTTCACCACCCGCACGCTTCCTCGCGATTCCGCCGACGTTGAAACACTCCTCGAAATGAATCGAAAAGTTCTCGATGAGCTGGGCTTCCTCCGAGGCGTCACGCACGCCGAATTTCTAAGGGCAAATTCCGACGGAAAGTTCTATTTCCTCGAAGTCGCCGCTCGCGTCGGAGGGGCCTACATTTCTGATGTCATTGAAGCCGCCACAGGCATTAATCTGTGGCGAGAATGGGCGCGCCTCGAAGTGGGAGCAGGGAAGCAACCTTATCAATTGCCGCCCACGAGCCACGATTATGCTGGTGTCCTCGTTTCCCTTGCTCGCCAGGAGCGCCCCGACACTTCCGCCTACAACGATCCCGAAATCGTCTATCGCATCACCAAATACCATCACGCTGGTTTCGTCCTCAAATCGGCCAAGCCCGAACGTGTTCAGGAACTCTTGGACTCTTATTCAAAAAGATTTCAAGCTGACTTTTTGGCCATGCAACCAGTCCCGGACAGGGCAAGCTCCTAGCCTCTCTCCATCCGTACGACCAAAACTTTACCCATTCTTAACCGCGAAGAGCCGTCGAACATACTGTCCTAAAGTCTAGTTACTTTCACGAACGGCCATTGAAGACTGCATTTGCCGTGCGCCATACTGAGGAATACAGTTTGCAATACCCCAAGCGACTTTCTGCGCGGGGTGGTGCTATCCCTTTGGGAGGGACCGATGTGGGGTAATAAGAAACCGGACACGCCACAAAGCGCGCAACCGGAGCAGAAAAATTTTCCATCGAATCAGCCGCCGAAGTCCGCTCCGGCGACTTGGGAGGATAAACCCGCAATGAGTACAGATGCCATGCGTCCATTGGGTGCAACCGCGGACCGCGCTACCGCGCGGCTCGGGGCCAGCCTGCACGTGAAAGGCGAGATCTCCGGCAACGAGGATCTGCTGATCGACGGCTCGGTCGAAGGACTGATCCAGCTTGATGAGCGGAAGCTGACCGTCGGAACTACCGCAAAGGTCACCGCCGATATCATCGCCCGCGAGGTGGTGGTGTACGGCACAGTGAAGGGAAACCTTCGCGCCAAGGACCGTATCGAAATCAAGAAGGATGGTTCCGTCAACGGCGATCTCACGACCGCCCGCATCATGATCGAAGACGGCGCCTACTTCAAAGGCTCCATCGAAATCGATAAGAGCTCCGAGAAGGATTCGTCACAGAGCGCTTTTGCAAAGAGCTCGAACGCTCCTGTCGGTGCTCCAGCAACAAAGACGATTTAATTTAGTCTCAATAATTTCCTTTTTCCTCGGGGCGGCGCGGACATTCAGTCCTCGCCGCCCTTTGATTTTTTCGTAACGCTCTTCTTCTTCCGCTTGCTCTTCTTCTTTCTTTACAATATTTCTTAACTTGACAATTATCCTTGTTGGACTAAAGTGAGTGCCTGTAACCCTCTCAACTCCGCGCGTCCCGGCTCTTCTCGGATTTACACGTTGGCCTGGCTTCTTCAGCCCATGACGCGCAACGAACGTGGGGTTTTTCGATGGCACGGCTCAGACGATGCGCCACGGATTTGTTAATCTCTTTTTTTTTACTCGCATCCATCGGCTGCGGCGGTGGTTCCTCCAGCATACAGACTGCTCCTCCACCCCCTCCCCCACCTCCGCAACCGGATTTCTCCCTGGCCTTTTCCTCAGGTTCTGTCAGTCTCCAGCAAGGCGCCACGAGCCCCGCGATCACGTTGTCCGTAAACCCGCTCAACGGCTTCACTGGTTCCGTCCAGGTCACCCTTTCCGGTTTGCCCACAGGCGTTATTTCAAACCCGGTTAGTCCCTTCAGCGTCTCACCTGGCTCAAGCGCACCGGTCCTGTTCTCCGCTGCTATAAATGCCTCGACAGGAACCTCCACAATTATCGCCACTGGCAGCAGCGGCTCGCTTTCGCACCCGGCAAATCTCGCTCTCACGATTCAAAGTGGAATAGCTGCCAACTTGCCTCGCACGGCCTATGCCAGAACAGACTCCATCCCCGCCGTGGACGATCCCTCTGGCGAGCCTCACCACCGGCACATCGCCTACGATCCAGCTCATCAACTCGTTTTCGTGGCCAATCGCGCGATGAATCGCGTCGAAGTTTTCTCGTCGACCACCGCCTCCCGCGTCGCCCAAGTCAGTGTTCCCGGCGCAAGCAGCGCTGATCTTTCCGCGGACGGCACAACCGTTTGGATTGGCACTGTAACCGAACAAGTGGCCGCGATCGACACTTCATCCCAGCAGGTCAAAGCTCGTTACGAAATAGCCGGTCTGCAACCTCTTCCCAATACCTTGTTTGACCGTCCCGACGAACTGCTCGCACTCTCCAACGGAAATCTAATGATGCGCCTCCGCCAATCCCAGACAGGCGAAGCCCTGCTCGCGCTTTGGAACCCCTCCTCGAACACCCTGACGAACTTAACCGCCTCCGCGCCGCAGCTTTTTCAAAATGGCCTCGGTGCCATGGCCCGAACCGGCGACCAAACCAAGGTCTTGGTCGCCGCAAGTGATACCAGCGGCAACCTCGCCGTCTACGATTCGAACGGTAACGTTCTCGCTGGGCCGCACGGACTTGGCAGCGGCACGATTCCTCTCGTCGCCGCAAATCCCGATGGCTCGCGTTACGCCGCTGTTTTCGTTTCGAACGGAAGCACGCAAGTGTTGCTTCTGGATGGCTCTCTAAATCCCGCAGGCACCTACGCGACTTCGGCCGCAAATGGCATGGTTTTTTCTCGCGACAACCAATTTTTGTACGTCAGCGAAAACGCCGCCGCCCCGCCCGTTATCACTGCCCTGGATGGCCACAGTCTCGCCTTTATCGGACAAGTCCCGGATCTATGGCTCGCTGGAAGACGTACGGAAATCGAGGATGTGGACTCCACCAATATTCTTTTCGGAGTCGCCAATCGAGGCGTCGCTTTTCTAGATGCCGCAAGCCCTGGCTTTCTTCCGTCTACTGCTCCTGTCTTCGCTGCTCAGCCCGCCGCGCAGCCCTCCGAAGGTGCCAGCGCTGGTGGAACCGCCACGATTCTCGCTGGACAAAACTTTGAGCCTACCGCTCAAGTCACATTCGGCAGCCAGTTCGCCAGCAATGCCAGCGTCGCCAGCGGCGCGCAGATTAACGTAAATTCCCCTCCAAATGCCGCAAGCGGTGCTACTAACATCGCGGCCTATTTCCCCAGCGGATGGCTCTCCCTCGCTGCTGACGCCTTTAGTTACGGCCCGCAGGTCCTGCAGATTCTGCCCAACGCGGGAACTCCGGTCGGCGGGGATACCATTCAAATATATGGCTATGGTTTCGGCGCCGATCCAACGAAAGTCATCGTCACAATTGGTGGTGCCGTTGCCACCGTGCAACAAACCGAAAACATCACAACTATCGCGCCCTTTCTTGGGCTCGACTCGACCTATCCTTTTTCTCTGGAATGCATCACCTTGCAAACACCCGCCGGAACGGCGGGCAAAGCCGATGTCGTCATAACCTCGCCTGCCGGATCAACTACCATTTCGAAATCGTTTCAATATTTGCAAAGCGAGAATTTCTACGCCAAACCGGCTTTCGACAAATTCGTTATCTATGATCAGTCTCGCCAGTGGCTCTATCTCAGCAACATTGACCACGTGGACGTTTTCGATCTAGCCGCCGCGGCTTTTCACGGAACTGGGCTCGAGCCGCCGGGCGGTCCTCCTCCCACAGCCGAACTCCGTGGCCTCGCGCTCACTCCCGACGGCACCCAACTCGCTGTCGCCGATTTCGCCGCACAGAACATCTATCTGCTCGATCCAGATAACGACGCCGGTACGAGTGTCCCAGTCGGCGGCGTTGCCGGCTTCGCAAACTCAGGCCCCGCGCGCGTGGCCGCCACAAGCACGCAAAATATTTTTGTTGGACTAAGCGCGGAGTCCAGCTCTTCTGGCTCCTGCACTTCTTGCCTCGGACAGCTGAATCTCAGCGCCAGTCCCCCGACCATTCAACCGGCCGCGCAGCCCGAAATCACCAGTCTCACCGGCGCTCCGCTAGTGCAATCGAACGGCAATGGCGATCAGGTGTTCGTTGCATTCGCAAACGCACCTGGTGGTCCGCTCGCCCTCTGGAATTCAGCTTCGCCAAATCAATTTTCAACCTTCGCCGCAAATGATTCCGCCACGGATCTCGCTGCCTCATCAGATGGATCCATGTTTGCTCTCCAGGCGAACGGCACTACCGAAATTCGCGGAGTTGATCTATCTCTCGCCGCAGTCCCCGCAAATGCTGAGATCGCTCAAATTCCTGGCCGCAATCAAGTGCCTGGAATGACTTTCCACCCCAGCGGCGCCCTCATCTACCAACCGTTTCTCACGGGCCCCGCGGGAAACGCTGGCGTGAAAGGCGGCGTGGACATCCTCGACTCGCACAGCGGCACCCTCCGCTTGCGCATTCTCTTGCCGCAACAATTCATGACGGACGTCGATGCGTTTCACGGCAGCTTTCTCTCTACCGATGAAAACGGCCAACGCCTGTTTGCTATCACCTCCACCGACGGCACTGCGCAAAACGCAGGCGTCACCATAGTGACGCTGGCCAACATCCCACTTGGAATTGGTACACTGACTCCGGCAAATGGCCCTTCCACCGGCGGAACAACGCTGACCATCCGCGGCAGCGGCTTTCAAACCGGAACAACCGTGACCGTTGGCGGAAAGTCCTCCACAGTCACCTTCAAAGACATCAATACACTAACCGTAGTAACTCCAGCGCTAACCACAGGCCCGCAGCGCCTAACCATCACCAATCCCGACGGCGAAACCGTTTCTCTGGACGCCACCTACACCGCCAACTAATAAACTCCCCGCACTTGTAGGGGCACGATACATCGTGCCCTCTGTCTTTTTCCCCTTTGTTCTTCTCCTACCCCTATTTCTTCTGCCGCTAATCTCCTAATTCTTCTCCTAACCAAACCCTCCCGCTCTTCATCTCATGCAATGTAGAATTCCACGTGCAGAAAAAGCGCGCGCTCCAGCGCTCAATCTAAACGCGAGGTCAAGAAACATGGAAACGCGCAAACTTGGCAATTCCGATCTGCAAATCACGCCTGTAGGCTACGGTGCCTGGGCCATCGGCGGCAGCGGCTGGGATTTCGCCTGGGGACATCAGGAAGACGGCGACACCATCGCCGCCATTCATCGCACACTCGAACTCGGCGTGAATTGGATCGACACCGCCGCCGTCTACGGCATCGGTCACTCCGAAGAAATGGTTGCGCAAGCGTTAAAGAGTTGGCGCGACCCGCGGCCTTACGTTTTCACAAAATGCGTTCTCCGCTGGGACGACCAAGGCCACGTCGCGCAGAACCACACTGCCACTTCGATCCGTCGTGAATGCGAAGACAGTCTGCGCCGCCTACAAATTGAAGTGATCGACCTCTACCAAATGCACTGGCCGCCTTCCGACAACGGCCTCGGTCTCGAAGAAGCCTGGCAAACCATGGTCGCCCTGCAAAAAGAAGGCAAAGTTCGCTGGATCGGCGTCTCAAATTTCAACGTCGAACAAATAAAGCGCGCCGAAAAAATTGCCCCGGTCACGTCCCTGCAGCCGCCTTACTCACTCATTCGCCGTGCCGTCGATAAAGAAATCCTGCCCTACTGCGAACAGCAGGGCATCGGCGTGATCGCCTACGCGCCCATGGCTTCCGGACTACTCACCGGTGCAATGACGCGCGAGCGCGCCGCCGCCCTTCCCCCGGACGATTTCCGCAGCAAGAGTCCCGAGTTTCGCGAACCGCGCCTCTCCAAAAACATTGACCTCGTCGAGCGTCTCCGTAAAGTCGGCTCGCGCCACGGTCGCAACCCCGGTGAAGTGGCCATCGCGTGGGTCCTCAGCAATCCCGCTGTCACTGGAGCGATCGTCGGAGCTCGCAACGCCAAGCAAGCCGAAGGCGTAATGCGCGCCGGCGAACTAAGACTCTCCCCTGAAGAAATTACCGAGATCGAAGGCGCCGCCGCTGCCGCCGTTGCCAGATAATTCGAGTAAGAATTACCAAAACCAGTCAGGCGGGGCTTGTTAACCTCGAGAACTCCGTCGCCCAATCTACCAACTCCGCAAATCAAGCCCGCGCGAAATCTGGCCTCCAAGTCTTGATCATCCGCTTGATTTCCTTCCGATCATTCAACTTTTCCTCCAGCACCTTCCGGGCAAGCTCCGGCAATTCCGAATTGCTCGCGAACCGCAGCGCCACAAGCTGGTCAGTCGTAAATTCCCCGATGCGCGGGTGCAAGTCCGCCGGTAGTATACGTTCGAACCGCAGCCGTTCCTCGAGGCGAATCACGCGATCCTGCACTTTCAACGCCATCCCGCGTGCGATCCCGATTCCCACAAAAAGTGCAACCGCCACAACCACGGAAAGCACTCCGCTCACTGAGAACCACGTTTTCACGCACCAATAAATCTGAAATCCAATGTTGATCAGCAACACAGGCAAAACAAAAAAATGAAACGGGGGTAGCCATTTCGCATGACTCTGAAAACTCTGTTCAGCCATCTCTATCCTCCTGCTGCGTGCCGATTCTAACAGAAGCGCCCCGGGCGGCGGATTATTGATCGGCGCGCCGCGCAATCGTTGTCCAGCCTTACTGCCACCCTTGCCACAAAGGTCCATATTTGTTTCTTTGCTCGAACCGTTTTCATGTTCCCCGCATCCAAGCCTGAGGTGAGCTAAAGTTCATCGCGCAACTGTCGCGATCGAGCATGAGGAGCAAGGCAACATGGCAAAAGCCGTCTGGGGTGGCAAAGTCATCGCGGAAAGCAACGACACCGTCGTCGTCGAAGGCAATCAGTATTTCCCACCCGACTCCGTGACCAAAAATGTCCTGAAATCCAGCGCGCACACTTCCGTATGTCCCTGGAAAGGCACGGCCCACTACTATCACGTCGAAGTCGATGGCATGAAAAATGAAAACGCTGCCTGGTACTACCCCGAACCTAGTCCAGCCGCAAAGGAAATCAAAGACCGAATCGCGTTCTGGAAAGGTGTAAGCGTCGACCCCGGCAAAAGCTAGAGACCGTAATCACAACTCGAATCCACGCCACCGAATTCATATCCGCGCGGGCGTGCCTGTCCTGCCGTAGACTACCCGCCGTTCACTACTCCCCACTCACTGGAGTATCTCTTTACGAACAGTACTACCCATCGTTCTATTGCCACAACGATGTCTTTTACGTTTGGATAAGACTGTGAACTCCACGCTCTATCAGTTTTCTTGCATGCGAAAGAAGTGGCCATCGCGACTGCTCTGTCTCCTCGCGTGTCTCATCGCACCGGCGATCTGCAAAGCGCAGGGTGTCGGCCAGGTCGAATGCGCTCGCCCCGGCGATTTCGTCTATCTGTACAGCTCCATGACCACGCTTGATGTTCGCGCCACTCTGCAATGCGGCCAGCAGGTCGAAGTCACCGGCCGCTACGATCAATATTTCGGCGTTCGCACCGCCGACGGTCAAACCGGGTACGTCCCGATCGATTTCTTGCTGTTGTTAAAAACCGCTCCGGGAGCCAAGCCCGTTCTCGCGCCGACCAAGGAAATACAAAGAGAGAAAATTGCTTACGATCCTCCTGCCAAAAAGCCTGACGCTCCGGCGGGCGTCCCTGCTTCGGCCCAATTTCTTATTTTGCTCGATAGCACTCCCGTTCATTTGAAACTTGGCAAAGCTCTGTCTTCCGCTGACGCCAAGGTTGGCGATGAAGTGGATCTCGAAGTCTCGGAAGATGTCGTGGTGGATGGTTTCCTCGTAATTGCCAAAGGCGCAAACGCCGTCGGCGTTATCAACGAAGCCGAACCCAAAAAAGCTCTGGGCCGCGGCGGCAAACTCGGCGTGCTCGTCAGAAGCGTTCGCCTCACCAACAATCAAGAGGCCGTCTTACGCTCCGGCGGCGAAGCCAAAGGCTCCAGTTCTACGGCTGGTATGGTTATTCCAGTGATGCACGGAAAAGATGTCACCTTTCCCAAAGGCGCTGACATCACCGCGTACGTCAATGGCGACACGCGCCTGAAACGCGAAAATTTCCAACCCGCCCCGGTAGTTCCCGACGCTCCGCCCACCGGCAAAGTCACAAATCTGCCACATTCCTGACTTAGATTTCTCACCAACCGTCTAAGTCTTCGTAGGGGCACGGCATGCCGTGCCTTCTTTCTTTTTCTTCGCTGCTGACTGTAGAGGTGGGGCTTGTTTATCCTGTAAGGGCCCCGTCCGCTGCGCCCCAGGCGTGCGAATCACTCGTAAATTTGTGGAGGACTCTCTTCAACTACCGAAAAGATTCGGCTGAAGCCTGTTGTACCCATGCTCATGCGCCCACAGCGTCAAAGGAATCGCCCCAAGATCGTCCACTACCGGTACCGCATGCCCGTCCTTCGTAAGGTCAATCGTTCGAACATAAAACTTGCAAGTCTCGCAAGCCTCCACGCGAATATGCGGAAACTGCTCCGCCACATAAACAGGAAGTTTTTTTTCTTCTTCCTCTCCGCAAGTGGGGCAAAGAATCCGCCGGAATTCCCATTCATATCCGCAAAAAGAACACACCATGCAGCGCTTCCCGCCGTCGCCCTCGACACGCAACACTCCAAACAGAGCTCTTCCGCCACACAAAGGGCACACCCGCGGCGTCGCCAGCACTGGCGGCACCGCAGTCCGTCCCGCGATGTAAGCAGCGTAGGGCTGCAGGAATGCCCTTGGGAAAAACTGCGCAAAAGCCCCAATCTCCTGGTCGAAGAGTCCGCCAAGTTCCCAATAGGCCGTGAGCAGGGAGATCCACGCATCGGACGGCATT
>Ga0265354_1000111_pt1 | contig 14181 bp, 12 predicted proteins | sample NZE1metagenome_FD_189074 | JGI IMG/M metagenome (GOLD analysis project Ga0265354, IMG submission 189074) | Rhizosphere microbial communities from Maridalen valley, Oslo, Norway - NZE1 | ecosystem: Host-associated > Plants > Roots > Rhizosphere > Soil | place: Norway: Oslo | collected 2017-09-14 | reverse complement strand
GCAACTCCCGAAGTATTAAACGGTGTCTTCAATTTGTTCATCGCGGCATGCAATTCCGGCCGTCCAATCGCAAACCCAATCCGCATCCCCGCCAGTCCATACACTTTCGAAAACGTCCGCAGAATCAGCAAATTTTGCCGACGCCGGAATATTTCCTCTGATTTTCGTCGGTTCAAGCTCGGCGCGTAGTGCACGTACGCTTCATCCAACACCACCAGCACGCTCTCCGGCACGCGTTCAAGAAATTCCTCCAGCTCCGCCAAAGTAAATGCCGTCCCCGTAGGATTATTCGGATTCGCCAGATAAATCACGCCCGTCTTCGGCGTAATCGCCGCAGCCATAGCCTCCAAATCAAACGCAAAATGTTTCTGCGACACCAGCACCAACTCCGCTCCGCTGGCCCGAATCGCCACCGAAAACGGCGCGTAGCTCCCGTGCGAAGTCAGTCCCTGCAACCCGGGCCGCAAAAGCACCCGCGAAGCCAAATCAATAATCTCGCTCGACCCCAACCCCACAAAAATCTCTTCCGCCGCAAGCCCCGTCCGCGCCGCGAGCGTTTCGCGCAGCAAGTGCGACCCGCCGTCCGGATACCGGTTCGCATCCGCAAGCGCTCTCTTAGCCGCTTCCATCGCCAGCGGCGATGGCCCCAACGGATTTTCATTCGACGCCAGCTTCACCGCCTGAATCTTCAGCTCGCGTTCCACTTCCTCAATCGGCCGCCCCGGCACATACACTGGCAGCCCTCGAATATAATCTGGTATCAACTCTTCCACAGTCCGTGTCATCGATTCCTATCCGCCAACCGCGCACCTCAATTGCTAATCTCGGCCAACTCTATTCTCTCATTTTCGATGCGCCGTTCTCTGCGAACTCTGCGTCCTCAGTGCCCTCTGTGTAAAATCCTTTTCTTTTTTTATTCCCCGCTAGCAGCCTTCTTCAACAGCTCGATTTCCTTCCCCGTCAAAGGCCGAAATCTCCCCGGCTCCAAATCCAAAACCAAAGGCCCCATCCGCACCCGCCGAATCTTCTCCACCAAATGCCCCACCTTCTCGAACATTCGCCGTATCTGCCGGTTCCGCCCCTCAATCAAAACCACTTCGTACCACGGATTCTCTCCATCCTCGAAAAGCCGAATCTTTGCAGGCGAAGTCTTCACCTTCCGCCCATCCTCCAACTCAATCACAATCCCGGCCCGCAACCGCGCAATTCGCTTCTCATCCGGCTTTCCGCTGACCTTCACCAAATACGTCTTCGGCATGTGCGACCCAGCCTTCATCATTCGCGCCGCCAACGCCCCGTCATTCGTCATCAAAAGCAATCCTTCGCTAGCATAGTCCAGCCGCCCCACGGGATATACTCGCCCCACACTCTTCCCCAAAATCTGAACCACCGTCGGTCGCCCCTCCGGATCGCTCACCGTCGTCACATACCCCTTCGGCTTGTTCAACATGAAATAAACCAGCTTCTTCGGCTTCGCGATTGCCGCACCGTCAACACAAATCGCATCCGTCTCCAAATCCGCCTTCGTTCCCAATTCACGCACAACGGTGCCATTCACCGTCACGCGCCCGGCCAGAATAATTTCTTCCGCCTTGCGCCGCGACGCCACTCCACAAGCCGCCATTATTTTTTGCAATCGTTCAAGAGCCATCAGCGCGAATTTCCTGCAAGTGTAAGCTAGCTTCTCGGTGGGACCGGTCTTCCGCCCGGTGACTTTCTGTCTCTCCTTGTTCTCTGCGGCTTCTGACTTCTATTCTGACTTCCATGCGGTCTTTCATTTTTCTGCGGCACGTGGCTTCTTCGCGGCCATTCGGGTTTCGGCGGCATACCACTTCTTTGCGGCCTTTCCGTTTCGTGCTTCGTATGCGTTCTCCGCGGCCTTTCTGTTTTCTGCGGCCATTGAGCCCTCGGGGGCCTCGGTGTGAAAACTCGCTTGTCATCCTCAAAACGCAAATCGCCTTTATTCCCTGGCTTAGCGCTCTTCCGCAACTCCGCCACTTCCTTCTCTTTCAACAGCCGATATCTCCCACGCGGCAATCCTTCCACCGTCAGCGATCCCAGCCCAATCCGCATCAACTTCTCCATCGGATGCATTTCCTTCATCAACAGCCGCCGCAGCTCATCCTTCTTCGAGTCCCTCATCCGCACTTCATACCAAAAATTCGCCGCCCGCCCGCGCGTAGCATCCGGCTGCCGCACCGTCTTCATCCTCAAACCAACTTCTTTTCCAATGCGATCCAAATCCGCGAGCGTCAGCATCCCCTTCACTTTGACGTGATACACCTGCTCGATCTGCGCCCAATTTTTCAACATCTCCGCCGCCAAATCGCCGTCATTCGTCAAAAACACCAGCCCTGACGCCGCATACTCCAAATTCCCGACCGGAAATACGCGCTCCGGCAATCCACGCAAACAATTCCGCAGAGTCTTCCGCCCCTCAGGATCAGCCATCGCCGAAACCACCTCAGGTGGCTTATGCAAAGCCAAATAAATATTCCTCTGCGCCGCCGTTCCGACTCCAACCGTCCGCCCCGCCGCCTCGATCTTGTCGGTTGCAGGATCCGCCTTCGTCCCCAACTCGCGCACCACAACGCCGTTCACGCGCACCTGTCCGCTCAAAATGAGTTGCTCCGCGTGCCTACGCGAAGCAATCCCCGCCCGTCCAATAATCTTCTGCAATCGTTCCTGCATTCAGTTTTATCCCGTAGGGGCACGGCACCCCGTGCCCTTCTTTCTTGCATTAACTAGACTGGCGGCCGATCCCACGAGCGAACAGCCTTTCAGCCGCGTAGTGCGATCAGCAGAGCCTCTCAGCTTTTCTTCAACTCAATCCCGCCGTTCGTCGTAGCTACTTTCAAATCTCTTCCGCCTCCGCCCACCGTCCCCGAAAGCTCCTTCGAGCTAAAACGCCCTTGAACGCTAATCGGAAAGTCCGTGTTAATTCCGCCGTTGGTCGTCGCCGCATCCACTTTGAATTCCGCGGAAGACGGAAGCGTAACATCCACACTGCCGTTGGTAGTCGTTTCCTCCAACTCGCCGCTCCATTTCGCGTTGCCCATGGATACGCGCACTCCGCCGTTGGTCGTCTTCGCCGAAGCCCACTCGCTCGTCGACACTTCCACGTCTCCATTCGTCGTCGCCGCCTCCACCACGCTCTCCAACCTGACACAATGCACGGCACCGTTCGTCGTTAATGCATGAAACCGCACGCCGCGCGGCACTTGAACGTCGAAGCTGAGCTTCGCGTGATGCCCATGCCAACTCCAGCTGTTGGACTCCGACGAAACGCCGCCGCGGTGGCAACGTCCCGGCGTTTTATCCTTCGCATACACGGCGCAAATCGTAACACCGTCCGTGTACTCGACGACCTCGATAAACAATTCCCGGTCGTCATCGCTTCCTCTCCTGATGCCTTCCACACGCCCCGCATCCCCGGAAGCCTTGCTCGCTCCGATTTCCCCGTTCGTGTTGATCACTTCCAGCGTCTGCCCAGCCTTCAAATTCCCTTGCCAATGAAAATCGCCCTCCGCGAAGACCGTCCGCTTTTCGCCCTGCGCCCGTGCCGGCACGCCAGCCAACAGCGAAATCACCGCCACACAAGCCGCCCCCAGAATCCAGCCCCGCACGAAAGTCTTTATCTTGTTCATGATCTCTCCCTATCGAACTCTTGTCTGTTTCCTGAAGCGGCCTGCCGCCCTCATTCAGTACGGAGCCCGACCCACTTTGGTTCCCAAGAGTTGCGCGCACCACAATCATTACCGCATTTCGTCTTTTCTTGTAGGGGCACGATTCATCGTGCCCTGCCGTGGGATGGCAACATCAAGCCGTTCGTCGCGCTCGTTCCAATACGGCGCTTTACTGTCTCTTCTCTGCGGACTCTGCGCCCTCTGCGGTCTCTGTGTAATATCCTTTTCTTCTATTCCCCCGCCGCGGTCGACTTCACGCTCGGCGGCAACGGATCCTCATCCAACTCCCCCGCCGGCATCCCTTCGGATGTCGCCAGCGCCTCATGCTCTCGAAACTCTTCCGCCTCCGCCAACTCCTCTTTCACATGCTCGATCGCCTCAGCAGTGGTGCTGTGCGAATGCTCCCTCGCCGCCGCAACTTCCGTCGCAACCGCTTCGCTAATCTCATTACTTTCCCCCGCCGCATTCTCCGCAACCGCACCTTCGCCTTGCTCCTCGCGATACTCTTCGCCCGACGATGGCGCAACTCCTTCATCGCTCCCCAAAGCCTCTCTCGCCAAAGCCTCAAACTCCTTCAAACTCGGCAACTCCTCCAAATCGCTCAACCCAAACCGCATCAAAAATTCCTTCGAAGTCTTATAAAGGATCGGCCGCCCAATCACTTCCTTGCGCCCAGCCGTCGTAATCAACCGCTTCTCCAAAAGCGTATTAATCACTCCCGAAGTATTCACGCCGCGAATCTCAGAAATCTCCGGCGAAGTCACGGGCTGCTTATAAGCAATCACGGCCAGCGTTTCGAGCGCAGGCATCGTCAAGCGCAAAGGCGGGCGCAAACTCTTGATAAATCTCCGCACCACATCATGCTGCTGCGGCTTCGTATACAGCTTGTACCCGCCAGCCACAGCCCGAATCTCAATCCCCCGCTCCTCCACCGCGTAGCTGGCCACCAACTCATCCAGCGAAGCCTGCACCACAAGCTTCTCCTCGCCCAGCGCCTTCGCCAACTGCTCGATAGTCGCCGGCTCATCTGCCGCATAAATAATCGCTTCCAGTGCCGCTTTCCGTTCTTCGTTCGTCATTCCCACCTCACCGTACCTTGTCCGCCTGAACTTACTCGCCGCCAGCTCCGACTATTGTCATTCCGAGCGCAGCGAGGAATCTGCTTTTCTCTTTTCTTCTCTGCGCTGACTCTGTTAACTCTGCGTCTCTGCGTTATCTTTTTCTTTTTCCGCTCTTGCTGTCAGCTGTTAGCTGTAGGCTGTCAGCTTCCCTATTTATATTCCTCATCGATCTGCTTAATCCCGCCCGCCTCATCAAAAATCACATCAAACGCCTTCCCCTTCTTCACCACAATCTCCCCAAACTGCTTCTCCTGCGCCAATCCCACCGCCTGCAATTTCACCATCTCCAAAACCGCCAGAAACGCCACAATCATCGCGTGCCTTGACGGACAAGCCTCAAAAAACGCAATCAAATTAACGCTATTCTCCGCGCTAGCCAAAATCTGCGCCCGCAAAGCCGCAATCATCTGCGCCACAGTAAACTGCTCGTGGTGCAATTCAATCCGCGTGATTTCCTTGCGCCGCTCCAAAACCTGCTGGAACACCTTCACCAAATCCACGAGCGACACAACCAGCTCGCCCTCAGTCCCTTCATCGTTATAAAGCGACTTATCCGGCTTCGACCAAACGTTCTCTTCCACCTGCTGCTTCTGATACAAAAGCTGCGCCGCATTCTTAAATTTCTCGTGCTCCACCAGCCGCTGCACCAACTCCGCTCGCGGATCGCCCTCGACGCCTTCCTCCGCACCCAAAGGATCCGGCGGCAAAAGCATCTTCGACTTGATGTAGATAAGCGTCGCAGCCATATAAATAAAATCCGCCGACACGTCCACATTCAACTCTTCCAATTTGTGCAGGTATTCGAGGTACTGCGCCGTGATCAAAGAAATCTGAATATCATGGATATTCATCTCATGCTTCTTGATCAAATCAAGAAGCAGATCCAGCGGCCCCTCGTACAAAGGTATGTTCACCTTGTAAGCCGCGTCCCGCGTCAACTTATTCCCCGGCGTCGCCATTCTAAGTGGCACAGACTTCAGTCTGTGCTCTTCTCCTTAGCCTTCTTACCTTCAAGAGCACAGACTGAAGTCTGTGCCACCCTCTCGCCACAATCAACCGCAACCGCACTGGACCAAGGCCACTCCGACTCTTCTTTGACTAGCCCCGCAGCAACAGGATTCCTCTCAATATATTTCTTCACTTTCTGAAATTCCGCTTCGTCCCGAATCCAATGATCGAACGATTCATCTTGCCAGAAATACTCGCCGGTTCTGTTCAGCAAGAGATTCGCCGCCCGCGCTGTCGATCCCTTAATCGCTTTCGTAATGGCCGCAATGGGCGCCAGTGGCGCAATTAAAAGGTGCACATGATTGGGCATTACCACCCACGCATGCAGCCGGCACAGCGCTTTTTCTTCAATGTCCTTTATCCCTGCAACGACAACCGAAGCGATGCTCGGATCCTTCAGCCACAGTGGGCCAGAAGAAGCTTTATCCAATTCCAAGTCGTACTCTCGGAATCGCTTCCCTAACTCCTTAGTCTTGCTCGCCCGCAAAGCTGCCATCACCCTTACCGGTAAACTTCCGCTGAGTCTCCATGTAAGGAACAGATCCCGCCCCTCCGGCTGCCAGTGCAGAAGAGTCCGTTCGTAATAGCGTTCGTTGCCGTTCAATTTTTTCAACTCATTCAAAATCCACAGACTGAAGTCTGTGCCACCACAAACTCGCCTTGAGTGGCATAGACTTCAGTCTGTGCTCTTTGCTAAACCATAAAACAAGGCCTAGCCTCTGGCTTAAGTACCTACGCCCCTGACACTTCATTCCTCTTCTTCTCCCACCCAAACACTGCCTCTCTCACCCGCTCCATAGTCTTCTGAGCCTCCACCCGCGCCCGCTTCGACCCGTCGTCAATAATTTCCAGCACGCCCTTCGGGTCCTTCTCCCACTTATTCCGCGCTTCCCTCTTCGGCCCAATCCACGCAATCAAATGATCCGCCATCTTCGCCTTACACTCAATGCACCCAATCCCCGCCGTCCGGCAACCCTCCGCCGCCCAAGCCAGCGTCTCCCCCGCCGAGAACAGTTTATGCCAGTCGAACACCGGACACACGTCCGGATTTCCCGGATCCGTCCGCCTCTTCCGCGCCGGGTCCGTCACCATCACCTTCGTCTTCTTCCGTATCTCCTCATCCGTCTCGCTCAAAGTAATCGCATTCCCATAACTCTTCGACATCTTCCGCCCGTCAAGCCCAGGAATCCTCGGCGTCTTCGTCAGCATCACCCCTGGCTCAGTCAGTACCTTTTCAGACGCTACAAATTCATCGCCGTACTTTTCGTGGAAGTTTTCGGCTCCCATTTGACTGACCCATTGCCGAACAGCGCTTCTTATTTCGGTCAAGTCCTCAGGCGAGGCGATTTTGCGTTCGCCTATCGCATCTCGCAGAAACAGATTGAAGACGGCAACTTCACGTGGATGAGCCGTTTTGTGATCACGCAAATAGTCCACAAAGCTGTAGAATTTCTCCTTGAAGGTGAGACCGTAGTACGCGTTGAACCGCCGCACAATCTCCCGGCTCAACTCCACGTGCGAAACCTGATCCTCCCCCACCGGCACGTAAAGCTGTGCTCCTTCTTTACCCGCGTCAGCTGGTGAGCTGTAGATCACAATGTCCGCTGTCTGCAAACACGGATACCCCAAAAACCCATAATTATGCAGGTCCTTATCCTTCACCTGCTCCAACGCCTCTTTATACGTCGGCACTCTTTCTAACCAACTCAAGGGCGTTACCATCGACAACAACAAATGCAACTCCGCATGCTCCGGTACCAAAGACTGCTGAAAAATCACGGACTTAGCCGGATCGAGCCCCGACGCCAAATAATCCGTCATAATCTCAATTGTGTTCTGCGCCACCCCCGACGTATCCGCATAGTCGCTAGTGAGCGCGTGCCAATCCGCAATAAAGTAAAAACACTCGTACTCGCGCGACTCCCGTAGGGACACGGCACTGCCGTCCCCGGGTTTCTCTGGATTCAATCCCTCGCCGCCGTGCACGACCGCATTTTGTAACCGCACCCAATTCTCCAGCGCCCCAAAGTAATGCCCAATATGCAGCCGACCGGTCGGCCGCATCCCGCTAACCACCCTCTTCCTTTGGAGTGCGGGAGCCCCGCTCCCGCTTTTCCCAGCACCCATGTTTCCGCTATCCCCTGTCGTCAACCCGCTCTCCTCTTCTCCGTGACCTCTGCGTTCTCTGCGCCCTCTGTGTAAAAGCTTTGTCTTTCCCGCGCCAAAACCCCATTATTCCTTGACAAACAGCTAACTTCTACGATAACATCCGACCTGTATTTTTCCACGCAAGCTTCCGTTTTCCCATTTTGGAACTGTCCCAACTTTCATGCACCCACCGAGCAAACTTGCTCTCTCACAGAGCAAACCGAGAGCATTTTTGCCCCTTTGTTTTCTTACGCTTACAAACGTCATTCACAACAAGTCCACTAAAATCATAGATTTACAATTTCAGGGGGGGGTTATTACGATGCCTTCCCCGAACTCCCCAGCAGCTCGCGAGCAATGATCGTCCGCTGGATCTCGCTAGTCCCCTCATAAATCGTAATCACTCGCGCGTCGCGATACATCCGTTCCACATCCGACTCCCGCGAATACCCCGAGCTGCCATGAATCTGCACCGCCTTAGCCACCACGCGGTTCACCATCTCGCTGGCATAGAGCTTCGCCTTGGACGACGCCGCTCCCAGCTTCCCAGGGTGCGAATCCTTGAGCCACGCAGCATGATAGACCAGCCCGCGCGCCGCCTCGATCTCCGTCTGCATGTCCGCCAGCATCCACTGAATCGCCTGAAACTCGCCAATCGACTTCCCAAACGCCCGCCGCGCCTTGGCATGCTTCACCGACTCGTCCAGCGCCCCCTGCGCCAACCCAAGAGCCTGCGCCGCAATCCCAATGCGGCCGCCGTCGAGCGCGCTGAGGGCAATCTTCAACCCCTGCCCCTCTTCGCCCAGCCGGTTCTCGCGCGGCACTTCGCAGTCGTTCAGCAAAATCTCGACGGCAGGTGTGCTTCGCTGGCCCATCTTGTCTTCGTGGCGTCCCACCTTGAACCCAGGAAACCCCGGCTCAACCAGAAACGCGGTGATGCCCTTGCCCCCCGCGTCGGGATCAGTCTTCGCAAACACGATGAACAAACCGGCGACGTGACCGTTGGAGACCCAGGTCTTCGTTCCGTTCAGTCGATAAACATCCCCGCCTGGCGTACCGAGCGGCGCCCCGCTCCAGGCGGCGTCTGATGCGGGCGCGAACGCAGGTACCGGAGAAGTCTTCGCACCGAGCCCGGACCCAACTCGCTGCACCGCCACCGCTCGCGACTGAATCCCCGCCGCGTCCGAACCAGCCGCTGGCTCCGTCAAACAAAACGAGCCGAGAATTTCTCCAGTCGCCAGCCGCCGCAAATATTTTTTCTTTTGCTCTTCGGTGCCAAATTTCGTCAGCGGCACTTGCACCGCCGAGTTCGTCACACTGAGCGAGGTAGCCATCGCAGCGTCAACGCGCGCCACTTCCTCGAGCATCAGCACATACGAAAGCGTGTCGAGCCCCGGCCCGCCCCACTCCTCGGGAATCATCATCCCGCAGCAGCCGAGCTCCGCCAGTTTTTTGATTTCTTCGGCAGGAAAACGCTCTTCGCGGTCGCGCTGCTTCACCGAAGGCCGCACTTCCGCCTCCATGAATTGGCGAACCGTATCCCGTATCAGTTTTTGGTGGTCGTTAAGCGAAAAATCCATCGTTTCGGCTGTACGCGCGGTACGCAGAATGCTAACACACCTTCACGACCACTCGTAGGGGCACAGCATGCTGTGCCCGTCTTCGGCGCGGTGCTAAACTTCGACCTGAGGCTGACGATGAGACCAACATCTTCTCTCACTCTATGGCTATTAGTCGCGGTGGGGCTTCCCATAGTCGTCTCTGCACAGTCGCAGCCGCCGCCTGCCACAGCATCAGTCGCACTGTGCGACTTACTGAAGAATCCGAAGACCTACGACGGCAAGCGAATCGAAATCCGCGGCAAAATCAGCCTGGACATGGAGGATTTCACTATTTATGACCCAAGTTGCAATACGTGGCCCGGTCTCTGGCTGATGTTCGGCGGAGACGTTTCTACCCCGACCAAATCGACGGTTAACGACAACGAACGTCTGCCGGGCCACAATATCAAAGTAAACGGAATTGAATTTGAATTGGTGAAGGACGCAAAAGAGAAAGAATTCCTAAAGACTATATCGGCGCGGCAAGCTAAGAAGCCTGTGTACAGGGTTACAGCAACACTCATCGGCACGTTTCTTGCCGGTAGAAGCAAAGAAGAATCTAAAGCCAAACGGATGCCGGACTTCCCTGGTTACGGGCACATGGGATGCTGCCACCTGTTTATCATCCAGCAGGTATCTGCAATTGAGACAAAGCCCCGTGAGAATGGTCCCGACGAGAGGTTTTCAACATTTCTAGAGGCCAAGCCGTAGCAGCAAGATATTCACAGCTTAAATAATTCGCGTAGACGTTTTGCTTGGACGCGGCTTACGGGGACTTCGGTGGATTTTTTGTCGTTCATTTTCAGGATGAAGGTGGAGTTGAACCAGGGGACGACTTCCTTGATGTGCTGCGTGTTTACGAGGAACGAGCGGTGCGGCCGCCAAAACGCTTCCGAGTCAAGCGTCTCGTTCAACTCTTCGAGTGTGCGGTAGTTCGACGAGCCTTCTACGTCTCGCGTCACAACGGAGATCGAACCGCCGACGAACGTCGCGAAAATTACGTCTTCCGCGTTCACGAGCAGAAGCCGCTGTTGCGATTGCACCAGCACTTTCACCTTTTGCGGAGCGCTTTTCGCTGCGCCGAGTTGGCTCACGAGTTGTTCGAGACGCTCTGTCGTGGAGGTTTGCGTATCCAGCATTTTTCGCGCGCGTTGGATGGCTTTCGCGATTCGTGCTTTGTCGAACGGTTTCAGCACGTAATCAACGGCGTTCACGTCGAACGCTTGCACCGCGTATTGATCGAACGCAGTCGCAAAAACTACGTGCGGCATTTTCATTTTTCGTTCGACCAGTTTTTTCAAAACGCCGAAGCCATCAAGGCCCGGCATTTGCACATCCAGAAAAACCAGGTCAGGGGAGTGCTCTTTGATTAGGGCTACGGCTTCGACCCCATTTTTTCCTTGGCCGATGACGTTGATTTCTGGAAACGCGCGCAGCAGGAACGCTAGCTCGTCTCGCGCAGGCTTTTCGTCGTCCACGATGATGGTATTGATCGGCATAGACCGCAAATTCAAGATGCCGGGCTGAAGCCCGGCGCTACGTTCATTGTCAGGCTAAAGCCTGACCTCTACAGTGTATGATAACGCTGGAGAAAACGTACGCTCTATGCCGCCCAAAGCCGCCAGCCGCACTACCGCCAAAATCCTTCGCAGCAAAATGATTTATCAGGGGCCGGTCTTCGGTCTTCGCCGGGATGAAATCATCGAGCCGAGCGGCTTGCGCGTCACGCGCGAAGTCATCACGCACCCCGGCTCGGTCGTTGTTCTCCCCGCGCTGCCCGATGGGCGCATTGTGATGATTCGCCAGTATCGCCACGCCACTCGACAATTCCTGTGGGAACTCGTCGCCGGCCGTATCGACAAAGGCGAAAATCCGCGCCGAGCTGCCGCTCGCGAACTGATCGAAGAAACTGGTTACCGCGCGAAACGTTTCCACGTTTTCCTCGATATTTTCCCCACGCCTGGTTTTCTCGAAGAGCGCATGTACATTCTTCTCGCCGAAGATCTGACTCTGGGCGAAGCTGAGCCCGAAGAAGACGAAAAAATCATCGTGAAAGCCTTCACACACGGCGAAATCGAACAGATGATTCGCCGCAACAAAATTCGCGACGCGAAATCCGTCGCTGGAATCCTGTACTATCTACGCTTCCTGGTTCGCTCCTGATTCTGCCAGGAGCATGCAAACCTCGATGCCGAAGGCGCACCGCCTGCTGTTCGCCGCGACAATTTTTCTCGGAGCTTTTCTTCTTTTCCTGATCGAACCGCTCATCGCCAAATTAATTCTTCCATGGTTTGGAGGCTCGGCGGCAGTTTGGGCGACATGTCTTGTGTTTTTTCAAACCGCGCTTCTTCTAGGTTATCTGTATGCGGACGCGACGATTCGCCGTCTCTCGCCAAAACGCCAATCCGTCCTTCACTTGGGCCTCCTTCTAGTCAGCCTGCTGTGGCTGCCGATCGCACCGCAAATATTCTGGCGTTCGCATGTAACAGTCGATCCAGCGTGGCGCATCTTGGGCCTACTCACGTTTTCTATCGGGCTGCCTTTCCTGCTGCTCAGTTCCACCAGCCCGCTGCTACAGACTTGGTACGCGCGCCGCACTCCAGACCGTTCGCCGTATCACCTCTTCGCGCTGTCCAATCTCGCTTCCCTGCTTGCTCTTCTGAGTTTTCCGTTTCTGATTGAGCCGCGACTTTCTTCTCGCCATCAAGCTGCGCTGTGGTCCATTGGCTATGCATTGTTCGCGCTATGCTGCGCGCTCTCAGCTTGGATCAGCCGCGGCTACAGCCTAATTGAACCCACGACAGCCGAAACATCGCAAGAAAAAGCTGCGCCCGCATTCAGCACCAAAGTCTTGTGGCTGAGCTTGGCCGCTTGGAGCTCGATGATGCTGCTTGCGGCGACGAATCATCTTTCGGAGAACGTGGCACCGATACCGCTCTTGTGGGTTGTTCCTCTCGCTCTCTATTTGCTTTCGTTTGCGATGGTATTTGCCAAGCGCCAGTTCTATTCGCGCTGGTTTGTGGCGCGGCTGCTGGCGGTCGCGCTGGGTGCGGCCGGCTACGCGATTTACGATTCTTCGATTACACACGCGATTCAAATCAGCGTGCCTCTTTTCTGCTCCGCGCTCTTTGTGGTTTGTTTTTTCTGTCACGGCGAACTTGTTCAGCGAAAACCTTCCGTGCGTTACCTGACCTCTTTCTACCTAACCATTGCGCTTGGAAGCGCGCTCGGCGCGGTCTGCGTCGGCTTACTCGCCCCCCACATTCTTTCTGGAATTTACGAGTTGCCGATCATCTTGTTGCTCACGGCGGTTCTTGCAACGGTCGTTCTTTGGCGCGACGGCTGGTCGGCGCGGATTTTTTGGGCGTGCGTGACCGTTTCCATGGGCGCCGTACTGTTTTTTAACGTCCGAACGATGCGCGAGAGCACCGTCGCGATGATGCGCAATTTTTATGGAGCGCTGCGTATTCAAGAATTTAAAGCTGGTCTTAAACTTCCGTACCGCAGTTTGGTTCACGGAACGATTGAGCACGGCGCGCAATATCTTTCCTTCCCTGAGAATCGCAATCCTACAACGTATTACGGAAGAAGATCAGGCGCGGGACTGGCTTTGCGATTTTGCTGTGACGGGCCGAAACGAGTGGGAGTGATTGGCCTGGGCGCGGGAACCCTCGCCGCCTATGGAAAGCCCGGCGATTCGTTTCTATTTTACGAAATCAATCCGCAAGTCGTCTCAGTAGCAAATGGCTGGTTTACGTTCCTCAAGCAGAGCCCCGCGAAGATTGAAATCATTCTGGGAGACGCACGGCTTTCGCTGGAGAGCGAACCGTCGCAGCAATTTGATGTGCTGGTGGTCGATGCCTTTTCGGGAGACGCCATTCCCGTGCACTTGCTCACCAAAGAGGCGTTTGCGGTTTACTTTCGCCATTTGAAGCCGGGCGGCATTCTCGCGGTACACACGTCGAACACGTACCTCAGACTCGCGCCAGTGGTTAAAACGCTAGCGGAAGACGCCGATTACGCATCGCGGCTGATTTCGAGCGATGAAGATGTGACGATGATGGTTTCTGCCTCCGATTGGGTGCTGGTTACACGAAATCAGGAATTCTTAAACAAGCAAGAAACGTTTGTTGGCAGCGAAAACATCGTAGTGCCGCCTCATTTGCGGCTTTGGACCGACGATTACAATAATCTTTACGAAATCCTTAGGCCTGTGAGCTACGTAATGCACTCGTCCGATGGGACGTAAAGTTATTTTGTTTCTAAAGTTACCTGCGTGAAACAAATGATTCTTGGCGTGAAACAAAAATAGGCAACCCCTGTGTTCGCTTGGACTTGCGAGGAACGCCGCCAATCGCTTCGCGACGGAAAAGAAAAATATCGAGACTGAATCGATTTTATAATCGAATAATCGTTATTTTTTGGCGGCATCGACCGCGAATGCTCTCTTGACTGAATGCATCATTCTGGTACACTCCGCGCAAATTATTACAGGTGGTCGCAACTTTCGTTGCAAGTAAGCCACCCGGAGAAAGGTCCAGGTCTCCATCAGGAGGAGCACATCTGTGCAAGGAACTGTAAAATGGTTCAATAATTCAAAAGGGTATGGCTTCATAG